>Ga0315270_10001990_pt1 | contig 10843 bp, 9 predicted proteins | sample C1_bottom_MG_FD_204932 | JGI IMG/M metagenome (GOLD analysis project Ga0315270, IMG submission 204932) | Sediment microbial communities from Yellowstone Lake, YNP, Wyoming, USA - C1_bottom | ecosystem: Environmental > Aquatic > Freshwater > Lake > Sediment | place: USA: Wyoming | collected... | reverse complement strand
ATCCCAGGATCGATGCAGCCCCGCTTTGTTGACCAGGTTGACGCCCGATGCATTGATCCGCTGCGATGCCACCACCTGCCCGGTCGTCGCCGTCTGCGGGTAGTCCAGATCGCAGGCATTGACCTTCAGGGGCGTGTCGCCGGCCGGATGCACCTGGCCATGGCAGGCGGCGCAATTGGCGTTGGTCGGGTCCTGGATTCCCAGCTTTTCGCTTTTGACGAGACCCTCTGCGGTGAAGGCGGCCCGATTCCACGCCCACCCTGTTGCATCGGCCTCGACGATATTCAATCCGGACAGGGTTGCCGTGTTGGCGTCCCCAAAGTGGCCCGCGCGAATCGCAGCCTTGCGCGCCGCCAGATTGGGTTGCTCCAGATGACAGAGGAAACAGTTCATTTCCATGGCCCCTGACTCGGACCAATTCCAGAGGGTGCGATTGCCGTCTGCGTTCAGCACCGAAGTTTCCGGATCGTCGATTCGCGCTTTCAAGGCGGTCAGCGGCTGTCCGGAGCGCGAAGTCGTGGCCGGTCCGCCACCGACCACGCGCTCACCGTTGAGCATCAACCATTCCGCAGTGGACAGATCGAGACGTTCATCTCCGGACTGCGTCAAAAAGCGGTATCGCAGCGGATCCCACTGGCCGAACAGACCGGGACTGGAATCCCAACTCTTGTTGGATGACGCGAAGGAGCTCAGGCCCAGATCCGCATGAAAAGCATGCGAGGTGATGAAAGCGGTGTCGTGACATTGGCCGCAAGTCTTCATCGTCGACACGGCCCGACCACTCTTCAGCACGTTCACAGAATCGCCATCGACCAAGGCAAAATTGGGGTGCAAGCTTTTCATCGAAGACCGCGGCGCGGACTCTGCGACGGGGTTGGTGGGATTCGCGACGGCGAGCACGGTCGCGCTCACCAACAGAGCCATCCCAATGGTGCGCATCCTGGCATTCATGGCAACTTCCTCCCACCCCACTTGACCGGATCACCGGCATAGCCCAAGGCCTTCCAGTCCAGTCGGCCCGGCTTGCCGGTGGCGGAGTGGCAGGCATCGCACTGCAGCGCCGCATCGGCGGCCTGCACCATGTGCGTGCTGGTCCAATACATATAGGTTTCGGTGAAGTCGTATTGCCCGCTGTAGGCCAGCCCGGTTATCGGCACCGCGAGTTCGAATGCCTGATTCCAGTCGAAATGGGTCCAGAAGCCGTCCTTGCCCGAGGTCACCGGCTGGAGCAAGTAGCCATTGACTTTGTCGTAGGGCTGCTTTGCAGAATGCAACTTGAAGGGGAAGATCCGCGCCTTCGGGTCCTTGATGTTGCCGGCCGGCTTGTTGATATAGGTCGGACCCTTGCGGTTGATCTGGTCGCCCAGCAAATAGCGATATTCGTTGTTGCCGTTGAACCAGAGGTAGGTCGGCGCGAAGTTCGAGTCGTAGCTGAATTCGCCCTTGATCTTCAGATAGGTGAAGTGATCTTCCTCACGCCCTTTCTGCCCAGCCTTCGACCAGTCCCACTTCACTTTTGTCGGTTCTTGCAGCGCGATCGCAGGGACGTGGCAGGTCTGGCAGGCGACTGACTTGAGATGCGTGGCGATGCGCTCGTCCTTGTGAATCGTGCCCTTGTGGCATTGTTCACAAGACACCTGCTCCGCAGGGTCGACCGTGTAGTTGTCGGCGATGATGCGGCCGAGAATCTGGTGCTTGCGTGTGACATGGCAATCACTGCATTGCATGTGATGCTTGCCGCCCATGTGAACATCCAACACACGGTCCGGAAAGTACAGGCTGTCATCGAGATCGCCGTGCTTGACGCCGTTTCCGCCACCGCCGTCGAAGTGGCACTTGCCGCAATTCTCACGGGTGGTCGCACGCACGCTTCTAGCGGCTGTCAGGAGATCCACTCCTTCTGACGGATTGCCGTACAAGCCCTTGCCATAGGTCCCGGGGTCAGCATGGCAGGCCAGGCAATCGACGTTCTCGGGATTGGCCTGTTGCACCGCCTTGCCGGCTTCCCAGCCATAGCCGGCATGGCAGGACATGCATTTGTTCTCGTTGCCCTGCGAACCGATGCAGAAATTGTTGATCTGGTTGATCTTGCCGATGGTGACCGGCTCCTTGCGCCAGGGCACTTCGAATGCTTTCGATTCCCAGGTCCAGTGCGTGGTCTTCATCAGTTCCGCTGCGGCATCTCTGTGACACACCAGACAGGCACGCGTGACCTCCTGTCCGGTCTTGAACTGGCCTTTGACAATGTCGTGATGGTCGACATGCACGCCTTTCACCGGAATTTGTGCGGCCGCATCGATCGGCTGATTCTTCGTCTGCCGCTGATAGATGAACGGAACCAGAATCAGCAACCCGATCACGAGCAGCCCGAGAATCCAGCGTGGAAATCGTTTCTTCATCTGGATACTCCCTGTTGTGCTGCCACGAAATGCCCGACGCCTTGGACGATGGCCTCTGCCCTCGCCTTGCGCTGTCGCTGCGCCGAGCCCCTCGGTTTCCGTCGAGTCGCGACGCAATGTGGCGCATACGTCGCAAGCAAATCCCGCCAATTCATCTTCATGTCCATATCATGGTTTACCCTACTTCACCACTCACTGATATACCTCAACATAAGCAGCGCTCCTACCCGGACAAGACCGTACTGTTGGGTATCCGCGACCAAAGGTGTGCCTCAATTCCGGTGTTGCAGGTTGTGCATCGCGCGATCCGTTGCTTCTGGCTCCAGCGGGTTGAATTCAATTCATGCCGCTGCGCAAGTTCGCATGGAAGCCGTCAGGCCTCCGGTACGTTGAATTGACTTCCATCAAGCAACGGCAAGGGGGCGAGCATAAAATGAAATCCATGGCCAATGGGAATACTGAAGCCAGACACTCGCGGACATTGCGCTTTTTGTCGCGTTTCCTTGCCGCTTTGATGGTGTTCGCTCAGCTTTCTGCTGCGGCCGCCATCTGCCCAGACTACGTTACTGGTGCACGCGGAGGGCATGAGGCCTGCGCCCAAGCGCCCGGTCAGCGTCAAGGCAACGACGATCAGATGTGCGCGAGCGAGTTCGTGCCGGCCAATCAAATTGCGGCCATCAATCCCGCCATCGAAGTGCCGGGCCCGGATTTGACCCTCGCGGTCGCTGCCCTGTGGCCAGCCGCCGCATCGGTGCAGGCGCCGCAGCCACGGCAAAGCGCGGCACCCGTCGCACCTGTCCCGAAATTCCTGGTCTTCGGCCGATTGCTGAATTGACCCTCGTAGCGGCCCCACCGCCACGGCGGTGAGACGGCCCGCTTCGCTGTCGCTGCAGGCAAGGCCTCGCGGCGACTGACCCTGCCCACTCCCCACGCGTACCGATCGCGCTGCGTCCATGCGGACTCAGCCACCTGGAGTCGATGTGTCGATCATGAAAAATCTCACCAACCCTGGCACTGCCGGTTTGACGGAACGGCCCACCCTTCTCGCCGTTCACTTCACCCTGCTGCCAACGGTGCGTCGAGGCCAAGAGGAATAAGCATGCCACTCACTTCATCCATCGGATTGCTGGCGGCCTTCGGCGCTGGCGTGCTTTCATTTCTGTCGCCGTGCGTGCTGCCGCTGGTACCGGCTTATATGTCGTATATCGCCGGCGACAGTGCGCAGCGCGGACGCGGTTCACGGTTCGGGGCTTGGCTGACCGTGCTCAGTACCGGAGTGCCTTTTGTCGCGGGGTTCTCGGTGGTGTTCATCGCCTTCGGTGCGAGCGCGAGTGCGGTGGGTCAATTGCTTCTGCAACATCGCTACGAGGCCAATCTTGCCGCCGGCATGGTGGTGATCGCGTTCGGACTGTTCATGCTGGGACTGTGGCGCTGGATCCCCTGGTTGCAGCGCGACCTGCGTCTGCATCCGCGCCTGGCTGGCGGCAATCCGCTGGCCGCCTTCGCGCTCGGCATTGCATTTGCATTCGGATGGACGCCGTGCATCGGACCGATTCTTGGCGCCATCCTCGCCGTCACTGCGGTCAGCACGAGCAGCGGAGGGGTCGGCCTGCTGGCCGCGTATTCGCTCGGCCTGGGACTGCCCTTCCTGCTCACCGCGCTGTTCATCGAGCGCGCCACAACGCTGCTTGGTCGCCTGCGCGGGACCGGCGCAATGCTGCAAATTGGCGGTGGCCTGGTGATGGTGGTATTCGGGGCGGCAATGATCTCGGGTGACGTGACGCGGCTGTCTACCTGGCTGCTCATCAACGTGCCAGCGCTGGCCAAGATCGGCTGATGCGCGCCATGAGATCGAACCCCCTCATGCAAGCCTGCGATGTCGCCCTCGAGAGACCGGGCTCAAGCACTTTTCGGTGCGCGCAGCTGCGCTTCATTCATCACACACTCAAAGAGAGTCAACCATGAAACACACACGAGAAAAGAAGAACCCGCGTGGCTCCGGTCATGCCTCCCATAGTCAGAGCCAGGCGCAACAAGGCCACGCTCAAATCGGGGCGTCAGCCCCCGTCAAATCGAATGGAAACCCGATGAAATCATCCTTTTCACCCTTGAATATCTTGTTGGCCGCGGTGATGCTTGGTGGGCTCGGCGTACTGTCGTGGCAGTTGTTCGGCGGCAGCAGCGCAGCGGCGGCGGCGGTCGATGTCAAGGTGCCGATGCTTTCTGCGCGAGCCGTTGCCGGCAGAACGGCCTTCGATGTCAATTGCGCCTCCTGCCACGGCAAGAGCGGCAGCGGTACGAATCTGGGCCCACCGCTCATCCACGACATCTACAACCCGGGTCACCACGCCGACGAGTCGTTCTACCGCGCGGTTCAGCAAGGCGTGCAACGCCACCATTGGCAGTTCGGGAATATGCCGCCTGCGCCGCAAGTGGTCGAATCGCAGATTGCCGACATCGTTCGCTATGTGCGTGAACTGCAGGAGGCCAACGGCATTTTTTACAAGGCCCACCAAATGTGAGCGCTCGTCGCGCGCGTCGATGAACCCCTGGACCACCCCTTGTTGGCCGCTTGGGTGCCCGGAGTCATCGCATATTGAGCAGGGCGGTCTGGCATGTCTCGGATCACTCCAGAACAAGCCCGACAGAGATCGGTGACGCAAGGGTGCGTCCAAATTTTCCATTCGATTGATCCTGGGCAACACTGCCTGAGGCCAGCCGGCGTAGTTTGATCACACCGGTGGTGCGAAGGCGGCTGATCTCAGTGCCGATGTGGTGATCGTCTGGAATGGTGCACACCGTGAGTTGGGTAGATACATCGGTATCACGCGCTGCAGCGGAGGTGCTCTATGTATGCTCGAACTCAAGACCATCAACTGTCTCGTTTGCACCGCACTGCCTCAGAGTCTGCTTCAGCGCTAGCCCTGCTGCTGGCGCTGGCGTTCATCCCCGCAACGACCCATGCGCAAGGCCGTGACCGCCTCGGCAAAGAGGTCGTCGATGCGGTCTGCGCGCCGTGCCATGTCAATGGTGGCAGCTATGCCGTCAAAGTCGATTTGAATCTCGCCAAGGCCGCCCCCAAGATCGGTGACACGGCGGCCTGGTCCAAGCGTGCGTCCCAGGGGCTGACCTCGCTCACCACGCATGCTTTGCAAGGCATACGCAATATGCCGGCTCATGGCGGCAACCCCGGCACCAGCGACACCGAGATCGAACGCGCCATCGTCTACATGGTCAACCAGTCGGGTGGTCAATGGATAGAACCCATTCACGCCGGAATGCCGGACGCATTGCGCAGCAGTGAGCAAATCGTTCACGCTCAGTGCGCGCATTGCCATGAGGTCGGCTGGGGAGGCGCGCCGCGGATCGGTGATCGAGCGGCTTGGATACCGAGGCTCAAGAACGGCATGGAAGCCTTGGTCACCTCCGCTGTCCACGGGCACGGCGCGATGCCGCCACGCGGCGGACTTCCTGACTTGAAAGACGCCGAGATCCGCAGCGCCATCGCCTACATGTTCAACTATGGCATCGCCATGCCGCAGACGGTGGCGCCGGTACAGGCCAAGACCAGCGATCCGAATCACAGGCTGGTCGCCGACACCGATGTCTACCTCGGCTTGATGCCAGTCGAAAGAATTCGGGCGATCGCGTCCACAAGCAAGGCCTTGAGCGAAATGCACGGTGGCATCCCGCGCGGCAGCAACTACTATCACGTCAACATTTCGCTTGCCGACGCCAAGTCCAGGGCGAATATCTCGGACGCTGCGGTGTCGGTCAAGATCTTCAATGCGGTGGGTGGCCAGACCAAAGCGCTGGAATTGTTCACCGAGAACAATGCCATCAGCTATGGCAACTATTTCCAGTTGCAGCCCGGCACCACTTACACCGTCATGGCGCAAATTCGGCGGCCCGATATGCCCAATGTGATCGAAGCGCAATTCGACTTCAAAGCGCAATAGGCTTTGAAGCCGCACAGCCGCCGAGCCCGTCCGCGGCGGCGCTTCGATCAAGGACAAGCAATCGCTGGCAAAACGTGAAACATGCCTCCACAGCGCCTGGCAGCCGATGAAGCGGCGGAACTAAGTCCTTATGAGAGGCTCTGAGCAGTGCAAGAACTTATACTTGCGTGCTGAGGCCTTGAATTGAACCTTGTCTCCAGCCCCCTTGATTGCTCGCTTTGACGTATAGGAACCACTCACATCATGGGTGCCAAACTGAAAATTGCCGGATGGGTTGCTTTGGGTGTTGTGGCCGGTGCACTCACCACCATGCAGTTGCCCGCCATTGGACGCACCACGCTGGCGCCGCTGCCGCTGGAAGAGATGCAACAGCTCGCGGCGGTGTTCGCGCTAGTCAAGTCCGACTATGTCGAACCCGTTGACGAGAAGAAACTCATCACCGACGCCATCTCCGGCATGGTGTCCGGGTTGGATCCGCATTCACAATTCTTCGACAAGAAGAGCTTCAAGGAATTCCGCGAGGGCACCTCGGGCAAGTTTGTCGGCGTGGGCATCGAGATCGGCATGGAGGACGGCTTGGTCAAGATCGTCTCGCCGATCGAGGGCTCGCCCGCGTTTCGCGCCGGACTGAAGAGCGGCGACCTGATCACCAAGATCGACGACACCTTGGTCAAAGGCCTGGGCATCGACCAAGCCGTGAAACGCATGCGCGGTGAGCCCAACACCAAGGTCTCGCTGACGATTTACCGCAAGAGCGAAAACCGCAGCTTCCCCATCACCATCGTGCGCGAAGAGATCCGCCAGCAAACGGTGCGCTCCAAGGTGCTCGAGCCCGGCTATGCATGGCTGCGCGTGAGCCAGTTCCAGGACCGCACGGTGGATGACTTCGCTCGCAAGCTCGAAGAAATCTACAAGCAGGAACCCCATTTGAAGGGCTTGGTGCTTGATCTGCGCAACGATCCCGGCGGCCTACTCGAAGGCGCAGTGGCGATTTCGGCCGCGTTCCTGCCGACCGATGCCGTGGTCGTCACCACCAACGGCCAAGTGGCCGAATCGAAGGCTGTGTTCAAGGCCTCGCCCGACTTCTACATGCGCCGCGCCAACAGCGACCCACTGCGCAAGCTGCCCGCCGCCTTGAAGACCGTGCCGATGGTGGTGCTCGTGAACGAAGGCTCGGCATCGGCCAGCGAGATCGTGGCCGGTGCGCTGCAAGACCACAAGCGCGCCACCATCATGGGGGCGCAGACTTTCGGCAAAGGCTCGGTGCAAACCGTGCGTCAGCTCGGCCCCGACACCGCCGTGAAGATCACCACCGCGCGCTATTACACGCCCACCGGCCGTTCGATCCAGGCCAAGGGCATCGTCCCCGACGTGATGCTCGACGAAACGTCCGAGGGCAATGTATTTGCGGCGCTGCGCATTCGTGAAGCCGATCTGGAAAAACATCTGCAATTCAGCAAGGGCACAGACGACAAGGATCCCGCGCACGACAAGGCGCGCGAGGAAGCCAGAGTCAAGCTCGAAGCCGAGACCGCCAAGTCCAAGGAGCCGCCCAAGCCTTTGCCGGAATTCGGCAGTGCCGAGGACTTTCCGCTGCTGCAGGCAATGAACCGCTTGAAGGGCAAGACGGTGTTGGTATCCAAGACGGCGACCGAGCGCAAGGCCGAGGCGGCGACCGAGTAACTCTGCGTCTGGCAGGAAGCAAAGCCCGCCTCGGCGGGCTTTGTTGTTTCAAGCCCCGGCACCTCGCGGCACAATAGCCTTCCATGAATGACGACCAACTGCTGCGCTACTCGCGCCATATCCTGCTCGACGAGATCGGCATCGAGGGCCAGCAGCGCTTGCTCGACAGTCATGCGCTGGTGATCGGCGCCGGTGGTCTGGGTTCACCGGCGCTGCTCTACCTGGCTTCGGCCGGCGTGGGCCATATCACGCTGGTCGACAACGACCAGGTGGACTTCACCAATCTGCAGCGTCAGATCGCCCACAATATGGAGCGCATCGGCCAGGACAAGGTCGGCTCGGCGGCGCAGAGCATGCTGGCGATCAACTCGGATCTGCAATTGCGGGCGCTGGTGCAACGCGTCGATGCACAGGCGCTTGAGCTTATGGTGCCCGGCGTCGACGTGGTACTCGACTGCAGCGACAATTTTTCGACCCGCCACGCCATCAACGCAGCCTGTGTCCGCCACCGCAAGCCTCTGGTTTCGGGCGCCGCCATCGGCTTTGACGGACAGATCTCGGTCTACGACAGCCGTGCACCCGACTCGCCTTGCTACGCCTGCATCTTCCCGGCCGAATCGACGGTGGAAGAGGTGCGTTGCTCGACGCTGGGCGTGTTCGCGCCGCTGGTGGGCATCATCGGCAGCATGCAGGCCGCAGAAGCACTGAAACTTCTGGCAGGGGTGGGCCAGTCGCTGGCCGGGCGACTGCAATTGCTCGATGCCAGGCGCATGGAGTGGACCGAAATCCGCATGGCGCGCGCAGCCAATTGCGCATGTTGCGGCGACAAAAAGGCTTAAGCTGGTGACCATGAGCAAGTACCGCAAACTGAACGTCCGCAATTTCCCGACGGCGAAAGAGGAGGCCATTGCCCCGGCCCCGGCCGCCCTGTATGAGGGCCCGGAAAGCGCCTACCGTCTGGCATTCGCCGACAACGACTTCCTGTTGCGCGAGGAGTTGCGTCCGGTGCGCATGCAGCTGGAACTGCTCAAGCCGGACATGGTGCAGCGCGAGCAAGGCATCGAGTCGACCATCGTGATGTTTGGCAGCGCACGCACCTTGCCCGCCGACCAGGCACAGGCCAAGCTCGCGTTGGCGCAGGCGGGTGATGACGAAGCTGCGCTGCGCCGGGCCCAATCCGCAGTCAAGATGAGCCACTACTACGAAGAAGCACGGCGCTTTGCCGCGCTGGCGACCGAGAAATCGCGTGCTCGCACGACGCCGATCTACATCGTCACGGGTGGAGGCCCCGGCATCATGGAAGCCGGCAACCGCGGCGCCTTCGAAATCGGCGGCAAAAGCATCGGCCTGAACATCGTGCTGCCGCATGAGCAGGCGCCGAATCCCTACATCACGCCCGAGCTGTGCTTTCGCTTCCACTACTTCGGCCTGCGCAAGATGCACTTCCTGATGCGCTCGATCGCTTTGGTGTGCTTTCCCGGCGGCTTCGGCACGCTCGACGAGTTGTTCGAGACCATGACGCTGATCCAGACCGGCAAGTGCCGGCCCCGACCCATCATGCTGTTCGGACGCGAATTCTGGAGCCGCCTGATCAACTTCGAGTTGCTGGTCGAGACCGGAATGATCAACCCGGGTGACGAGAACCTCTTCACCTATGTGGAGAGCGCCGAAGAGGCCTGGGCGGTGCTGGAAGCCGAGTACGGTCTGGATCTGCCTGCCGACGCGACCAACCATCAGCCCGCATGACACTCCCCATCAGCCTGATTGGCGCGCCCACCGACATAGGCGCTGGCACGCGTGGAGCGAGCATGGGCCCCGAGGCCATGCGCGTGGCCAATATCCAGGCCGCCCTGGAAGCGCATGGGCTGGAGGTGCTGGACCGCGGCAATCTGGCCGGCCCGACCAACCCCTGGCAAACGCCGCAGCAAGGCTATCGCCATCTGCCTGAAGTCGTCGCGTGGAACCAGACCGTGTTCGACGCCGTGTACGCCGAGCTTGCGCTGGGCCGCCTGCCGGTGTTGCTCGGCGGTGACCATTGTCTGGCGATAGGTTCGATCAGTGCAGTCGCAAAGCATTGCCGCGAAAAGGGCAAGAAGCTGCGCGTGATCTGGCTCGACGCGCATGCCGACTTCAACACCAGCGTACTCACGCCCAGCGGCAATATCCACGGCATGCCGGTCGCCTGCCTGTGCGGCTTCGGGCCCGATGAGCTGACCGGCCTGGGAGGCCACGCCCCGGTCATCAAACCGAAGTGGATTCGCCAGGTCGGCATACGCAGCGTGGATGACGGCGAAAAGCGCTTTGTGCACGAGCAAGACCTCGAGGTCTTCGACATGCGCTACATCGACGAGATGGGCATGCGCAATGCGATGGAGCTCGCGCTGGCCACGGTGGACGCCAACACTCACTTGCATGTGAGCTTCGACGTCGACTTCCTCGATCCCGAGATTGCCCCCGGCGTGGGCACAACCGTCCCCGGCGGACCCACGCATCGCGAAGCCCAGCTCTGCATGGAGATGATTGCCGACACCGGACGGCTCGCCTCGCTGGACGTGATGGAACTCAATCCCGCCTTCGATATGCGCAACAAGACCGCCGAGCTGGCGGTCGACCTGATCGAAAGCCTGTTCGGCAAGACGACCTTGATGCGCAAGAACAGGTAAGAGTCCTCAACCGCTCAGACCCTGCGGGCCGCGCCGGGCCGGCAGGCCCGACTCCTCGCCAGGCACAAACAGTCCTCAAGACTGTTTGTGTCCGGGCTCGGCGCTGACGATCCAGCCCTCCAGCGGGTCCGTGTCAGCA
>Ga0315270_10001988_pt1 | contig 10851 bp, 11 predicted proteins | sample C1_bottom_MG_FD_204932 | JGI IMG/M metagenome (GOLD analysis project Ga0315270, IMG submission 204932) | Sediment microbial communities from Yellowstone Lake, YNP, Wyoming, USA - C1_bottom | ecosystem: Environmental > Aquatic > Freshwater > Lake > Sediment | place: USA: Wyoming | collected... | reverse complement strand
CCGACACCGACGTTTCCGCGCAGCCGCAGCATATGGCGGGCATGAACAACGTCCCGCACTAAACCGAGCGCCTTGCGCAGGAACAAGCGATTGTTCTCGCAGGTTACAATGCCGGCAGCGTCTTGGCCGCGGTGCTGTAGTATCGTCAACGCGTCATAAATTGACTGATTGACTTCGCTCTTCCCGACGATACCAACGATACCGCACATATCACGTTCTCCACCAAAAAAAATCGGACCGTCAACGAAACCTGTAGACGGAGCATCCGCCTATAGCCACCTAGCTATAGTGGATATATCCCGCCACTTGGGGCGGAAGATAGTCTTTCAACCACAGCGCGGCGGACTGAAAATAACCCAGCACCCGCGACTCGTGCCACCAACTCGACTGAGGCATGGATGTGGCCCCCGCCATCAAAACAAACACGCAAACAATAAGCCCGCCACGCAGCAAACCGAAAAACAGGCCTAGCACGCGATCGGTGGGACTCAGCCCCGTTTTCTTGATCAAACGGCCGACCAAGGCTTTAACGGCCGCCCCTAGCAACATCGTAGCCAAAAACAACGAGGCCACGGCGGCCGCGATGCGCAACGGTTCCGAACTAATATAAGGGTGGAGGATGACCGCCAACTTCGCGAAGAACGTCACCGCCACCCAGATCGCCACCATCCAAGTAATCAGAGAAAGCAACTCTCTGACGAAACCGCGAAACAAACTCAGAACGGCGGAAAGGAGTAAAACTCCCAATATGGCAATGTCGATGATGCTCATGCAGCAAACAGCCAGGGGTAGCCCGTGCCGTCAAAAAACCTCGCATTGAAATAGGACAGATCCAAGCGGGCGCAATTCTACCAGAGGGGCCGAACAAACAAAACGACACAAGGAAACCGCTGCGCACAGAAGGGGGCATTGGCCATGGCCTTCACCCCATCAAAAACATATATGCTCCAAGCACGATGAGGAAAAAGCCAAAACCCCGCCGAAGCCTCTCTGCTGGCCAACGGTGGGCCAGCGCCGCCCCAACGGGCGCGAACAGCATCGAGCTGATCGCAATCCCGAGCACGGCTGGCCAGAACACATAGCCGGTCGCATTCGCAGGCAAATCGGTGTCGCCATTCCAACCGGCAATAACAAAACTGGCGCTGCCGGCCAGCGCAATCGCTAGGCCACAGGCGCTCGATGTGCCCACCGCGCGCTGCATAGCCACGTTGCACCAAAGCAAGAAAGGCACGGTCACCGTCCCACCACCAATACCAATAATGCTCGAAATGCCGCCAATGGCACTCCCCGCGAGCGACATACCCACGCGCCCAGGCAAGGTGCGAGCCGCCGCCGGCTTGATGCCGAACAGCAATTGAGCCGCCACCAACCACTCAAAAACCGCAAATAATCTCCGCAGCATCAGCCCAGGCATCAGATCGGCCACCATCGCACCCAGCACCGCACCCAGAATAATTCCTGGCGTCAGCTGCCAGCACACAGCCCACAACACAGCGCCACGCGTGTGGTGCGCGTAAATCGAGGAAAACGAAGTGAATATGATTGTGGCTAGCGAGGAACCAATCGCCAAATGGACCAGAACGTCAGGCGCGAAACCGATGCGAGTGAACAGGAATACCAGGGCAGGAACGATGACCAAGCCGCCGCCCACGCCAAACAGTCCGGCAAGAACGCCGACGACCGAGCCGATCAGCAAATAGGCGAGAAAAAGATCCAATGTGGCCGACGGCCAAGAAAACGCGACTAAGCCTGCTCACCATTTCTCGGCTTAATCAACTCATTCGCCCAATCCAACACCGATCGCACCCGGGCGCCCACCAAGCCCAAAGCCTCGGTGTAAGTGACCCAGCGAAACTCATCGTGCTCAGGCCGGCCGATCTCAGGGTTAACCGGGAGGTCAACCTCCTCCTGCTCGGTTTCAGCCACATAGTAGCGCGCCACTTTGCCTGGCCCATACGGCCCTGTTTCCCGGAAGCGCAGGCCCCATTTGAAATCGAGCTGGGTAATGGTGGACTCTTCCTCAACTTCCCGCTGCGCGCCTTCCAGCGGCAACTCGCCAGGCTCGACCAAGCCTTTGGGGAAATCCCAATGGGAAAACGCCCGCAAAAGCAGAAAATAAGTTTCATCCCCGGAGCGCCGGAGCACCACTACGCCAGCCGAGAGCGTTTTCGCCTCCATCCGCCGTTCCTCTCCAATCTATATTGCCTCTCAAAATAACAGATTGGCGGCGCCAGCTAAAGCAAAAGCCGACGGAGTTCGATACGCAGCCAAGCCAACCCTTGTGAAGCAATGAATCCAACCACCCGAAAGAACATCAGCTATGCCCTCGTCATCGGCATTCTAGCCGCCTTGCTGGTCTGTGCGATGCAGGCGGGCGGGCTGCTACAACGGCTAGAATGGATCAGCTACGACTGGCGCATGGCGCAAACCCAAGCCACTGCCAAACTCGACCCGAATGTGGTGGTAGTACTGATTGACGATGCATCCCTCAAAACACTTGAACCGATCGCCGGCCGGTGGCCATGGCCACGATCCATTTACGCCGACTTACTAGACTTTCTTGCCATGGGCGAGCCGAAAGCGGTTCTTTTCGACATCACGTTTAGCGAACGCGCGCTCAATCCTGACGGTTCATCCACCTTAGGCGAGGACGATCAGCGCCTAGTCGAAGCCACCCAACAATACCCCTTCGTCTACCATGCGGCGCGCCTGCTCCATGACACCGCCGATGACGGCAATTCACAACTTCTTAATCGCCCACTCCCTGCCGCGTTTCCTGAGCGCCTCTCCATGGCCGCACGCCTGAGTCAACAGCCGAGCAATTTTTCCGCACCGAGCAACAACACCTACTATGCACCCTTTCCTGAATTGTTGGACGTGACAACGGGCATTGGTATTGTCGATGTGAATTCCGACGCCGATGGCGTTTACCGCCGCGCACGGCTACTGCATCGCTATGGCGAGCACTTCTACCCAGCGCTCTCTACCACCGCCTGGCTAAACACGACCAAACCCGGCAGTATTAGCCAAGCCAATCATGCGGCCACGTTCGGCAACGTCACCATCCCCCTGGACCGTGACGAACAATACATGGTCAAATTCTTCCCGCACTACGAAACATACTCCATCGCGGGTTTGCTCGCGTCCATGAAGAAGATTCAAGACGGCGACCTCACCAATCTCTTAGTTGATCCGGCCGAATTCAAAAACAAAACCGTGTTTATTGGCGCGAGCGCTGCCGGCCTGGAAGATCTGAAAAACACCCCGATTGATGCCCGCTTGCCGGGGGTGCTGATTCATGCGTCGATTGCCGCCAATATCCTGTCCAACGATTTCCTACGACCCGTCGCGGCATGGGTAACCTATGTCGGCATTTTCGGGTTTGCGATCATCACCGCGCTTTGGGTTATGTTAGTGCGCTTGCACAGCCTGCGCTTCATTGTGCCTGCCATCGCCGCCGTCGCCATTGCGTATGCGGGCCTCTGGGCCTTCAGTGCCAATTGGGCTTTCGAACTGGTTCCCCCCTTACTCGCGCTCGGCCTCTCGTGGCTAGGCGGCGTAGCAACACTCGTCTTCACCGAAAGTAAAGAAAAACGGAAATTCCGCCGGATGATGGGGCAATACCTCTCCCCCGCCGTATTAGCCAGCGTAATGAAAAACCGCGACGACCATGCCCGCGCCGAAATCGGCACACAAGAACGGGTTACCGTCATGTTCTCGGACATCCGCAGCTTCACCCAGCTTTCCGAGCAACTGCCGCCGGAACAAGTTGTTGATATCCTCAACCACTATTTTTCGGCCATGACCAACGCGATTTTCGCGCACCAAGGCACAATCGATAAATTTATCGGCGATGCCATCATGGCGTTTTGGGGTGCGCCTTTGCGCATTGAAGACCACGCGCACAAAGCCACCCTCGCCGCGCTGGCAATGCAAGAGCGGCTCAAAGACGTCAACGCCTGGCTCGCCCAACGGCAATTGGCTCCACTCTCTATTGGCATAGGCCTTCACACCGGCGAAGTCATTCTCGGAAACATCGGTTCTGAGCATAAACTCGACTACACCATTATTGGCGACAACGTGAATCTAGGCTCGCGCACGGAAGGGCTGACCAAAAATTACGGTTGCACCATTCTTATCACCGAAACGACGTTCAATGACCTGGGCGGCGCCATACCTTGCCGACTGGTCGATTTGGTGCGGGTTAAAGGCAAGAACCATCCGGTGCGAATCTACGAACCACTCATCCATCCGGCCACAGCAACGCCCGAACAAGTCGATCATGCCAAACAAATCGCGGCACTAGCCGAACACGCCTTCCAGTGCTACCTGGACCGCGACTGGCCCAACGCTTTGATCCATCTATCTAAATTACCGGACGACGGACCCACGCATGTCTGGCGTGAGCGCTGCGAACGTTTCCTCGCCCTTGAGCCCGATCAAGCGTGGGACGGCGTTTTTGTGATGGACAGCAAGTAATTGGTCTTTTCCGGACTGCCTTTTGCTAAACATTCCCTAGGCTAGGCCGATTAACTAGCCAGAGTGCCGAAACCATCTCGGCTCAAAAATGGGGAAGATCCAAACATGAAAAAACTAGCCATCGCAGTAACGCTTGCTCTAGCACCCTTCACCGCACAAGCCGACGATTTTTTATACATTTTGAGCGCCAAAGTGCACTTGCTCTCCGAACCGTCATTTGAATCGGTGCAGGTAGAAAACATCACAAAAGGTGAAAAAGTTGTTCAAATCGACAAGAACAACAATTGGTTCAAGGTGGAATACAACGGCAAACAAGGCTGGTTATCGCGCCTTTCGGTTTCGCCACATCCGCCAACCAAGAAAACCAGCCGTTTGGCCCAGGCCGATGAAAGTCTTGTGAATGATTCACGCCGCCGGGCATCCGTCGCGTCCACCACAGCTGCGGTGCGCGGACTCAAAGGCGACGGCCGCGAACGCCTGAGCGCCAGTATAGCCACCGACTACGACGCACTAGCCGAAATCGAACGCGTTACCGTCCGCGACCAAGAAGTGAACAACTTCATGGGCGAGCTGCCTAACAGCTAGCCGGCGGTCACGAGCATGGACGCAACGCGCATTGCCGCGGGGCTTGCACTCTCCGCCCTCACATGTTTTACCAACGTGCTGGCGCAGGATGAACCCAATGGGTTCAGACTGCGCCAGCATCAGGTTTCCACGCAGAACAGCAGCGATGAAGACGTACGCGCCGAAATCGAATTTGGCCAAATTATCGCCGCTCGGGTACTGGGCCGCATCGCCCTCCAACACAATAACGACTGGACAACCTACGTCAACTTGATTGGCCGCACGCTCACGCTGCACGCCAACCGTCCCGAACTCGACTTTCACTTCGCCGTGCTTGACGCTGATTTTATCAACGCCTATTCGGCGCCCGGCGGTTACGTGTTCATTACCCGCGGCGCGATTGCCGCGATGCAAGACGAATCCGAACTTGCGGCTGTCCTTGCACACGAAATCGCCCACATCACCGAAAAACATATCGTCAAAGAACACAATATCCGCGCCAGAGACACCTCCGCCCTCTCAACCGTTTCCAGCATCGTCGGCGGCGCCCAGGATTCCGCCCGTTTGGCCGTCATGCAGGCCGTCGATAAAGCCGTCGACATGCTACTAACCACAGGCCCAAAACACGAAGACGAACTCGCCGCTGACGAGACGGCACTGCTCTTGCTCGCAAATACGGGATATGACCCGTTCGCCTTGCAGCGCCTACTTTCCCGCGTGAGTGAAATGGACGCCGAGGCACAGACCGGTGGAAAAGTCACCCATCCGCCTACGCGCGAGCGCATCGACCGGTTAGCAAAACTCGCGCAAGACAACCGCATGGAGCACATGCGCAATTACCAAGGAAAGGAACGCTTCCAAACCCATGCGCAAGCCTTACCGAATTAATTCAAACCAGGTATTTAATGATACGCGACGCGCGCTCGGACTTACCTTATTTCTGCTTGCCAGCCACGGTGCGGTCGCCGACGAATACCACTATGCCAACATACTCATCGGCGACCGCCCCGCCGGATTAGGCGGCGCCTATGTCGCCGTCGCCGATGACCCCGCAGGCTTGTTTTATAACCCCGCAGGCATCGTCGAAGCCGGCCGCGCCAATCTTTCAGCGAGCATGAATGCGTACAATATGTCCCGCACCGAATACAAAAACGTATTAGGTGGTAAACACGACTGGATACGTACATCGGCTGGACTGAAACCGAATTTCTTCGGCATCACCCAACCGCTAGGCCCCGGTACATTTGGCATATCCTACGCGGTGACCGACTCCATTGTGGAAGACCAAGATCAGACGTTTCCCGACATACCTGTTGCCGGAAATAATTTCACAATCAATTACCACAATGACGACAGCAGCTATAACATTGGGCCGTCGTACGCCGTTCGCATCAACCGCCACTGGTCCATCGGATTGACGTTATACGGGTTCGCCCGAAATCGTGAAGCGTCGATCAATCAACAGGCCATTCTCACGGACCGCCGCGAAGACGCGAACCACAACGCAATCGACAAAGACGGCCACGTCATAGCTCTCAATTCCGACGGCAGCCAAACCGACCCAAGCCAGGCAATCATTTACGATAACACCTATCATTGGGTGAATTCGTATTCCCAATTCGATGAATACGGGATTCGGCCGGTATTAGGACTCATGTGGTCCCCCGCAGAGAAAGTGACCCTTGGCGCCAGTCTCAGCCAAACAATGCTGGCGACCGCGCACCGCTTTCAACAAGACACCTGCGTCACCACCGACCGAAACGGCACCAGCGAAGCCTGTCCGCTTGGGCAATTTGCACACCAACGATTGGAAGAGAACTACAAGAGAGAATTTCCGCTCACTGCTAATGGCGGCATCGCGTACTTTCCGTCAGCCAACTTGCTACTAACGTCAGCTGTATGGCTGTATGAACCACAATACGGTCAGCGCTGGCCCACATGGAACGCCGCCGTCGGTACGGAATACTACGTGTCACCGGAATACGCCGTGCGACTAGGCATGTTCACCAATCACGCCAGCACGCCCCAACTCAGCAGCGAAATGACCGACCAATTAGAACACATTGATCTCTACGGAGGCAGCTTCAGCCTTTCGCACTTTACCCGAACCTCCGCCCTCACGGTGGGCGCAGTGGCGAGCGCTGGCACAGGAAAGGCTCAAATCTTTGAGGGTACAACGGCCATTCAGGCGATGCGAACTTACGGCTTAACGCTTTTCATCTCGGCCTCGCACACGCTTTAAGGCCGGGAACGCAGAAAGCGCGAAGCAGCCTTGCAGCCACATCGCGCATTCCGGGAAATCTCTGATATCGAACGGGCACAACGAGCGTGCCTTCGATGGACTATCTGTCCGTCTTCAACCGGCGCAAATAGCGACGACCACGTTTGTTACGATGGTCATCCAAGGTTGGGGCGATGGTCAGATCCTGACTCCGCAATTCCTTGAATGCTTCGCGGCGCGACGCGCTTTCAGTCGTTTCTTCAAACATCTGACCGGCAAGTCCAGCTGGGCCGCGCCGAGCCGACAGGCCCTTGACTACGACAACCCGCTCCATCCCCCCCTGCGACACCCGAATTTCAAGGCCGAGCTGGACGACTTTGCTGGCGCGCGCACGCTCACCGTTCACATAGACCTTGCCACCGCCGATGGCTTCGGTTGCTAGCGCACGGGTTTTGTAAAACCGTGCGGCCCATAGCCACTTGTCCAAACGAACAAGATGTTCGCGGTCTTCCCTTTGCTCATGTGCGACAAATGCTGGTTCCATGGCTTCAACTTCCAAAATAACACCCCGCAATAATTTCCAAACCCAATGCCTAAGGGCCGCCTATGGTATGATTTTTGACACGAAAAGTCTCGGCCCACCCGCGAATCTGGACGCAACATCTCAAACACGCACCCATTAACCCACTTCATTCCAATCCCAGCACCCGTATAATCATGGCTCATAGGCCAAAATTATCAAGGCCAGGTTCGAATGAAAAAATTCTAGTACAACGGTAGCACATGGCAACTGAAATCGAACGTAAATTTACTGTAACCAATGACAGCTGGCGCGACAACGTGCGCAAAACACGCCATTACCGGCAAGGCTACTTCGGCGGTGGCGGAAAAGCGTCATTCCGAATTCGCGTCGATGGCGAACGCGCCAGCCTAAACATCAAGAGCGCGACCCTGGGCGTGCAACGCAGCGAATATGAGTACGAAGTACCTCTGATCGAGGCCAACGAGTTACTCGACCAGTTGTGCGAACGCCCAATCATCGAAAAAACCCGGCACTTCGTCGACTTCGGCGGCAACACCTGGGAAATCGACGTGTTCGAAGGCGACAACGACGGCCTGATTGTTGCTGAAATAGAACTCAACTCCACCGACCAGGTGTTTGCACTGCCGCCCTGGGCCGGCGCCGAGGTCTCGCACGACGCACGCTACTACAACGTCAACCTCGTTAAACACCCGTACAAACTGTGGCCGACCTCCAGCCTGTAATGCACCGATTGAAATCATTTAATTCGCGCCCAGCGTGGTGGGTCATCGGCCTTTTGTGCTTCACGTTCTTAGTTGGATGCAGCCACCCACAGAGCGCCGGCATACGATTTGGCTTGGCGTCCATGCCCACCACGCTCGACCCGCGCTTCGCCACCGATGCCGCGTCGTCGCGTATTAACCGACTCATCTATCAGCGCCTGGTGGAGTTCGACGAACGTGTGCAGCCGGTCGGTGACATTGCCGACTGGACGCGACCCGAGCCAAAACATTTTCGTTTCACACTCAATGATCGCGCCAAACCGTTCCAAAATGGCGATCCTTTATCCAGCGCCGACATAAAATCGACTTACGATTTCATCCTCGATGCCCGCAACGGCTCGCCACATCGCAGCTCCATCGCGATGATCCAACGCATCGAAACACCCGATGCCCGCACCATTGATTTCTATTTGGACCGCGCCGACCCGCTCTTCCCCGGCTATTTGGTGATAGGCATTCTGCCCAAGAAATTGATCGATGGCCGCTACCCGTTCGACCACCAGCCACTGGGCAGCGGCCCGTTCAAGTTTGCCGGCTGGCCAGAAGACGGCCGCCTGCTACTCACGCGCGTTACCGACAACCAAGCGGTAGAATTTCTGCACGTGCCCAACCCAACCGTGCGTGTACTCAAACTCATGCGCGGCGAAATCGATTTGGTGCAAAACGATCTCCCGCCCGAGCTCGTCACCCATATGAGCACTAACAACCAACTCACCGTCGGGCGCCAGCGCGGCAGCAACTTCGCCTACCTCGGCTTCAACATGCAAGACCCCGCGCTAAGCAAGCTTGCCGTGCGCCAAGCCATCGCCTGCGCCATCAACCGCCAAGGCATCATCGACCATGTATTCGGCCAAGCCGCGCGACCGGCCGACGCGGTATTCCCGCCCGACCATTGGGCCGGCAATCCCCAGTTACACAGTTGCGGCTTCGACCCCACTGCTGCCCGCCGCTTACTGAAAGAAGCCGGTTACGGACCAAACAGCCCGCTTAAAATGGTCTACAAAACATCTAGCGATCCGTTCCGCGTGCGGCTTGCCACTATCCTGCAATCGCAGTTCGCCAAAGTCGGCATAGATGTCGAAATTCGCAGCTACGACTGGGGCACATTCTATGGCGACATCAAGAACGGCCGCTTTCAGCTCTTCAGCCTTTCCTGGATCGGCATCAAAACGCCCGACATTTTTCGCTATGCTTTTCACAGCACAGCCATTCCACCGGTCGGCGCAAACCGCGGGCGATACAGCGATCCGAAGGTGGACGCCTTAATCGAAAAAGCCGAGAGCCTGGATGATCTCACCGCGCAAGCGGCTGTTTACGCCCAATTGCAAACGTTGCTCTTACAACAACTACCCTACATTCCACTGTGGTATGAGGACCACGTATACGTCGCGCGCAACACCGTGCACGGTTACAGCACAAATAACGACGGCACGTTTGACGGTTTGGTCACAACCACGAAAACCAACTGATATTCGACATGACACTCGCCATCAAAGTAAACATCGGCGCCCAACGGCTCGACCTCTACGACGAAGCCACGCTCGTGCGTTCATACTCAGTCGCCACCGCCAAAAATGGCCCCGGGGAAATCAAGGGCAGCGAACAAACGCCGCGCGGCTGGCACACAATACGCGCCAAGATTGGGCGAGATCACCCAGCCGGCACGGTATTCGTCGGCCGCCGCCCCACAGGCGAGATTTTCGCCCCTGGCATGCGCGAGCAGTTCCCTCGCCGAGACTGGATCCTCACCCGCATTTTGTGGCTCTCGGGGTTGCAGCCCGGCTTCAACCGGCTCGGACAAGTCGACACCATGCGCCGATACATTTACATTCACGGCTGCCCCGACGAAGACGCCATGGGCGTACCTTCTTCCCACGGTTGCATCAAAATGCGCAATAGCGACGTCATCGAACTCTTCGAACGCGTTCCCGCTGGCACGCGCGTATTAATCGAGGAATAGGCGAAATGAGCAAACGCATTCTGCGTCGGGAACCCACGGTCGCCGACGAACTTGTCGCCGCCGATTTCCACCCCGTATTGCGCCGCGTTCTGCGCAATCGCGGCGTCACGCAGGCCCAAAGCATCGATCACTCGCTACAAAACCTGCTGCCATTTACCGCACTCAAAAACATCGACACGGCGGTCAGCCTGCTCGTGACCGCCCTACAACAAAACAAACGCATCGTCATCATCGGCGACTTTGATGCCGACGGCGCCACCAGCACCGTCGTCGCCGTCCGCTGTTTGCGTCTATTAGGCGCCAAGCACGTCGACTACCGCGT
>Ga0315270_10001987_pt1 | contig 10856 bp, 7 predicted proteins | sample C1_bottom_MG_FD_204932 | JGI IMG/M metagenome (GOLD analysis project Ga0315270, IMG submission 204932) | Sediment microbial communities from Yellowstone Lake, YNP, Wyoming, USA - C1_bottom | ecosystem: Environmental > Aquatic > Freshwater > Lake > Sediment | place: USA: Wyoming | collected... | reverse complement strand
GGTGGGGCATCAGGAGTACAATGTCCAATATCTGCCGGCCGAATCGAATACGGGAATGTTCGGCGGGAACTCCAACTGGCGGGGACCGGTGTGGATGCCGGTGAATGTGCTGATCGTCCGGGCGCTGATCAATCTGTACACTTTCTACGGCGACGAATTCAAGGTGCAGTGTCCGACGGGGTCCGGCAATTACATGACCCTGTTCGAGGTCGCCCAGGAGATCAGCCGCCGGCTGACGGGCATGTTCCTGCGCGATGTCAACGGACAGCGGCCGGTCTATGGCGGGGCGGCAAAATTTCAGGATGACCCGCACTGGCGGGATCTGATCTTGTTTTATGAATACTTCCACGGTGATAACGGAGCGGGTCTCGGGGCCAGTCACCAGACCGGATGGACCGGCCTGGTCGCAACCCTCCTGGACTTCTTCGGGCGCATGGATTCCAAAACCATGCTGGAGATCAAACGTGAACATGTAATCGATCAGTTGGTCAGGGAGCAGGTGGGCGGAAAACAAAAGGCGGGAAAGTAAGGAGGAAACATGACCGATTTATGTTATTTATCACTTTACCAAATCAATACCCGCGTCCGGCTGACAGAACTTTCCCGGAACCTGGGGCGGCCGGCGACCCTGGATGATATCCCCGATTCCGAATTGGATCGCCTGAAAGAACTGGGTTTTGACTGGGTCTGGTTCCTGAGCGTCTGGCAGACCGGGCCGGCAAGCCGGCAGGTTTCCCGCACCAACCCCGAGTGGCGAAAGGAATTTCAGGAGACCCTGCCGGATCTGCAGGAAGCGGACATTGCCGGTTCCGGGTTCGCCATCACCGCGTACACCGTTCATGACCAACTGGGCGGAGATGATGCCCTGGCCCGACTGCGTGAACGCCTTCGCCTGCGGGGCTTGCGCTTGATGCTCGATTTTGTCCCCAATCACACCGCCCTGGATCATCCCTGGGTCAAGAAAAATCCAGCGCATTACATCGCCGGAACCGAAGCGGATCTGGCCAAGTCGCCCGAAAATTATACCCGTGTCAAACGCAGAAAAGGCGATCTGATCTTTGCCCACGGACGCGATCCCTATTTTCCGGGCTGGCCCGACACCCTGCAGATCAACTACGGCAACCCGGCGACGCAGGAAGCCATGATCCGGGAGCTGGTGAAAATTGCCGGGCAGTGTGACGGGGTGCGCTGCGACATGGCCATGCTGGTCCTGCCGGATGTCTTTGAACGGACATGGGGCATCCGAACACCGTCTTTCTGGCCCGATGCGACCCGGCGTGTCCGGGAGCAGTTCCCGGCATTCTGTTTCATGGCCGAGGTTTACTGGGATCTGGAATGGACATTGCAACAGCAGGGATTTGATTACACCTACGACAAGCGGTTGTACGACCGCTTAAGCGAGGGGCATGCCCGGCCGGTGCGCGAGCATTTCCATGCAGGACCCGATTATCAGAACAAGATGGCCCGGTTCCTGGAAAACCACGATGAGCCGCGGGCTGCCGCAGCGTTCCCGCCCGAAGTGCATGAGGCTGCCGCCGTCATTACGTTTTTATCCCCGGGGCTGCGTTTTTTTCACCAGGGACAATTCCCGGGCTTCAAAAAGCGCATTTCCCCCCATCTGGTTCGAGGCCCGGAGGAACCCAACGACCCGAATCTGGAGTCTTTTTACGAAAAATTGCTGGCTGTGCTGCGTCAGCCGGTGGTGCGGGAAGGAAGCTGGCAACTGCTCGAATGCACGCCTGCCTGGGAGGGCAACTGGACATTCGACTGCTTTTTGGCTTTCTCCTGGACAGGAATTAACGGAGAGAGGCTCCTGGCGGCAGTCAACTTTTCGGATCACCAGAGCCAGTGTCACATTCGGATGCCGTGGGCTGACCTTGGCGGACAACTGTGGTTGTCCGATCGGATGGGATCTGCGATTTATGAGCGGACCGGAGAGGAGCTGGCCGCCAAAGGTCTCTATCTGGATGTTCCGGCATGGGCCTATCATGTGTTTGACGTGAATGACGTCGGGTACAGGGCGGGTAAGTTAAAGAGGATATGAAAGGAAGGATGAATGAAAGAACAGCAAGAAAGAACCGGGTAATCTTCTCGTCGCAATTTCATGACGACAGCAGGGATTTTCCTGGCAGGAGGCATGGCACGCTCTGCGGCGCCCTGGGCGTCAGTTCCAAAGAGAAGTACGAGCGCTGATACGAGGACGGCATGAACCATCAGCAGGGACATATGGAGTGCCTACTCTGCCATCGGGATCACACGAAATAAGGGTTACTTCCCGACATGACTCCGGGAAAGATCCTCCCTGAAAACTCTCTGATAATGATATGTCAACCGATGAGGTGTACACACTTTTGTTAAACGTTTTGCAGATAGAGTAATTCTGAGAAGGTTGCATAATGAATGGCAGCGGTAAATCAAGGCAGAAGCTTCTCCTTGAAATAGAAGAGCTTGGAGCAAGACTTGATGTCGCTCAGCAGCGCCTCCAGGCGGTTGACGGACAGCGGGTTGCATCGGAGGAGAGTCAGAAACGGCTGAAGTCCGAGGCGTTGCTGATCAGCATATCCTCGCGCTTTATCAACCTTCCCGCCGACCGGATAGACAGCGAGGTTGAAGACGCCCAGCGCCGCATCTGCGAACTTTTGGATTTTGACCGCTGCTCACTTTGGCAAATTGTAGAGGCAGAGCCCGGGGCGCTGCTGCTGACTCATCTCCATCAGAGCTTGGAAAGCCCGCCACCTGCTGAGCGGATGATTGCAAGGAATTTCTTTCCATGGTCGTCTCTCAAGGTCCTGGGCGGTGAGACGGTCACTATTTCGAAAATGATCGACCTTCCGCCGGAAGCAGGCCAAGATCTGGAAACTTACCGTAAGTTCGGCACCAAGTCCACAGTGTTGGTTCCGTTATCAGTCGGAGAAGGGCTGGTATTCGGCCTGTTGAGCTTCGCTGTCATACGCAAGGAGAGAGACTGGCCGGAAACAGTCGTTAAGAGGCTCACGCTTATCGCGCAGGTGTTTGCCAACGCGCTCGCCCGCAAGCAGGCCGACACCGAACGCAAACGAATGGAGGATAAACTCATGGACCGCCTTCGGGAGATTGAAGCGCTCAAACAAAAGCTTGAAAGTGAGAATATCTATCTACGGGAAGAGGTCAGGCACCTTGTTGAGCATGCGGATATCGTGGGGCAAAGCGTTGCGATGATGAAGGTCCTGACCCAGGCGGAGCAGGTAGCCGGGACAGACTCAACGGTTCTTCTCCTGGGGGAAACCGGAACCGGAAAAGAACTGCTGGCCAGGGACATCCACAGATTAAGTTTGCGGAAAGACCGGCCGCTGATAACGGTCAACTGCGCCGCGCTTCCGCCCACGCTGATCGAAAGCGAGCTGTTCGGCCGCGAGAAAGGCGCTTACACGGGCGCCATGACCAAGATGATCGGTCGATTCGAAATTGCCGACGGGTCAACGCTTTTTCTGGATGAGATCGGAGAGCTTCCGCCTGATCTGCAGAGCAAGCTGCTCCGGGTCCTTGAGAAAGGCACTTTCGAGCGGTTGGGATCGACGAAGTCCCTGCACGTCAATGTCCGCATCATTGCCGCCACCAATCGGGACATCAAGCAGGAAATAAAGGACGGCAAATTCCGGAAAGACCTCTTCTACCGGCTGAATGTGTTTCCCATTGTGATCCCCCCCCTCCGTGAGCGTCCTGAAGATATTCCGCTTCTGGTCCGGACGTTTATCAAGGAATTTCAGAAGAGGATGAAAAAAGAGATAGAAAGCATTCCGAAGAAGACCTTGCAAGCCCTGCAATCCTATTCCTGGCCCGGAAACGTCAGGGAGCTAAGAAATGTGATCGAACATGCCATGATCTTGAGCAAGGGTAAAATCCTGCACGTTGAAGTGCCTGGTCGTGCATCTTCAGATACAGTCGCTGCCGGCAACCTTGAAGATATGGAGCGCAGCCATATTGTGGCCGTACTGGATAAGACCGGCTGGCGCATCGCCGGACCTGGGGGCGCCGCCGAGGTTCTGGGCCTGAAGAGAACAACCCTCCAGGCGAAAATTAAGAAATTGGGTATCAAGCGTTCCAACCAGGCAATGCCGAACTGACGTCTTCTGCCGATATATTGGCACATAATCCCTTCCTTCTGTTTTAACCATCACGCCTCTTTTCCATGATTTCATCTTAATAACAGTATCTTGATGATAATATCGTTCTCCAATATTTTCTTGGCACAGATTTGGCAATTAGATCTTTAAGTGATGATGAATGGCGATAACCAAAAAGAAAGGATGACTCAATGAAGAGACGAGACTTCTTAAAGCTGACCGCTGCCGCAGTCATATTCCAGTCTGTGATTCCTGTAAAGAAGGTGTTTGCACAGACTACCCCGGAAGCCATCACTATCGATGGAAAAGCCGGGGAGGATGTTATCGCTTACATCACCCGGCTGAAAGGGAGTTTTGATCAAAAACTCTACCAGCAAGTGATCGGCGCCTCGAATACCTATAAAGAGGGGGATGAGACCATTGGCGTGTGGGCTGTTGACGAAACAACGCGGCAGAACGCCCGCACCCTTCTGTCAAACACAAAGATCAAGGAACTCCATGAGCACCCTCTGCATGTTGACGACTTGCAGAAGCTGATCTGGCAGACCACCGACCAGGCCAGGTACGAGAAGGTCAAGGACTGGACCATGGGAGAGTTGAAAGACTTTCTCCTGACCCAATCCGAGGCGGAGATCCAGGGAATCATGTCCGGCCTGGACAGTGATACAATCGGGTGTATCCCCAAGCTGATGAGCAATGAAGAACTGATCCGGTTTAATCGGAAGATATTCAATGCCCTGCCCGGCACCCGCATCGGGGAAAAAGGCTATCTGAGCGCCCGCCTCCAGCCCAATTCACCCACAGACAATCCCGATGATATCGTCTGGCAGGTCTTTGACGGGTTTTCCTATGCCACGGGCGATATTGTTATCGGAACCAACCCCGTGGACAGCCAGATAGAGAGTGTGGCCGCGGTGGAGAAAGCGCTCAAGGATGTGGTCGATACCTTCAAGCTTCAGGATGTCGTCCCCTGGTGTGTGCTTTCCCATATCGATGTCCAGGCAGAGGTTGCCGGGAAATATCCGGGATCGGTTGAGACCATGTTCCAGAGCCTTGCCGGAACGGACGCCTGCAACAAAACCTTTGATGTTACGGTTGAGAAGATCTTGAAATATGCAAAATCCAAAAAAGGAAAGAGATACGGGCTTTACTTTGAGACCGGCCAGGGCTCTGAATTTACAAACGGCGCAGCCGGCGGTGTTGACATGATGGTTCTGGAATCCAGGAAGTACGGTTTCTGCAGGGCGGTACAGATGGAACTGGCCAGGGTCCAGCCAAAAGGGGCGTGGCTCCATGTCAATGATGTGGCCGGATTCATCGGTCCCGAGGTTTTCAGGACCCGCGAGCAGTTGGTGAGGTGCTGCCTGGAAGATATCGCCATGGGTAAACTCCACGGATTAACCATTGGTCTTGATATCTGTACAACCCTGCACATGAGCGTCAGCCTCGATGACCTGGAGTGGTGCCAGGACCAGCTTATGCCGGCCGCCCCTGCCTATCTTATTGCGCTTCCCACCAGGAATGACCCCATGTTGAGCTATCTGTCCACGTCGTTTCAGGATCATGTCCGCCTGAGGGAAAAATTCGGCCTGAAAGTGAACGATGCCATGTGGGCTTTCTTTAAACGGATAGGGATTGTGGACAATAACAACAAGTACACTAACCATTATGGCGATCCAATCTGGGTGTACTACCAATACCGGCTGGCCAAGGGCGACAAGCGTTCCAAAAAAGCAATCTATGCCGAAGGCCGGAAGAAGATCAAGGAAGTTGAGGCCAGAGGCGTTGATATTGCCGTTGGCCATGGAAAGAATATCGGGGATCTCAATCCGCAACTGGCGGCCAAAGTCAAGTCCTACTACGACGACGCCAAGATATCACTCATGGCCGAGCTTACCCCTGTCTTTGTCAAGACAATCCCCAATACAGTGCAGGCCGGTACCCTGTCCAGGGATCGGAATGACTACATTCTCCATCCGGCCTCCGGTGAGAAACTGAGCCCGGAATCCGTGGCTGCGCTTGAAAAACTCAGGGACTCATGGGCAGGAAAGGAGCCGTCCGCACAGATCGTGATCTCCGACGGTTTGAACGCCAAAGCCATTATGGATGAGGGGCATCTTGCCCCCTACCTGGAAGAAATCCGGAAGCTGCTTACCGAAGCCGGCGCTGTTGTGAGCGAAAAAAACATTGTCGTCACCAGCGGCAGGGTACGGGCCGGGTATGAGATCGGCTGCGTACTCTTTGAAAAATCAGATCCCGACAGGCTGAAGGGGATTCTTCACATCATCGGGGAGCGGCCCGGAACCATGCATCATTCCTACTCGGTGTATATCACCGTCGCCAAAGGCAAGGTATGGGCCGAGAAGAAGATTGATCACGATATTACGAAACTCGTATGCAATATAGCAGATACAGCCTTGGCTCCGAGAGAAGCGGCCAGGGAGACCCTCGCCATTGTAAGGGAAATGGTCAGCAAGCTGGCGCCTAACAGCCGGAGTCAAGGCAGGAAGTAAGTGTGGTCGGCAAATGAAAGAAAAAGAAGAAACGGTGGAAACCACTGAAGCTGCTCGTCAATCTAGATAAAAAATTTTGAAACCTTCATGACATTTAAAAAGAGGTGTTCTATGGATGTAATGAGTAATCTGCAAAAGATGCGCGAAAAGGCGGAAAGCTATTATTTGGAAGGTGATTTCGGTTGCTCGGAAACTGTTTTGAAAGTGATTTTGGAGAATTTTAAAACCGAACTGCCTGAAGATATTGTGTCTATGGCAACAGGGTTTCGTCATGGAGTCGGTGGTTCAGGCTGCATCTGCGGAGCACTATCGGGCGGTACGATGGCCCTGGGTTTGTTTTTCGGTAGAAGTGCGGCGAAAGAAGACGACAAAGTCAAAAAAGCCATGGAACTTTCAAAGGAATTGCACGATATATTTAAAAAGAATCATAAAATCACCTGCTGTCGGATACTGATAAAAAAGCTTACATACGGTTCGCCGGAACATAGAAAGCAATGTGCACGATTTGTCGAAGAAGTGATCGAAGAAACAGCGAAAATAATTATCAGGGAAAAGGGCGCAAATATCTTAAAGTGATAGTAAAAAAATGACGACCGAAGATAAGGACCTGAAGGCAGAGAATAAGCAGCACCGTCCAAAAATAGTTAATTTCATACGGATCGTTTTAGTCGTTTTGATATTGGAATTTTGAATCTGTTTCGATATTCGGATTTTACTTGAACACCCTTTCCATTCAAGCACTAAAGGATCCCGAAATGGAGAAGCCCATGATTATATCGACCGTTAGGATGAAGATACCACCCCAAAAACGTGGTGAGGCATTGAAAATTCTCAGACAGATGGCTGAGCAATGCAGGGACGATTTGGGCTGTCTCAGTTGCCACATCTACGAGGACTTGCAGGAAAAGAACGTCCTTAAGCTCGAAGGAGTCTGGAGGACCGATGAAAAGCTGGATCTTCATATTCGCTCGGGCGAATACCGCAATCTGCTCCTGGTCATGGAGATGGCGCTCAAACAGCCCGAGATCAGGTTCGACACGATAGCGCATTCGACGGGTATCGAGACTATCGAAAAGGCAAGAATACACGCAAGATGAATCTATTGAATATCAAACAACAAGAAAAACAAAAGGAGAAAGCAAAATGAAAAAGGGAACAAAAAAGATTTCCACGGGCAGCGTCAAGGCCGATAAAGACCGGATCGATCGGCTGAAAGAACAACTCAGGAGCACTCCGCAGGGCCTCGATTTCGAGCGGGTCAGGATCATGGCCGAGGTTTACGAAGAGACCGAGGGTGATGCACAGATCCTCCGTCGGGCCAAATTCATGGCCACCCTGCTGGACAGGAAGAAGCTTTACATCGACGACAACCTCTTTGTCGGCGCCATGGCCGGTACAATCAACGGCGTCTACACCTATCCCGAATGGCAGGTGGATTGGATGAAGGAGGAGAAGACGATCGAAAAGTCTCCGACTCCGGAAGACAAGAAGGCGAACGCGTGGGCGCTCGAATACTGGGGCAAACGCGCGATGAAACCCCGGACGGCAGCGATCTTCAAGAAGCGCTTCGGATACGACTCGAACCCCTCCTACGACGCTGGCCTGGTTGTACCGTTCTCTGACTGGCCGGCCGGGGGCGGCAATCTCAACTATCCCCGGGTCTACCGCGAGGGCCTCGCCAGCATGATCAAGGAGGTGGAGGAGCGGCAGATGGCGCTGGAGATGCGCATGCCGAATCTCCCCAAGTTCTACTTCTACGAGGCCGCCCTCATCGTGATGAGGGCGGTGATCCGCTACGCCCATCGCTATGCCGAGCTGGCCCGCGAAATGACGGCCAAGGAGACAAACGCCACCCGCAAGGCCGAGCTGATCGCCATCGCGGAGACCTGCGAGTGGATCCCGGAGCATCCGGCCCGCAACCTGCGCGAGGCGATGCAGTGCCACTTCTTCTGTCACATCGTGGCGGAGCTCGAGCAGGTCGGCTGCGGCTACTCCCAGGCCTACCTGGGTCAGAACCTCGAGCCCTTCTACCAGGCCGACAAGGCGGCCGGTCTCGTTTCCTATGACGATGCGGTCTTCATGTTCGAGAACCTCGTCATCAAGCTGAACGAGATCAACTACTACTATGGCGAGAAGGTCGCTATCCAGAACTCCGCCGATTTGGGACAGAGCATCACCCTGGGGGGCTATTCCGAGGATGGCGATGATGCCACGGCGGAAATGGACTTCGTGGTCCTCGATGCCTGTGGATACCTGACGCTGCCCCAGCCTCCGCTGTCTTGTGCACTCACTCCGCGCACATCAGGAAAGTTCATCGAGAAAGTCCTCGATGTCATCGGCACCGGTGTCGGCATGCCTCAGTTCGTGAACGCGGATGTGATGATGAAACGGGCCCTGCACCTCTGGGGCCACAACGACCGGGTGGGTGATCTTCCGCTCAGCAAAGCCAGGCGAAGCTGCGTCGGCGCCTGCGTGGGAAGCTACCTTCCGTATGAGACCGGTCACCCGGTGGAGGGGCAGCCCAACTTGGCCAAAGTCCTCGAGCTGACCTTGAACGACGGCTTCGATCCCCGCACCAAGACGCAGGTAGGCCCCAAGAGCGGCGATCCGGTGAAGTTCAAGGACTTCGAGGAGCTCTACGCGGCCTTCGAGAAGCAGCTCCAGTTCTGCGAGGACACCCTGCGCCACGCCGCCTGGATTTCGAACGTCCTGCAGGCGGATTTCCTCCCCTGCACCTGGCGCTCCCTCCTGACCGGCGGATGCATCGAGACCGGCACCGAGACCTGGGCCGGCGGGGCCAATTACTACACGGTCGCCCAGATCTGCGTCGGCGGCGTGGATGCCGCCAACGGGCTGATGGCCGTGAAGGACTTGGTGTTCGACAAGAAGAAGCTGACCATGGCCGAGCTGAAGAAGGCGCTGGCGGCCAACTTCGAGGGCGAATACGAGAAGGTCCACAAGATGTGCTACCAGGACGCGCCGAAGCACGGCAACGACATCCCGGAGATGAACAAGCTGCTCTACCGAGTGAACGAGAGCATCCTGAAAGCCTTCAACAACGTCGACGGCGGCGGCAACTACATCAGCAAGGACATCAAGACCTCGCTCGACCAGTACACCAAGAGTATCCACAACCTGATGGGTCTGGTGACAGGCGCCTTGCCAACCGGCAAGAAGGCCGGAGTGGCGCTTACCGATGGCAGCCTTTCGGCAATGCCGGGCACCGATGTCAACGGACCTACCGCGCTGGTGATGTCGGCCGCCAAGGGCAATGATGCCGTGAAGTGGTGCGCCACGCACATGAACATGAAGCTCCCGCCGGATCAGCTCCAGACGCGCAAGGGTCGGGACAACGTGATGAACCTGGTCAGGACTTTATTCGTCAACGGGGGCTATCACATCCAGTTCAACGTGCTGGATACCGCGATGCTGAGAGACGCGCAGAAGCACCCGGAAAAATACCGCGATCTCGTGGTCCGCGTGGCCGGGTTCAGCGCGTTCTTCACCCAGTTGCATGTGGGCGTGCAGAACGAGGTTATCGAACGGACCTTGCAGCGCTGCGAGTAGTTCTGAAATACAACGGAACCGTTACGGCGTGGCGTTCTGTAACGCCGTAACGAAGTTTCCTCGATCAGTACCACATCCGATATTGTTGAAACTTTTGAACAACCGCCTTACTCCTCATCCTGTCCCTCTCCTCCAAGGGGAGAGGGACAGGCAACTTTTGACAAAACCACGCATTAACATGGAGGTATATTATGATTACTGAAATAGGTCATGGCAGTTTTCACAGACGCATTGCCATCATTGTGGGCGCCGGCTATGTTCCGGGAATAAATGCCGTGATTACAGGTGCAGCCATGGCGGCAGGTAGAATGGGATGGGAGATGGTCGGCATACGCGATGGTTTTGAAGGGGTCCTGAACCCGGATCGCTACCCCGATGGCGGACTGGTTACCCTCAGTCCCCAGCTTGTTGAGAACCTCGATCCGTCCGCCGGGGGCATCCTGGGCCAATCGGCCCGGATCGATCCGTTTCATGTCCGCCAGGTGAATGAAGACGACATGGTCGAAGAAGTGGACATGTCCGATGAATTGATAAAAAGGTTGAAGACGGAAAATATAGATGGATTGATATCCGTTGTCGGCGGTCAAGGCCTGAGTATTCTGTATAAGCTCCATCGCAAGGGGCTCAATACGGTGTGCATCCCCAGATCGATCGATAACGACATTGCTTCTAC
>Ga0315270_10001986_pt1 | contig 10863 bp, 11 predicted proteins | sample C1_bottom_MG_FD_204932 | JGI IMG/M metagenome (GOLD analysis project Ga0315270, IMG submission 204932) | Sediment microbial communities from Yellowstone Lake, YNP, Wyoming, USA - C1_bottom | ecosystem: Environmental > Aquatic > Freshwater > Lake > Sediment | place: USA: Wyoming | collected... | reverse complement strand
TATACAACGTAATAAAATATATACAACGTAATAAAATATATACAACGTAATACAATTAATAAAATAATATAATATACAATGAACGTTTTCTAAAGTTTTTAGCAAAGTTGTAGAAATAAAATGTAAAATAAAAAAGATTTAACTTTTTATTTAATTAATTACTAAATATATAATCTCTAATATTCTTCATCTTCTTCAAAATCTATCTTATTTGTAATTTCGTTCCATTTTCCAACTTTTACACATCGACTATCATCGTCGTCGTCCATCATCGCTTTATAATCGTAGATAATACCTGATCTTCCAGACTTCAAATATTTTTTACCACCTTCTTCAATCTTTTTAACGCTATATACGACTTCTTCTGACTCATCCACAAAATCTATCTTATTTGTAATTTCGTTCCATTCTCCAACTCGTATCCATCGTCTTTCGCTTACATTCTTTTTATAATCGTAGATAGCACCTGTTTCTAGAGACTTCAAATATTTTTTACCACCTTCTTCAATCTTTTTAACGCTATCTTCTTCGTCAAAATCTATATTATTTGTAATTTCGTTCCATTTTCCAACTTTTATTTGTTCTCCATCGCTTACATACTTTTTATAATCGTAGATAATACCTGTTATTAGAGACTTTAAATATTTTTTACCATATTCTTCAATCTTTTTAACTCTATCTACTTCTTCTTCTTCTTCTTCTTCTTCTTCTTCTTCTTCTTCAGCAGCTTTTTCTGCATCTTTAGCTTTTTTGGCTTCTTCTTCAGCAGCTTTTTCTGCATCTTTAGCTTTTTTGGCTTCTTCTTCAGCAGCTTTTTTGGCTTCCAATAAAATTAACTCAGTTTTTAATAAATGTAAATGTAATTTATTGTTTAAATCAATCATAAGAGTTTTAGTATGTTCTATATATAAATTATACTCAATTGTATTTTCTAATTTTTGAATACTTTCTTTTGATAATATTGACTTATTTATACATTCATATTTTGCGTCAATTTCTTTCAACAACTGATTTATACTTACACGATGTTTGACTTCCAATTCAAATACTTTGGTTTTTAGTTTACCTTCGTATTTTTCATCGATGTCTTTTAACATTTGAATGACTTTTTTATAAAGCGCGTATCCAATTCCGCAAAGAAGGACGCCTGCTACGGATACGACTGTTTGAAACATTTTAATAACTTAATATGTAATTTCATCTATCTATTCTTATTTTAACTCAATTTTTTTAATTTAAACCGATTATGTTAATAACTAAAAATTTGTTTATATACTATAATATACTCTTATTGCAGGGGTGGATACCCTACCACATATAGATATCAATATAGCAGTCTAATTTTAAGATTATATGTGGTAGGAGACATTTATACACACACGAGCAGCAGCAGGCCGCAAAAAGAGACTAACCAAGTCTTTTATAACTAATTAGTTTACAATTACACAATATTCTCTATAAAATAAAAATAAAAGAATATTTATAAATTTTTAGTATTTGAAATTATATATAAAAATAAAAATAAATTGAAATACATATCACGCAATGAATAAAGATAATAAATTTAAACACTAATTTAATAAACTAAAATGTCTGCATTTCAAAGAGAAATCTCACTTATTTCTAAAACTCAACAATCGTTGTTAAGTATTCAGTATATTTTTGTGTATATAATAATAGTATGCGTCATTCTTTGTGGAATTGGATATGCGCTTTATAAAAAATCATTCAAAATAATGAAAGACTACGATGAAGATAAGTTAAAAAAAGTAAATGAGTTAATAAATATTCATTTGAATAAAATGGAAAGGAATTATCAAAAACATATACAACGCCTGGAAAATCAAATTAAAAGTTTGGAATTTATAGTAGATGGTAATGTACAAAATATTAATAAAATGGAAATGAATTATCAAGAACATATACAACGCCTGGAAAATCAAATTAAAAGTTTGGAATTTATAGTAGATGGTAATGTACAAAATATTAATAAAATGGAAATGAATTATCAAGAACATATACAACACCTGGAAAATCAAATTAAAAGTTTGGAATTTATAGTAGATATTAATGTACGAAAGATTAAATCAATTTCAATTCATTTGGGATTTGCTGGGATTTACGAAAGCAGATTATTAGATGGTGGCTTCTTTAAAACATAGTTTTATTTATAATAAATATTAAATGTAATTTAATAAAAATACGATAACCAAATGTAATGTATTAGTTAAATACCTTACTTTTTTTATTGTACTAATAAAATGGTTTGAGTTGATATTTAATATATATTATTACAATAAAATAATTTTTATAATTTAGAGGAGATGTGATGTGCGGACTTAGAACCCTCGCACAATAATACACTAGTGTCACATTATTATAGACTTCCATATATTTTTAAAATTAGACTGCTATATTTACAGCAATTAGTAGACTATATTCGCGCAATACATGATGAGCAGCAGCAGGCGCAAAAAAGTTATTAACCACATCGGTCTCGCCTTTTTTTATAACTAATTAATTTACAATTACACAATATTCTATTTAATAAATCAATACAATCCCATTTTTCTTCTTCATCATCTTCTTCATCGCTTTTTGTATCAAACTCAATATTAGGGTTAGGGTTAAATACAATATCAGACCATAAATTACTCGCAGGGAAATCTTTTATATTGAACGCGATATGTCTCTCTAGTTTGGGCTTAGGGAGTTCAGTAGGTTTATTACAAACTTTGCCAAAAACAGCAAATTCTTCCTTACTTGCCTTAATTTCTTTTTCTGAATTTATTTTATTGTTGTTGTGATACATTTTAAAGTTAATTGCTTTTATTATGTAATTATATTAAATTTCAATTTTTTTTAATTTAAAACCGATTATGTTAATAACTAAAAAAATATAATAAATGTTTTAGTTATTTTGAGCATTTTGGGCGGTTTTGGGTAATTATAATTATAAATTTTTAGTTATTAACATAATCGGTTTGAAATCAAAAAAATTGAAATATTTTTTTTTTAATTTATTTATTAGTACATCAATAAATATCCTATAAAATTTTCAAAATATGTCCCTTAATCTTGATGCACGTATGGAATTATTCAAAAAATTCCTTGACCATAAAGGTATGGAACATAAACAATATCAATATGAAGGGGTTCGTTGGTGCCTTAATAATGAACTAAGAGATAAGCCTCCTTATAACGTCCGCGGCGGTTTCGTTGCTGATGAAATGGGACTCGGTAAAACAATTATGATGATTGGTCTTATGTATTGTAATTTTCTTCCTCATACTCTAATAATACTACCACCAGTTCTTATTGACCAGTGGTACATTCAAATATACAGAACTACAGGACATAGAGCCCTTATATATCATGGTGAAGCAAAAAAAACAATAAATTTAGACCAGTTAACATCTGCTAAAATTGTTATCGCAACATATGCGGCAATTACCATTTCAAAAGAGCAAATCAAACGGAAAAGTCTCAGTTTATTACATAAGGTTAAATGGACGCGTATAATATTTGATGAGGCGCATCATCTACGGAATTCAAAGACTACTAGGTATTTTGGCGCTCGACTATTATCCTCTAATATTAGATGGCTAGTTTCTGGAACCCCCATTCAGAACAGAAAGGAAGACTTTTATAATTTATGCGCACAACTCAGAATGCCAGCAAAATTATATAGTAATTCGGATAATTTAATGTTATTAGCACGTTCATTCATATTAAAAAGAACTAAGAAACATATAGGTATGCGTATAACCGATATTAATATAGAAAATAATGTAGTTGAATGGTTATCATCTAAAGAAAAAGCATTATCTGAGGAACTTCATTCTGGATTATCGTTTACTAATGTTAGTGCTGACAAATGGGTAGATAAACCAATTGTTACTGCTTTTCGTCAAAAAGGTATACTTAATCTTATGTTGAGAGCGAAACAGAGTTGTATATATCCTAAACTTATGATTCAAACGCTGAAACAAATGGTAAATTATTCCTCTTATAAAGAAGCTTTCGAATATAATAGCAAACTTACAGCAGTCATTAATTCTATCATTGATCGTAAAAATAATAATAATGGCAAGCTTATATTTTGTCATTTTCGTGAGGAAATAGATGAAATTGCTCGTAAATTACGTGAAGCTGGAATTAAGGTAGCAACTTTTGATGGGCGAACCAGTAACGCGAAACGATTTGAAATTCTTAATAACAAAAACGATGTTTTAATACTACAAATTCAAACTGGTTGTGAAGGATTGAATTTACAGGAAAATTATAATGAAATTTATTTCGTATCGCCTCATTGGAACCCTGCTGTTGAGCAGCAAGCTATCGGCAGATGTCATCGTATTGGGCAAACTAAACCTGTATATGTTAAGCGGTTTCAAATGTCTTCATTTGTTACTGAAAATGATAATCCTACTAAAACTATGGATAAATATGTTAAAGATGTTCAAGAAGGTAAGCGCATTGTAGCTAGTGAAATTATTGCTGAGTAACTGTATTAAATTTAATTAAATATTTAAGGTGATCCCCACTTGAGAGAAATACCCTTTTTTATTTAATTATTATATTTATAAAAAGGTTCACTATAATGAAAAGACACGAAATCCCTCATTTTTCAAAGAGTTTTTGGGATTTTTCAAAAATGGACAAAAATAAATGTCCAAAAAAAAATATTTCGAAAAACTCTTTGAAAAATGCTTGCCTCCTTACCATAATTGAATTTTATCGTCTGGTCGCAAAAAAAAAATTTAAATTTTGTGACGATAAAATTTTGCAAAAAGGATTTAGAAGTATTTTTTGTATCTTTATTATAAAGACAATGGATGACAAAATTCTGCTGCGTTTAAAGACAAATTATGCCTTTAGGTTTATTTGTAAAATTTGTGACTATAATACGTGTAAAAAAAGTAGTTATGACTATCATATAAGCAGTGCTAAACATAAAAAGATTACACAGAATGACGCAAGAGGACACGATTCTGCTGAAATTATGCCGCAGTTTAGCAATAATTGTTATTTGTCTGTATGTTCTTGTGGAAAAAAATATAAATATAGACAAGGCTTATGGAAACATAAACAAAATTGTAATAACAATAATAATAACGCGATTTTATTAAATAACATTGATAATACAAAAAAAGAACAAACAACAGATAAAGACCAACTAATTATGATGTTAATAAAAGAAAACGCAGACTTCAAAACTATGTTAATAGACCAGCAAAGTATGATGATGAAAATTATTGAAAATGGCACTACAAATAATAGCAATAATACTACTAATAACTCACATAATAAGGCATTTAACCTTCAATTCTTTTTAAACGAAACATGTAAGGACGCAATGAATATTGCTGATTTTGTTGACTCTATTAAGTTACAATTATCCGATTTAGAAAAAGTCGGTGAATTAGGTTATGTAGAAGGTATTTCTAATATTATTATTAAAAACTTAAATAACCTTGACGAAACCAAGAGACCTGTTCATTGCACAGACAAAAAAAGAGAAACCATTTACATTAAAGATCAAGGTCAATGGGAAAAAGAAGATGATAATAACAGCAGACTTAAAAAAAATATCAATAAGGTTGCTAATAAAAATATTAAATTAATTACTCAATTTCGAGAGAAATATCCAGAATGTAGAAAGTCAGAATCTAGTATCTCAGATAAATATAATAAGATGGTTATTGAGGCAATGGGTGGTCACGGTGATAATACAGGAGAAAAAGAAGAAAAAATTATAAGGAATATATCAAAAGCAACTATAATATCTTCACGAAACACGAAATAATTTAAGCAGCGCCGACTTCTTTTAAGTTATTTATTAATATATATTATTCAATAACTTACATATAATTCATAATCTATTATTTTATTTTTACATTTCATAACTCAAATTATACAAATATTTTGTTTAAATTCTTCGCCATTAAAACCTCAATAAAATATTATTAGTTTCATTTAATAATTGTTGAAAATAAAAACAGAATGAATAATGATACTGTTTACAATAACATATAAATGTTATTCATACTTATATATTATACTAATATAAACTATTATTCATATAATTAATTTTACATTATACTTTGAATGAACTATATAGGAAGAGTTATATAGAGCAGCAGCAAGCGTCAGCAAGAGAAAAAGAAACGCAAAAGAAAAAAGGACTTATTATTATTTTAACTTACAAACACTTATCTACTTCTAATTACTCTCTTATTCATCATATTCTTCTTCTGACTCTTCATCATCTTCAAAATCTATCTTATTTGTAATTTCGTTCCATTTTCCAACTTTTATTTGTTCTCCATCGCTTACATACTTTTTATAATCGTAGATAATACCTGTTATTAGAGACTTTAAATATTTTTTACCACCTTCTTCAATCTTTTTAACTCTATCTACTTCTACTTCTTCTTCTTCTTCTACAGGTTTTCCTTTTTTCTTGCTCTGTTCTTTTTTGGATTCGCGTTCAAGACGCTCTTGCTCTTTTTTTGCCTCTTTAGCTTTTTTGACTTCTTCTTCAGCAGCTTTTTTAGCTTCGCGTTCAAGACGTTCTTGCTCTTTTTTTGCTGCTTTTTCTGCCTCTTTAGCTTTTTTGGCTTCTTCTTCAGCAGCTTTTTTAGCTTCGCGTTCTAGACGTTCTTGCTCTTTTTTTGCTGCTTTTTCTGCCTCTTTAGCTTTTTTGGCTTCTTCTTCAGCAACCTTTTTTTTACCTTCACGTTCTAGACGTTCTTTCTCTTTTATAACTTCACGGTCTAGACGTTCATAATCGTCCGCCTCCTTTTCCTCGTCTGCCTCCTTTTCCTCGTCGGAAGAGACTACTTTTTCCTTTATAACATCATCTTGAGCAGCATCTTCTTTATTTGCTTCTTCAACTAATGTTGCGAATAAGTCTTCATCACCTTCAATCTCAATCACACACTTTACCTTCTTAGGACGTCCTTTCACGCCTTTTTCCTTTTGAGGTTTATCTTCGTTGTTAGTAGTAGGACGACGACCGCGCTTTTTTTCTTCTTCTGGAGATATAAAATGGTTATTATCAATAGTTATATTAAATTTACCGGCTTCATCAAGAACTTCTTCTTGAGTTAGTTTATATTTTTTCATTATCTTTACAAAAGCAATTGGTCTACGACCCTTTGGATCAACATACTCAAAGATACCTGCTTCTAGACGTTGTTGAATAGTGCCATATTCTGGAATATCACTATCGGTCTTTCGCATTAGATTGACACAATTCTTACAGAATTTAGTCTCGCCCTTTCGGTCACCGGAACATTGAGTATATAACCCATTATTCTGGCGTAATGCGTAACAGTAAGCATCGTTAAACTCTCCGTTATAAGGTAGAGGGAATTTTGGCTTTTCCGCCTTTTCTGCCTTTTCTGCCTTTTCTGCCTTTTCTGCCTTTTCTGCCTTTACATTATTTAAACCTAATAAGCGGATTGCTTCTTCGGCATCAAAATTGTAATGCTCCGCACAGGCAGTTACAGCACGTTGAGCTAACTCTTCAGCAGCCTTCACCATCAGGCGATTCAATTGCTCCGTAATAATAACACTTGCGTTAAAGTTCATCTTTTTAGACTTGGATTGTAGTATATAGGTACTCTTTATTATTTTACAAAAAAGTATTTCAATTTTTTTATATTTAAACTTAAATTTATGTTTACTAAAAATTTATAATTATTTAATATAACCTATTACGTGTACCGCCAGCAGCAGCAGCAAGCGTGACATTTATTTTATATAATTTTAGTCAAGCGCAATTTCAGCGTAAATACATTAAAATTGAAATACTTTTTTACATCATATCTACAGAATTTAATATTCATTACTTCGTAAGTTTTAAAAACAAATGACAACTTTATCCGGATATATCAATATTGTGTCAAAGAATAAATTAACCTGGTATATGGAACAAAATAAAACGAAAGAAGAAGAGGGAAGAGGGAGATTATTATGCGAGCGACGATTATGAGATTCATTTAAATTATTTAATAGAAACTTGGGTAAGTAGCATTGAAAATGACTGGAGGAATACCATCGACAACATTGAACGTAAGAATGATGATTTTGAGTATATTAGTCAATGGTATGACAATGGATTTTACTGGCCTGAATTTAATGATGACTGGTTAGATGATATATTTGTACGTCACATTTTAGTTACCACTATTTGTTTAAAGTAATTAAGTTTTAAAAAGCGAGGACCATTTGGACCAATATCTTTTTTATTTTATATATATATATTCACTTATAAATTTTTAGTTTATATTATTTATATGCTAAATCATTAAAAAAATTGAAATATTTTTTAACAATATATTATCATTAACTATAAAATGTCCATCAACAAATTGTTTATTTCCAGTCTTCAAATTGATTACTCCGTGAAGGAGATATTTGACCTATTTTATATTTATAAAATTGCTACAATCAGTCAAATTTATTATACTACTAGAGAAACAAAGGATGAGATATATAATGATATTTATATTACTATTGATAATTGGCATAACACCACAGTTGCGCATAATTTTATTAAAAGACTTCGCAAATCTCACGCTACATTTATATATAATAATGTTGAAGACTTGTCATGCAAAGTCTATATTCTCAATCATCCAAGACCTTCTCACGGTCATTTACTTACAAATTACTTATGCAATATTAATTCTTTTCAGTTTTCTATCGAGAAACAACTATTAATTAACAAAATATTAAATAACAAAAATTGTGCTGACATTCATCACGAAATTAAGGGTTATTTATTTATTGATTATATCCAATCCACTTCTCGTATACAAAAAAATAATTTAATAATTAAATTCCATCAAAGTTTGAGGCGTTTTCCATTTAACTTCTTTACATATCCACAAGAAAACGGCGATTGGTCTTTGCGTTATGGTTATGAGGTGCAATTTCAATGCACACAATGTATTATTTGCGGCGGTTTTGAGTTCATCCACAACCCTACAGTCTTTCAAAATGTCGCACCAACTGCATTATGTTCTTGTTTTGGATTTAGAGAAATTTATTTACGACGTATTGCTAATTTGAACCGACCTTTACTTATTTTCGGATTAGATGATGTAGCCGAAGAGGGAGAAATTAGATAGACTATAATATATAATATATAACCTTTATTAATCAAACCTCTTTTTTTATTCACTTTCATCTATAAATTAAGTATTTTAAAATCAACATTAGCAAAAAATAAATATATTTATTCAAAATAAATATATGGATAATTTTAACTTATTTAAAAACCAATATACTATTAACCAAAGATTAACTGAATCAAATCGTGTCATTAATAAATTTCCTGATAGAATACCAATTTTATGTCAACGTTCTTTAAAAGATACAAATAATTTACCTTATATTGATAAACATAAATATTTAGTGCCTAAAAATTTAACAATAGGGCAATTTTTATATGTAATTAGAAAAAGATTAAAATTATCATCAGAAAAAGCTCTTTTTATATTTGTGCACGACCACATCCCTTCTACTACACAAATGGTTCTTGATATATATAATAAACATAAAGATATTGATGGGTTTTTATATTTATATTATTCTTGTGAAAATGTTTTTGGTTAAATTTATATCATATATTAAAATCTGGAATACTGTATGTATCGCCATTTTGAACATACTTCGCAATTATTTTTGGGTTCAATTGATTTTTTATTATATCTGTTGTATCATAAACATTGTTTGATTTATCAATATAATAAATTATACCTACTATATCTTGTGCCCATACTTCGATTTTTTGCGTATTCGTTTTTGTTTCATTTTCATTATTAATTATTCCGTGAGGAATACCTTTTATATGTGTTCCACAATATTCGCTATCATCTTTACGACGCCTCGTGCATTGTTCATCAGTTGCTTTTTTCGCGCAACATCTATCATATATTGGAACAAAGTTTTTTACACGTTTTCTTTTTTGAAAATCTTCTTTTACAAATGATAAACGATCATAGTCATATATGTGTTGTAAAAGCGTATTCATTTGGTCGCTTTTACATAATCCCATTTCTGACACTTTTTCTCTAATGCTATCTTTAAATGTAATTATATATCCCTCCGCCTTTTTATTTAATCGTCTTTCCATTTTTCTTTATATTATTTATTAATATATCATATTAAGTTTAATTCATTTTTTTTATATATTAAAAAACAACTTAAAGAAATTCACTTTACACTTTCGGATAATCATTCGGTAAAATTAATATGCATAAAATTAGAAATAGATAAAATAAAATATATACCCCATAAATATCTTCGCCAATACCATAAAATTTTAATATTTGTGTTAAACTATAAAAAAATATAATTGATAAACCAATTAATGTTATTGGATTCATATAATATTACTATTTAAAATATTTTACAATATACAATAACTATTATTTTTTGAACTAAACTATATATAAAGCACCAAATTTTTTACTTGCTTAAATATTACAATATACAATAACTATTATTTTTTGCGTCATACATCTCTCCTAATTTATTTTTATCAATATAATGATTACTTAACGCAACTTGTTGACAATATTCTTTTAAAACTATTGTTGGGGTATATTCTAAAAAACTACCATCGTCTAATTCGGTCTTACCTAAATATATACTATCATAATCATTTGACCATAACCCATCGTGGTCACTTATTCTAAGTGTTAATTTTTCATATTTTTGATTTACAGTTTCATCATCTAATCTTTCTATCTTTATTAAAGATTCGTCATAATTATCATTTGGAAAATTCTCAATATACTTTGTTTTACATGTAAATAACGCAAATCTAACTATACCGCCTTTTTT
>Ga0315270_10001985_pt1 | contig 10867 bp, 8 predicted proteins | sample C1_bottom_MG_FD_204932 | JGI IMG/M metagenome (GOLD analysis project Ga0315270, IMG submission 204932) | Sediment microbial communities from Yellowstone Lake, YNP, Wyoming, USA - C1_bottom | ecosystem: Environmental > Aquatic > Freshwater > Lake > Sediment | place: USA: Wyoming | collected... | reverse complement strand
AATGCGGCCCACAGACAAACGGCGATGGTTTGATACGGGCGCGAAAAATAGGGGGCGGCGGGTTTCACCGCGCCATTATGCCGGTGAAAGATTCGTCCCGGCTTAGTGCACTACGCAATTACGAAAAGGCGATAAACATGGCCGACGTCCACACCTTGGCATCGTTAGTCTGGCGTGCCAACAAATAAACCGGGCGAAAACCGTGCGGGCCGTTAATGGGCGCGAGTTCAATGCTGCCGGATATGTCACGCGGCGCGGCGTGTTCACTGATGCGCTCGAAGGCCAGAAACATTTCCACGCCCGGTAATTCCTTTTTCAGGCGTGCGGCCTCCAGTAATTCCTTGCCGCTGACTTCCCACGCGAACACCGGGCAGTGTACGAACGGATTGCCCTTGAGCGGATCGCCGACTTTCACATAGCCGTCGATGCTGCCCTCGACGCGCAACGTGGCATTGGCAAGATCCGACACTTCGATTTCGATGGCGTCAACGTCACCGTAAGTGTCGCTGCTAAACCCGATCTGGGTCGCGCTTTGGCGCCAACAGGTTTCTTCAATGTGCTCAAAGCCCAAGCCGTCGAAATGATTGATCACCGCGCCGTTGATGGTGATGGTGCCCTTCCACGCGGCCCAGCGATAACGGTCTTTGACGCGTGCGCCGCCCCAGCGCAGGCGAATTTTATTGGTCGAATAGCCGAGCTCCTGTTGCAGGTCGCGCCGCCAGAATGGGCCGGTGTGATCGTAAGCAACGATCTCGTCCCAACCGGCGTCGCCCAGAAAGCGATAGTCGAGCACGGCTTTCCCTTGGTGCGAAAATTCGTCGCCCATGATGTGCGGGCCGCAACGCGTCAGGCCGAAGGTGCGTTCGCCGGTGCACGCAAACGTGTGGCGCGCGCGCAGCGCTGTGGCGATATCGGCGCGCGTGAGACTGGGCGCAATCACGCCGCACAGTCCGCCTTTGGTGCCGAACACTGCGGTGCCCGGCACGCCGCCGCCGCAGCGCCCGCGATGTTCATCACCCGCCATGCTGGCGCCGAGTTTGTAGCCGCGTTCGATGGCTTCCTGATACAGCCACCCGAAATGACCCCACGACGAGCCGATCTCGATCAGGCGTTCCAGTTGCGGATGGTGCCAATCCAGTATGCAACGCCGCCCGCCGACGTGCGGAATCAACAAGTGGCCTTCGGGATCGTGCGCATACGCGGCCCACAATTCTTCCAACGGCCAGGCGCCGGGTTCGACGCCGCCGCCTTTCATGTCTTCGTTCCATTCCACCGAGCGCACGTGCTCGCCGGTTTTCAGAAACGGAAATTCGGGCACGCCGTCGTGCAGAAACACCACGTTGTGATCGCCGCCCGCGCACGACGAGCCGCACCACTCGGTGCCGGGAAACGCCACAAAACTGCCTTCTTTGTGGACCGCGCGCATCAGCGCCACGGTTTCATCCCATTTGCTTTTGGTGATGTTGAAGTCGTTATGCGCAAACGCCAGCACGTCGAGCCCAGATACGTCACGACCGTAGGTAAGATTGTAGGTGGTGCTGTTGGTGCCGATCGTGTCTTCGGAATGCACATGCAGATCGGCGTAATAAACACGCGGCACCGTCAAGTTCGGGTCGACCGTGACATAAAACGTTTGCGGTTTGACCGACGGGTGTTCAGTCAATTGCGCGGTGATGACCAGCTCGCCGCTCTGGTTGGTGGGCATATTGTCAAGCAATGCGAGCGCCCAGCCTTTGTCGGCTAACAACAGTTTCTTTTCGTACAGCGGCTTGTTGTTAAGCGTGGCAGTAACCGCAAGCTTCTCGGCGCGATTCCAGCAAGTATTACCCCACTGGTCTTCCGCACGCACGCGCAGTGCAACGGGTTCGCCGCCACGCACCACACGTGGCGCGCTCAGCACCAGTTGCGCGGGTACGCCGGGTACCACTTGAATCACGTTGTCACCCGGCACCGCGGCGAAACGCGACGTACCCAAGGGATCGACGTAACAACGAATGCGAAAATTTTCTTCGACGAAGGTTTGTACGCGCGTGCCGGCACCGCCGAAACGGCGGTCACCCAAGCGGATGATGATGTGGTCGCCCGCTTTTAAATAACCGTCGACGGTGTCGACAATGACCGCTTTTTGAAACGGCCGTTCGTGACCTTTTTGGTCAAAGCGTACCTTGAGCGACTGCACGGTGGCGGGGCTTTGGTCGGGCAAACACGGACCGGCCTGGTACTCGGCGGAAATGTAATTCGCGCCGTGCGGATCGGAGGTCTGAAACAGCGCCCAGTCCGAGTAAAAACGAAACGTCGCCTTGAACCACGCGCCGTCGGCCATGCCGGACGCGCCCAGTTCGTAATCGAGCACAATCTCCTGCCACGAGCCCGCGACCAGCGTTTCCACATTACAGGTCACGCGGCCGAGAAACGGCAGGTCTTTAGTTTTGGCGTACAGGCCTTGCGGCGCAAAATAAGCGCCGAGTTTCTGTTTGAGTTCTGCGTCGGAGAGTTTTTTCATGATTACGCCTGGTTCATTAAATAACCGCGCCCTAACTTTTCCGTAAGGCTAGTGATGACTCCACACCTCGTACTTCTTCTCGAGCTGCCGAAAGCCGAAGCGTTCGAACACCCACGAGAACAGGCCGATGAGCACGATGCCCATCATCACCTGCGCGGTGTTGCCGACTTCCCCGCCCATCGACACCATCCAGCCGATGCCGGACGACGCGCCGATCATTTCCGCCGCCACCAGCGCGCGCCAGGCTTGCGAGAAGCCGATGCGCAAGCCCGCCGTGAGGTACGGCAAGCTGGCCGGCAGATAGATGTGCAAAAATAATTGCCACGGCCTGGCACCCAGGATGCGCGCCGCGCGCACCTCGTTGCCCTGGATTTGCAATACGCCCTCCATGATGGTGACGATCATCGGATTGACCGCCGAAATAAAAATCACCACGACGATGGACTGCCAGCCAATGCCGAACATGATCAGCATCAACGGCGCCCACGCCACCGGCGGGATCGACATGAACAGCATGTTGAGCGGCGTGAGGTATTCGCGGAACGGGCGAAAAAACCCGCCGAGGAAGCCAAGCGTCAACGCGACGACTACGGCCGCACCAAAACCGATAAGCTCGCGTACGAAACTGTCGATCAGGTGCGGATGCAGTTGACCTTTGATGGCCCACTCATAACCTTCCTGCACCACTTGCCACGGTTGCGGCAAAATATAGGACGGCAGGTTCCACGCCAGCACTACCCACACCAGGAACAACGATGGCAGTGACAGCCAGCCAAAAGAAAACGGTGTTTTCTTTTGCAGTACTGCCGCCGCAGGAACGGCAACCGATGTGGGGATTTCGCTATCCACGGCGCTCATGACGATGTCGTTGTCTTATTTCTTCGTGACCTTGGCACCGCGCGCCACTGCGGCCTGCTGCAACGGCGCGGTGTCGACCATGTCGGCGGCCTTGAGCTCGCCTTTCAAAAATCCCAGCGAGCGCGACCAGTTAATCTGGCGATCAAAGAAGGCGAGATCCTTGTCATTGATTGCGTACTCGTAACCGATGCGTTCGCGGGCCAGACGCACCACTTCCGTTTCGGCAATGTTCTTGCCGCTCTTGTCTTTCAGGTGGCTGATGTCGATATTTTCCGCTTCGGGGTTGTCGCTTTTTTCCACGGCGGCCACACGCGGCTTGAAGGTCGCAGCGATCAGGTCATTGCCGGCGGTCGGCGAGGAGTTCAAAAACTCCACCGCCTCGCCGTGGGCTTGCAGCAGCTTCACCACTGCGTCACGATTTTTTTCCAGGAATTCTTTTTTCACCACGATCACGTACCACGGATAATTGGGAATCGAATCCGCGACGTTGAACAGAATTTTGGTTTCGCCGTTGAGCAGGAATTGCGTGGTGAAGGGCTCCCACATGAAGGCGGCGTCCACGACCTTGGTCATCAGTGCGGCGCCCATGTTGCCCGAAGGCATCGACACGATGTCGACGTCCTTGTCCGCTTCCAGTTTGGCCGCTTCTTTCAGTACGTAGCCGCGCAACAGCGCGTCGGTGCCGCTGCCTTTTTTCACGCTGGCGATTTTCTTGCCTTTAAGGTCCGCGAGCGAATTGATGCCGGAATCCTTGCGCACCACCATGGCCAGTTGGCCATAATTTACTTTGGCTACGGTTACGGTCTGCATGCCGCGCGTGAACCAGTTCGCCGCCGGTGCGAAACCCACGTAACCGACGTCGAGCTGATTGCCCGCCAGCGCCTGAAACAAGATCGGGCCGCTGGTGAACTCGGTCACTTTGGCGTCGATGCCGTTGGATGCGAACATGCCCTTCTTGTCCGCCACGATAACCGGTGCGTTGGCCATGGCGTACACCCAGCCGATGCGCACTTCGGGTTTGTCGGCGGCATAGGACGTTGATATTAATGACAACATAAGCACTACGGTGGTGCTCATACATCCTGCTAATAGTTTTCTCATCATTGCGATCCCCTTGTTTTGCATGGATTCATACCGCTACAGAAGTGTTGCGCGCAAACGCTGCGACGTGCGCGATGTCGTGCATCAAAGTCTTTTTGTACTGCCAGAACAAATCAGATGTGCGCGTGGTGGGCCCACTGCGCGGACGCGGCAACTCGTTGCGCAGTTCCCGATAGATGCCGTGCGGCGGTTTGTGCAACACGACGATGCGGTCCGAAAGATAAATGGCCTCGTCGATGTCGTGCGTGATGAACAGGACCGTCTGTCCTAACTCCTGCCACAGGCGCAGCATTTCGTCATTCATGACTTCACGCGTAATTGCGTCGAGCGCGCCGAAGGGTTCATCCATCAGCAGGAGCGTCGGCTGCGTTACCAGCGTGCGCGCCAGCGACACGCGCTGTTGCATTCCGCCCGACAAACGGCGCGGCAGGTAATCCTCAAAACCTTTGAGCCCGACCAGCTCCAGGTATTCGTACGCCAGCTCACGCCGCTGTTTGGGCGTTTTGTCATTAGCCATTTTCAGGCCGAACTCGACATTTTCAACGGCCGTCAGCCAAGGAAATAAGGTCGGCGCCTGAAATACAAATCCGAGATGCGGGTCCTCTGGATAAATGTGCTGGCCGCGCAGCAGGATATTACCTTGCGAGGGCGATAAAAATCCGGCGAGCAAATTGAGCAGCGTGGTCTTGCCGCAACCCGACGGCCCGATCATGCAGATAAACTCGCCTGGCTCCACATGCAGATTCAGTCCGGTATAGACAGGCAAAGCGGTGTCGTAATGGAAATGCACCTGGTCGATTACCAAATGCTCGCCGCCGACGTGAGCAACATGCGGATGCACCAGCTTCTCCTTGGCAATGTTTAAATAAGTAAACGCGCCAATGTAGTAACGGCATTGGCACAAGTCTGTCGGCCGGAAGACATTAACTGAGCGGATGGTTTACATGCAAGCCGCGCTTGGTGTCGCAAGTACAAGCTACAACTGAATGCCCTCGATCGGATTATTACCTCATCACCACCTGGCTCATTGCAATTTGGCCGAGTCGTTAAGAATTAGAATTAAGCCTGGATTGAAACAGGTCGTTTGGTTATGAAGTCCCGTGGTCTCCAACTGGCACTTTATAAAAATCGAGGGAAATTCAGCGTACCAGACGACACGCAGCCAGTGTTCCATTATATTGTTGCCAACCGGCACACGGACAGGCTGGAACTGAGGATGTAACAGTGGCTCCCACCATGGACGTATACAGTAGCCCTCGAACGCCATCGTTTCTCGCCCGTCTGGACGAGAACCAGCGCGCCCGCCTATTGGAAGTTTCGGTAACGTGGGAGTTAAAACGCAACCAAGTCATTTTCTGCGCAGGCGACCTGCCCGACTACGTGTATATCGTGCAGAGTGGGCGGGTACGAATTTATCATTTGAGTACCGGTGGACGTGTGGTGTCGCTGTGGTTTTGTATAGCGGAAGACATCTTCGGGTTGACCGAGCTGTACCACGGCGGCAACCGCCAGGTGTGCGCGCAAGCCTGCGAACGTTCGCGTGTATTGCGCATTGCGCGCGCGGATTTTAGCTGCTTTCTGGAACAAAGCCCGCGCGCCGCACTGGCCGCGCTGGATGTGGTGTCGATGCGGCTGCGCGGCCTTGGGCGGGTGATCGAAGGTTTGGTCGAATGCGACGTGTCGGAACGTCTGACGCAGTTGATTCAGCGCTTGTGTCTGGAGTACGGCCACCCGGTTGGCGACCACGTGTGTATCGATTTACGCCTGACCCACCAAGACATTGCTGACATGATTGGCGCAACACGCCAGACCGTGACAAGTACGTTGGGTGAATTGCGCCGGCGTGGTGTGTTAACGCTCAACGAACGCCGTTGGCATGTGGCAAAGCAGATGTTGGAGTCAGCCGCAAAGCCTGGCGCCATTCAATAACCATTCGCCATCACCTGCGTAAAAACGGCTCAAGAATATCGGCCGCCTGTTCGACGCCCGAAGGTGCTAACGGCGTGGGGTGTGGTTTTGACATTAATTGGTCCAGCGTATTCATAAAATCACCACGCGCGAACTGCGCCGCGGTGATCGCTGCGCACGGCACATGGTGTGGCAACCATTCCACCAGCCCGGCCTGTTCCGGCCAATCTTCGTAAGTAACGTAAAGCACCGGCACGCCGTTACAGGCCGCTTCAGCGAAACTGCAATAGCCGGGCTTGGTGATGAACGCATCGGCGCTGCGCAACACGTCGATGAAATTCCAGCCAAGCGAGTCCCAGGCTAACGCATCGGGGTGGGTGATATTCCAGTCTGCCTGCGCCAGCCAACGCACGCCGCCGGCGCGTGGCCAGGCGTCCAAAGTTACCGTGGTTTTAATTCCGCCTAACGCGATCACCACCAAGCGCGTGTCGCTGCGCACACCCAATAACTGACGCAACTCCGCGCGCCGCTCGCGTCCGACGCGCGCCAGCGGACCAATGCATTGCGTATTGGTTAAATCGGGCATGGGCAAGCTCGGTGCCGGTTGCAGAAATACTGCCGCCGCCGCATGGGCGGCGCGCATTTGCGCAAGAATTTCCGGTGCTTCCGGGCGATCGCCGCAGTAGAACGCGTAAATCTCGGCCCAGTTCAGCGAGCACATTGCGACACTTGGAATTCCCGCCTGCGCTGCGGCCGCCAGTGTGAGGTAAGGCACATCGGCGAGCACGACATCGGGTTGCCATGCGTTTAATTGTGATGTAGCGCGCGCCAGCCTGGATGCCCAATCGGCGTGAAAATCAGCGTACATGCGTGCCGTGTCTTCGCGTAGCACGCGCAGTGCGCCATGATTAACAACCCCCAAATCCATCCCCTGCTGCACATGCGTAAATGTGCAGTGAAAGTGATTGCGCAACACTGCGAGCGGCGCGGCGCATTGCAACGTGACGCGCAAATCCGGAATGCGGCGTACCAGTGCGTTGACCACCGGCGCGCATTGGCCGATGTGACCGAAGCCGTGAAAGGAAATCGATGCGAGCAGGTGCGGGGGCATAGGCGAGTGACTATACTAGGCGGCCTTATGACAACCAAGCTCAACAAAACGACTCACTCGCCCGCCGCGCCGCATGCGCGCGTGCTCGATACTTTCCAGGACATGATCCTCGCGTTGCAAGATTATTGGGCGCATCAAGGTTGCGTATTGTTGCAACCCTTCGACATGGAGGTGGGTGCGGGCACGTTTCATCCCGCGACCTTCCTGCGCTCCATCGGCCCCGAGCCGTGGAATGCGGCCTATGTGCAGCCGTCGCGCCGACCGACCGACGGGCGCTACGGCGAAAATCCCAACCGCTTGCAGCACTACTATCAGTTTCAAGTGGTGATGAAGCCATCGCCGCTGGATATTCAGGAGCTGTATCTGGGCTCGCTCAAAATGCTCGGCTTCGATCCGCTGGTGCACGACATCCGCTTTGTCGAAGACAACTGGGAGTCGCCGACGCTCGGCGCTTGGGGCTTGGGTTGGGAGGTGTGGTTGAACGGTATGGAAGTGTCGCAGTTCACCTACTTCCAGCAAGTGGGCGGTCTTGACTGCAAACCAGTCACCGGCGAAATTACCTATGGCCTGGAGCGCCTGGCCATGTATATCCAGGGCGTGGCCAGCGTGTTTGATCTGGTCTGGGCCAATGGCCAGTTCGGTAAAGTCACCTACGGCGACGTGTTTCACCACAACGAAGTCGAGATGTCGACGTACAACTTCGAGCAAGCCAACGTCGAGGCCTTGTTCAAATGGTTCGACACCTGCGAAGCCGAAAGCCAGCGCCTGATCGCGGCCGGACTGCCCTTGCCTGCTTATGAAATGGTATTGAAAGCTTCACACACCTTTAACCTGCTCGATGCGCGCCGCGCAATTTCTGTCACCGAGCGCGCGCGCTTTATCGGACGGGTGCGCGGCTTGGCCAAGGCGGTCGCCGAAGCCTATTACGCGCGCCGCGAAGCGCTGGGATTCCCGATGTTGCAAGGAGCCGCATCATCCCCTCCCCGCGCAAAGCCAACGCGGGGGGAATTATGACCACGCGCGACTTGCTGGTGGAAATCGGCACCGAAGAACTGCCGCCTAAAGCGTTGAAAAAACTTTCCGCCGCCTTCACCCAGGGTGTCGTTGATGGCCTGAACAAAGCCGGTCTGCAACACGCAAGCGCGCAAAGTTATGCCAGCCCGCGCCGGCTGGCGGTGCTGGTGTCGAGGTTGATTGCGGGACAAGCCGACAAAGAAGTCGTGCGGCGCGGTCCCGCGCTCGCTGCCGCGTTTAAAGACGACGGCTGCGCGTCCCCGGCGGCGCTGGGCTTTGCCAAATCCAACGGCGTGAAAGTCGAGGATCTGGAAAAACTCGAAACAGCCGAAGGCGCCTGGCTGGTATTCCGCAAACAGGAAAAAGGTCAAGCCACGGCGACTTTGATTCCTGGCATCGTGCAAGCGGCACTCGATGCGTTGCCTATCCCTAAGCGCATGCGCTGGGGCAATCTGTCCGCGCAGTTCGTGCGTCCGGTGCATTGGGTGGTGTTGCTGTTCGGCGATGCGGTGATCGACGCCGAGATTCTCGGCGTGCGCGCCGGGCGCGAAACGCGCGGCCATCGGTTTCTGCATCCCGCCAAGCTGTACATCGGCGAACCGGCCGCGTATGCGCCGCTGCTCGAAACCGAAGGGCATGTGGTGGCGGATTTCGCCAAGCGCCGCGAAGCCGTGCGCGGGCAAGTGCTGGAGGCCGCCGCGCAACTCAAAGGCACGGCGGTGATCGACGACGCACTGCTCGACGAAGTCACCGGCATGGTGGAATGGCCGTCGGCCGTCACCGGCAATTTCGAGGCGCGCTTTTTAAGCGTGCCGTCCGAAGCGCTGATCTCCACGATGAAAGCGAACCAGAAATATTTTCACGTGGTCGATGCGTACGGAAAACTGCTGCCGCACTTCATCACCATCGCCAACATCGAAAGCCGCGACGTGAATGCGGTGCGCGCCGGCAATGAGCGCGTGGTGCGCCCGCGCCTGACCGACGCGGCATTTTTCTGGGATCAGGACCGTAAGAAAAAACTGGCCGACCACCTCGCCGGACTCAAAACCGTGGTGTTTCAAAACAAACTCGGCACGGTGTACGACAAGGTCGAGCGCGTCGCGAAGCTTGCCGGCCAGATCGGCGTCGCGCTGGGTGCGAATGCGGTCCAGTGCGAGCGCGCCGCGCTGTTGTCCAAGTGCGATTTACTCACGCACATGGTCGGCGAATTCCCCGAGCTGCAAGGCATCATGGGCCGCTACTACGCGCAGCACGACGGCGAAGCCGCCGATGTGGCGCAGGCACTCGATGAGCAATATATGCCACGCCATGCGGGTGACGCCCTGCCGCTTTCCAAAGTCGGCCAAGCCGTGGCGATTGCCGACAAGCTTGACACTTTGATCGGCATCTTCGGCATCGGGCAGGCGCCGACCGGCGACAAAGATCCATTCGCATTGCGCCGCGCCGCGCTCGGCGCGCTGCGCATCATCATCGAACAGCGGCTGGATCTGGATCTGGTGAACCTGCTGGAATCGGCGCAACACCACTATGGCGATAAGCTCAGCGTGCAAAATGTTGCCACGCCGGTGTACGACTTCATGATGGAGCGCTTACGCGCGTACTACGCCGACGCCGGCGTGCACCCCGACGAGTTCGAGGCCGTACTCGCGCAACGCCCAGCCCAACCCTATGACTTCGATCGCCGGCTGCGCGCGGTAACCGCATTCCGCAAACTGCCCGAGGCCGCCAGCCTGAGCGCCGCCAACAAACGCATCAGTAATATTTTGAAACAAGCGGGTGGCGACAATTTAGGCGACGTGAACCGCGCCTTGCTCAAAGACGACGCGGAGCGTGCACTCGCTGACAAACTCGCCGTGCTGAGCAAGGAAGTCACGCCGTTGTTCAATGCCCGCGATTACGCAGCCGCGCTGCAAAAACTCGCGGCCTTGCGCGCGACCGTCGACACCTTCTTCGACCAAGTCATGGTGATGGCCGATGATCCAGCGTTGCGAGCCAATCGCCTCGCGCTGCTGAGTCAACTGCGCGGGCTGTTTCTGCGCGTGGCGGATATTTCACGGTTGCAAACCTAGGATGCGCACAGCCCACCCCCTGCGTATCGACATCCCATGAAACTTATCATCCTCGACCGCGACGGTGTGATTAACGAAGACTCCGACGACTACATCAAGTCGCCGGACGAGTTCATTCCAATTCCAGGTTCCTTGGCGGCGATCGCGCGTTTGAAACAGGCAGGCTTCGTCGTGGTGGTCGCGACCAATCAGTCCGGCATCGCACGGCGCCTGTTCGACATCGGCGCACTCAACGCAATCCACGAAAAACTGCAGCGCGAGCTGGCGCGCTACGGGGCGAGTCTTGACGGAATCTTTTTCTGC
>Ga0315270_10001983_pt1 | contig 10885 bp, 10 predicted proteins | sample C1_bottom_MG_FD_204932 | JGI IMG/M metagenome (GOLD analysis project Ga0315270, IMG submission 204932) | Sediment microbial communities from Yellowstone Lake, YNP, Wyoming, USA - C1_bottom | ecosystem: Environmental > Aquatic > Freshwater > Lake > Sediment | place: USA: Wyoming | collected... | reverse complement strand
GATGGGGATCGAGGGCATCTACCTGGGCGGCTGGGCCACCTCCGCCAAGGGTTCCGCACACGAAGATCCCGGCCCCGACCTGGCCAGCTACCCGCTCAGCCAGGTGCCGAACGAGGCGGCGCCCATCGTCCGCGCGCTCATCACCGCCGACAGGAACCAGTACTTCGCCCGCGCTCGAATGACCGAGGAGCAGCGCAAGGCCACGCCCGAGATCGACTTCCGCCCGTTCATCATCGCCGACGCCGACACCGGCCACGGCGGCGACGCCCACGTCCGCAACCTGATCCGGCGCTTCGTCGAGGTCGGCGTCCCCGGCTACCACATCGAGGACCAGAAGCCGGGTGTGAAGAAGTGCGGCCACCAGGGCGGCAAGGTGCTGGTCTCCGAGGACGAGCAGGTGAAGCGCCTCTCGGCGGCCCGCTTCCAGCTCGACATCATGGGCGTGCCGGGGATCATCGTGGCCCGCACCGACGCCGAGTCGGCCACGCTCCTCGACGGGCGCGGCGACGACCGCGACCAGCCGTTCATCCTGGGCGCGGTCAACGTCTCCCTGCCCACCTTCAAGGCGGCCTTCCTGGCCATCCTGCGGCAGTTCAAGAAGGCCGGGGTGGAAGAGCTCTCCGGACACGAGTTCTACGCGGTCTGCGACGAGGAGTACGCGGCCGCCGACGCCTGGCTCGCCAGGACCGGCTTCACGAAGTCCATCGCCGACGCGGCCGCCGCCTACAAGAAGTCGAACCTGAGCGTGGACGCCGCCCTCGACCAGGTCTTCGACAAGTTCGTCGACACCTGGCAGCAGGAGGCGGGGGTCACCACCTACGCCGAGGCGGTCGGGAACGTGATCGCCTTCCGCCACAACGAGGGGGATCCGCCGCCCATCACCAAGGCCCAGTGGCTGGCCTTCGCCGAGCGGGCCCCATTCTACAAGGCCCGGGAGAAGGCCCACGCTCTCGGCGTGGACATCGTCTGGGACTGCGAGCACGCCAAGACGCCGGACGGCTACTACCAGGTGCGCGGCGGCATCGATTACGCCATCGCCAAGTCGCTCGCTGCCGCGCCCTTCGCCGACCTCCTCTGGATGGAGACCAAGACCGCCGATCTTCACGACGCGAAGAGGTTCGCCGACGCCATCCACGCGGTCTTCCCCGACAAGATGCTGGCCTACAACCTGTCGCCCTCGTTCAACTGGGACACCACCGGGATGAACGACGAGCAGATGCGCGCCTTCCCGGAGGAGATGGGGAAGATGGGTTTCGTCTTCAACTTCATCACCTACGGTGGACACCAGATCGACGGCCTGGCCTCGGAGGAGTTCGCCTCCGCGCTGCGCCAGGACGGGATGCTGGCGCTGGCCCGGCTGCAGCGGAAGTTCCGGCTCCTCGAGTCGGGCTACCGCACCCCGCAGACGCTGGTGGGCGGCCCGCGAGCCGACGCCGGCCTCATGTCGATCTCCGGCCGCACCTCCACCACCAAGGCCATGGGGCAGGGCTCGACCCAGCACCAGCACCTGGTGCAGACCGAGGTTCCGCCCAAGCTTCTCGAGGAATGGATCGACATCTGGCGGAAGCAGCACGGCGTCGCCGAGAAGCTCAAGGTCTCGCTGAAGCCCCGCACCGCCGGCTCCGACCTGCTCGAGCTCTCGCTCCTGGGCGAGGATGCCAAGGTGCGAGCCAACGTGATCTTCGCCGTGATCCAGGACCGCAAGGGGCGCAACATCCTCTCCATCCGCGATCAGAACAACTTCGACCTGAAGCTCAGGAAGAAGCGGCTCATGACGCTCCTGCAGCTCTTCCTCATGCACCGCTACAAGATCTACTCGGTGCACTACGTCTCCCCGACCGAGGACAACCAGCGCCAGGCCGAGGGCATGAAGAAGCAGGGGTTGTTCGCCGCGGTCACCGAGGAGGTCGGCGAGATCATCGTGGCCGACGTGAGCCAGGACCGGGTGAAGGAGCTGCTCGCGCCCGACCGGGCGGCGCTCTCGAAGCTCATCGTGGAGAGATGACCCCGAAGGGAGGCGAAAAACCATGATCCGTCAGGACATTCTCCAGAAGTTTCCGGACCTTTTCGGCAAGAAGCGCGTGAACGGCCGCGAGCTGGACGTGGACGAGACCATCACCACGCTCACGCGCGAGATCGACCCGGCCATCGCCCAGGCCCTCTCGGCGCGCCGGGCCATCCTCCATTCGAAGGCGATCGTGGGCGAGAAGTACGCCTGGCCGGTGTGGGACGAGTCGTTCGAGGACCCGATCTCTGGGAAGCCCTTCACGTACCGCCAGATCGTGCAGGGGCTCGTCGACAACTTCCAGGGGCGCGACACGCCGCTGCGCTGGCGGCTCAACGACGAGGTGGCCATCCCGGAGCACGTTCACCCCTCGCGAATTGCCGGCCTGGAGCTGACCGGCCCGTGGGCCCCGCTCGACATGGCCTTCAATGCGCTCAACAGCCCGGCGCCCATGAACATGCCGGACTTCGAGGACGCCTCGCCGCCCCACTTCCATCCGGAGAGCGCGCCGGCCGGCGAGCCGGTGGGAACCTACGCGGCCATGCAGAACGCCAAGGAGATCTTCGCGGGGAAGTGGAACACACGGCCCTACGAGGTGGCGAAGAAGGGCAAGACGCGCAGCTACAAGATCGACCGGCCTCCGGCGCAATGGCCCACCCGGCTCGCCCGTCCGCCCAGCATTCACCTCCGGTATGACCACGTCACGGTCGACGGCAGGCCCGCCCCTGGCCTGGTGGTCGTCACCGTGCTCTGGACGCTCAACAACTTCGACACGCTGAGGGGCGCCGGCAGCGGCGTCTACTTCTACATCCCCAAGATGCAGACGCCCCGCGAGGCGCTGATCGTGGAGCGGCTGCTCTCCCGGATCGAGGCGCTCATCGGGGTTCCCGCCGGCACCATCAAGGTGAAGATGCTCTACGAGGAGGGAATGGCCGGCCGCTACCTGCCGGCCATCGCCTGGACCTTCCGCCGCCGGCTGCTCGGCACCAACGTCGGGCGCTGGGACTACCTGGGCAGCCTCATCGAGATGTGGAAGGACGACCCGAAGGGCGTCTTCCCCGATCCCCAGTCGGTCGGCATGGCCACCCCGAACATGATCGCCTACCAGCGCTACAACGCGCTGCTCATGCTCATGGGCGGGATGAAGGGGGGCGAGCTCACCAACGCCTCGCCCATCGGCGGCATGGCCGCCGTGATGATCTACCAGAAGGGCGATCCCTACGGCCGCTCCCGGTACAACCCGCTCGCGCTCCGCGCCATGGTCGTCGACAAGCTGCGCGAGCGGCTGCTGGGGCTGGTCTTCGTTCCGGACGGCGCGCTCCCCGCGGGGGCGAAGCCCACCCTCGCCGACATCCTCTCCGGCAAGGTCCCGGGCAAGCTCCACGACTGCTATCGCCAGAGCTGGGTGGCGAGCCCGGAGGTCGAGTACGTGGCCGCCGGCAACGGGCCCCTGCAGGCCAAGCTCTCCGAGCTGCAGGCGATCATCGATCGGCCGCTCGAGACCGTGGACGCGAACGGGAAGGCGGTTCCGACCACCGCGAGCGGGTTGTCCCCCGCCGAGCGGGAGCTCCTCCAGTCACGCGCCATCCTCGATTCCGCGGGGCGAATCACGCCGGGTGTGGTCACCCGCGAGTCGCTCGACTCGCCGGAGAAGCTGCTCTCGGCAGCGCTCTGGGATGCCATCTACCAGCCGCCCAAGGGCGAGGTCACCATCGAGCACGTCCAGCACTCGTTCTACATGGCGGCCAACTACGGCTTCCAGATCCTGAACGGCAACTTCGCCGCCGCCATCGACGACTACGAGCTGAAGCTTCGCTTCATGAACGACCTCGCCACCTACCGCATCTACGTCTCGTGGCTCTGGTCGCTGGCCCACCACCAGGCGCCCATCACCCGGGACGGGAACCTGCTTCGCCAGGAGCTCACCGAGGACGGCGTGGTGCTGGGGAAGAAGGCCGAGGCGGTCAAGGCCGGAACCCGCTTCGACCGGGCGCTCTTCGAGAAGGTCTTCGCCTATCACGACGAGTGGACGGCGGCCTTCTTCGCCGAGCAGGACAAGGGCGGCGCGGCGGGGCGCTTCGATCGCAAGAAGGCGCCGGTGATCATGGACCTGCTGAAGCGCCAGCTCCTGTCGCCCCGCTACGTGCAGCACAGCGCGCGCGTGCTCTTCATCATCGGACAGGCGAAGCCCGAGCTTCACGCGCAGATCCTGGAAGCCATCTTCGACCTGCCCCGGGAGGAGGTCGTCCGCCGGGTGGGAGCCGGAAAGATGGACCGGGCCGCGCTCGAGGCGCACGACTACGCGCTCGACACGGCAGGCGCCGCTTCAGCGGCGCCATGAACACCTGACCCCTGCGGAACCGCCGTACTCATGTGCGACAACGACCTCCGTGTAAGCCTTTGCCGTTTCTCATAATGACTTCCGGCCCGATTCACTTCTTGAATCACGCCCATTCGGGGACCACACTCGTGGTCAAGTACCTCGTTCCCCGGAGCGGCCCATGACCTCCTGCCACGCAATCACAGGCTCATCCCGCGTCGTCCCCTCCCCCGCTCCCGAGGCGGGCCTGCCGTTCTGGCGCCCCGACCTTTTCACCGGGATCCCCTCGATCGACCGGCAGCACCGGGAGTTGCTCGGGAGGATCGGCGCGCTCGAGGCGGCGGCGCGCTCCGGCGACGTGGCCCGCGCGGAGGAGTTGCTGGCCTACCTGGAGCGATATGCCGCCGAGCACTTCGCGACCGAGGAGCAGGTCATGTGGGAGTTCGGCTATCCGGACCGGGACGCTCACTGGTCGCTCCACCTGGCCTTCGCGATGGAGCTGGCGAAGCGCAAGTCGGAGCATCAGGCAAACCGGTCGGAGACGTCCCTGCTGGTCGACCTCGGCCGCTGGATGGACCTCTGGCTGAACGACCACGTGCACGGGGCCGACACCGAGATGGCCAGGTTCATCCGCAGCCGCACGGGGGCCTTTCCGGATCGGTTCTAGCCGCGTCGGGTCAGCGCGACCAGACGCTCGACGACGATCGGCAGCCGAGCCTGGCTCGCCAGGTCCGACGGCAAATGGCCTGGGAGTGCGTCCCGAAATCGCTCCTGTGTGAGCAGGGCTTCGAACTCCTGCGCCAGGTATGCCTGCACGCCACCACCCGCAAGCCACACCTCCCCGACGAGTTCGGGTCTCCCGTCCACGACAGAGATCACGTCTTCGATGTCGTGACTCGCAGAGAAATCCCCTGCGCCTCGCCCCTTGAACGCCTCGAGCTTCGTTGCAAGGAAGTAAGGCGCCGTTGTGACCCGGACGGCCGTTCCACCGGGCAGAGCCCTCCACTCTGCGTGCCGGATGGTGTCCCCATACCAGCAATTGGAGAACCCCAGGATCTTCTCGTCCGTTGGCATCAGGTCGACCGGATACCCGTCCACGATCCAGCGGCAGATGGGTGCGCCGTCTCGCGAATCCTCGAAGAAGCCGGCGGAGCGGAGGCGGCTGGTGAAGTGGTTGTACTCCCCTCGATTCGCGACCTCGACGATGGCATCGACGTCGACCGTGACTCGCGGTTCGGGCGCACCGAGGTCCGTCACGAGCAACTCGGTGACCGCGCCGCCCAGGAAGACCACCTCTTCCCTCAGCGCGCCAAGTCGCTTCGCTACCCTTTCCACGCTCTCGAGGTTGGTTCTCACTGAAGAACCTGCCCGAGCAGGCGCGTCGCGATCTCCCGTTCCCGAGCACCCCCGCTTCGAATCGAGTCGACGAGCGCGAGCGCCTCGTACATCGCGGGGTCGTTCGCCGCCGCGATGGGAACCGAGCGGTAGAGTGGTTCGAAAGCTCGACCTCGAACCTGGCCGGTAGGAAGCGGCCATACCGGCGGCAGCGCTTTCGATCCGGCGAAGTGGGGAGCAAGCGAAGGCGCCGCGTGGGCGGTTGGCATCCCTCGGCTCACGGTGCCCTCGGTGGCCGGAAACGCGAAGCGCACCCCGTGAATCAGGAACTCGAGGAGGTTCGCCCTGTTCGCCGCGGGCGCCCGGTCGACCCGGGCGTGAGACTGCATCATCAGGCCTGCCTGCACGCATCGCTTCACCGAGGCGTGGACCTCGGATTTGCTCATGCCCAACCGCGCGCCGACCTCCGAATACGAGAAGCGAACATTCTCCAAGCGGAGCGCAGCGTGCAAAGCGACGAGCACATCCTGGGGCTTCAGGATCACCAACCATTCTTATCTGCGAATTGGCTTAAAAGCAAATATATCATATAAATAAATCAATTATGTTCCCTGTTCGCGAACACGGGACGATCCTCTCCCCGCGAAGGCGAGGAGCGCCGCAGCAGCGACCAGCAGCACTCCTGCCGCGTGGAACGTCAGCAAGTGCGCCATCGCGTCGTTTGAACCGCAGGTGATCTGCAGCGCCGCGTCCGCGGCCAGCGCCCCCGCCAACGCGCCCGCGGCCAGCGAACGGCGAACCGCCTGCGGCGTCCCGCCCCTCGCCCCGATCCAGGCCGCGCCCCCCACCAGTGCGGCGGCGGCGAGCTCGATCGAGAGACAGGCCACGCCGTGGTCGGCGGCGAGCGGCCCCTGCCCTCCCGCGAAGAGCGCCGCGGCGACCGCAGCCGACACGGCGGCGACGACGACCCCCACGGCGAAGCGTCCGGCCAGCAAGGCCACGGAGAGCGCCGCGACGGCGAGGGCCGAGCCGACCATCCAGTCGCCCGGGGACTCGGAGCGGTTGCGGGCGAAGGCAAGCAGCAGCCCCACCACGACGACCGAGCCGAGAACCGGCCACGGGGAGACGCGAGCAGGCGCCCCAGCCGGCGCCCGCGCCGAGGCGAACTGCGCCATGAGCGCGTCGTTCAGCGCCGCCGAGATCTCCGGATCGGGCAAGCGGCCCAGCGCCTGGGTCGCGACCTCGAGCTGCCTCACGTAGGCGCGGCACCCGTCGCAACCCTCCAGGTGGCGATCGAAGCGCTCCCGTTCCATGGCGCCGAGGTGCCCCTCGGACCGGTCGGTCGCCATCTCCGTCATCTGCCTGCAGGTCAGCATCAGCGCACTCCGCCCAGTCGGATTTCCAGCGCCGCCCGGACCCTGGCCCGGGCCCGGTGCAGGAGGACCCTCTGATTGGTCACCGTGATGGCCAGAAGATTACAGATTTCTTCCGTCTCGAGCCCCTCGAGATCCCGGAGCGTCATCACCGCCCGCTGCGACTCGGGCAGTTCCGCGATGGCGGACTCGATGGCGGCGCGGGTCTCGGCCCCCAGCGCCAGCCGCTCGGGGTTCTCCTCGGACCAGGTCGAGGGCGGGTCCTTCCAGGAATCGTCCGCGTCGAAGCTTCCGGACTCGGTCGCCGCTCCGTCCCCGTCGCCCGGGCCGCCGAGCGACGAGAATGGAACCGTTCGCCCATCGCGAACGAAGCGAGTCCGGGCCTTGTTGACGCAGATCCGGAAGAGCCAGGTGCGGAGGGACGAGCGCCCCTCGAAGGCGTCGAGCCCGGTGAACACGGCGAGCCAGGTCTCCTGCACCAGCTCCTCGGCGGTCTCCTGATCCCGGACGAGGCTGCGGGACACGCGCAGGAGCGACCCGGCGTGGCGCTTCACCAGCGCGGCGAAGGCCGCGCGATCGCCGGCGCGCAGGCGGGCGAGGAGCGCGTCGTCGGAATCGCCGATGATCTTGGGGTCCGGAGCCATTCCGCGACCTCGATGTAATGGTTCAGCTTGATCGGAGTCAACCAGTGCATGAATCGAGACACCGTCGCCGCCCCTGTCGCCCTGGCCGCTCTCCTTCTTCTCGCCCCCGCGGCGGCGCTCGCCGAGCCTTTCGAGGTGAACCCGGACGCCGGCAACAGCTCCTTCTCCGCCGTCTTCGACGCCAAGCTGGGTGAGCGCATCAACGCCGTCAGCTCGACGGTGGGGTGCCAGGTCGTCTTCGACGAGAAGACCGGCGTCGCCTCGGGAACCTGCTCCGTCCCCCTGGAAAGCATCCGCGTCGACAACGACGACACCAAGAGCGACCACTTCAGGCAGTGGGCGACGAACAAGAAGAGCGACCCCGCCCAGTGCCGCCTCGAGGCGGTCTTCACGAACGTGAAGATCGGCAAGCTGGTGGCCGGGACGCCCACTTCCTTCGGCGCCGAGATCCCCTTCACCGTCTGTGGACGGTCCCGCGCCGGCGGCGGCAAGGAGAAGGTGACCGGCACCGCGCTGCTCTTCGCGCCCGGGACGTACGGCGAGAAGAAGACCATCCGGCTCCGCGCGACGATCGCCGCCTTCGACCGCGACGCCTACCAGATCGGCCCGAAGTACACCGACGGATGGCTGGCGCGCGTGCAGTCGCTCGCCACGGTCGTCGCCGAGAAGGGCGTGATCGACCTCTCCCTCTTCGCCAAGGCGAAGTGAACGCAGCACCCACCGAAAGGAAACACCATGATCAAGAACGCCATGAAGGGCGCAGCCGTCGCCGCCGCCGTCTGCTCGATGTTCGTCGCCGGGAACGCCCGGGCCGACGAGAAGCCCGCCCAGGGGGCCGTGCACTGCGCCGGCATCAACTCCTGCAAGGGACACGGGAGCTGCGCCGGAGCCGACAACGCCTGCAAGGCCCAGAACACCTGCAAGGGCAAGGGCTGGGTCGACGCGAAGAGCGCGAAGGAGTGCACGGACAAGGGTGGCAAGGTCGTCGTCGCCAAGATGTAGGGGGCCAGAATGTTCCAGCGCCTCGACCTCGGACACGGCATCGGCCTCCGCACCAGGCACTTCGCCCGGTTCCAGGAGGAACGTCCCCATGTGTCCTGGGTGGAGGTGGTGACCGAGAACTTCATGGCCGACGGCGGCCGGCCCATCGCGGTGCTGGAGAAGGTGAGGAGGGACATGCCGGTCGTGCTTCACGGCGTGTCCCTCTCCATCGGATCGATGGACCCGCTCTCCGGGTCCTACCTGGCGGATCTGAAGAAGCTGGTGACGCGCATCGAGCCGGCCATGGTCACCGACCACCTGTGCTGGGGAACCCACCGTGGGCAGTACGTGCACGACCTGCTGCCGCTGCCGTACACCGAGGAGTCGATGGCCCACGTGGCGAGCCGCGTCGCGGCGGTCCAGGAGTTCCTGGGGCGGCGCATCCTTCTCGAGAACCCCGCCTCCTACGTGGCCTTCCGGGATTCGACGATGACCGAGTGGGAGTTCCTCTCGGCGCTCTGCCGGCAGACGGACTGCGGGATCCTCCTCGACGTGAACAACGTGTACGTATCGGCGCGGAACCTGGGCTTCGACCCGATCGCGTATCTCGACGGGATCGACGCCGGCCGGGTGGGACAGTTTCACCTGGCCGGTCACAGCGACAAGGGGCGCTACCTGCTCGACACCCACGACGAGGCGGTTCCGCCGGCGGTCTGGGACCTGTACCGCGAGGCGCTGAAGAGGTTCGGGCGCGTTCCCTCGCTCGTGGAGTGGGACGACCACATCCCCCCGCTCGACGAGGTGGTGGCCCAGAGCCGGCGCGCCGCGGAGATCGAGGCCGAGGAGCTGGCGCCGGCCATGCGGAGGGCGTCGTGACGCTCGCCGAGACCCAGGAGCTCTTTCACCGGGCGATCACCGGCCCGATCCCCGTCGACGAGGCAGAGCTCGACCGGTGCTTCAGCGGAACCGGCGAGCTCCCCGCCGGCGACCGGGTGGCCATCTACCGGAACATGTACACGGCGCGCCTCGTGGACGCGCTCCGCGAGACCTTCCCGAACCTGGCTCGCTTCCTGGGCGACGAGCGATTCGCCGCGCTCGGAGAGGCCTACCTGGCCGAGCACCCCTCGGAGCACCACGACGTGGGGCGTCTCGGGCGGCGGCTGGCCGATTTCCTGAAGGCCTATCCGGATCCGGAGCGGACGGACCTCGCCGACCTGGCGGAGCTGGAGTGGACCCGGAACGAGGTCTTCTTCGCGCCGGAGTCGGAGATCGTGGGGGCGGATGCTCTTGCTGCGGCGGGGGTGGAGAACGTGGCCGGGGTTCGGCTGCGGATGGCCCCTTCACTGCGCGTCATCGCCGTGGCTCACGATGCCGCCGCGCTGTGGCGTAGCCTGGAAGCCGGAGAGGACGTCCTCCCATCCCGGGGAGGCCCGTCCGTGGCGGTCTGGCGGCGCGGCTTCGAGGTGTTCCACTGCACCCTGCCGCCCGAGGAGGGCGAGGCGCTGAGGGCGGCGATGGAAGGCGCGCCGATCGAGGAGGTCTGCGGGTTCTTCGCGGACGGACCCGATCCCGCGGCCGAGGCGCATGCGGCGATCTCGAGCTGGTTCGCCGAGGGGTGGATCGCGGGCGTGGTCCTGGCCGCGGCCTGAGACGCTCCCTCCCCGCGCGATCCGCGTCCCGCCCGGGATCGATTGCATTTCGGTCAGACTCGAATAATTATTCGACCATGACCGATAACACGTTCCACCTCGACTACCTGGGCTGCCGCGACCTGCTGGCGAAGCGGCTCGCCGAGCCAGCGCCCGGGCGCATCCAGCTCCTGGCCGGCCCACGTCAGGTCGGGAAGACGACGCTCCTGCTGGAGCTCGCCGAACGCCTGGGACCGAGGGCGATCTATGCCGCCGCCGACTCGCCGGAGGCCACGCTCCCCGGCTTCTGGGAGCGGCTGATCGTCCGGACCGAGGAGGCGGCGACGGCGCACCCCGGCGCGGTCCTCCTCCTCGACGAGGCCCACCTCCTCTCGAACTGGGCGGCCCGACTGAAGGGCGCGTGGGACGGCTTTCGCCGGAGGCGAACCCGCATTCACGTGGTCGCCAGCGGTTCCTCCGCCCTCCACCTCGTGACCGGCTCCAGGGAGAGCCTCGCCGGCCGCTTCGAACGGGTCACGCTGACGCACTGGTCCGCGGCCTCGCTGGCCTCGGCCTTCCGGATCGCGCCCAGGAGGGCT
>Ga0315270_10001982_pt1 | contig 10887 bp, 10 predicted proteins | sample C1_bottom_MG_FD_204932 | JGI IMG/M metagenome (GOLD analysis project Ga0315270, IMG submission 204932) | Sediment microbial communities from Yellowstone Lake, YNP, Wyoming, USA - C1_bottom | ecosystem: Environmental > Aquatic > Freshwater > Lake > Sediment | place: USA: Wyoming | collected... | reverse complement strand
GATTTTCATTGTTTTTTTGTTTTTAAAAAAAACGACTGTGCCAACTATCCATAGCCGGAACTTCCCAAGACTCATTAAATTCTTCGATATTGTTCACCAGATTATTGAAAACGATGGTGTTTTCAGTAACCGCTTTTTCTTTGGCCATTTTTTTGAAATCAATCAAGGATTTGTGTGCAATGTGTTCGCCGTTTTTGAAGGTAACATTCATTTTGTCCAACAAATCGACATTATATTTTTGTTCCAATTTTTGGATAAATTGTACCGAAGAATCAATAGAACAGCCTGTTGCAGCCTGCACATCCTGATTTACGGCAATAATTATAAATCGATTGTATTTCAGCTGATAGGATGATTCAAGTCCAACGCTATGCGCTTCCCATTTTTCTAAAAAGGATATTAAATCAGCTTCAATTTCGGAAAACTCTGCATCCGAAAATTTTCTGTTGGATTGGTAAATCCAGATTTTGGATTCTAATGGTAAATTTTCGAAAGGAATAAGCATATTTTTTGGGTGTTGGGTATTAGGTAATTCGTATTTTCAAATTCGTAATTAATTTATAAATCCTGAGCGTTTGCAATTAATTCGGCTATGTCCAGCACTTTTATCGTGCCTTCTTTTTCTTTGTTTTTGATTCCATCAGTCATCATTGTATTGCAAAAAGGACAAGCTGCGGCAATAATGTCGGGTTGGGTTTCTAAAGCGTCTTCGGTTCTTTCGACATTTATTTCTTTGTTGCCAGGTTCAGAATCTTTAAACATTTGTGCTCCACCGGCGCCACAACATAATCCATTAGCACGAGAACGTTTCATTTCGACTAATTCTATATCCAGTTTTTGAATTAAATCACGAGGTGCTTCATAAACTTTATTGGCTCTTCCAAGGTAACAAGGATCGTGAAAAGTAATTCTTTTTCCTTTGAATTGCCCTCCTTCGATAGTTAATCTGCCATCGTCAAGCAAGGATTTAAGAAATTCTGTGTGATGAAAAACTTCATATTTTCCGCCTAATTCCGGGTATTCATTTTTCAAGGTATTGAAACAATGCGGACAAGCAGTTACAATTTTCTTCACTTCGTAGGCATTTAGAACCTCGATATTTGTCATCGCCTGCATTTGGAACAGAAATTCGTTTCCTGCACGTTTTGCCGGATCACCTGAGCAACTTTCTTCTGTGCCAAGAACCGCAAAGGAAACATTGGCACGATTTAGAATTCGGACAAATGCTTTTGTGATTTTTTTAGCTCTGTCATCAAAACTTCCGGAACAACCTACCCAAAACAATACTTCTGGTTGCTTGCCCTGAGACAGCATTTCGGCCATTGTTGGTACTATTAAAACTTCTGACATATTTTTTTTGTTTAAAGTTTCAAGTTCAAAGTTTCAAGTTTTGAAAATCTGAAATTTGAAATCTAAATTTTTGTAATCAATGTGTAAATCAACTAAAACGATTAACTAGGAGAATTTTTACTTTTCAATATTAATTTTCGTTTTTCCAATTCAATCTATCTTGCTGGTTATATTGCCAAGGCGCACCATTATTTTCGATATTGGTCATCATTGCATTTATCGGAGTTGGCGCAGCGCTTTGTTCCATCACTAAATAACGACGCATATCCATAATAATCGAAAGTGGACTGATATTTACCGGACATTCTTCGACACAAGCATTGCACGAAGTACAAGCCCACAATTCTTCGGGAGTGATGTAATCGTTTAATAATGATTTATTGTCTGGAACGAAAACGCCTTTGTTAGCGTCAATATTTTTGCCTACTTCCTCTATTCGGTCTCGTGTTGCCATCATAATTTTACGTGGCGACAATTTTTTTCCGGTAATATTTGCAGGACAAGAGGATGTGCAACGACCACATTCAGTACAAGTATAAGCATTCATTAATTGTACCCAATTCAAATCCTGAATATCACTGGCTCCAAACTTGCTTGGAACTGCATTTTCGGTTGCCGGTGCAACTGCATAAGGATCAGCATTTGGATCCATCATCAATTTCACTTCATTGGTAACTGATTCTAAATTATTTAGTTGCCCTTTTGGATTCAAATCCGCGAAATAAGTATTTGGGAAAGCCAACAGAATATGAAGGTGTTTTGAAAAGTACAAATAGTTCATAAAAACCAAAATACCAATGATGTGCAACCACCAAAATAACGTATTAAGAACCATTACAAATTCACTGGAAACCCCATTGAATAAAGGTTCAATAAACTGACTAACCGGAAAAGAACCTGCTTTTATAAAATGAGAAAAACCTCCCGGAATGTTTTGCAAATGTAAATCAGATGCGTTCATCAATAAAAATAAAGACATCAAAACGACTTCGAAATACAGAATATAATTGGCATCATTCTTTGGAAAACCAGCCAAATCTTTGTTGGCAAACCTTTTTAATCTGATAATATTTCTTCTTGTCCAAAAAGTAAATACGGCAACCAAAACCAATAAAGCTAATATTTCGAATGAACCAATCAACACATCGTAGGTAATTCCTAAAAAGGAGAAAATTCGGTGAGTGCCAAATAAACCATCAATAATGATTTCCAGCAATTCGATGTTAATAATGATAAATCCTGCGTAAACTATGATGTGAAGTATTCCTGCAACTGGTCTTTTCACCATTTTTGATTGACCAAGAGCAATCATCGCCATGTTTGCCCAACGCGCTTTAGAATTGTCTTTGCGATTTATGGCTGTTCCAAGATTTATGTTTCTAACAATTTTTTTTATATTGGAATAGAAATACCCAAATCCTAAAACTAACAAAATTGCAAATAAAATATTGTCTAAATAGCTCATAATTGCTAGTTTTTAACTTTTGAAACCGTATCGGTTACCGGTGCAACATAAGGTTTATTTTTCTTTCCAAAAACAGAAACATTTACATATCTTGTTGGATGAAGTCTTATGTCTTCTAATAATAATTCTAATTCTTTTGAAGTTTTCTCTAAATTATTATACAAGGCTTCGTCGTTTATCAATTTGCCCATTGTTCCTTTGCCAGCCTGCATGCCAGCCATCATTTTATCAACATTTTCTAATGTTTTTTGGAGATTTTTAGCAGTTTTCCCTAAATCGGCTTTGTTTAAAGAATCCGATATTTTTGAGAAATCACTTGAGACTTTGTTCAAGTTGCTTACAACTCCTTTTATTTCTCCTTTATTATCGTCTAAAATTGTATTTATACTCGAAGAAGCTTTATGGAATTGCTCCATAGTTTTACTCAATTCAGACAAACTAACTTTCAAATCCTGCTGTCCTTTATTATCTAAAACATTGTTTATTCCTATCAATAAATTATCAGCATTCTTGATTAGTAACTCGAATTTTACCTGAAGCGGAAGCAACTGCTTTTTCAAGGATTCGGTTAAATCTAATTCAGCAGTTCCTATGAGCACCTGGCCATCTGCTGACACTGATTTGTCTTCAAGATTTGGATGAATGGCAATTTGTTTTCCATCAATAAAGCCAGGCTTATAAATAATGGCTGTACTGGTTTTAGAAATTGGAAAATCTGTTTTGAGTTGCAATTGAACCATTAGTTTTCCTGTTTCTTTGTTCAAGGAAATCTTAGTTACTTTTCCTACATCTAAACCATTAATAGTAACAGATGCTGAAGGAGCTAAACCTTCAACATTGTCGTATTCTACATAAAATGTTTTGTATTTATCTAAAAGGTCTTTTCCCTTTAAAAAGCTGTAGCCCCAAATAAAAAGTAAAATAGTCGAAATGACTAATATGGCAGTTTTAATTTCTCGTGTTAATTTCAAAATTCAAGTATATTTGTACAAATTTAATATAAAAATAATTAAACTTGCAGTTATTAATTATTTGATTGCGTCTTGTACACTAATCTTTTCTCCGTTTTTAAATGCAATTAAATAAGCAGAATCATAGCCTTTAGATTTTGCTTCCTGCAATAGTTTTTTAGCATCATTGTAATCCGCAGTTTCTCCATACATATATTTATAAAGATTAGTTCCCGATTCAATTGAGATATCTTTCAATCCTTTAAAATTACTTGGTGTTAATTCTAATTTCTTTGAACTTGCCGAAAGTTGAACTTTAAAGATGATGCCTGTTGTATCCTGATTATTTGTAGTTTTTTTTGGAGTTGCTACTTCTAAATTCGGTTTTGATTTTGCAGGTGACGAAGTATCTTTTACCGGTTTTTCGATTATTTTTTGAGAAGGTCTTTCGGCATCGCTTTCATTGCCTTCATTGCCAAAGTATTCATTTTTATAATTAATAATAGCATTTGCAATAGCTCGAGCAATTTCGTTTTGACCCTCTTCAGAATCTAAATCAGCACCTTCTGCAGGATTAGAAATAAATCCGGTTTCTATTAAAACTCTTGGCATATACGCTTTGTGCAACACCATAAAAGGCGCTTGTTTTACGCCACCGTGTCTGATTTTTTTTCCTATTGCAGCAAATCCGTCTTCAACTTTGCTTGCCAATGAAATACTGTTATCCAAATATTCTTCTGCCATCAAGGTCATTCCTATCATTGTTTCAGGAGAATTGGGATCATAACCTTCATATTTTTGTTTATAATCTTTTTCTAAAGTAATAACGGAGTTCTCTTTTTTAGCCGCTTCAAGATTTGAAGCCACTTTACTCATCCCCATTACGTAGGTCTCGGTTCCCTCGCCTTCTGGGTTTTTATTGGCATTGCAGTGAATGGAAACAAAAATATTGGCATCAGCCCGATTGGCAATATTGGCTCGTTCAATTAAATCGATAAAAACATCAGTCTTACGAGTATAAATTACATCAATTTTGGGGTTCTGTTCTAACAATCTTCCTACTTTGAGCACTAGTGCTAAATTTATATTTTTTTCGACATGACCGTTATAGGTAGCTCCAAAATCATGATCACCATGACCAGCGTCCAGAGTAACTTTAAAAACATTCGATTGGCCGTAAGAAAGAAATGAAACCAGCATTAAGAAAAAGGCAAATTGTAGTTTGATTTTATTTATTATATACATAAATCTAAAAGTTAATTTAATTAAAACACTAAGGTTATAAATTTAATAATTGATTATTTTTGACAAAAATTTATATGTAAGTTTGACACGTCAAAAAACAAGCCATATTTTTACAAAAATAGCATTAAAACCTTTGAATACAAACTTATTTAATATCGTTTTATTATCAATTTTCCTAACAATAGGATCTTGCAAAATATATTCCCAAGATATAAAGAAAAAAACGACAGCAATACCTGTCAAAAACCAAAAAGAAAGCCAAGTCTCTATTCCTGAAAACACAAATAAATCAACTGCAAAAAAAGAAACCGATACTATTAAAAAAGACAGTATAAAAGTAAAGGTGTTTCTTGATGGTAAAGTAAAATACAAATCCGTGGATTATGCCCGAATTGACCAAAAGAAAAAACTTATTACGCTTTACGATAAAGCCGAACTCTATTATCAGGACATTGAGTTAAAATCGGGAATTATTGTAATGGATTATGAAAAAAATGAAGTGTATGCCGGCCGTATCAAAGATTCTACGGGTGCTTACACTCAATATCCAAATTTCAAACAAGGTGCAAATGTCATAGAACCAGACTCCATTCGCTTTAATTTTAAGACAAAAAAAGCATTAATTTGGAATTCGAGAACAGATCAGGGAGAATTTAAAGTAAAAGCTTCTATTACAAAAAAAGAAAATGATTCCGTATATTTCTTAAAAGGAGCACGATTCACCACTTCAAAAGATATAGACAACCCTGAATATTATTTCCAAACCAGTAAAGTAAAATTTATTCCCGGCAAAAAAGTAGTCACTGGTGTCACCAATATGGTAATTGCTAATGTGCCAACTCCAATAGCATTACCATTTGCTTTTTTTCCCATGAGTAAAGAAACTAGTGTTTCAGGAATATTATTACCCACTTATAATGATTCGAACACCAGAGGATTTTCATTGCAAAATGGTGGTTATTATTTTGCACTGAGTGACCGTTATGACTTAACCGTTTTGGGAGATTATTATACTAACGGAAGTTATGCCATGCGATTTGAATCCAGTTATGCCAAAAGATACAGCTATAGAGGAAATATCAACGTCAGATTCGAAAATTTAATTAACAGCGAAAGAGGTTATCCTGACTATTCAAAGCAAAAAATTTACAACATTCAATGGTCGCATTCGAAAGATTCTAAAGGAAGTCCAAATTCTAGTTTTTCTGCTTCGGTAAATATGGGAAGCAGCAAATATTATAAGCAATCAATCAATCAGGCGAATGTAGGATCCAATTTGAATAATACATTAAGTTCGTCGGTTTCTTATAGTAAAACTTTTAATGGCAAGGTTGGGTCTAGGCTAGCTTTGTCAGCAACACATTCTCAAAACACGCAAACTTCAGAAATCAACATGACATTGCCTGATTTACAATATAGTGTTGATAGAATTTATCCTTTTGTAGGTAAAGACGGAGTTAAAAAAGGTTTTTTTAAAAACATCAACTTACAGTATAATTTAAGTGGTAGAAACAGTTTTGTTACCACTGATTCCTTGTTCTTTAAACCTGAAATGTTTAATAATGCCAAAGTAGGAGTTCAGCAAAGCATTCCTGTAAGTACCAATTTCAAATTATTTAAATATTTCAGTGCCTCGACTGCTATGAATTATGAAGAAGTTTGGTATTTAAAAACCATCCAAAGAGGATATGACACTAATCAAAGTAAAGTTATAGATCAAACGGTTAATGGTTTTGATGCCTTCAGAACCTATAATTTTTCAAGCAGTTTGGGAACTACTATTTATGGAACATTTAATTTTGGCGAAAACAAAAAAATCAAATCAATTAGACATGTAATGCGTCCTTCGGTTTCCTATGGTTACACTCCAAGTTTTGAAAAATATTACGATACTTATGCTACTGATGCAAGCGGAACCATGACAAAAGATTACACCCGATTTGAAGGCGGAATTTTTGGAGCTCCGGGAAATACCAATTCTAATATGCTTGGCTTTGATTTAAGCAATACATTTGAAGCAAAAGTTACAGACAAAGACAGCACAAAGGTCGAAGCGAAAAAAATTATGCTTCTTAACAATTTAAATTTTTCCACTAGCTATGATTTGAATGCTAATGGAAAAACTACATTGGCTTGGGCTCCAGTCAGAGTCAGCGGAGGAACACAACTATTTAACAACAAGATGAATGTCAATTTTGGGACAACCTTAGACCCGTATGCCATTGATAATTCGGGCACCCGAATGAATGTCTATAACATAAACAATGGCGGCAGTTTGTTTAGAATGACAAGTGCCAATATGACTTTGAATTATTCTATTTCCAGCAAGGATATGGAAGCTAAAAAGAAAGATAAAAATAAACAAAGTCAAAGAAACGGTGGTCGCGATGATGATTTATTTGGAAGAAATACTATTGATGCTGCAAGAGGAAAAAGCCAATTTGATGAGGAAGAAGATAGCGGTGAAGATAAAATTACGGAATTTTTTGCTTCAAAATTGCCTTGGGATATGACATTTGCCTATTCTCTTACTTATGGAAACAACAATCGTGAAAGTAAAATTACCGGAAATTCCATAATGGTTTCTGTCAATGCCGATTTGACTCCAAAATGGAAAGCAGGAGTCTCAACAGGTTATGATTTTGTACAAAATGGTGTTACCTACACCCAACTTCGTTTCGAAAGAGATTTGTTGAGCTGGAGAATGGATTTCAATTGGCAACCCTTTGGAACCCAATCAAACTGGAGCTTCTTTATCGGAATAAAATCCGGAGTATTAAGCGATATAAAGTATGACAAACGAAGTGCCAGCAACCGATAAACAGATTCAGATTATATCAAAAATTTAATATATTCTTTTATGAAAAAAATAATTTTTACCGAAAAATCACCAGCTCCAATCGGACCTTATAATCAGGCTGTTCTTAAAGGAGATACTTTGTATACTTCGGGCCAAATCGCTATTAATCCAGCAACTGGTGAATTAGTAACTTCAAGTATTGAAGCAGAGACTAAACAAGTTATGGAAAATATGAAAGCCGTTCTTGAGGCTGCAGGAATGACATTTGAAAATGTCGTAAAATCAACCATATTCATTATGAATATGAATGATTTTGCGAGCATAAATGCAGTTTACGGTTCATATTTCAACGAAAAAACCGCTCCCGCTCGTGAAACGGTTCAAGTGGCTTGCTTGCCAAAAAATTTAAATATCGAAATTTCTATGATTGCTGTTCTATAGCAATTGCATTCAAAAACAATTGTGCCGAAGCCTCATTTGTTGCTAATGGAACGTTGTGAACATCACAAACGCGAACTAACATATTCACATCAGATTCGTGTGCGTGACTGGATAAAGGGTCTTTAAAAAACAATACCATTTTAGTCTTGCCTTCAGCAACTCTGGCTGCAATTTGCGCATCACCACCTTGTGGACCTGAAAGCATCTTTTTTACTTTTAAACCAACACTTTCAGCTTTTGCTCCTGTTGTTCCGGTGGCAATAAGTTTGATATTTTCGCTCATTAAAACAACCTTATTTTTGTTCAAAAACTGAACCATATCGGCTTTCTTCCCATCGTGAGCAATAATTGCTATCTCCATTTTGTTTGGTTAAAATGTTTATAAAAAAACCTGACATTTGAGTGTCAGGTTTGTCTTAGATTATTTGTTTTTAATATGATAAGCAATCAGTCCGTCAATAGGCCTTCTTAAGACGTTACCTAATTTCATCTCATATTTATCAAAGGTTATTTGCAATTCATCCTTTAGGTAGAAAGCAATTGAACCAACGAAATGCACAGGAACTTCTTTACAGTTATCATATTGTCTTATGTAGTTTTTCACAAAAGATTTCATTCCTTTGAAAATGATTTTTTTACAAAATTCATGTTCTTTATTTTGAATGAGGAACTTTGCAAAAGTGGCTAAATAAGCATTTGGATTGGGCTCTTTGTATAATTTATTTTTGACATAATCCGGATCTAAGTTATATTCTTTTTCAAATTCAGCAGCCAATTCCTTTGGCATTTTATTGAAATAATATTTTCGGATTAATTCTTTTCCAAAAACATTACCACTACAATCATCCATTACAATATATCCAAGGGATTGTACTTTTTGATGCAAAACTTTGCCGTCAAAATAGCTACAGTTTGAACCTGTTCCAAGAATACTTACGATAGCCTGTTCCCCTTTAGGAGTTGTTGCAAAAACTGCTGCATAGGTATCTTCTTGAACATCAACAATGGCATTTGTAAAATATTTTTGAAAAGCTTGAGAAAGCATAATTTTCATTCTTTCAGTACCACAACCGGCACCATAAAAGAAAAGGTGGGTGGCTTTGTCTTTGTTTTGTAAAATATCGAAACGATCATTCAATCGCTCAATTATCTCATCTTCGTCAAGAATTTCAGGATTCAATCCTAAAGTTCTGGTAGTGAATAATATTTTTCCATCCTCGTCTATTGCAATCCAATCGGCTTTAGTAGAGCCACTATCAACTAATAATCTCATCTTTAATTTAATTTAGATCTTAGATTTTAGTCACGATAGCTACCGAGATTAAAAGCTAAAAAATGGTTGTTGTTTGGTTTGGTAAAAAAAATCCCGTAAGAATAAGTCTAACGGGATTTCATGTAAATATATGTAATTATTTTAATCCTGAGATGTGTACAGACAAATCAATTAATTTACTTGAATATCCGTATTCATTATCATACCAAGATACCAATTTGAAGAAAGTTGAATTTAAACCAATTCCAGCAGTAGAATCAATTATTGAAGTTCTTTTATCAGAAATAAAATCTTGAGATACAACAGCATCTTCAGTGAATCCCATAATTCCTTTCATAGTAGTTTCAGATGCTAATTTTAATGCAGCCATAATTTCTTCATAAGAAGTTTCTTTGGCCACTTTTACTGTTAAATCAACCACAGAAACGTCTACAGTAGGAACACGGAAAGACATACCAGTTAATTTTCCATTCAAATCAGGAATAACTTTTCCAACCGCTTTTGCTGCTCCAGTTGATGAAGGAATAATATTTACACTAGCTGCACGTCCGCCTCTCCAGTCTTTTCTAGAAGGTCCATCAGCTGTCATTTGAGTTGAAGTTGTAGCGTGAACTGTAGTCATCAAAGCCTCAACGATTCCAAAATTATCGTGAATCACTTTAGCCAAAGGAGCTAAACAGTTTGTTGTACAAGAAGCGTTAGAAACAACAAGATCAGAAGCTTTTGCAGTTTCGTGGTTTACTCCCATTACAAACATAGGTGCATCTGCAGATGGAGCAGAAATAATTACTTTTTTGGCACCACCTTTAATGTGTGCGCTTGCAGTTTCGATAGTTGTGAATATACCTGTACATTCAGCTACTACATCAACATCAACTTCATTCCATTTTAAATCTGCAGGATTTCTTTCAGCAGTAATACGGATGTTTTTTCCGTTTACATACAATTTTCCTTCTTTTACTTCTACTGTTCCGTTAAAACGACCGTGAACTGAATCATATTTTAATAAGTAAGCCAAGTGATCTACGTCTAATAAATCATTGATTGCTACTACTTCTACATTGTCTCTATTGAAAGATTCTCTAAAAACGATTCTTCCAATTCTTCCAAATCCGTTTATTCCTAATTTTACTTTTGACATTTTTTGTTTGCTTTTGGCTTTAAGCTTTTGGCTTTAAGCTGATTATAATTATTATTTAATTTATTTGTTTTTATTTGGCGAAAGCCTGCTTCTAAACAGACATAATTTCAGAAACACGAAGCAATTCTCTATCAATTTCCGTTTTTCCTTTGATTGCTTGTAACAATGGTGTAAGGGCTACTTTATCATTAAGCATTCCTACCATAAAATTTGATTTTCCTT
>Ga0315270_10001980_pt1 | contig 10891 bp, 5 predicted proteins | sample C1_bottom_MG_FD_204932 | JGI IMG/M metagenome (GOLD analysis project Ga0315270, IMG submission 204932) | Sediment microbial communities from Yellowstone Lake, YNP, Wyoming, USA - C1_bottom | ecosystem: Environmental > Aquatic > Freshwater > Lake > Sediment | place: USA: Wyoming | collected... | reverse complement strand
GATCTGGTCGGTGGTCACGCCTTCCGACTCGGCGTGGAAGTTGGTGAGCACGCGGTGGCGCATCACCGGGTGGGCCAGCGCCCGCACGTCCTCGAACGATACGTGGTACCGCCCGTGCGTGAGCGCGCGCGCCTTGGCGCCGAGCACCAGGTACTGCGCCGCGCGCACGCTGGCGCCGTACGCGACCCATTTCCCGATGAAGTCGAGCGTGCCGCCGCCGGGCTGCTTCCGGCTCGATCGCACCAGGCTCAGCGCGTAGCGCATCACGGGCTCCGACACCGGCACGCGCCGGACGAGCCGCTGGAAGGCGAGCAGTTCGGCGCCGGTGACCGCCCGCTCGACGCGCGCGTCCTGGATCGCTGTTGTCGATCGCAGCACTTCGAGCTCTTCGTCCTCGGGCGGGTGGTCGATGACGATGTGGAACATGAAGCGGTCGAGCTGGGCCTCGGGCAGCGGATACGTGCCCTCCAGCTCGATCGGGTTCTGCGTGGCGAACACGTGGAACGGCTCGTCCAGCGTGTAGGTGCGGCCCTGGATGGTGACCCGGTGCTCCTGCATGGCCTCCAGGAGCGCCGACTGCGTCTTGGGCGGCGTGCGGTTGATCTCGTCGGCCAGCAGCACATTGGTGAACACCGGGCCCGGCGAGAACACCATGTGACGCTTTCCGGTCTGCGGGTCGTCCTGGATGATGTCGGTGCCGGTGATGTCAGACGGCATGAGGTCCGGCGTGAACTGGATGCGCGAGAACTTCAGGTCCAGCACGTCGGCCATCGTGCGGATGAGCAGCGTCTTGGCCAGGCCGGGGACGCCGACAATGAGGCTGTTGCCGCCGACCAGCAGCGTGAGCAGCACCTGCTCGATGACGGCCGACTGGCCCACGATGATCTTGCCGAGTTCGGCGAGCATCCGCTCGCGGCGCGCCGTCATCTGTTCGGCCAGCGCCACGTCGTCTGAGGAATCGAGTTGCGCCGCCCCGTTGAAGCCTTCGTTCAGTGTCACGATCATTCTCCCTGCAACTCATCGGTCCGTCTGCCGGGCGCCCGCGTCACATCGCGCTGCAAACCGCTCGACGCGGCGGACAAATGCAACTCCGGGAATCTGTCCGTTGACGCGCGGGGCCCCACTGCGTCACCCCACGCGGCCGTCGGTCCCTCCGTCGCATTTGTCGCGCGACCGTGATCGCCGCGCTCGCATGGTTTGCTGCGCGACGTGACGCGGTCACCCTCTCGCCCCCGACCTCTAATCCCCAATCCCCAATCCCTAATCCCTAGTGCGTCATCCCGTAGATGATGTAGTTCACGCCGAGTTTGTACGCCTCGTTCGACAGGTCGATCGGCGTCCAGCCCGTGTCCGAGAACTCCCAGTACTCGCCGACGTCGTTGTTGAAGTTGGCGACGAACAGCAGCCGCTTGTTCGGGTCGTTGTCGAGGTACGCCCCGATGAAGAGGGGCGTGCCGCGGTCGTAGTACTGCTTGAACTCGAGCGTCGCGATGTCGAAGAACGAGTGGAAGATCGGGTGCGACAACTCGAGCTCGACCATCCGGACCTCCGGAAGGACGCGCCGCATCTGGACGTCGAAGTTGGTCCAGTCGTTGCCGCGGAAGTCGTCGAAGATGATGAAGCCGCCCTTGAGCAGGTAGGCCCGCAGGTTGGCGGCCTCCGCGTCGGTCTGGGTCCAGAACCCAGGCTCGCACATGTAGGAGACGGTGTAGTTGAAGAGCTCCTTCGAGCCGATGTCGACAATCGCGCCGCCGGCCGGGCCGGTGTACGGGTCGAGCGTCGTGATCTCCCCGAGGATCTTCATGAAGTTGCGCTCGGCGCGCGGGTAGTCGTGCGACCACGGCGGGCCCTGCCCGCGCCCGCCGCGGCGGCGGAACATCCCGCCGCCGCCGAGGTCGTCGGGCGACACGCCCTCGGAGTAGCGCAGCCGGGCGAACACGAACCGGCCGTCGTAGGGCACCTGTCCGGGCTCCAGGTCCGCCGCCTCGGGGCGCTCGAGTTGCCCGCCCTGGCCGAATCCGCGCCCGCCGCGGCCCTGCGGGAACTGCCCGGGCTGGAACGAGTCGGATCGCCCGCGTGGCGACGACGGCAGTTGCGGCGGCTGCCCGCCGCCGGACCCGAAGGTCACCGAGGGCAGGCGCACGGTCGGGTTCTGCGGCGACTGCGCGGCGAGCATGGCGGCGGCGGTCACGGCGAACACGGCCAGCGCCGCGGTGAGGGGCGTCCTCATTTCTGCTTCTCCCGGATGCGGCGGTTCACGCGCGCCAGATCGATGAGCATCTGCTCGAGGTCCCGTTCGTACGACTCCGGATCGGTCTTGTCCTTCGCGGCTTTCAGCGCGGCGATCTTCGCCTCGACCCCGTCGCGCTCGGCAACCAGCGCCCGCAGTTCGGGGTCGGCCTGATCGCCGGACGGCCGCAGGCTGGACGCCGCCGAGAGGAACAGCGTCCGCGCCATCGCGCCGTCGCCGCCGGGCTGCCCGGGCGCGGCGGTGCCCTTCCCGTCGCCGTTGTCGTCGAGCACGGCGTGCTCGGTGAGCAACTGGCCGTCGCGGTTGTAGGAGTCGACCGTGCGGGCGCGGGCCCAGAGAAACGCTTCGAGCACCGAGACGCGGCCGTCCTTGTCGGTGTCCGCGTCGGCGTCGGTCGCGGCGAAGGCCGCGGCAAAGTACTCGCCGAAGCGCGTCTGGTTCTTCTCGCCGTCGGTCTGCGTGGCCGCGATGACCACGCGGTCCTTGCCCGTCAGCGCCGCCACGAAGCCCGCGCTCGCGCTCGCCGTGTTCGCAAACACCACCGACTGGGCGGCAAGGGGGTCGAGCAGTTTCGCGAACTCCAACGCATTGAGATCCGGCCCGACCAGGTTGAACCGCGCGCCGGCCATGGCCGACGCGCCGTGGCCGATGAGCACGATGAACACGCGGTCGCCCGGCCGCGCCTGGGCGGCGATCTTCCCGATCGCCGTGGCGACGCCCTCGCGGGTCGACCGGCCGCTGATGCGCGCGGGATCGCGAGACTGATCCTCGCCGAGGTAGATGACGCTCCCGGCCGGCATCGCGTAGCGGCCGCGCGCCGCGTCGATGAGCGTCACGGCCCACTGGTGGAACCGGTCCGCGTTCTCGAGGTCGCCACCCGCACCGACGATGACGAGCAGGTGGCTCGCCTGCTGGGCGCGCGCCGGGGCGGCGAACGCGAGCACGAGGGCGGCGGCGGCCGCGATGAGGCGCCTCATGCCAGCCCCCATCGGCGGCGCAGCAGCCACTCGCCGCCGGCCAACCCGACGAGCAGGACGAGCACGGCCGGCATGTCCCAGAGGTCTTTCTCCTGCACCACGGTCACGCCGCGGCCCAGATACGTGATGTCCTCGGGCAGCGTGGACGAGGTGGCCGGCGTGTAGAAGCGCCCGCCGGTGTCTTCGGCGATGCGGCGCAGGAAGGCCGGCCGCATGGCCGCGTCGAAGTACTCGCGGTCGTCCGGCGCCGCCCGCACGAACGCCCGGGTCTTCGGGTTGGGGACAGGTACAAACTCCGCGGGCAGCCGGGAGTTTGTACCTGTCCCCAACGGGCGCGCAGCAGCCTCTACCGCGACCTCGTACAGCCCGTCCTGCGGGGCCGTGAACGAGCCGCGGTACTCGCCGTCGCGGTCGACGACGAAGGCGAGCGGCACTTCGGTCTCGCGCCCGTCGGGGCCGGTCACCATCGCGCGCAGGACGGCATTGTTCACGCCGATGAACCGCTCGTCGCGCACTGTGGCCGTCACCTGGACGGGATCGCCGCGCTCCACGCGCTCGTGATCGACCGTCACCGAGAGGCGCTCCGGCACCCCGTCCACCAGCCAGCGCAGCAGCCGCCGCCAGAAGGTCTCGTGCGTCTGGTCCTCGAGGGGGACGTCGGCATGCATCTGCCACTGCCACGAGTCCTGCACCGGAAACGCGATGGCTTTGCCCGCGCCGTAGCGCTGGTAGGCCAGCACCACCTGCTCCGGCCGCTCCCCGTCCCGGGCGGTGAGGAGCACGGCGGCCCCGGGCTTCACGCGCCTGATCGGGTTGACCGACGTCAGCGGCGGCAGCGATGCCCACCGGTCGGCCGAGGCCTGTTCGGTGGCGCCGATCTGCGTCGCCACGTGCGTCTGGCCCAGCCGCGTCTGCCGCACCTTCAGCGTTTCGAGGAAGGTGTCGGCCGCCTTGGTGGCCTCGAGCGCGACCGGCAGCGCTTCGGCCACCGGCGTGCCGCCGTATCCGCCCTCGGCGAACGCCCGCCGCCCGCCCAGGGCCAGCAGGCCGCCGCCGCGCACGCTCACGAAGTCCGCCAGCATGCGGAGTTGGTCCGGCGTGAACGCGCCGGCCTCGATGCTGCCGAGCACGATCCCGCGATAGGCATACAGTTCTTCGCGCGTCTTCGGGAACCCGCCGGCCAGGTCCTCCGCCGCGTCGATGTCGAGGCGCAGGAACTTGCGCTCGGCCGTGCGCTGCAGCGTGACGACCTGGAGGTTCTTGTCGTCGGCGACGGCCTGGCGCAGGAACTTCATCTCCGGGCGCGCCTGCCCGTCGATGTAGAGGATCTTCTCGCGCCGGTCGGTGACGGTCACCAGCGCGTCGCGCTGGTTGTTCTGCGTCACCTGCTCGCCGTCGAGCAGCGGGATCCTGAAGTGCAGGACGCGCGGCCCGGCCTCGGCCAGCGTGAAGCGGACGCGCACGGTCGCCGGCTCGCCGTCGGCAGGCAGCGTCACGTCCTGCGTCGCCACCTGCTGGCCTTCGTCCTCCACCACCAGCGGCACCGTGCGGCCGGCGAATCCGGACTGGCTGACGACGACATCCACCACCAGGGTGGTGCCCTTCAAGACGGACACCGGGGGGTCGACGCGTCCCATCTGGACGTCTCGCGCGAGCGCGTCGCGCCCGAGCCCGACGGCGAAGACGGGCAGCCCCGCCGACCGCAGCGCGCGCAGCGTCGCCGCCTGGCTCTCGCGCGAGGTGTCGGCGCCGTCGGTCAGCAGCACGATCCCGGAGACCGGCAACCCGGCCAGTTCCTCGGCCGTGCGCGTCAGGGCCTGGCCGACATTCGACCGTGTGCCCGCAAACGTCCCGCCGTCAGCGCTCGGCGCGCGCTCGGTCGTCGCCGCGAAGCGGAAGTAGCGCAGGGCGAAGCGGCGCGCGAGCGCGGTGCGCAGGGCGCCGGACGCCCCGAAGGCATCGCGGATGAAGGCGGTGCGCGGGGACGCGTGGTCATCCGCGATCGTCATGCTGCGCGAGTCGTCCACGAGCACCGCAAGGAAGTTGCGCTGGGCCTCGACGGCGCGGATGACCAGCACCGGCCGCAGCAGGCAGAAAAGGAAGACGGCAATGGTCGCGAGGCGCAGGCCGAGCAGGAAGAGGCGGGCACGCGGGGAGGTCCCGGGCGCAAAGCGGCGCCGGTACGACCACACGGCGAACGCCGCGGCCACGAAGGCCGCCAGCACCGCCAGCGCCGCCGGCCAGGGCGGGCTGAACGCCAGCTCGCCCTGAGCGAAGATCACCGGCCGGTACTTGAACGCCAGGCCGAACAGCCGCTCCAGCACATACACCTCGAGCCGCGAGTGCCGTGAAGTACCCTCACACGCCTATACCGCACGCTGCCAGGACCTGTTTACCGGCCTGTCGGAATAACCAGGCGGCATCCTGAAACGGACGTCGTCGTCTGCTGTCGGAATCCCACTGGCAGAATAGCACGCGGAACGGCGGCTCCCGCCCGCCGGGTTACAATCGACGCACATCCCATGTCTGCCTGTCGCCACGACGCCGCTTCACCGGGCCTGTCATTGAGACGGACGCGCACGGCCCACAGTCTCACGGCCATCATCGCCGGCGCCTGCGCGCTCGCGATGGCCTGGCCCGCCGTCGCTCGCGGCGAACTGGGCCCGACGGTGACCGGGCCGCGAAGTGGCGCGCAAGCCGGAGCCCAGAGCCAGACACAGGTCGCGCAGGACGCCGCGGCTCGAGCGGCCGCGCTGAAGGCCGAAGCGGCGCGCATCGCCGCCGAGGCGGCGTTCTTCCGATCGGCCCGGGCGGCCATCGCGCACGGCAAACGCGCCGACGCTGAGTCGATGGCCCGCTCGCGCGGCGCCGGCGACGGCGCCGCGGCGGCGATCCTCGGCCGCCTCGCCATCGACCGCGGCCAGTACGACGAAGCGCTCGCGCTCCTCGGGCCGGCGGCGACGACCAGTCCGCTCGGCGAGGCGGCGCTCGAACTCGGCCTCCTGCAACGGCAGCTTGGCCGGTACGACGCCGCCGCGCGGACGCTGGTGCCGCTGGTGAACGCCGCGCGCGGCAACGTCACCGCCGACGGCCTGCTGCGCGCGGCGCGCGCGGCCCACGCGCTCGACCAGACGCGCACGGCGAACATGCTCTACCGCGATGCCTCCGCCGCGTTGAAGAACGACCCGGCGGTGAACACGGCGTGGGGCACGCTGTTCCGCGAGAAGCACACGCCGGCTGAGGCCGTGAAGTCGTTCCGCCTCGCCATCCAGGCCGACGCCAACTGGGCGCCCGCCCGCATCGGCCTCGCGCGGGCCCTCGCCGACGAGGACCCTGTGGCAGCCATCGGCTCGGCGGCGCAGGCCCTGGCGATCGACCCGGCGCTCATCGACGCGCACCTCTTCCAGGCCGAGACCGCGCTCGATACCGACAACCCCGCGGCGGCCAGAGTCCTCGTCGACCGAGTGCTCGCGATCAACCCCCGCAGCCCCGAGGCGCACACGCTGCTCGGGGCCATCGCCTGGGTCGCCGGGCGCACGGCCGAATACGAGGCCGAGGTCGCCCTTGCGTTGGCCGTCAATCCGTCCCGCGGCGACACCTACCGCGTTATCGCCGCGCACGCGGCTCGCAACTACCGCTTCGACGAGGCCGTCGCGCTCGGCCGCAAGGCCATCGCCCTCGAGCCCACCAACATCCCGGCGTACGCCGAACTCGGCATGCACCTGTTGCGCACGGGCGACGAGCGCGACGCGCGGCGCATGCTCGACCTGGCCTACCGCGGCGACTCCTACGACGTCGTCACGGTGAATCTCCTGCGGGTGCTCGACACGCTCGACGGGTTCGAGTCGCAGAAGAGCGGCGCCGCCACCATCCGCATGGACCCCGACGAAGCGCCGGTGCTCCGCCTCTACGCCGGGCCGCTTGCGGCGAAGGCGCTCGCCGAGATGCGGACCCGCTACGGGATCGACCCGAAGGGCGAGGTCACGATCCAGATCTTCCCGAAGCACGACGATTTCGCCGTCCGCACGACCGGTCTGGTGGGCATGGTCGGCGCGCTCGGCGCCAGCTTCGGCTCGGTCGTCACCCAGGACTCGCCGCGCGCCCGGCCGCCGGGCACGTTCAACTGGCAGGCGACGATGTGGCACGAGATGGCGCACGTGTTCACGCTGCAGTTGTCGAACCAGCGGGTGCCGCGGTGGGTCACCGAAGGCATCTCGGTCTACGAGGAAGGGCTGCTCGACCCGTCGTATGCGCGCGACTCGGAGCTGGGGTTCGCCCACCTGTACGGCCAGGGCAAGGTGCTGAAGCTGGCGGAGCTGAACTCCGGCTTCACCCGGCCCGAGCTGGTGTCGCTCGCCTACTTCCAGTCGTCGCTCGTCGTGTCGCTGATCGTGGAACGGTACGGCTTCGGGGCGCTACGCGAGATGGTGCGCGCGTTCGCCGACGGCGCGGACGTCGGGGCGGCGCTCCTGAAGGGAATGAAGACCAGTCTGGCGGACTTGCAGACGGCGTTCGACGCGAAACTGGAGCAGCGGTACGGCGCGATCGGCAAGGCGCTGCGCGTTCCGGACGGCGTGGAATTGCCGCGCAGCGGGACCGTCGAGTCCTGGACGGCGGTGGCGGCGAAGTACCCCGGCAGCTACCCTGCGCAGGTTGCCGCGGGTCAGGCGCTGGCGTCGGCGAACGCGCGGGAGGCGGCGATCGCGGCCTACGAGCGCGCGGCGTCGCTCGTGCCATTCGCGACGGGCGCCGAGAGCCCGCGGGCCCGTCTTGCCGATCTCGCCGAGCGCGGCGGCGACCTGCGGCGCGCGCTGAAGGAACTCTCGTCACTGGTGGCCGACGATCACACCAACATCGACGCCGCGCGCAAGCTCGCGCAACTCGCCCGCCGGCTCGGCGACGCTCCGGCCGCCGCCCTCGCGTGGAACCGCATCGTCGTGATTGACCCGTTCGACGCGGCCGCGCACACCGCCCTCGGACGCATCGCGGTCGATCGAAAGGACACGGCCCTGGCCCTGCGCGAGTTCCGCGCGGCGCTGGCGGCGGGCCCGGCCGATCCCGCACCCGCCCACTGCGATCTGGCCGAGGCCCTGCTGATGAACGGCCAGCGCGCGGACGCGAAGAAGGAAGTCCTCGCGGCCCTGGAAATCGCGCCCGCCTACGAGCGCGCGCAGGAACTCCTGCTGCGCATCGTCGACGGCAAGGGCTAGCTGGCCCGGCCGGCGCCCCGATCAGAACAGCGGCGTGTCGACGCGGCCGATGAGGTCCGACCCGAAGTCGTACACGATGAACCGGATGTTCTGCGTGCCGCGGATGCCCTCGAACCGGATTGTGAACGGATAGCCGTCCTTCTGGTAGCGCGCGTAGTCCGCCTCGCTGATTTTCACGGCCAACTGCTGCACGAGGGCGCCCATCGGGTTGTTCCCCCGGTCGAACCCGAACACCGCCACGTCGAGCATGCCCTCGCGCGAGCCGTTCACGGCCGCGAGCGTGACCTTCGCCAGGTTGATCTGGCCCTTGACGACGATGCTCTCGCCGTCGCCCTGGGAGGCGGAGGCCTTGACCTTGAGATCGCTCACCGAGCGCCGGAAGTTCCCCGCCTGCGACATCCGATCGGCGGCGACGTAGGCGCGCCGGTTGAACCCGCCGATTTCGGCGTCGCGGTAGTACCCATGGCGGAAGAGCACCGTAACATCCGGCCGGTTCACTCTCACCGCGATGGTCCGGTAGCGGCTGTCCCAGGACGAGTTCATCGCCTGGTAGCCGATCACGTAGCCGTGCCGGGTGACGTCGTCCAGGCGGTCGAGCGCGGTCTGGCCCTTGTCGCCGATGCCCGCCATCCCGCCGGTGAGCTCCGCGATCGCCCTGAGGCTCCTCAGCGACCGTGCCTGCTGCACGGTGGCGCTCATCTCTTTGTTCGCCTCGGCCGCCAGCACGCCGCCGGCCTGGAACGTGTGGACCGACACCCGAGCATCGTTGGCGACGGCGGCAAACGCACGATCGTTCTCGTCGCTCGGCCCGGGGAATCCCTTCTCCGTGACGAACAGCACGTGCTTCTCGCCGTCGAAGCGCCGCAGGTATTCCACCAGCGCCATCAGGTTGCCCTGGTCCTGGAGCGTGGTGGCGCAGGCCGCCATGAAGTCGTCGAGGGACAGCTTGCCGAACTGGTCGGTGTCGATCACCTCGGAGGTGATCGTCGCCGCCGGCTTCGCGCCCGGGCCCAGGACCAATTCATCGATCTTCGTCTGGAGCTTCGCGGGCAGCACCCGCTTCCCGTAGAGCGGCGCCATCCCCATGTCGCCCAGTTGCTGGCCGAGCGAGAAGTCCACGTCCTCGTGGGTCTTCTTGAAGCGCTCGAGCGCCGCGGCGACGGCCTGGTGGTCCGACGTGAACGGGGTCGCGCGGTCGTAGGCGAACAGCGCCACCTGATCCTGCGGCAGCAGGTGGGTCTTCACGAAGTCGATGAGGGCGCTCACGTGCGCCGACGGTCCCTCGAGCCGGCCGAGGCCCATCATGATGACGAACACCCGGCCCCGCTGCGGCGTGAGCTTGAGCCCCTTGCGCACGGCCGGCGGGGCGGCGGGCGCGGACGGATCGGCCGCGAGACTCTGGGCGGTGAAGCTCCGGATCGTCTGCGGCAGGCCGTCTTCCGCCACGATGAAGTCCGACTGCTTCAGATCCGTGACCGCCTTGCCCAACTTGTCGAGCACGTACACGTTGACGGGCACGAGATCCAGCGCACCCGGCAGGCCGGTTGGGGCCTGCGGCGTCACGCGCGCCGCCGGGACCGCGAAGAACACCACCAGCAACAGAACGCACGCGCAGGCGAGGAATCGCGGCATCGGGCACCTCACAGGTTCGTCGCGCGGGGACGGCCGCCATTCTTACGGCGCGCCATCCTGGAGTCAAGAGCGATTGCACGGCGATTGCACACAAAGAGGCCTGCAGCGCCAGGTGGGGAGTGGCGGCAGCCTGGAGCTATCGAATGGTCACGCGGAGATTGTCCATGCAAAACGCCGCCTGGGCGGCGACCTCGCGGTAGATCCCGGGGATGGGACGGGCGGTCGCTTCACTGACCCCGACGCTATCGAACGGCTTCGGGGCGGGGTTCGTCCGGCGAATCTCCTCGACGTAGGCCCGGTAGGGCTCCGTCAACTCCGCAAACCGCGCGGCGCCCCTGGTGGCGAACGTGCCGAACCGCGCGGAGAGGCCGAGCACGAGGGCCAGCGTCACCGCAAGCGCCGCGCGCCGCGGGGCGCGGCGTTCCATGAACCCGTGTCCGGTGACGATCGCCTCGGCAAGCAGCATCACGAAGCCCACCGCCGGGGTATAGAGGTAGCGCCCCTGGTTGCCCCACGTGAAGAACGCGACGGGCGCGATGTTGACGAGGATGAAGACCACATAGAAGCGCACGCGCGGCGAGCCGAACGCAAGCAGGAAGAGGCCGGCCGCCGCGATTCCGACGTGGGAAAGCAGCGTGCGCTTCCCGACGTAGAGCCAGACGATGTAATCGAGCGTGTTGGGGATGGCGTGCCAGCCCAGCCGGTAGTGGCCTTCGGTCACGACGTAGCTGCGGCTGTTCACGGTGTACTCGATGGCGAGATAGCCCGCCATCAGCAGGGCAAACGGGAGGTATCGGGCGGCACGGCGGGCGAGGTCTCGT
>Ga0315270_10001979_pt1 | contig 10893 bp, 13 predicted proteins | sample C1_bottom_MG_FD_204932 | JGI IMG/M metagenome (GOLD analysis project Ga0315270, IMG submission 204932) | Sediment microbial communities from Yellowstone Lake, YNP, Wyoming, USA - C1_bottom | ecosystem: Environmental > Aquatic > Freshwater > Lake > Sediment | place: USA: Wyoming | collected... | reverse complement strand
CGTGTGTGAATGGCGCGGAATATGGAGCCAGCGTGGCGGAGCAAAAGGGAGCCAGTCGATTGCTTAAAATGGACTCCTGAGAGTCCGGGTTGTGCTGCTGGTTTGTGTCTTGCCTTGGCCAGCGGGCGTAGCGTAGCGGAGCACGGTGACCAAGGCAAGACGGCGCCAATCAGTCGGCGTCAGTGGCCCCCTTTTCTGGCAGAGGAAGCCCATGGGCCGTGGCTTCTGTCGCTGCGATTGGACTGACTTTCCTGGCCCGCTTTTTCGAGGCGGCCAGACGGTAGCTCTCGCCATTCATCTCCAGAATGTGAACATGATGGGTCAGCCGGTCCAGTAGCGCACCGGTCAGGCGTTCGGAACCAAAGACACTCGTCCATTCATCGAACGGCAGATTGCTGGTGACCATCGTTGCGCCGTTCTCGTAGCGCCGGCTGATCACCTCGAACAACAGTTCCGAACCGACTGCTGTGAAGGGGACGTAGCCAAGTTCATCAATGATCAGCAGATTGACTCGGGCCAACTGCTTTTGCAGAAAGCGCAGGCGGCGCTCATCACGCGCTTCCATCAGTTCATGAACCAAGGCAGCGGCGGTGACAAAGAGCACGCTGTAATTCTTTTGACAGGCTGCCAAACCCAAGGCCAGTGCGGTGTGCGTCTTGCCAGTGCCGGCAGGCCCGAGGGCGATGCAGTTCTCACGCTGTTCGATCCATTCGCAACGCGCAAGCTCAATCACCAGCGACTTGTTGAGACTGGGGATCGCCTTGAAGTCGAAGGTATCCAGACTCTTGGTCTGCGGAAACCGGGCCTGCTGGATACGGCGCTCCATGTTGCGCCGATCCCGGTCGATCCGTTCCAGTTCGCACAGCCGTAACAAATAGCGCGGGTAGTCGACTTGGGCACGGACGCACTCGGCCGCCACCTTCTCGTATTCACGCGCAAAGGTCGGCAGCTTGAGTGACTTCAGGTGATGGGCCAGTAACACCTGGGGCGGCACCGTCGCTTCTTCAGTTGCGGTACTCATAGCGATACGCCCATCGGCCCTTGGCTGATCCGGACCTGCAACAGCGCCAGATAGTCACGGACATCGGTGATGCCAACAGTGGCCAAGGGCAGAAACGGGTAGTTGGAGAGATTCAGTCGTGGCAAGCGCCGTTCAATCTTGGCGAGAACCAGATGCTTGACGGCATCGTAGCTGATCGCTGAAAGCCGTAGCGCCTCCTCGATGGCGACGGCTACTTCCACGTCGCCGAAGGTTTCCATCAGGCGGAGCACCTGGATATATTCCTTGCGCCCCTTCTTTCCCATCCTTGACTCCAGCAGGCGACGCAGATGTTCGAACTCCTCGGGAAGGTCCCAGTGCTGCAACGGCGCCGCCTGATCCAGGGCATTCGGTTTGCGTTCCAGCAGGGCGAGGTAATGCAGCGGGTTGTAGATGAACATTTCCTTGTCGTAGCAACGCGAATGCCGGGCGATGACTTCGCTGCCACAGGCGATCACGACCGAATCGACGTAACCCCGGACCAGAACGTCGTGATGGCCATAGGCCGTCGGCACCGAGTAGTCATTCGTCCGGTAACGCACCAGCGACAGCGAGGAGACGCTGGTGGAAACCTTCTCGCAGGGATCAAAGACGTCCGTCGGCAGTGGCATCAATGCCTGTCGATCACGTATCAAACGATCGCCGATGCTTTCCTTCTTGCCGCGCAGGACGGCCACTTTGCGTTTCTCACAAGCGTTCAGCAGTCGCGCATTTAGTTCGTTGATAGTCCGCACGCGGGGCAGTGGCACCATGAAGTTGCGCCGTATGTAGCCGACCAGGCCTTCAACCTTGCCCTTGTCGTTGCCTTTGGCGGGACGGCCGAAGCGATCTTCAAACAGGTAGTGGCTCTGCAACTCGCCGAACGCCTTGGTACGCTTGCGCGTTCCATCCCCAAGAATCCTGGCAACGGCGATCGTGGTGTTGTCGTAGAGAATCGACTGCGGAACCCCGCCAAGCCAGGTCAAGGCGGTGACATGGCCATCCAGAAAGGCTTCAGTCGTTTCCGCCGGGTAGGCTTTGACGAAGATGGCGTCCGAGTGCGGCAGATCCAGGCAGAAGTAGTGAATCCGCGTCTTGACGCCACCGAGATAGATGTCGGCTTCGCCGAAATCGACTTGGGCACGGCCTGGGGGATGCGCCAGTGGGATAAAGACCTCCTGCTGCCGCAGGCGTTCCTTGGCCACGAATTCCCGTATCACGGTATAGCCGCCTTGATAGCCATGTTCGTCACGCAGGCGCTCGAATATCCGAACCGCCGTATGACGCTGCTTCTTGAGGACCTCCCGGTCGTCCAGCAGGATTTGATTGACGATGCCGACGAAGGGCCCGAGCTTCGGCGATACCGGCGCGTCTTTGCGCTGGTAACCCGGCGGAACGGTGTGCCGGAGCATCTTGCTGACGGTCTTGCGGCTGATGCCAAACCGCTTTGCTGTGCCGCGCTCGCTCTGGTCTTCTACCATCACGGCCCGCCTTACTTTGGCGTATAGATCCACTTTGTACATCCTTCCTGCCTTCCTCCTCGATCCATCACAGATCAAAGATTAGGCGTCAGGACTGGCTTCCACTACGCCGCCAAGTGGCTCCCTTTTACTCCGGCATTCACAGTGGCGCGCTTGACCCATGTAATGCGAGTCGTTATCATTCGCAGCAAATGGGAGTGTTTATGAAAATTCTTGTCACCCTGGTTTCTCTGCTTTCAATTTCCGCGTGGGCTGCCGACAACGAGGTCTCCGTGATCATCCGCGACCATCGTTTTGAGCCAGCTGAAATTCACGTTCCTGCCGGCCAGAAAATCAAACTGGTGATACAGAATCAGGATGCCACCCCCGAGGAGTTTGAAAGCCACGAACTTAATCGGGAGAAAGTGATCGCCCCGGGCAGCAAGGCGAATATCTACATTGGCCCTCTCTCTCCCGGGCGCTATCCCTTCTTTGGCGAGTTCCATGAACAAACGGCCCGCGGCGCCGTCATCGCGGAGTAAGTTGCCATGATCGGCTCTGCGATTATTGTTTTCCGGGAGACCCTGGAGGCGGCGTTGATCATCGGCATCATCGCGGCCGCTACGCGCAACCTTCCTTCTCGCAATTTCTGGCTACTCGTCGGGATCGGCGCAGGCGTTGTTGGTTCATTGATCGTTGCCTCTCTCACCGGAAAAATCTCGGAACTGGCGGAGGGTACTGGGCAAGAATTATTCAACGCCGGGATCCTTGGTCTCGCCGCACTGATGCTGGCTTGGCACAACATCTGGATGGCCCGACACGGCATGCAACTGGCCCGAGACGCAAAGCAACTGGGGCAGGATGTCGTCTCGGGAACCCGGGAAATGTCTACGCTTGGTCTGGTCATCGCACTCGCCATTCTTCGCGAAGGTTCGGAGACCGCACTCTTTCTATACGGGCTTCTTGCCGGCGGTGACGAAACGCTTGCCACCGTCTTGGGCGGAGGTGCGATCGGTCTTCTGGTTGGCGCTCTCGCGGGTTACGGTCTGTATGCAGGATTTCTGCGTATTCCCGCTCGTCTGTTCTTTGCGGCGACCAGCGGCCTGATTCTCCTGCTGGCCGCGTCCATGTCCAGTCAGGCAGCACGTTTCCTGGTTCAAGCGGATTTGCTGCCGAGCTTGGCCAATCCACTCTGGGACACCTCGTGGCTACTGGACAACTCATCTCTCCTTGGACGCTTTCTGCACACCCTCGTCGGCTATGAAGCCATGCCCTCCGGCATCCAGGTCGTCTTCTACCTGGGCGCACTGACTCTAATACTGGCCGGCATGCATCGCTTCCGCATCCGGCCGCACACTCTCGCTACCTAATAGGAAGTCCCATGAAATACTATGCGCCACTATTGGTCGCAGGGGTCTTGTTGAGCCCTGCTTTTGCCCTCGCCGGTCCCGCCGATTATGTCTATACCCCCATCGTGGAATACGGCGAGCGGGAAATTGACTTCAAGGCCGGCACTGCCAGCAAAGGAGGCGATCCCCGCGAATCCGCTGCCAGCATCGGCTTTGGCTACGGTGCCACGGAATGGTGGTTCACCGAACTGTACGCGAAATACAAGTGGGAAAATAATGAAGGCGGCAAGTTTGACGCCATCGAATGGGAAAACAAGTTCCAGCTGACCGAAACCGGCAAGTACCCGCTGGACATCGGCTTCCTCGTGGAAATCGAACGCCCACAGAACCATGCCGAAGGCTGGGAAGTGAAGTGGGGTCCTCTCTTGCAGACTGAATTCGGCAAGGTTCAGTTGAATGCCAATTTCCTGTTTCAACGCAGTTATCAGTCCGAAGAGCCTAGCGACATGCATTTTCTTTACCAGTGGCAAGCAAAATATCGCTGGCTGGCGCCCTTTGAGTTCGGCCTCCAGGGCTTCGGCGACATGGGCAAATGGGATCAGTGGGCACCCAAGGATGAACAGAGCCATAAGGCAGGCCCGGCTATCTTCGGAAAACTGCCGATCGGCAATCACCAAGCCATCCAATACAACGCGGCATGGCTTGTCGGGATGACCAAGACCACACCGGACAACACCTTTCGTATGCAGGTCGAATACGAGTTTTGAGCGGGTCTTGCCTAGAGTCAGTTGACATTCAAGCGAGCCAAATGATGGCGGCGGCGAGAGCGACAAAGGAAGCGAATCGCTGTGCGAGCTTGTCGTAGCGTGTGGCGATGCGGCGGAATTGCTTGATTCGGCAGAAGAAACGCTCAACGAGGTTGCGGTTTCTGTAGAGATGCTTGTCGAACGCCCGCTGCACCAAGCGATTGCAGCGAGGTGGAATCACGGCTTGAATGTTCGACGCATTCAAATATTCGATGATTGAATCGCTGTCGTAGGCCTTGTCGGCGCTGACCGAGCCGAGGTTCAGGTGCTGTAGCAGCGGCAAGGCTTCCGGACTGTCACCTGCTTCACCACCGGTCAGGCGAAACCTTGCCAGGGAGCCGAGCCCCTCGACCAACGCATGAATCTTGGTACTCAGTCCGCCACGGGATCGCCCGAGGGCTCCCATCTCGGCCTGGATTCGATCATGCATACCGACGTCCGGGCACTCTGGCCGATCCTGTCCGGCAATCCGATTCAGGGAAGCATTTCGATCGACGCGCTACATGCCTTGTGCGTTGCCGCGGCGGTTTTGGCATTGATCATCTTGTTGCTAGTCCGCCGGTTTCGGGCTCCTCTACGCGAGCCGCAATAATTGACGCCTAACTCAGGCGTTGAACGTCCGCTTCTAAGCATAGCAAGACCAACGTGGTGTCCGTGGGTGGGCGCCCCTTCTGTTCTGGCGCTGGCATCGCCTCCATTTTGCGTAGTTTTGCTACTTGGGTGCCCTACAGCACAAACGTTAAGAATCATTTCGATTACAAGGAATCTCAACCATCTCCTCGAACCCGATCATCCAAAACTTTTCAAGCTCTGCAAGATGCTGATATATAGCCGCCACACTCTGTTGGTCGAGCTTCGCCAACGTGTTCTTTTCGCCTGTAACCTGGTTAGTTGCTTTCTCGATGGCAGGGGACTCAACTTCCAATTGAGCCTCTTCTGGTTCAGACGCCTTGTGTTCGATGGAATCGAGTCGGGCACCGAACAAAGTTTGATGCGATGCAATGTCCATAACAGCTTGGCATTCCAGTGAGAAATTGATGGTCATCTGAGCTTCTGATTGAGTGTGATTGAACATGATGGTATGCATCCTTAAGGCAAAAGCGATATTGCTGGACTCTGAATAGATGAAACTTCGTCAAACCACTGAGCGTTGATCGGCTTCCCTTACGCCACCAATTTCGCCCTTCCCATACGTCCGGAATCGCTTCTGAGATCGTCTCAACGGCACCGGTTGTTTTTCCCGAAAAAGATACTGAATCGCTCGAAATAGATTGTCCATCTGCTCATCATTCGACCGGTTGATCTCACCAATCCCGGGATAACGATACGTATTCTCATGGCAATTCTCGAAATGCCCGCGACCCCGCGTAATAACTTGGCGCCAATATTTTCCAATCTGGTCAGCCATATACCAGGCACGGGCACCGTTCCTTCCTTTGAAGAACAGAAACAGATGGACATGAAACAAACGCGACTGGCCGTATTCCATCCGCCAGATATGACCATTCAAACCCCGAAAAAGCTTTTCGTTCTTTCGGGAATTGACGTGCAGCAAACGCTCCAGGTCGGCCTTGATATCCTCGATATAAACATCGTTTGAGTACTGGTTTAGGTAAGACAAATCAATACGAACTACTACATAGCGAGAGCAAGCATTAAATAGCCGCTTTACATAGCGGCGGCATTCCTCGTAGTTGTCGACAAGTGACTTTTTGAAAGAATAGATACGCATCTTGAATGGCGGCTCATGGGAGACCTTTCGGATTTCTTCCACAAGTTGATTAAATCCCTCGTGATTCGTTTGACCCTGACCTGCAATCCAGATCGACCAAAACGATTGGACACCCAGGTTACGACAGGCCTGCAAAAAGACTTCAATATATGGATTGCGGAAGTCATAGATCTCATACATTTCCGGACCTATTACACTTCGCATCAGTGGTAAGTATTTAGACTTTAGAAACGACTCTGTCGGTATCTCGGAAGTAATCGAAACAGAGTCAGGCGAGGTTGTTAGAATCTTATTTTCTACCACCGTTCTAACGAATTCGATCAGAAGTGATGCGTGCCAAAAGTACCAATGATCTTCTAGGTAATAGTTTGGATCAGTCACTAGCGTAGCGTCAGGCGCATTCATGATTATTTCCTGGTAAATGGTAGTTGATGATCGCGGCTTCACGTCATGGGTTTTGTAGGTTGAATAGGTTGGGACAATTCACCGTAGGTCTTCTTGGTTATTGCCAGGAATGTAAGCAGGCGTGGACAACACTCACTGTAGGTGAGCCAGCATCTCTCATGGCTTATGTTGGCACCTGCGTAGCTTTAGGGGAGCCTTTGATTCAGGCCTATCGAATAGAGATATATACTTATTATATTTAATATAACTAAACGCATTGCTTCGGTGCCTAGTTTTGCCGAAATACCAACGACAGTATCTTGGGTGTTTGCTCAATCAACTCATATCATATGGGTACTAAGTTAATTAAATCAGAAACTGAGTTTTTTGGAATCCAGAATGCCAAGATGGTGAAAGGAGAGACCTAGCGTGCAAGAGGCCGATTACGATTGAATCGGGGATCTTAGGTGCAGCGAATTGAGGCGTTCGTCGTTTGTAAATGAGCAGATCAAAAAAAGCCCCACGCTTGCGCGCGGGGCTAGTTGGTCAAGGCTAGCAACTCAAGCATCAGAAGAGGTGTTTTCAGGGGGGTTGGAACTTAAACCCCCCTGAAAAATGCAGTTAACTGTGATTGAGTTGGTTGACCTGCGGTTGATTACGCAGCATCCAGAAGCGACCAGACGCTGCGACCAGAACCGCCGCTTTCCTTCTTGGACTTGACGCCTAGCTCCGTGCGCGCACGGGCCAGGGTGCCCTGTGAAATGCCGGCTTCCTTGGCAGCCGCGATGACCTCATTACCCACCGCCGGACCGTCCTTTAGCGACACAAGCAGAAACTTTTTTGCCTCGTCTAGCTTGCTGATCGCGGGTATCGGTAGGTGGGCGCTTCGAGCGGTTAGCTCGGCAACCTCGGCATTAGTCAAGGGACGAACCAACTCGACGCGCGAGGTTGGGAACTGACGACCATCCTGCTCGACGACCGCTGGCACGATGCGATATAACAACCCTTGAAATTCACCCGAATAGCTTGTTTTCACTGAAAAGAAGGCGAATAAGCGTTCATTGGTTTCGGGGTCGAAAGAATAAAGCTCGAAGAAAAAGGCCACTCGAAATTTGATGCGCAGGCGTGTTGGGAAATCCACGCGATGAATTGCACTGCTCGTCTTTTTTGCTGCCTTCGAGTAATGGCCGATGACAATAATGGCTATTTCACGTTTTCTTGCAAAATCAGTTAACTCGTTTATAGCCTTGTTGAAGTTTTTGGTGCCGTCGCCGTAGCCGCGAGCAATTAAAGACCAGTGGTCAATAATAACCAGTTTAAGATTCTGGAAACGATAAAGAATGTCCTTTAACTTCTTTTCGGCAAATGACCCCGTTAATACAACATGAAAATTGTCTTTTGAAGCGCCTGCTGCGCAGATACGAAGGGCCGCTTTCTTGGCTATATCGTCTTCGACCCCAATAAATACAACCTCGCCATTTGTGTCAGCTGAGGCATTATTCGGACAATCTGTATATGATATTATTAAATTTTGATTGCTAATCATGGCTCCATTTAGGTAGGTAAATTGGGTTTTTCCAACATTTTCCGGGCCGCAGTAGGCAATAAAATCTCCGCTGTCGAATAGACCACCGATCAGCGGCTGTGTCGCAGTATGTTTGATATCGCCAACTGCGCACACCTCATCGGCGATCGGGTTGGGGTTAAAATTTTGTTTGGGCAAACTGCGCCAGCGGTTGTGTGGGCCGATGTACGATGGCTTGTAATCGTCGTTGTCGTCGTTTTGGTTACTCATGATGAATCTCCTGATTGTTGAATAAGCTACGCTTTTTGTTCCTGTTATAAATATCCGATTTTAGCCAACCCACGACGAAACGCTCTTTTGACATTTTCGAGAGACGAATGGGTGGCGAGAAATCGCCGACGAGATAGTTCGAATTGAACATTTTGCTGCTCCAAAGCAGATATTTATATGGTTTTTGCGGACCCTTTGAGTGCCTTTCTGAGGTCGCCAACATTCCATCGCGTATGTGCGCCAAAGCGGCGTGGTTCCGGGATTTCTTTACGGCGCAGCCTGGCCCAGATCGTAGGCACCTTGCATCCGAAGAGAGTAGCGACCGTCCGAACATCGACATGTGCCGAATTCGGCAGATCATCGAAGTTGTACAGGTTGTTGTTGTTGGCTTTCATGGTTCAACAGAGTCCTCTATTTCAATTGGCGTTCAGGTGCGCATTGGGCTCCAAAGGCCGAAGTGGTTCGATCCACGAAAAAGAGGTGATTTTTTAGGCGCCAAATAAAGGGACTGATTTTTGTGGCGCATTTACGTTTAAGCGAATAGTCTCTGGACTGCCAATCAAAGCAGGCTGCGATTCATTGTTAGTGGTCAATGCTGGCTCAGGTGCGCTAGATGCCGGCAGAGTGATACAAGGAATGAACGAGAGCGCCATACACAAACCAATGCTATTGGGAACGGCTCGTCAATCTAGTATCGTCCTAAATCAGTCTCACTTCAGGTGAAGCCGTTTCCCGCGTGGCGACCATAGATTGGTCGCGGTCTCTCGGATAAAATTGGCACTACCTAAGAATGGGTAGCCAGATGGGTAGCTAGGGGAAATAATTGGCTTATTAATTAATAGCAATTAATTGATAAATAAGTAAATAATTGGAACTTATTGGAGCAATACGACATCGTTCTGATGTAATCACAACAAAGGAGACAATCCATGACCCCCGATCCGGAATTCGAAAGTCTTGTTCCAGCGCAGTCCTTCAACCGCCGCAAATTTCTCGTGACCAGCCTGGGTGCGGGTTTTGCCCTTGCCGTACAGCCGGTGATGGCGCAGACGGCGATCAGGACCGACGACTCCGGGCTGCTGGCCGGCGAAGTCAAGGTGCCGGTCAAGGATGGCGAAATGGTCGCCTATCGCGCCACGCCCAAGGGGGCTGCGAAACCGCCGGTCATTCTGGTCGTTTCCGAAATTTTCGGGGCGCATGAATACATCAGGGATGTCTGTCGCCGCCTCGCCAAGCTCGGTTACTGCGCCATCGCGCCTGAGCTCTTCGCCCGCCAAGGTGACCCGCGTCAAATTTCAAGCATTGCCGATATTCTCGCCAAGATCACGAACAAGACACCGGATGCGCAAGTGATGAGCGACTTCGACGCGACCGTCGCCTGGGCAGCCAGGCAGGGCGCCGACACCGACCGCCTGGGCATCACCGGCTTCTGCTGGGGTGGACGCATCACGTGGCTGTACTGCGCGCACAATCCGCAGGTCAAGGCCGGCGTGGCTTGGTACGGGCGTCTGGTCGGGGACGTCAACGAGTTCACGCCGAGGCATCCGATCAACGTCGTCGGGGAGTTGAAGGCGCCGGTGCTTGGGTTGTACGGTGGTCTTGATACCGAAATTCCGCTGGAGACTGTCGAGGCGATGGAAAAGGCTCTGAAAACAGGCAGCGCTGCCGCGCGACTGTCGGAGATTCACGTTTACGATAACGCCCCGCATGCCTTCCACTCTGATTACCGCCCCAGTTTCAGCAAGGCGGAGGCGGAGGACGGCTGGAAGCGAATGCTGGCCTGGTTCAACAAGATGAAAGCGTAAGGCTTGTCGGCGAAGCGTCGCCTTGTGCTACGCTTCGCTGCTCCCAAAGATAACGCCAGAACATGACTGCTGCCGACCAGAAACCCGAACCGCTCGTCGATGCGCGCGCGCTGTTGAAAGACATCCAGGCCAGCCACGATGTATTTCGCAATTTCAGCCCGCTGGCGATTGGCATCGACAAGCAGCTCCTGACGCAACAACCCGAACTGAACCGCAAGGCGCTGCGCATGGCACTACGCAGTCACACCATGTCGACGCGCTACCTGAAGGAAATGCAGACCGGGACCATTCGCCTGAACCTCGACGGAACACCCGCCGGCGAAGTCACCGAGGATGCACGTACCCATTCCGCGGAATTGCTGCGCGAACGTTTCAAGAAGCAGGCCGAGCAACGCAAGGCCGAGCAGGAGGCAGCGCGAGCCGTGCAGGAAGCTGCCAGAGACGAGCAGCGCCGCCTGGAAAAACTCAACCAGCTCACCGAGAAATTCGGCCGCAAAGCGAATTGAAAAGCGTCGTCGGTTGCCCTGAAGCTGAAAAGGCCCGC
>Ga0315270_10001977_pt1 | contig 10901 bp, 10 predicted proteins | sample C1_bottom_MG_FD_204932 | JGI IMG/M metagenome (GOLD analysis project Ga0315270, IMG submission 204932) | Sediment microbial communities from Yellowstone Lake, YNP, Wyoming, USA - C1_bottom | ecosystem: Environmental > Aquatic > Freshwater > Lake > Sediment | place: USA: Wyoming | collected... | reverse complement strand
TAGGATTCTCCATGGACTCCTCCTTTTCGGATTCCGCTCCGACTCGATGACGTTGGCACTCGATGCCGTTTCACGTCATAAAGGAGGAGTCCACTTTATCCTTGCAGCGGACTCATCGTCAGTCGCTGCGCTCCTTCCTCTTCGCCGCTGAACTCCGGGAGACGGGGTCAGGTCTCAATTTTCTGTTTTCGCTCCCCTCACTACCCTCTCGATCCTGCCACGGAGCGACGGCCTGAGCGCTTCAGCGTACCCGGCGCCACCAGGCGGCTGGACCGCCCGGCCGTCAGGCACAATCCGCACATGTCGGAACCCTTCGTCGAGCTCTGGGGCTTTCCGGATCCGGACATAGAGGCCGTGCGCGCCGTGGTGGAGCGCACGCTGGGCGTGACGATGGAGCTCCACGAGAGCGCGTCGATCGGCCCGTACTACCACGCGTCGCTCTGCGGGGCGCACGCCGACCTCGTGCTTCGCCCGAACCTCGATGCGTCCTTCGACCCGGAGACGGACGACCCGGACGAGTCGCTCGAGGAGCCCGACTTCCCCGACTTCGGCAGCCTGCTCTACGTCGAATGGGCGACGCCCGGCCACACGTGCCGGCAGTCCGTCGACGCGCTGGGCGCCGAGGCGCAGATGCTCATCGTCGAGTAATCACGGAGGCCCCATGCCCGCGTACATCCTCGTCGAAGTCGACGTCCAAGACCCCGCGGGTTACGAGCGTTACCGCGACGTCGTGATGCCTTCGATCACGGCCTACGGCGGGCGCTTCGTCGTGCGCGGCGGGCCGATCGAGACGCTGGAGGGCGACTGGAAGCCGCCGCGCCTCGTCATCCTCGAGTTTCCCGACCGCGACCGCGCGCGCGCGTGGTGGGCGTCGCCCGAGTACGCGGGGCCGAAGGCGATGCGCCTCGCGACGGCGCGCTCGCGGATGATCCTCGTGGACGGGGTCTGACGGGTCTCGAGCCTGCGCTCGTCTCGCGGATAGAATCGCCTCCACGCGGATGAGTCTCTCTCCCGGAACCCGTCTCGGTCCGTACGAGATCCTCTCGCAGGTCGGCGCGGGCGGGATGGGCGAGGTCTATCGCGCCCGAGATCCGCGCCTGCAACGCGAGGTGGCGATCAAGGTCCTTCCCTCAGATCTCGCCTCAGACCCCGACAGGCTCTCGCGATTCGAGAGGGAAGCGCGGTCCGCCTCAGCCCTCAATCACCCCAACATCGTCACGATTCACGAGGTCGGAGAGGCCGGCGGCATCCGGTTCCTCGTGATGGAGCTCGTTTCCGGCTCGACGCTCCGGGATCTCCTTTCGGACGGGCCCTTGCCGATCCGCCGGCTGCTGCAGATCGCTGCTCCAGTCGCCGACGGCCTTGCGCGCGCCCATTCTGCGGGGATTATCCATCGCGATCTGAAGCCCGCGAACCTCATGGTGACCACTGACGGACTCGCAAAAATTCTCGACTTCGGTCTTGCCAAACTCGAGTCCCAAGAACCTGATGCCGGACCTCTCTCGCAACTCGAGACCGAGCCCGGGAGGACGGAATCCGGGGTCGTTCTCGGGACCGTCGGGTACATGTCTCCAGAGCAGGCGAGCGGTGCGCCGGCCGACTTCCGCTCAGACCAGTTCTCCTTCGGAGCGATCCTCCACGAGATGGTCACGGGACAGCGCGCCTTCCTGCGCGCCACGGCGGTCGAGACGATGGCGGCGATCGTTCGCGAGGAGCCTTCGCCCATCGGCTCGTTGCGCCCGGACGCCCCCGCACCCCTTCGATGGCTCGTCGAGCGTTGTCTCTCCAAGGACCCGCGTGAACGCTACGCCTCGACGGAGGACCTCGCCCGGGACCTTGCGACCCTGCGAGACCGCTTGTCGGAGGCGGCGGTACTCGCCGCGACTCCTTCACCGTCAAGCCGCGGGGCACTGGCCGCAGGATGGGCGCTCGCTCTTCTGCTTCTCGCCGCACTCCTGATCTCCACCATTCGCGGCCGCGAGGGTCGGCCTGCCCCAGCCGGCATCGACGCGAGCATTACCCAGCTTACGAACTACGGCGAACGCGAGGACTCCGGCGCGATCTCGCCCGACGGCCGGCAGTTCGCCTTCGTCTCCGGGAAAGGGGGTTCCCCCGACATCTGGGTGCGGCAGGTCTCGGGAGGAGAGCCCCTGCAGGTCACGAGGGACAGCGCGGTCGAGTCGGACCTTGCCTTCGCGCCGGACGGTGAATCCCTCTACTACGTGACATTGGGAGCCGGGCAGCCGACGATCTGGCGAATTCCGGCCCTCGGCGGGACACCGCGCAAGATCGTGGAGGGCGCGCGGTATCCCTCGCCGGCCGGGGACGGGAAGCACCTAGCCTACGTGCGCACGTTCGTCCCCGACTTCCCACTCTGGGTCAATCGCGGCTCCATCGACATCAGCAACGCGGACGGATCTGGCGCACGAAAGCTGTACGAAGGGCTCGGTATCGGTTCGGTTTCGTTGTCGCCAGACGGGCGCCGGCTCGCCTTCACGTCGGCGCCGTTCTTCGAGACGCGAAATCTCCACATCCTCGACATCGAGACCGCCCGCGAGGTTCAGGTCACGCGTTTCCTGTCGGGCTCCGTGTACTCCCAGGCATGGCTGCCCGACAACCGGAGCCTCGTCTTTTCCCGTGTGTCGTCCGGCTACGTCCTGGCCTCGACGGCGGACCTCGGAATCGTCTCGGACGAGGGGAAGGTGCTGCGCCGGCTGACGCTCGCCGTCAACGCGCGCCTCGTCAACCCGAGCCTGGCGGCAGACGGCAAGCGCTTGCTCGCGACGACGGAGACCGATCAGCACGAAGTCTGGAGGGTCCCGCTCGGGCCAGACCCGGAAGCCAACGGGCGCGACGCGGTTCGGCTTCTCGACGGCTCCGGGGATCCTTTCTGGACTCAGGTCTCGAGAGACGGCTCGACGCTCCTCTACAACAGTGCAGCCGCGGGAAAGCGCAACCTCTGGACGATGCCCCTCGACGGCCGCGCGTCCTCCCGCCAGATCACGTTCATGAGCAGGGACGAGCTGACGCACTCTGCTCTCTCACCCGACGGCAGCCGCGTTTCTTATGCCTCCCATCAGACCGGAGTCTCGAAGATCTGGGTGGCCAGCGTCGATGGCTCCAACGCAGTCCAGCTGACCGACGGCCCCGCTCAGGACTTTTGGCCGACTTGGTCAGCCGACTCCAGATGGATCGCGTTTGGTTCGCTCCGCAGCGGAGATCCGCAGCTCTGGAAGGTGCCGAGCGCGGGCGGAGATGCCGCGCCCATCACGCGCGAGGGAGGTTTTCGAGGAGACTGGTCTCCCGTCGACAACCGGATCGTGTACTGGAAGGCCGGTCAGCTCCAGGTCTCCGATGCCGACAGCGGCAAGATCTTGCTCACGGTCCCCGCCGGCGACCTGACGTGGACGCTACCGGCATGGAGCCCCGACGGCCGCTTCTTCTCGGCGATGCGCGAGGAGGCTCACGGAAATAGTTCGCTCTGGATCTTCGACGCGAGAACCGGCGAACGTCGGCTGGCCGCTCTCCTCCCAGTGGGATTCCACACCGTCTTCCGCGCGAGCTGGGGCCCGGGAGGCCAGAGCCTGATCGTCAACCGCGGAAAGACGGCCTCCCACGTAGTGCTCCTGGAGAACTTCTGAGCGCGCCGGGCGCCGGCGCTACTTCGTCGCGTCCGGCCTCGACCCGAGCGTGACCTCGATCGTCTTCTCGACCGTCTGGCCGTTCTCGACGCGCTTGACGACGAGGTTCACCTTCTCGCCCGGCTTCCGGCCCTGCAGCGCGTACGTGTAGTCGTAGAGGTTGCGTAGCTCCTTGTCGCCGAGCTTGACGATCGTGTCGCCGGCCATGAGTCCCGCCGTCTCCGCCGGCGAGCCGCCCGTGACACCCGAGAGCTTCACGCCCTTGCCCTCCTCGGAGAAGTCCGGAATTCCGCCGACCCACACGCGGAAGCTGCGCGATCCGCCGCCGGCGGGCGTGCCGCCCTTCACCTCGACGTAGGCGAGGCGCTCCGGCGCCGAGGCGGCTGCGACGAGGACGGGCTCAACGAAGTGCACGACGCGGACGATGCCCTCGGGGTCGATCCGGTCGGCCGTGTCGGAGGGCTTGTGGTAGTCGCCGTGCGCGCCCGTGAAGACGAAGAGGACGGGCTTCTTCGCCGCATAGAACGGCGAGTGGTCCGACGGCCCGAAGCCGCCGTCGAGGAGCGCGAGCTTGAGGTTCGCGTCCTTGTTGGACGCCTCGACGAATCCCTTCCAGGCGGGAGAGGTGCCGACGCCCTGCACGTCGAGCTTGCTCTCGCGCAGGCGGCCGACCATGTCGAGGTTGACCATCGCGACGACCGAGTCCCACGGGACGGTCGGGTTCTTCGTGAAGTGGAGGGAGCCCAGCGTGCCGAGCTCTTCCGCCGCGAAGGAGATGAAGAGGACCGACCGTGGAAGAGTCGCCTTTCTCGCGACGAGGTCCCGCGCCGTCTCGAGGAGCGCGGCGACGCCGGAAGCGTTGTCGTCGGCGCCGTGGTGGATCTGCGGCCCGCTCGCCGAGGCGAGGGACGTCGTTCCGCCGAGCCCCAGGTGGTCCCAGTGCGCGCCGACGACGACGATCTCCGCGCTCTTCGCGGGGTCGACTCCCTTGAGAAGACCGATGACGTTGGCCGCCTTGACGCGGCGAGGCGTGACGTCGACGTTCACGGCGGCGCGGGCGCCGGCGACGGCGAACGACGCAGGCTTCTTCACGTCGTCGATGGCCTTCTGCGCCGCCTCGAGCGTCTTGCCCGAGCCGGCGAGGAGAGCCTCGGCGACGGGCCGGCGAACGGAGACCGCGACGATGCCGGCGTCCGAGAACGCCGCGTCCGTGCGCAGCGCGATGAGGTCGTCCGTCACGTCCTTCGTGAGCGGGCCCGCGGCCACGAGCATGGCCTTCGCACCCTTTTCTCGTGCGACGGCCGCCTTGAAGCGAAGCGCCGCGAACGGCGAGAACGCGGACTTCTCGTCGTCGCCGTCCGGGCTGTAGCGCAGGACGAGGACGATCTTGTCCTTGACGTCGAGCCCGGCGTAGTCGTCGTACCCGAGGTCCTTGGCGACAATGCCGTAGCCCGCGAAGACGACGTCGCCCTCGGCGAGACCCGCGGCCGAGAACGCGAGCGGGCGGAAGTCGTTGCCCGCGGTCCAGGCCTTCTTCGCCCCGGCCGCCGTCTCGAGGCGGTTCTTCGCGCCGAGGTCCACGCCGTCGATGAAGTCGAAGGGCTGCAGCCACGCTCCGTTCGGGCCGGCGGGCGCCAGTCCGATCTTTCTGAACTGCTCGGCCACCCAGGCCGCGGCGCGGTCGCCTTCCGCGGTGCCCGCGCGACGGCCCTTGAGGTCGTCGGAGGCGAGGAACGCGACGTCGGCCTTCACGCGGGCGGCCGCAGGCGACAGGACCGGCGCCGGCACGGGCTGCGCGAGAAGGCGGACGGAAAAGGCGAGGAGCGCGACCGGGGCGGCGACGCGGAACGTCTTCATCCGGCGATCTTTACCACGGAACTCGAAGTCCCGCGATAGAGCAGCCGCACTCGGGGCGCCAACGGCCGGAGCGGCCCTATGTTTGGGAGGATGATGTCGTCAAGGAAGGAAACGTCGATGGAACTCCCCCGGTTGCTCGAGGAAACGCGCTCCGAGGCGGTCGCGGACGCGATCCAGGGTCTCTCACGCGCGACGCTGCCCCACTACACGGCCAGTCGCGCCGAGCAGAACCGCGAAAGGCTCGCGAAGCTGTACGACTTGACGGCCGCCTGCGTCGCCACACGGACGCTGCTCCCGATAATCGAATACGCGCAGGGCGTCGCCCGGGAGCGTTACAAGGACGGCTTCGATCTCGAGGAGGTCCACACGGCTTTCAACGTGCTCGAGGAAGTCATCTGGCGGCGGATCACGGCCCGCATGGAGCCGTTGCAGTACCCCGAGGCGTTCGGGCTCGTCAGTACCGTGCTCGGCGCGGGCAAGCAGGCGCTCGCCATCGAGTACGTGGCCCTCGTGAGCCAGAGCCAGGACGTCCACTCGCTGGACCTCACGGCGCTCTTCAAGGGCACGACGTAGGATCAGGATCTCGTGGCGCGCGTTCCCGAGTCCATAGCCTCGTTTCTGCTAGGCAAACGCTTCGCCGTGGCGGGCGTCTCGCGCGAGGGCAACCTGCCCGCCAACGCGATCTTCAAGAAGCTGAGGGCGGCGGGCTTCGACGTGGTCCCCGTGAACCCGAATGCGGATACGGTCGAGGGCGTCCCCTGCTACCCGAACCTCGCCTCCATCCCCGGAGCCGTCGACGGCCTCGTGATCGCCGCCCACCCCGACGTCGCCGCAGGCCTCGTGAGGCAGGCGGCTGCGCTCGGCGTGAAGCACGTCTGGTTCCACCGCTCGTTCGGCGAGGGAAGCGTCTCGGACACGGCGCTCGACGCCTGCCGCGCGGCCGGAATCACGCCGATCGTGGGCGGATGCCCGCTGATGTACTGCGCCCCGGTGGACGTCGCGCACCGTTGCTTCCGGTGGTGGCTCGGCTTCAAGGGCCGCCTGCCCGCGTGACGGGACGCCGGGTCGGCGCCGCGATGAACGGCTAAGCCTTCGAAGCGCGGCGCGCGGCCATCCGCCGGTCGCGCGCGCTCGGGCGTGAGACCGTCCGGCGTTCGGCGACGCCGCGCCGCTCGCCGAGGCGCCGCTCGCGGCGCAGGTACCGCCGGGGAATCGGCTCGAACACCTCGCCGCGGCGGACGAGGTCGCGGATCGTCTCGTGGACTTCCTCGACCGTGGTCGCGACGGCCGCCGCGATCTCGCGCTCGCTGCGCAGGAGGTTGCCCGTCACGACTCCCTCGAGGTACGTCAGGATCCGGGCACGCAGGTTCGTATGGCCCATGGACACGGACTATATCGCCGCGCCGTCGTAAGCTGCCCGCCGAAAAGAGGGTGCCATGTCGAACGTCCCGCTTCCCCCCGGACCCGTCCCCCTGCCCGACCTCGTGGCCCTTCAGCCGGGAGCCGTCGTGAGCCGCACGCTCGTGAAGACGGGCGGCGGCACCGTGACGGCCTTCGCGTTCGACGCGGGCGAGGCGCTCTCCGAGCACTCGGCGCCGTTCGACGCGCTCGTGATCGGAGTCGAGGGCGAGGCCGAGGTCTCGATCTCGAAGGTCCCGCACCGCGTGAAGGCGGGCGACCTCTTGCGCCTCCCGGCGAACGAGCCGCACGGCTTGAAAGCGGTCACGCCTTTCAAGATGATCCTCGTCATGGTGAAAGCGTGACGAGGAAGATTCTGGCGGCCCTCGTGGCCGCGGCGGCGCTGTCGGGCTGCGGGTCCGTGTCGGAGCAGGATGACGCTCCCGCGCGGATCGAGGCGGCCCTTCAGGCATACGCGAGGACCGAAGGGAAGGAGATGCAGGGCGGCGCCCTTCAGATTTTCGGCCCGAGCGCGCTGCAGAACGGCACGTTCAAACGGAAGACCCGCCTCCCGGACGGCACGGTCGTGGAAACGCAGGGCACGTTCGAGGCGGAGTGGGACCGCCAGCCCGACGGCTCGTGGCTCGTCGCCCGCATCACGATCAACCCGCCGCCGTTCACGCCGACGGACGCGGGCTCGGTGCCGTGAGCGCCGGACGCGCGAAGGTCTACGACCACGCGTACTTTCAGACCTGGTACCGCGACCCGAAGAAGGCGATCGTGCGCCGCGCGGACCTCGAGCGGAAGGTCGCAATGGCGCTCGGCGCGGCCGAACACCTCGTCGGACGCCCGGTGGAGTCGGTCCTCGACGTGGGCTGCGGCGAGGGCTCGTGGCAGCCCATCCTCAGGAAGCTCCGGCCCCGCCTGAAGTACCTCGGCCTCGACACGAGCGATTACGCGATCCGGCGCTACGGCCGCTCGCGGAACCTGCGCTCCGGCTCGTGGGGCCAGCTCGCCGAGCTGAGCTTCGGCGGACCGTTCGACCTCGTCGTCTGCTCGGACGCGCTCCACTACGTGCCCACGAAGGAGTTCCTGCGGGGGCTCGGCGGCCTGCCCGACCTCGTCGGCGGCGTCGCATACCTCGACTTCCTGACGTCGGACGACAACCTCGAGACGGGACTCGAGGGCGACCTCGTGGGATTCCGGAAGCGCGCAGCCGCGTGGTACCGGAAGAAACTGCGCGAGACGGGCCTCGTCGAGTGCGGCCTCGGGATCTGGGCCGCGGAGGATCTCGCGCCCGCGCTCACGGCGATGGAACTGGGGCCGAAGCAGCCCCGTTGACTTACGCCTGACTTGCGCCTAACGTTCCACGTCCCATGGACGGGCGCGGGGACGGAAAGCACGGCGGCCCACCGGGGCGCGACATGCTCGGCCCGCTGGTGGGCCGCGACCCTGGAAAGGCGTACGTCGGCCCCGGAGCGCACAAGGAAAAGCTGCGCAAGCGCGACTACGCGCGCCCCGCGACCACCGCGCGGCGCGCGCGCGCGTACGCCGAGCTGCGCGCGGCGTCGGCGTTCTCGTTCCTGAACGGCGCGTCGCTGCCGGAGGACCTCGCCGACACCGCCGCCGCCCTCGACCTCCCCGCGATGGCGCTCATCGACACGAACGGCCTCTCCGGCGCCCCACGCTTCTGGAAGGCGGCGAAGCAGGCGGGGATCAAGGCGCTCGTCGGGGCGGAGGTGGTGCTTGGGAGAGGAGACGGAAGATTTTCTTTGAAGGTGAAGAGGGGAGGTCCTCTCGGTCTCGTCCCTCCCCCTCTTCCTCCAGGAATTTCTCTTCCCCGCCTGACCCTCCTCGTCGAAAACCAACGCGGATACAGGAATCTCTGCTCGCTCCTCACCGCCGCGGCCATGGGCAAGCCGAAGGGCCAGGCCGCCGCCGCGTGGGAGGAGATCGCCGCGCACGCGGAGGGGCTGCACGTCCTGACGGGCGGCGAGGAGAGCGCCGTGACGCGCGCGCTCGTCTCGGGCGGCCTCGACGCGGCCGGCAGGGAGCTGGACCGGCTCGCGTCGCTCTTCCCGGGGCGCGTGCACGTCGAGCTGCAGCGCCACCACCTGCGCGGCGAGGAGCACCAGAACCGCGCGCTCCTCGACCTCGCGCGCGCGCGGCGGCTGCCCGTGCTCGCGACGAACGGCGTGCGGTACGCCCAGCGGCGCGACAAGGATCTCTTCGACGCGCTCACGTGCATCCGCCATCACACGCACCTCGACGCGGCCGGGACGAAGCTGCACGCCGGGCGCGAGCGCCACCTCAAATCCGCCGCCGACATGCAGACGCTCTTTTTGGACCTGCCGGGCGTCCTCGAGGAGAGCGCGGCGCTCGCGTCGCGCCTGTCGTTCACGCTCGCGGACCTCGGCTACCGCTTCCCCGAATATCCGCTCCCGCCGGGCGAGACGCCGTCGTCGCACCTCCGGCGCGTGACGTGGGAGGGCGCGCGCGGGCGCTTCCGGCCACTCACGACGAAGGCCCAGGCGCAGCTCACGAAGGAGCTGAACCTCATCGAGAAGCTCGACCTCGCGGGCTACTTCCTGATCGTCTGGGACATCGTGAACTTCTGCAAACGCGAGCACATCCTCGTGCAGGGGCGCGGCTCGGCCGCGAACAGCGCCGTCTGCTACGCGCTCTCGATCACGGCCGTCGACCCCGTCCGGATGGAGCTCCTCTTCGAGCGCTTCCTCTCGGAGGAGCGCGGCGAGTGGCCGGACATCGACCTCGACCTGCCCTCGGGCGACCAGCGGGAGAAGGTCATCCAGCACGTCTACAAAACGTACGGCGCGCACGGGGCCGCGATGACGGCGAACGTCATCACGTACCGCGACCGCTCGGCCGCGCGCGAGATGGCCAAGGCCGCCGGCTTCGCGCCGGACCAGGTCGATACGCTCGCCAAGCACCTCGGACGGTACAGCTTCGGCGAGTACCGCGACGGGCAGCGCGACCTTTCGGCCGAGATGGCCGCCGCGGGCTTCGACCCCGGGGAAGCGCGCGTGAAGCACTTCGGGTCGCTCTTCATGCGCGTCCAGAACCTGCCGCGGCACCTCGGGCAGCACTCGGGCGGGATGGTCGTGGCGATGGGAAGGCTCTCCGAGGTCGTGCCGCTCGAGCCCGCCGCGATGGAGGGGCGCGTCGTCATCCAGTGGGACAAGGACGACTGCGCGGACCTCGGGATCGTGAAGGTGGATCTCCTCGGCCTCGGGATGCTCGGCGCGATCGAGAGGACGATCCCGATGATCGAGGCGCACGAGGGCGAGAAAGTGGACCTCGCGCACATCCCGCACGACGACCCCAGGGTCTACGCGATGCTCCAGAAAGCCGACACGATCGGCCTCTTCCAGGTGGAGAGCCGCGCGCAGATGGCCTCGCTTCCGCGGCACATGCCGGTGGTCTTCTACGACATCGTCGTGCAGGTCGCGATCATCCGGCCCGGGCCGATCGTGGGCGGGATGGTCCACCCGTTCTTCGACCGGCGGCAGGGCAAGGCGCCCGTCGAGTACCCGCACCCGTGCCTCGAGCCGATCCTCAAGCGCACGCTCGGCGTGCCGCTCTTCCAGGAGCAGCTTCTCAAGATCGCGATGGTGGCGGCGGGGTTCACGGGTGGCGAGGCCGAGGAGCTGCGCCGCGCGATGGGGTTCAAGCGCTCGGAGGAGCGGATGGGGGCGATCGAGGCGCGCCTCAGGCTCGGGATGGAGAAGAACGGGATCACGGGGCCCGCGCAGGACCAGATCGTCAAGTCCATCACCGCGTTCGCGCTGTACGGCTTCCCCGAGTCGCACGCGGCCAGCTTCGCGCTCATCGCGTACGCGAGCGCGTGGCTCAAGGCGCACCACCCGGCGGCGTTCACGGCATGCCTTTTGAACGCGTGGCCGATGGGCTTCTACCACCCGGCCACGATCGTGAAGGACATCCAGCGCCACGGCACGCCGGTGCTGCCGATCGACGTGAACTCTT
>Ga0315270_10001973_pt1 | contig 10911 bp, 4 predicted proteins | sample C1_bottom_MG_FD_204932 | JGI IMG/M metagenome (GOLD analysis project Ga0315270, IMG submission 204932) | Sediment microbial communities from Yellowstone Lake, YNP, Wyoming, USA - C1_bottom | ecosystem: Environmental > Aquatic > Freshwater > Lake > Sediment | place: USA: Wyoming | collected... | reverse complement strand
CTAATTTGGAAAGTTCGGTCGAGAACTTGAATGCGGCGCGTTCGCGCATTCGTGATGCCGACTTTGCTTCGGAAACTGCGCAGCTCACGCGCTCGCAGATTCTGCAGCAAGCCGGTACGGCGATGCTCGCGCAAGCGAATCAGGTTCCGCAAGGCGTGCTCAGTCTGCTGCGGTAATACTCTAAAACCGAAGGGCGGAGGGATTCCTCCGCCCTTTTTCCCGTTACGGGAAGGCGGTGACTCATGGCTATCGATAATATTTCCAAGCAAGTGCAATCCCAGGCGCCTATGCCTAGTGGTTCGGTTGTCGCGTCCAAGCAAGCGCCTGCTGCGCTGCCATTGGGCGATGGCAAGGTCGATGCCGCTAGCGCAGAGGTCGCTATCCCCAATGCCCTCCATGCTCAGGCGGCGCAAGCCCCGAAGCAAGCGCAGGGACAAAAGGAGCTCGACGAGGCCGTTGTTCGCCTCCGAGAGTTCGCCAGCAGCCAACGTCGGGACATGGAAATCTCGGTGGACAAAGACAGTGGTCGCTTTGTCGTGAAAGTGCTGGATAGCAAGACCAAAGAGGTGGTGCGGCAAATTCCTTCCGAGGATTTGTTGCGCGTCGCTCGTCAACTTGATGCCAATGACAAGGGTGGATTGCTCGAAGCAACCGCCTGAACTAGGTTCTTCATCCATTTAGGTGCATAGCGCCCAAATCGGTGAGGGATCTTGTTTGGCGTATTTCTGCGTTTAATCGTTAAATTGTTTTCCGAATTGGCTCGCTGTTTGCAAATTTCAGCTAGGCAATACAGGGTGTTCTCGGTTTCACGCAAGGCTGTTGTTCTGCCGCTTTGTTTGATTGGTGTCGGGGCCCCGTAGATTTTCCGAGTGCGGCTCGGTGATCCGTGTTGCTTCTGCTGGTTTGTTTAGTGTGTCTCGGGGGTGTTTATGGCGGGTGTTTCTTCACTGGGAGTGGGTTCGGGATTAGACCTTAATGGTCTGGTCACGAATTTGCTGAAAGCTGAGGGGCAAGGGCCAAGCAACCGTTTGGACAAGAAAGAAAGCACGTTTCAATTGCAATTGTCTGCCATTGGTACGCTTAAAGGGACGCTTGCGTCCTTTGAGTCTTCTGTAGGCGGGATGCGCAACCGGGATTTATTTTTGCGTTACTTAACTACAACAAGTGACGCCGCGATTGTTAGTCCGTCGGTAACTGGCGATGTAGCTGTGGGGTCGCATACGGTTGAAGTTACGCAGTTGGCTCAGGCGCAGACTTTGGCCACGAAAACATCGTATGCCAATGTTACGGACTTCGTGGGCACCGGCAAGCTCAGTTTTACGGTGGCCGGCACGACTAAATCAGTTGACATTAATAGAGGCACCTTGCAAGGCATTCGTGATGCGGTGAATACGGCAGGAACCGGAATTACCGCTAGCATTGTTAATAATGGAGCAGGATACCAGTTAGTTCTTTCGGCCCAGACCGGTGTGGCTAACCAGGTAACAATTTCCGTCGCCGATAGCGATGGGAATAACACGGACTCGGCGGGGTTGTCTGCGTTGGCGTATGCCCCAAATGCCGATCCGGCTTTGGCTGTTCTCAATATGGACGAAAAGACTCAGGCGCAAGACGCGAAAGCCACCCTGGACGGAATTGTCGTTTCTAGCGCCTCAAACACATTGAACAACGCGATTGATGGGTTGTCACTCACCTTCAAAAAGGAAGCGATCGGCACTAAGGTAGCGATAACTGTGGGTCAAGACACGGCGGCTATGTCCAAGGCGGTGTCTGATTTTGTTGACGGTTACAACGCAACGATAAAGAGTATTAAAGATCTTTCTTTCTATGATCCAAAAACCAAACAATCAGGACCGTTATTGGGCGATGCCACAGTGCGCGGTTTTATGTCTGAGTTGCGTCAGATAATTGTCAAACCCGTGGGTAGCTCAACGAACAATACCTACAATTCCTTGGCTTCAATTGGCGTGGTAAGTCAGTCCGATGGCTCGCTGCAATTGGATTCGGCGCGGCTCCAAACAGCGTTGACGACGAAACCGCGGGAAGTAAGAAATTTGTTGGCGGGCGGTGAGGAGCTTTCCAAGGATTCTACGATTCGTTACCTTAAAGTGCCCGAGTCGCTGCCCGATGGGCCGATCGGTCTGTCGGTGACTAAATTGGGCACTAGCGGAACGTATACCGGCGCGGTGGCCTCCGGTACCACGCTAAATGCGGACAGTGTATTTACGGTAAAAGTCGATGGTAAAACATCGGGTTCGATTACGATTGCGGCGGGGAATTATGCGTCGGAAGCGGCTATCGCTACGGCGATTCAATCAGGTATCAACGCCGATTCCGCGCTAAAGAGTTCCGGCACGCAAGTGACGGCGGCCTACGATGCTGTATCGCAGACGTATGTTCTCTCGGCAAAGAGTGCAGGCCTTGAATCAAAGGTTTCCATTGTATCGGCGAACGCGAATGCCAATACAGATTTAGGCATCGGCGCCGCGCTTGGCGCATCGGCGGCGGGAACGGACATCGCCGGTTCCATTGGTGGCGTGGACGCTTTCGCGGCCGGCCGCTTCCTTTACGGGACGAAACGATTTTCTGGACTGAAGGTTGAGGTGTCCGGTGGCGATATAGGTACGCGCAATCCAATCGTTATCAATCATGGCGTGACTGATAGAATTGATGATTTCTTGAAAAAGATTCTTGCCACCAATGGCAGTGTGGAAGCCAAGACGACCGGAATCAAGAGTGAGATATCTGATATTGGTACGCAGCGAGTGAAGTTGAATAACCGACTGGAAACACTAAAGGCATTCTACACGAAGCAATTCAGCGCGCTGGATGTGATGGTAGCGCAGTCGAATGCGACCGGCAGCGCGCTAACGGGGCAACTAGCTTCGTTACCGGGAAGCGTGCGTAAGAATTAATTGTTTGGGAATATCGATTGCATTGTTTAGATGTAATCATTAGAGGAGTAAAGAATGTACCCGAATAAATCGAACAATGCAGCGAATGCTTACAAGCAGACTGGGGTTCAGGCGGGAGCTTATGCGAGCCCACATCGGCTTATTCAAATGCTAATTGATGGTGCCCTAGATAAAATATCTGCGGCGAAAGGATTTATGCAGCGCGGGCAGATTGCTGAGAAAGGAAGTTATATCAGCTGGGCGATTTCCATTATTGCTGGACTGCGCACGAGTTTGGATGCGCAGAAAGGCGGTGAGATCGCAGCCAATCTTGAGGCGCTTTATGATTACATGGAACGTCGATTGGTTATCGCGAACTCGCGAAACGATCAGGACGCGCTGGATGAAGTTATAAAGCTGCTGCGTGAAGTGAAGGAAGCATGGGACGGCATTCCAGATCAAATTAAACAACCCAATGTGGGTTCGCCAGCAACGGCAGGCATTGTGAGCGAAGCGTGATGGATGCCAGCGCAGACGCTTTGCGCTCGAGCGTAGATGGGCGAATTCTGTTGGAGTCGCTTATCTACACCAGTGAGCAGATGCTGGTGATGGCCGATGCAGGTGAATGGGAGTTGATGCCGCACCACCAGGCACAGCGGGATGCTGTGATGGGTAGATTGCAGACGCTGCGACTGAGTGAGTGGGAAATTAGTGAATTGCGCGATTTGTTCGAGCGCGCGCAGAGTCTGAACGAAACGATTACGGCCAAAGTCGTAATGCAACGAGAATTGGCAAGATCAAAGTTAATGGAAATACGACGTGCTGAGACTATGCAGAACGGATATGGCTTCGCCACGGACCCTTCATAGCTTTTTATAAAGTGCCGCTTCCTGCGGTGTTTTCTTGATCTAATTCGAATTTTACTCAACGTTAAAACAGCGTTTGTGATCCTTATGTTAGGGTCAGTTGGATTATTTTGTCCAGATAACATAGAGCAGATGCACTGTCAATAAGTTGTCGCCGCATTTGTTGTAAAAAAATGTGGTGTGTATCACTAAAGCTGCACTGAACCACCGCCGATACAGCGAGAAGCGAATACCAAATTCCAATTACCTTGAACCCGACTTAAGGAACAGACACATGGCCGACATAATCACGAATGGCGTAACAACCTACAGCGCAACCACAGTTGTTGGTACCACCGGAACTGAAACGGTAACGTTTCTCGGCGCAGGAGCCCTTGCGGCATCCGGCATTGAAACGTTGCTAGGTACGAGTGCTGCGGATACGGTGACCTTGCTGGTCGCCTCCGGCGTTGAAGTGAGCGGCATAGACAGCTTGCTAGGGTCAACCGGAACTGATTCGGTGACAATGCTCGCGGCTGGATCGATGACAGTGTCGGGACTGGAGTCGGTTACGGGGTCAACGGGCACAGATACGATTACCATGCTCAGCGGTGCGGCCACCGCGGTGACGGGTATTGAACGGGTGATGGGTACATCGGCTGTCGAAACGGTTACGCTGCTGGATGGCGGCGCGTTGGCGATATCGGGTGTGGATCGGGTAGTCGGTTTCACGGGTACGGATACAGTAACGTTTCTGGCTGCGGGCTCGACGACCGTAACGGGTGTCGAATCTGTGGTGGGGACGAGTGCGGCAGATACGGTGACGCTGGTTGGCGTTGACGCGATTTCCATTTCCGGTATCGACCGCGTTCTGGGAACATCCGCAGCGGATACCGTCACAATGTTGTCGGCGAGCAACGTGTCTGTTTCGGCTATTGATAGCGTCATTGGTGTTACTGGTGTTGACACAATTACCATGTTGGCCGCGGGCGCCATGGCAGTTTCGGATGTAAACAGCGTGATCGGTACAACGGGCACTGACACCATGACCCTGCTCGCGGCGGCCAATACGTCTGTGTCAGGTATTGATCGAATAGTTGGAACGACCGACGCCGACACCATCACGTTATTAGGCGGTTCCACGTTTGTTACGGGTGTTGAGCGGTTGCTGGGTACCTCGGGTGGAGAAACAGTTTCCTTGTTGGATGCTGGCGCATTTTCGATTTCCGGCATTAACAGCCTCATTGGAACCACCGGTGATGACACCGTAACGTTGTTGGCCGCTGGCGCGACAACGGTTGCGAGTATTGATTCTATGCTCGGCACGACGGGCGCTGACACAGTGAGTCTGCTCTCCGCAGGCGGAATTTCCGTTTCTGATGTTGATACCGTGATTGGCAGCACTGCGGTAGACACTGTCACGTTGTTGGCTGCGAATAATGTAACGGTTTCCGGCATTAATTCCGTTGTCGGTACTACAAGCACAGATACGGTTACCTTGTTGGCTGGCAACAGTACGACGGTATCGGGTGTCGACAAATTATTTGGTTCCAGCGGCGTTGAAACCGTTACCTTGTTGGATGCGGGGGCCTTCTCGGTTTCTGGCATTAATAGCTTGATGGGAACGACGGGTGACGACACGGTTACCTTGCTAGCAGCGGGATCACTGGCGGAATCGGCCATCGATTCGGTTATCGGTAGTACCGGTACAGACACGGTCAGCATGCTGGTCACGGGCGCCACGTCCGTGTCTGGTGTAGAGTCTGTGTTAGGCACAGCCGGCGCGGATACCATCACCTACCTGAACGCGGCTAATGTGGCCGTGTCGGGCATGGAAACCGTGGTGGGTTCGACCGGGACGGATACCGTGACCCTATTGGGTGGCGCAACCACCACAGTGACTGGTGTTGAACGCGTATTCGGTACCACTGCGTCTGAAACCGTTACCTTGTTGGATGCAAGCACCATCGCGGTGTCGGGCATCGACAAAGTGGTGGGCACCACGGGCGCCGATACGGTGACCTTCCTTTCAGCCAATGCTACAAGCGTTACCGGCGTAGATTCGGCGATCGGCACCTCGGCGGCCGATACGGTCACTCTGTTGGATTCGGCAAATCTGTCCGTCAACGCGATTGACCGCGTATTTGCTACCACGGCGACGGACACCGTCACCATGTTGGCGGCGGATAGCCTCTCTATTTCGGGCGTGGACAGCGTTGTTGGCTTCTCCGGCACCGATACGGTTACGCTGATGGCGGCGGGTGCTGTTTCGGTTTCCGATGTTAACAGTATATTGGGCACGACAGGATCGGATACGATCACCTTGCTTGCGGCCGGTGCCTCGACGATGTCGGGCATCGACAGGGTTATTGGGACTACCGACACTGATACGGTCACCCTGTTGGGTGGCGCTGCGTCTGTAACAGGTATCGAGCGTTTATTGGGCACATCGGGCGCGGAAACCGTCACCTTGTTGGATTCGGGTGCGTACTCGGTTTCTGGCATCAACAGTTTGTTAGGCACCACCGGTGACGACACCGTTACCTTGTTGGCTGCAGGCTCTACCGCTGTATCGGGCATTGACTCGGCGATTGGGACGACCGGCGCCGACACGATTACTCTGCTTAATGCCGGCGCGATATCGGTATCGGCTGTCGAATCGGTGATCGGTGCGACCGGTGCTGATACCGTTACGTTGTTGGCGGCTGCCAACTTGACCGTTTCCGGCGTGAATACTGTGGTCGGAACCACCGGTACAGACACTGTAACGCTGCTAAGTGGCGCGACCAGCATCACTGGTGTTGACAAAGTCTTCGGCAGTTCAGGTATTGAAACCGTTACATTGTTGGATTCGGGCGCGTATTCGATGTCCGGTGTGAACAGTGTGATCGGCACCACCGGCGATGACACCGTCACCTTCTTGGCAGCAGGTTCGATGACCCAATCGGGCATTGATACCGCCATTGGTAGCACGGGTGCGGATACCGTTACATTACTCAGTGCTGGCGGGATATCCGTCGGCAGCATTGAAACCGTGTTAGGCACCAGTGCGAGCGATACCGTTACGTTCCTGAGCGCGGCCAATGTGGCCGTGTCGGGCTTGGATACCGTGGTTGGATCTACTGGCACCGATACCGTCACCATGTTGGGCGGCACGACTACAACAGTTACCGGCATTGAGCGCGTGTTTGGTACATCCGCCCTCGAAACCGTAACCTTACTGGATGCGAGCAGCATTGCTGTATCCGGCATCGATAAGGTGGTAGGTACCACCGGTACAGATACGGTTACTTTCCTATCGGCTACCGCTACGACGGTTACAGGTGTTGAGTCCGCGGTCGGCACGACGGCCGCAGACACCGTTACCTTGCTCGATGCGGCAAACCTGTCGGTCAAAGACATAGATCGCGTTTTCGCAAGCACGGCCACCGACACGATGACGATGCTGGGGGCTAACAGTGTTTCGATTTCCGGTGTGGATAGCGTCGTCGGTTTCTCGGGCGTTGATACGGTGACCTTGTTGGCAGGCGGCGCCCTTGCGGTGTCTGATGTTAACAGCATACTGGGCACAAGCGCGGCAGACACGGTCACCTTGTTGGCCGCTGCTTCTACGGCCGTATCTGGCATTGACAGGATTATAGGGACCACCGATTCCGATACTGTCACCTTGTTAGGTGGTGGTGCGACGGTAACAGGTATTGAGCGAATTTTCGGCGGCACCGGTGCAGAAACAGTCACGTTGTTGGATTCGGGCGCCTTTGCGATGTCCGGTGTAAACACTATTTTGGGCACGACCGGTGACGACACCGTCACCCTGCTTGCAACGGGTGCAAGCGCGATGTCGGGCATCGATTCAGTCATCGGTTCGGCCAGCGCGGATACGGTTAGTTTCCTCGGCGCGGGCGGCATGCAAGTGTCTGGTGTCGAAACGGTGTTAGGCACCAGTGCGGTCGACACGGTTACCTTGTTGGCGGCCAATAACGTCACAGTGTCGGGCGTTGATTCTGTTGTTGGATCGACTGGCACAGACTCCGTCACCTTGCTGGGCGGTAGCGTAGCCGTTACTGGCATTGAAAAGATTTACGGTGGCAGCGGTGTTGAGACGGTGACCTTGCTTGATGCAGGCACGTTCTCGGTTTCCGGTGTTAATAGTTTGATGGGCACAACGGGCGACGATACCGTTACCCTGTTAGCCGCCGGCGCGATGACGGTTTCCGCCATTGATACCGTCTTGGGCAGCTCGGGTTCCGATACGGTGAGCTTGCTGGGTGCGGTGGGTATCTCTGTGTCCAACGTAGAGTCTGTGTTGGGCACCAGTGCCAACGACACGGTCACCTTCTTGAATGCGGCCAATGTGGCGGTGTCGGCCATTGACACGGTTGCAGGTTCAACGGGCACCGACACGGTGACCTTGTTGGGTGGCGCAGTCACCACAGTTACGGGCATCGAACGTGTGTTTGGTACCTCTGGCGTCGAAACGGTTAATTTGCTGGATGCGAGCAATATCGCCGTATCGGGCATCGACAAAGTTGTCGGCACCACGGGGTCGGACACGGTCACCTTCCTCTCGGCCAATGCAACCAGTGTAACCGGCGTTGATACGGTCATTGGCACCAGCGCCGCCGACACGGTGAGCTTGCTGGATGCGGCTAGCCTTTCCGTTAAGGACATTGACCGCGTATTCGGCAGCACCGCTACCGACACGATGACCATGTTGTCGGTAGGTAGTGTGTCTATATCCGGCATCGACAATGTGGTCGGCTTCTCCGGCGCCGATACCATCACCCTGTTGGCCGCAGGTGCTATCAATGCTTCAGCTGTTGATAGCGTGATTGGTACTTCGGGCTCGGATACCGTTACCTTGACGGCCGCCGGTGCTTCCAGCATGTCGGGTGTGGATAGGATTATTGGGACTACTGATTCTGACACGATCACCTTGTTGGGCGGCGCGGCTTCGGTAACGGGTATTGAGAGAATCCTCGGCACCTCTGGCGCGGAAACCGTCACCTTGTTGGATGCTGGCGCCTTCTCGATGTCGGGTGTTAACAGTGTGTTGGGTACCACGGGCGACGATACTGTCACCTTGCTTGCCGCAGGCGCTTCGGCCATGTCTGGCATTGATTCGGTGGTCGGCAGCTCGGGCGCTGATACCGTCACCTTACTTGCCGCAGGCGGCATGTCGGTAACGGGTGTCGAGACGGTGTTAGGTTCGACGGCCGTTGATACGGTAGCCTTGTTGGCTGCCAACAATGTTGCGGTCTCGGGCGTGAACACGGTTATTGGTTCTACGGGCACCGATAGCGTGACGCTGTTGGGCGGCGCAACCTCGATTACCGGCATAGAAAAGATCTACGGCGGCAGCGGCGTTGAGAGCGTCACGCTGCTCGATTCGGGCGCCTTCTCGGCTTCCGGCGTGAACAGCTTGCTGGGAACGACTGGCGACGACACAGTCACCTTGCTGGCTGCAGGCCTCATGGCTGTGTCGGCTATTGACTCGGTAATCGGCACCTCCGGTGCGGATACGGTCAGTTTGTTGGGCGCAGCGGGAATCGCCGTGTCGGGAGTCGAAACGGTGTTAGGCACCAGCGCGAACGACACGGTTACCTTCTTGAATGCAGCCAATGTCTCTGTCTCGGCGATGGACACGGTTGTCGGTTCGACAGGAACCGATACCGTGACCCTGTTGGCTGGCGCGAGCACCACGGTTACCGGCATCGAACGCGTATTTGGTACTTCTGCAGTTGAAACGGTTACTTTGCTGGATGCGAGCACTATCGCTGTGTCGGGCATCGACAAAGTGGTGGGTACTACAGGTGTCGATACCGTCACCTTCCTGTCTGCTACGGCGGCCAGTGTGACCGACGTAGAGTCGGTCATTGGTACCACTGCTTCCGACACGGTGACGCTGCTTGACGCCCAAAATCTGTCGGTTTCGGGTGTAGACCGCGTGTTGGGTAGCACGGCAAATGACACGGTGACGTTGTTGGCCGCAAATGCGGTTTCTATTTCCGGTGTAGACCGTGTAGTCGGCTTCTCCGGTGCGGATACCGTCACCCTGCTGGCAGCGGCATCGATTAATGTTTCCGATGTCGATGTGATGTTCGGAACGACAGGCGCTGATACAGTCACCTTGTTAGCCGCAGCCTCCACGACTATGTCCGGTATTGACAGGATTGTGGGTACAACGGACGTTGATACGGTCACCTTGTTGGGTGGCGCGGCCTCAGTCACGGGCATTGAAAGAGTGATGGGAACATCAGGTGCCGAAACAATAACTCTGCTCGATGCGGGCGCCTTCTCAATGTCCGGTGTTAACAGCGTGCTGGGTACCACAGGCGATGACACCGTCACCTTGTTGGCAGCCGGTGCGTCGACGATGTCGGGCATCGATTCGGTAATTGGATCGTCTGCAACCGATACGGTGAGTCTGCTTGTCGCAGGCGGCATGTCTGTCTCTGGCGTCGAAACCGTGTTGGGCACCACGGCCGCCGATACGGTGACCTTGCTGGCGGCTAATAATGTGGCGATTTCGGGCATCAATACGGTAGTTGGGTCTACGGGCACTGACACGGTAACGATGCTAGGCGGCACGGCTGCCAGCATAACGGGCATTGAAAAGATCTTTGGTTCGACGGCAGTGGAAACGGTCACCCTGTTGGATTCCGGCGCCTACTCGGTGTCGGGCGTGAACAGCCTGATTGGAACGACGGGTGACGACACGGTGACCATGCTGGCCGCCGGTGTTCTCACCACAACGGGCATTGATTCGATTATCGGTAGTTCCGGCATCGACACAGTGACCATACTCGATGTTGGCCCTGTGTTCATCACCGGGGTTGAATCGGTAATTGGTACCTCGGCGGTCGATACCGTGACCATGCTGACTTCTGGCAATGTGTCGGTTTCCGGCACAGATTCGGTGGTCGGCTCTACCGGCACTGACACGGTTACCTTGCTTGGCGGCTCAACCAGCATTAGCGGCATCGAACGCGTGCTGGGAACGTCCGCTTCTGAAACGGTAACCCTGCTGGATACCACATCCGTTTTTGTTTCTGCGGTAGACCGCGTAATCGGTTCCACCGGAACGGATACGGTGACATTGCTTGCCGCTGGCGCAAGCTCGATGTCCGGCATTGAATCCGTGATTGGTTCCTCGGCTTCAGATACGGTGA
>Ga0315270_10001972_pt1 | contig 10913 bp, 7 predicted proteins | sample C1_bottom_MG_FD_204932 | JGI IMG/M metagenome (GOLD analysis project Ga0315270, IMG submission 204932) | Sediment microbial communities from Yellowstone Lake, YNP, Wyoming, USA - C1_bottom | ecosystem: Environmental > Aquatic > Freshwater > Lake > Sediment | place: USA: Wyoming | collected... | reverse complement strand
GCGCCACACGTTCATCGGCGGGCATCTTGCTGCCGAGGTTCTTCAACTGGATCGGCAAGATGTCGACCACGTCCAGGCTCGCATCGGGGGCGAGGCGCTCGCGCAACCTCGGCGTCAGATTGCCGTAGGCACAGGCCACCTGCAACGTCTTGCCGGTGATTGATGGCCCGGCATCGGCGAGGTCTGCAATCGCCGCGTCGCGCAGGCGCCCGTAGTTGCCGAACAGGATCAGGTTGACGAGCCAGTCACGCTCGAACACATTGACCGCGTTGGGATGAACATAGGCCCACCAGTAGACCTGTTCCAGATAGCGAGGAATCGGCAAGCTGTCCGTGCTTGTCGTGATGGGCGGGGCAATGGTGGAGTTTGCGATGGCGGCCGGTGGTGGTGTCATGAGATTTTCTGTTAGGGCCAGCTGCGGACGTAGGTGACGCCGACAAAACTTACGTTCTGCACCGGCTTGCTGCTGACGGTGGTGCCATCGGAATAGACATAGGGTGTCCCATTGAAGACCCAGGCCCAGTCGTTCCAGCTCGAGTGCTGATGGATCAGGTTGATCTGTAGGATCGAGTTCTTGTCCAACTTGTACTTGCCGAACAGTTTCAGCTGGGCCTGGCGGAACGAGATGTCAGGCAGGCCGCCGGTTGCCGCCAGCAGTGCCGCGTCGCCCAGCGCTGCCGTCGCGTCCAAGGTCTGCACATGGGTGCTCAAATCTTCGATCAATGCCAGCGTCCCGCCCAGCTCCAGTTGGCTCATCGGCTTGCCGGTGAAGCCCAGGCCGAACGTGCTGCTGGTGTTGTCGAACGCCAGCACGGTCCCGGCAGGTCGGGCCTGATCGAGCTGTTGCTTGGATTGCGAAACAAAGCCGTTCAAGTTCCACTTGCTGGACAGCGCGTAATTCCAGTCCAGGCTGACCGAGCTCATCGCCGTGCTGCGAAGCCCGTAGCTGGTCGGCGCGCTGAACTTGTCCTTGCCATCTTCGCCGACCAATTGCAGCGACAGGTCCTCTCTCGGTTGCCACTCGGCACGCAACTTGATCTTGTCGCGCCGGCGGTCGGCCAGGGTGGGCATGAAGATGGCCGTCGAGAATCCGCTGCTCGCAGCGCTCGGGTCAGGCACCGCGGTCACGCCCAAGCCGGAGTTGTTGCGCAGCCAGGTCGAGCCATTGCGCTCGCTGCTCTCGAGCGAGAGTGCGCCGCTGAAATTTTCGGACATCCGGCGGCGCAGTTCGGCCCGCACGCTGGTCTCGTCGGTCTTCTGGCGCAAGGCGCTGACGCCGGCCAGCGCACTGGTGGCAGTGAATATTCCGCGGTCGATCGATTCGCCGTCGACGCTCAGCGTGCCGCGGTAGTCGCTCGTGAACTGGTAATTGGCCTGCAGCTTGCCGCGCGTCTTGGTACTCGGCAATTGCCGGTTCGTATAGCTTGCCGACCCTTCGACGTTGTACAGCGCGGTCGGTGTCTGATCATCCCTGTCTTCGTAGTGAACGTTTGCCTGCAGCGTCAGCTTGGGAAGGGGGCGCGAAGTGATGCCGACCTGGGCCAGCGTGGTGGCCAACTTGCCGCCCAGATTGGCAACGCCGGCGGGTGCCGAAGTAAAGCCCGAAGCGGCGAAATCCTGCTGCTGCTGAGCCAATGAATAGCCAAGCTTGAAGTTCAGACGCGTGCTGCGCGTGAACGCATAGCTGCCGCTGAGGTCGAGCTGCTGCGCATCGTTGTCCGGCGCCAAGGCAATGGGTTGACTCAGGATCGATTGCAGACCGCTGGACAGCGGCAACAGCACGCCCAAGGGGTTGTACAGGCTGGCGCCGACGCCCGGGGTCAGGCTGCTGTTGAGATTGCGGTAGAACGAACCGTAATAACCGGCGCTCAATCGCAGCTTGTCTCCGCCATAGGTCAAGCGGGTCTCGATCTGGCTGTGATTGGCATCGATCGGCTCGGGCAACATCAGCGTGGCCCAGCCGGTCTCGGTGCCGGTGGTGGGGCCGCAGGTGGGAGCGACCATCGAAGGGCAGTTCATGCCGATGCCGAACGGGCGTGCGCCTTCCTTGTTCTCGGTCTTCAGGCTGACATCGAGTTGCAAGCGCGGTGAGATGACCTTGGCAAACTCGACGCCGAGGCTGGTGCGCTTGACCTTCAGATCGAGATCTGAGCCGCTGCCGAGGCCATTCAACAAGGGCATGACTTGCGGGCTGGTGGAGCCTGCGCCTTGCAGGCCCGAGTTGAAGATAGTCGGGTCGCGATGTACCAGTTCTCCGTAGTTGGCCGAGAACTTCCAGCTGCCTGGCATCTTCCACCAGAAGCCGAACTCGCGGGTGTCACCGAGCAGGTCGGTTCCATAGAACTGCGTTGATGCGCCAGTGTCCTCGTTGCGGCGGAAGTAGTCGACACCGAGCAGGGCGACGCCCGTGCTGCCGGGTCTCATACCGCTGTATTGGTCGAAGATCGACCGGTCGGCACCGCTGCCACTGAAGCCTCCCAGACCCAGGCTGAGCGAGTATTTCGCATCGTCGGCCTGTGCATGCAAGGGGGTGAAAGCTGCGCACAAGGCCAGCACCAAGGCCGTAGGGCAGACGTTTGGTTTCCGAAAAAGCAGGGTCATCTGATCTCTCCGGTACTCAGCGGAACAAGAACTGCGGCGTCGGGTTGGTGGTCGACGGGTTATTGGAGCCATGGATCTGGGTGTGGCAGTTCAGACAACTGCGGCCCTGCCATAGATTGACCACGTTCTTGCCGCTGGTAGTGGCAGTGACGGAGGACTCGAACTGGCCTCCCGCCGCGGGAGGAAATACGCCCGCCTGCCCACCGACCGCGCCAATCGCGCCGGCCACATGCGGTGTGTGGCATTGCTGGCACAGGATCGGGGCACGCGCCTTCAGCATCGATGCCACCGTGCTGCCATGCGGGTTGTGGCAATTCGCGCAGTCCTCGGTGACCGGCTCATGGGCATGCACAAACGGACCGCGCTTTTCAGCGTGGCAGGTGTAGCAGGTGTCGTTGATGCTGTCGCGCTTGGCCAGTTTCGGGCCAGCCGATCCATGCACATTGTGGCAATCCGAGCAAACCATCTTTCCTTCGGGCAGCGGGTGATGCGAGGGTCGGCTGAGTTGCGCCCTTTGCTCCTTGTGACAGGTCTCGCAGAATTGGACCTGGGTCGCCTTCGCGCGCACCTTGTCCTCATTCGTGTGAATCTTGTGGCAAGTGTTGCAGGCGACGTTGCCGGTTTCGTGTTGACTACCTGCCCACAGCGCGCGCTTGGCGTCCTTTTCATGGCAGCCCAGGCACACCTCGCTCTGCTCAATGCCGGTCAGGTTGGCCCCTTTGCCGAACAGACGGTCCGGGCTCGGGCGTTCCTTGGCTCCAGCGGGTTTGTTCACATGCGTGGGGCTGGGCCCGTGACAGGTGACGCAAGTGGGTGTGCGCTCATCGGCCACGGCCGCATGCGCGGTGCGGCTCCAATCGGGCCTCTCCTCTTCATCGTGGCACTTCACGCAGGCAGCGGATGCCTTGGCGTCGACATTGGCCGACGCGACTCCGACCAGGCCAAATAGAGTCAGGCCTGCCGTCAGCAGTGCTAGTTTCATTCTTCGCATTCGATTCCCCAGCGCCAATTAGCTAAAAAAGGAGGACCTCATCAGGCGGCCCTCCCTTCGTGTCGCCCTGCCGGCGATTACTTCTGACCGTGGACGAGGTCCACGCCCTTGAAACTGCCACTCGCATGGCAATCGTCACAGACTTCCTGCCTCAGCATCGACTGTGCTTGCGTACGAGTCGAGAACGACGCGTTGCCGAAGCTCGCGACGTGACTCAATGCTGCGGAGGAATCGTGGCAAGCCGTGCAAGTGGCTGCCTTGGGCGAGATGACCAGCCATCCCATCGGATCGATGACGCCACTTGGCTTGGCAACGACCGCGCCCAGCGGACTCTTGTCATTCTTGTATGAGTCGTTCACGTGGCAGGCATTGCAGTCGATGCCCGCCCCCACTGCGGTCGGCCCTGGCCATGCGACCTCGGCAGAGAAGTTATCGGCAGGCGCTGCTGCTGAACCCGTGTATCCGGCGCTCGTCCGAGCGGTGTTGATCATATCGGCGATCGTTTCGAACGTCGCTCCCGGGGCGACCAGCGTTCCGGCCGGAATCACGGTGGTGGAAACACCCTTGATGGTGGCTTTCTGGTCGGCGAAGAAGCTGCCGCCCAAGGATCCCAATATGCCGTCCTTGCCGAACTCGCCAACCACCGCGTTGCCGTGCGTGAACGCATAGCTGCGGGCTGCACCGCCGTGGATGCCGTGGATCATGCGCTTGAACTGGTAGGACTCGTTCAGCGCCATGCCGTTGGTCATGACGGTACTCGACATCCGGTTCGCGTCGTGACAGACCACGCACTGTTCCACGATATTGCGGTCGCCGCTGTGGAAGGCGACCGACAGCGTGTTCGAACCGGCAGCCGTGCCCAGCAAGCCGTGGCAGGCGTTGCATTTCTCGGTGGCAACGATGGTGCGACGTGGTGTCAGCGTGCCTGTCAGCGCGAGTTCCTGGAAGGTGTTCTGCACCGGCACGTTCACTGTTGCGGCGGGCGAGGCGGGTGGACGCGGGACCGCAGCCGACTTCGCCTCCAATTTGGCTTCCATCGCGTAGCCGTAGCTGATCACGCGCGCCGTACCCGCAGCCACCGAAATCGCTGTGTCCGCCGGCACGCTGATTTGCGCTGTGTAGTGGTTGCTGCCATCGTTCGTGCCGCTGACTGCATCGACCCTGGCGCCGCTGCCGCCGTTGTTGTAGGACGAGAACTCGGTCACCGCGGTCGGCTGTCCCACCATGCTCTGGTAGGCCAGATAGAAGCGCAGACTGGCGAACCTGGTGTCGCCCTCGAGCTTGTAGGCCTTGTCGCCATTCGTCGGATCGGACAGGAAGTACTTGACGGTGACCTTGCGAGTGGATGCGTCGTACGACGTACTCTCGATGTTCATCTTGTACTTGGCGCTGTTCGTCTGAGCCTGGTTGAAGTGCACGACCTCAGGCGAGATGTTGGAGCCAGGTCGGTGGCATGCGGCGCATACCGCGTTCGGAATGTCCGTCGCCACCGCGTCGCTGCGCAGCAGGTAGGCCACCGCAATGGTCGTGTGGAAGGTATTCCAGTCCGAGCCAGCCTTGCTGGCGTGGCAGGTCAGGCAGGCCGGCTTGCTGGCCTTGGTCTTCCAGTTGTCGCCTTGCGGGGTGCTTGCATTCGCGCCCGAGTGGCACTTGGTGCAATTGCGCAGGTCTTGCGGGAAGCCGACTTCAGCATAATCATTCTTGCTGTCGCGGTAGCCCCAGATCGTGTAGTCCTCACCGCCCTTGCCTGCGTCCAGCGCTTGTTTGAGTAACTTGCCGGCATGGATCTTGTGCACCATCGTGGTGAGGTTGAGCACGTTGCCGCTGTTGGCGTCGGTGGTTCCGGGGTTGTGACACATCACGCACAACTGCGTGTCGACGCGTCCGCCGCCGTGCATGGCGAGCTTGTCGTGGCAGCTATTGCACGACGACACATCGGTCATCTTGCGTGTCTTGGCCGGGTCGGTGACTGCCACCGAATTGCCGTTGGCGTCGATTGTGAAGTCGAAATAGGGATTGACCTTGACGGCCGCGCCGGCGGCGTTGGTGTAGCTGAGCTGGATCGCGACGCGATGCGTGCGTGCGGGCTCGAACACCACGCCATTGGTCTGCGCCACATTCTTGATGTCGGTCTTGAACGTGTAGGTGTAGTAACCGTCGGGGTTGTAGACGAGTTGTGCCGCCTTCAGCGCCGCATCGGTCTGCTTGCCGTCGGTGGTCGCCTGCTTGGCTGTTGCCAAGGCGGGCACGCCGTTCGGGCCGACGCCGGCAGTCGCGGTTTCGGTGCGATAGATGTAGTTCACCCACTGGTCGGGTTCGCCGTCGACTCCGGGTACCAGCTTGGCGATCAAGAAACTCATATCGTTGAGGGTCAGTCCTTGCTTGACTGCACCATCGGAGAACACCGCGAAGTTCACCTTCGGGGGGCCGTTGACGGTGACGGCGGGCACACCGGCGTTTTGCAGCACCGTGAACGCGGCAGACGTATTCGTCGCGGTGTCATTCGCCGCAAGCGCAGCTGCTGCGTTGACCGTAGCCGCCAACGCCGTCGATGCAGGTGGCGTGACCACGGAAGGTGGCGCATCAGCGCTGCTGCTGCCACCGCCACAACCGGCGACAAACACGGCAACCAGCGCCGCCATGCCACATCGAACGACCGAAAGCTTCATACACCTACCCCTGTCAATGCCAAACGTTCGAGAGACATCCTCGCCCAACCGCGCAGCGTCAGCACCCCTTGGTGCTGGTCACAGCCTAGCGGCGCCATCTTGGATGGAAACCCAGCCTCAGTCGAGACGGGATTTCCCTCAACCACGCTCGCGGCGTGGCTTTGCGCGCATGGAAGCTACTTGGCGAGCAAGTCGATTTCCTGCGGACCCGGGCCATCGGGCTCGGTGTGGGCGATGCCGAAATGGCATTCGATGCAGGCCATGTTTTCTTTCTTGGCTTTGGTGTGGCGCGACTGTGCCTTTTCTGTCTGCAGGTCTTTGCTCATATGGTCGAACGAGTGGCAGTTCTTGCACTCGCGTGAATCGACGTCTTTCATGGACTTCCAGACCGACACGGCCATCTTGTAGCGTTCGGCCAAGAACTTCTCGCGGGTGTCGATCTTGCCGGTAATGGCGCCGTACAGTTCCAGGGAGGCCCTCATCTTGCGTTTCAGCTTGGGAATGAGTTCCTTGGGTACGTGACAGTCCGGGCAGGTGGCGCGCACACCGGTTCGATTCGAGTCGTGGATCGTGCCTTGGTACTCCTTGAAGACGTTGTCCTTCATCTCATGGCAACCGATACAGAACGCCTCGGTGTTGGTCACCGTCAGCGCTGTTCCGAATCCGCCCAAGGCTGCAGCGCCGACAACAAAGCCGATCAGCACCGCAACGATCGCGAGCTTGAGCGGCGCATAGTTGCCGAGCTTGGCACGAAGTGGATCCAACATCTTGAATCTCATGGTGTGTTCGTTTTCAGGTTTGATTGATGCCGCTGGCTATTGAGCGAGGATCCACTGAATGACGTTCTTTATCTCAGCGTCGTCCTTGGTCTTCAGCGTGCTGTGCTCTTCCTCCGAACCGTCCTCGAGTTTGACCTTGGGTTTGGTGGTCAGGTGAGTGAAGAGCTTCTTCTCCGCGTCGGCCTTGCCTTTCAGGTCTGCAGCTGTCTTCTTGAACGCCGGACCTTCCTTCTTGGCGGTGAGCGAATGGCATTTCATGCAACCGCTCTTCTTGGCCAGCGCGGCAGCGGCGTCGGCATCGAAGGCAGATGCGGGAGTGCTGGCGCCGAACAGGGCGACGACCGACACCAATACAGCGGGGAGCAGTGCTTTGTTTCTCATAGGGACCTCTGAATAGTGGTTGGATGCTGGACATATTAACTTGCGTCGACCGATCTTAAGTTCCTTGTCCGTCAAGAGGAATGTCTTCCGACCGGACTTGAGAATTCCCTGACACACATCAATGCGCCACCGGCCTGCACCCGGCAATCGTTGCCGTCGGACAACTGCGATCAGGAATCCGGCGCTGCAACAACATAGAGAAAACCATGGTTGAGCTATCGCAAGAGCCAAGCCGCGCATCGGACTACAAATGCACTTGTGGATGCTGATGGTTTTGCGAGTTGTACTCTTTGGCAACAAGCAGCCGGATGCAGGCTCGTGGATCGACCCCGACACAGGCACAAGACTTCACAGGGTGGGGCGCTTTGATGGAGATGGGTTATGAAGCGCGCAATCTTGAACGTTCTCGCAGCGTTGACAGTAGGCATGGTGGCGGGCTCGGTAGGGGCGGCCGAGCCGGCGACGCCTGCGTCTGACGAGGCATCGATCGCGCGCGGCGGGCGGCTCTACGAGTACTGGACGCATGAGTCGAAAGAACGCGAGCAGGTCATTCCCAACCCCGCATTCACCACCAAGCAGGTTCGCGTGGATCCGACCGACACCTGGCGCTGTGTGGAATGCCACGGCTGGGATTACAAGGGCAATCATGGCTTCATCGGCATCCGCGCCCGCTTGGGCGGCAATCCTGCCGAAATCGTTGCGCTGCTGAAGACCGCGCCGCACGGTTTCGAAGAACTGATGCATGAGAGTGACCTGACAGATCTGGCCAACTTCGTCGTGCGCGGCCAAGTCGACATGGCGCCGATGATCGCTTCGGCACGCGGTTTGAAGGCCGGCGCGTCCGGCTGGGAAAACATGTTCGCCACGACCTGCGCCAATTGCCATGGGTTGGATGGCGGACGCCAGCGCGGCGTGCCGCAGTTGGGTGATACGGCCAGGCAGCAGCCGAGCAAAGTGCTACACGTCATCATGAACGGCCACGCAGGCGGCAATATGCCTGCGCTCAGAGCCTTCGGCAACGGCATGGCGGTCGGCATGCTGGCCTATGTGCAGACGCTGCCGAGTCAGAACATGGCAGCCTCGGTCGCGAATGGCGGACGCCTGTACGACGACTGGCAGGGCGCTACCGGCAACAAGCAGGCCTTGCCGCATCCGGCCTACCCGGCGAAGTCCTACTACGCGATCGCGCCGTCGGTGACCTGGCGCTGCAAGGAATGTCACGGCGCCGACTACAAGGGCAACCTGGGTCAATACGCCAAGGGCATCCATTTCACTGGCATCAAGGGCATACGCTCGATGGCAGGCGCCGATCCGGACCAGATCATGGGCATCTTGCGCAACAAGACACATATGTTCGGCGCCGTGATGAAGTACCGTGATCTGCAGGATCTGGCCAATTTCGTCAGCCGTGGACAGGTGGACATGGACCTTGCCATCGACCCGCAGACCCGCCTTGGGCGCGGCGATGCGAAACGCGGCGAAGCGTTCTACCAGACCATCTGTGTCGGATGCCACGGCCGCGATGGTCGTTTCACTGCGAAGCGCTTCCTGGGCAACCGGGCCAGACTGGATCCGTGGGAGTCTCTGCACTCGATGCTCAACGGCCATCCCGACGACAACATGCCGGGACTGCGGGAGTTCGACCAGCGAGTGGTGACCGACGTCTTGACCTACCTGCAGAGCTTGAAGGACAAGCGCTAGCGCGCTTCATTGCCCGATTGACAACAAGGATGACCGCTGCGCTGAGGGCGGGTTCATATCTCAGTCAAATTTGCCGGAGTAATCATGAAGATCAAGTCTCTCCCTCTCCTCGCTCTGCCGCTGTTTTTCGCCATGGCAGGGATCGCGCCGGTGCATGCGGCGGTCGACGCGGAGGGTGCTCAAGAACTGATGAAGAGCAATAAGTGCACGAAATGCCATGCCCCTGAAAAGGATCGCACCGGGCCCTCACTGAAGAAGATTGCCGCCAAGTACAAGGGCAAAGCCAACGGCGAAGAGGCGGTGATCAAGAACATGACAACCGGGCCCAAGGTGAAACTTGATGACGGTTCCGAAGAAGAGCACAAGATCATCAAGGAAAAAGATGCTGCCCAGTTGAAGAACCTGGCGCAGTGGATTCTTTCGCACTGATAGCGCGTAGTCGCGAGCGGTTCGGTCGAATTGACGGACCGCCACGCGCATGTATCGAACCGGGCGCGCCCGGTTCATGAAGCGCCTGGACAGACCGGGCGTGGGGCGAGATTGCCTATCGCCAGGCTACTTCGGAGAACACCACTATGCGTACCAGCAAGCTTGCTGCGTGCCTCGCGACGATCGCGCTTTGTCTTTCGGCGGCCTTCTTCAGCGGCGCCACGGCGGCCGCCGCGGCCAGCAAGCATTCGGCGCCCGGCCTGGGCAATACGACATGCCTGTCGTGCCATGACGGCAAGAAGGGAAAGCTGGAAGTGCCCGACGCGAAGGGCGAAATGCGAGCGCTCAAAAATGTCGATCCCGCGAAGTTCTCCAAAAGCGTGCACGCTGAAATGGAGTGCATTGCCTGCCACCTCGATATCAACGACAGCGCAACGCCTCACCGCAAGACCATCGGCGAAAAGAAGCCTGATTGCGCGCAGTGCCATCTGGAAGTTGCGAAGACGCTGTCGAACTACAAAACCGCCGGAGAGCGGCGCGCCCTGCGCGTCGTGGTCGAGAACATAGACGCCTACAAGACGTCGTCGCACGCCCAACCCAATAATGAAGACCCGAGCAGGCCCGATGCCTCGTGCAACGATTGCCACAATGTCCACAGTTTCGATATTCCGCGCCGCGACTCGCCAGCGCGCACCGAATGGCGGCTTGGCGTGTCCGACCTGTGCGGCACTTGTCACGACGCGCATCTCGAAGAGTGGTCCGACTCGGTACATGGCAGGGAAATCAAGCTCAAACACAATGCCAAGTCTGCCAACTGCGCTGACTGCCACACCGCGCACAAGGTCGGCAAACCCCGCTCGAACGAGGTCAAGCTGGCGATAACCGCCAAGTGCGGGAACTGCCACGAGGAGGCCTACAAGTCCTACCGGGCCACTTATCACGGCCAGATCGCCACGCTCGGCTACGCCTACACGGCCAAGTGCTTCGATTGCCACAGCAGCCATGACATCGCGCCGTCGAAAGATCCCAAGTCGAGGATGCACATCGACAACCGCTTGGAAGCCTGCCAGAAATGCCACAGTGGCAAGAAGGACATACCCAAGGCAAGCGCCGGCTTCGTCAGCTTCAGCCCGCATGGCACGACCAACGATTTCGCGGCCTATCCGCAGATCTGGGTTGCCAACAAGATCATGATCCAGCTGCTGGTCGGCACGTTCGGGTTCTTCTGGCTGCACACACTGCTGTGGTTCTATCGCGAATACAAAGAGCGCCAGCAGCGCAAGTCACAACCTCACGTCAAGCTCGATGGTTTGCCCGAAGTTCCCGCCAAGCTCCATGGCAAGCACTTCCAGCGTTTCAGCC
>Ga0315270_10001969_pt1 | contig 10917 bp, 9 predicted proteins | sample C1_bottom_MG_FD_204932 | JGI IMG/M metagenome (GOLD analysis project Ga0315270, IMG submission 204932) | Sediment microbial communities from Yellowstone Lake, YNP, Wyoming, USA - C1_bottom | ecosystem: Environmental > Aquatic > Freshwater > Lake > Sediment | place: USA: Wyoming | collected... | reverse complement strand
TCCCGGGTTTGCCAAGAGCCATTAATGCCATGGCACCCTATGCGCTCGCGTTCAAACCTCACGTAATTCATGCCCACGACTACACCGCTCTACCAATTGCGATGGCGTTAGTTGATCGGTTGACAAGTGCGGGCACTGACTCGAAGTTGGTTTACGACGCTCACGAATATTTGCAGGGCGTACATCACCTAAGTCCATATGCTCATGCCGCCTATACAAATGCCGAGAAAGAAGGTTCGGCTAAATCGGATGCGGTCATTGTCATAAGCGAGGAAATGGGTCCGCTGATTCGCGATTATTTGTCGCTGAGTTTTGATCCAGTGGTAGTGGCAAATGATCCAGTGGTAGAAGGAAGGCGCGAGAGCGCGGCCAATCTTCGAACCCAGTGCGGAATACCAGAAGGGGTTCCACTATTTGTCTACTCGGGAGCGGTGGCTCCACAACGTGGGCTCGGCACTGTCGTCGATGCACTTCCATTGTTGCCGAACGTTCATCTTGCAATCATTGCCCAACCTTCCAACCCGCACGTGCAGGCTCTAGCCGAAGAGGCGCGACGAATTGGCGTCGCGGATCGAGTTCATGTGCGCCCGTATGTGCCTAATGCGGAACTTGTCTCTTATTTGAGTTCTGCAGATGTTGGTCTGATTCCAATTTTGCATCGCCCAAACCACGAGATTTCACTCATCACAAAATTTGGTGAGTATGCGCAAGCTAATCTGCCGATTTTGGTTTCAGATGTGCGCACGATGTCTGCCGAGGTGAGACGGATTGGCAACGGCGAAGTATTCGTTGCCGACGATGTGACTTCATTTGTTGAAGCGGCGAAGAAAGTACTTGATGATCTAGATAAATATCGAGCTGCCTATACTCCTGAAGTTCTATATGCGCGATCCTGGTCGCGTCAGGCCGAAGTCCTACTCGATCTCTATGCCAAGTTAGTTGCCGATCAAGGGCTATTGCCGATCGCCGACGGAACTCATGATTTTGTTCTAGGCCAAGTGAAACCGCTTTCTGGACCTAGAGAATTTGCGCGTTAGAAGTTTGCGCCTGTTCTTAGTGCTTGGTTGAGTCGTACCGTTCGTAGGAAGCCTTGATCTCTTTCTCGGCTTCGACGCGACCAACCCAGGTTGCTCCTTCTACACTCTTGCCAGGTTCAAGGTCCTTATAGACTTCAAAGAAGTGTTGAATTTCTAGACGATCGAATTCGGCTACGTGGTGAATATCGCGGAGGTGTTCTTTTCTAACATCACCGGCGGGAACGCAGAGAAGTTTGTCATCGCCACCAGCTTCGTCGGTCATTCGAAACATCCCAATAACTCGGCAGCGCACTACGCATCCTGGGAATGTCGGTTCATCCAACATCACCAGGGCATCGATTGGATCTCCGTCCAGGGCCAGCGTGTCCTCTACGAAGCCGTAGTCCAGGGGATACCGAGTCGAGGTGAAGAGCATTCGGTCCAACCGAATCCGGCCCGTCTTGTGATCTACCTCATACTTATTCCGGCTACCAGCTGGGATTTCAACTACGACATCAAAGGTCATGGGTTCCATAGGGGCATTCTCCCCTATTCAACGGAGATTCTTAGCATCGGAAAGAGCGTTAGAGACCTAAGCGGCGGAGGAAATTCGGGAACCTCTGCGACACGTGGCTGCTGGGATAGGACCCGGTGTGACACTGACCCGGGCAATCACCATACTTACCCCAAGCTTCGTAGCTAAAGGGGACACAGCGCCGTGACCAAGTACGTATACGACTTTACTGAGGGCGACCGCTCAATGGCGGATCTGCTCGGTGGCAAAGGTGCCAACCTGGCGGAGATGACCCGATTGGGACTTCCAGTACCGCCTGGATTCACCATTACGACCGAGGCCTGTCGGGCCTATATGGCCGGACGACGAGAACCAGCCGGACTCGGACCCCAGGTTGGGACGGCGCTTGCGGCTACCGAGTCGCGTTCACGTAGACGCTTTGGGGATCCAGAGAATCCATTACTTGTCTCCGTACGATCTGGTGCCCGTTTTTCGATGCCAGGCATGATGGAAACAGTTTTGAACATAGGCTTGAACGACGAAACTCTCCCTGGTCTGGCAAAGGCCACAGGGGACGAACGTTTTGCTTGGGACTCTTACCGCCGCTTGATTCAGATGTTCGGTAAGACTGTTCTGGAAATCCACGGCGAAAAGTTTGAACACATTCTTGATGCGGCAAAGAAATCCGCAGGCGTGGCCACCGATTCAGAACTGACGACTGAGCAATTGAAAGAGCTGGTAGAAAAATTCAAGCAAGTTGTGCTTGAAGAAACCGGCAAAGAATTCCCACAAGGGGTATTCGCTCAACTCGACTTGGCGATTCGTTCAGTTTTTGATTCTTGGAATACCGATCGGGCGAAGATCTACCGTCGTCAAGAACGCATTTCTGATGACCTGGGTACTGCCGTAAATATCTGCACAATGGTCTTCGGAAATCGCGGAACCGATTCGGGTACTGGAGTTGCATTTACTCGCGACCCTGCAACTGGCGAACCGGGTGCCTATGGAGATTGGTTACCTGATGCACAGGGCGAAGATGTGGTAGCTGGTATTCGTAACACCTATTCACTCGAAGACCTTCGCCAAATGATGCCGAAGGTGCACGAAGATCTCATGCGTACCATGGACATCCTTGAAGCTCACTACAAAGATTTGTGTGACATCGAATTCACGATCGAAGACGGCACGCTCTGGATGCTCCAAACGCGAGTCGGAAAACGCACCGCTGCTGCAGCATTTTGCATCGCAATGCAACTGGTAGACGAAGGCGTGATCACACTTGATGAGGCGCTTGAGCGAGTGAATGGCGACCAACTTAGTCAGTTGATGTTCCCTCGTTTCGATTCCTCTGCAGAACGTGACCTGATCGCTAAGGGGATTGCGGCTTCGCCTGGTGCTGCTATTGGCGCAATTGCTTTCACTTCGGCAGAGGCAATCGAGTACTCAAAGGTTGGCACCCCTTGCATTCTTGTCAGAAGAGAGACAAACCCTGACGATCTTGGGGGGATGATTGCCAGCGTCGGAATTTTGACCAACCGCGGTGGAAAAACCTCGCACGCTGCAGTGGTGGCGCGCGGAATGGGTAAGACGGCGGTTTGTGGCGCGGATGAATTGACAGTGGATGCCGCTGCTGGAGTATTTACAACCGGCGATGGACGGCAATTCAAGCGCGGGGAAATAATCAGCATTGATGGAACCTCTGGCGATGTGTTTGCCGGCGAAGTTCCAGTTTCGCCGTCACCTATTAGTCGCTACTTTGACGGCCAAATCAAGAAGGGTGATGCCGACTTCGACGACTTGGTTGCTGCCGTCGATCGTCTAGTTACCCACGCCGACAAAGTTCGTAAGATGTCAGTCCTTGCTAACGCAGACACTGGTGAGGACGCAGCAAGGGCTCGACGTATGGGCGCTCGTGGAATTGGTTTAGCCCGTACTGAGCACATGTTTTTAGGCGAACGAAGGTTATTAGTGGAACGCCTGATCCTCAGCGAAACACAAGAGCAACGTGACGTTATTTTCGATGAACTATTGCCTCAGCAGGTTTCTGACTTTGAATCACTCCTTAGCGAAATGGATAGTTTCCCGGTAATCATCCGACTGATAGATCCTCCGCTTCATGAGTTCTTGCCAGATCGGACAGAACTCGCGGTAAAGGTGGCCTTGGCCAAAGAGCGCGGACAGGAAGTTCAAAGCGATATAGATCTGCTGGCTCTAGTTGAACATCACCATGAGCAGAATCCAATGCTCGGCATGCGCGGGGTGCGACTAGGTCTGCAATTCCCTGGCCTTTTCGAAACCCAAATCCGTGCGGTCGCAATTGCCGCGGCCAAACTCATCAAGGCAGGTCGTGACCCAAGACCAGAGATCATGGTTCCGTTGGTCGCGACAGTGGCTGAGTTGGAGCCAGTACGTGTGTTCGCAGAGAGAATCCTTGCTGAAATTGCTGAAGAGCAAGGAGTGGAACTTCATGTTCCCATTGGAACAATGATCGAACTTCCACGTGCTGCATTAACTGCTCATCGAATCGCGCGAGCCGCGGACTTCTTCTCCTTTGGAACCAATGACTTAACACAGACAACGTGGGGCTTTAGCCGCGACGACGTCGAAAGCGAATTCATCGGTGACTATCTTGAACGAGGAATTCTTGGTACCTCGCCGTTCGAAAGCATCGATGTTTTCGGTGTTGGCGAATTGGTAAGAATTGCTGCCGAGAAAGGGCGCAGTACTAAACCAAACCTCTCTCTCGGTGTCTGCGGTGAACATGGTGGCGATCCAACTTCGATTCATTTCTTTGCCGAAGTGGGTCTTGATTACGTTTCCTGCTCGCCATTTCGAGTGCCGGTTGCCCGGTTAGAAGTTGGTCGCGCGGCTTTGAAGAATGTGATCAAGAGCGAATCTCGCTAAAATTTGAGCAAAGCCGCCGCTCGAGGTGAGGCAAGCCGCCGCTCGAGGTGAGGCAAGCCGCCGCTCGACGGAATAGTCACCGAGTTAGGTGCGCTTTAGCGCTTCTGTTAGTCGCTCTGCCGTCGCAACTACTGCCGCCGCATGCAATCTGCCTGGCTGACGACCAAGACGTTCCAATGGTCCACTGATGCTAACTGCGGCGACAACTCGATTGTGTGGCCCACGCACCGGTGCCGAGACGCTAGCCACTCCAGCCTCTCGTTCTCCGATACTCATTGCCCAACCACGTCGACGCACCGCGGCCAACATCGTGGCATTGAACTTGGCTGAGGCAAGTGAGCGATGTAGTCGATCTGCATCTTCCCAAGCCAACAGGACTTGCGCCGCTGATCCGGCTTGCATTGAAAGCACTGATCCAACTGGAACCGAATCGCGTAACCCGGTGAGGCGTTCAGCAGCGGCCACACAAATGCGTTGGTCTCCTTGGCGGCGGTATAGCTGGGCACTCTCGCCAGTGGCATCGCGCAGCGCGTTCAACGCGGGCACTGCAACCGCAATTAGTCGATCCTCGCCAGCCGAGGCGGCCAATTCGACGACGCGAGGACCAAGAATGAATCGACCCTGAAAATCGCGAGCCACTATCCGGTGGTGTTCTAGAGCTAGGGCAAGGCGATGGACCGTTGGTCTGGACAATCCAGTTGTTGCTACCAGTCCGGCCAGGCTCTGTGGTCCAGATTCCAGTGCGCCCAGAACTGCTGCAAGTTTGTCTAAAACGCCAACTCCGCTACCCTTGTCCATAATCTAATATTGGCGTATCACAATGTGAGAAGCAAGGGGGCGCGAAATGGCAAAGACCTTGGCGCAAAAAGTTTGGGAAGACCATCTGGTGCGACGTGAACCTGGCGAGCCAGATCTGCTTTATATCGATTTGCATTTGCTTCACGAGGTGACAAGTCCGCAAGCTTTTGATGGTTTGCGACTTGCAAACCGTCCGGTACGAAGAGCCGATCTTACGATCGCCACCGAAGATCACAACACGCCAACTATTGATATTGATAAGCCCATTGCAGATTTGGTGTCACGCACCCAGATTGAGACGCTTCGGAAGAACTGCGCAGAATTTGGCGTTCGCCTTCATTCACTAGGAGATGCTAATCAGGGCATTGTTCACGTCGTTGGACCTCAACTCGGGTTGACCCAACCTGGCATGACCGTCGTCTGTGGTGATTCGCACACGAGCACTCATGGCGCTTTTGGGGCGCTCGCATTCGGTATTGGCACCAGCGAAGTTGAACATGTGCTTGCTACCCAAACCTTGCCGTTAGCGCCTTTTAAGACAATGGCGATAACCGTTAATGGAACCTTGCCAAATGGTGTGACAAGTAAGGACATCATTCTTGCTGTCATTGCAAAAATCGGTACCGGCGGTGGACAGGGATATGTCCTTGAATACCGTGGCGAGGCGATCCGAGCTCTTTCGATGGAAGGTCGAATGACGGTCTGCAATATGAGTATTGAAGCGGGTGCTCGAGCTGGCATGATCGCGCCGGATGAAACCACCTTCGCTTATCTAAATGGGAAGCCCCATGCACCAACCGGTTCTGATTGGGATGCCGCGGTGGAGTATTGGGCCACCCTGAAAAGTGATGAAGACGCAAAATTTGATACTGAAGTTGTAATTGATGCGACCACCTTGTCGCCTTTTGTCACTTGGGGAACCAACCCAGGACAGGGATTGCCGCTCTCTGCGAACGTCCCTAATCCGGACGAGATCGACGATGCGGAAGAACGGGGCGCAGCCGAACGCGCTCTTACCTACATGGGTCTAACCTCTGGCACCCCCTTGCGCGACGTGCGAGTGGATACCGTGTTCCTGGGTTCGTGTACCAATGGTCGAATTGAGGACCTTAGAGCGGCCGCTGCGGTCATTGAAGGCCGCAAGGTATCTAGCGACGTGACGATGCTGGTGGTCCCAGGCTCTGCCAAGGTTCGCCTTCAGGCCGAGAGCGAAGGATTAGACAAGATCTTTCTTGCGGCCGGCGCCCAATGGCGTCAAGCCGGATGCTCTATGTGTCTTGGCATGAATCCTGACCAACTAAAGCCAGGAGAGCGAAGCGCTTCGACAAGCAATCGAAATTTTGAAGGACGTCAAGGTGTCGGTGGACGTACTCACCTAGTCAGTCCACTTGTGGCGGCAGCAACTGCTGTACGCGGCACCCTTTCTTCGCCAGCAGATCTTTAAGGAGGCATCAGATCATGGAGAAATTCATCACACATACCGGTACCGCATTGCCGCTTCGTCGGAGCAATGTGGATACCGATCAAATCATTCCTGCGGTTTATTTGAAGCGAGTAACTCGCACTGGATTCGAAGATGGCCTCTTTGCCGCCTGGCGCAAAGATCCTGACTTTGTCCTGAACAATGCGGCCTATCGCAACGCTTCAGTATTGGTCGCGGGCGCGGATTTTGGCACCGGCTCTTCACGGGAACATGCAGTTTGGGCGCTCCAAAATTATGGTTTCAAAGCCGTCCTTTCCAGCAGATTTGCCGATATTTTCCGCGGCAATTCGCTCAAAGGCGGTTTATTGACCGTGATTTTAACCCCTGAAGAAATCGAAGCTATTTGGGCCGCAATTGAATCTGACCCTGGTTTAGAAGTGAATGTTGACCTCGTCGGAAAGCAAGTCCGGTGGGGAACAAACACGGCCAACTTTGAAATCGATGACTACACCCGTTGGCGTTTGATGGAAGGTCTTGACGATATCGGGCTAACTCTTCGCCAGAGTGAAGCCATTGATGCCTTCGAAAAGACCCGGCCAAATTTCAAACCGACGACCTTGCCGGCCAAGATCTGACTACGACACAAGGTTTTTTACTGGTTTGTGTTGGACGTTTCCACTTGTTTTCACGTAGGTTACGGGTACGGCCGGACGGGGAAGTCCGGAAGTCTTAACGTACTAAGGGGAATTCGTGAATAAGTCCGAGCTTATCGATGCACTTGCTGCGCAACTTGATGGCAGCAAGAAGGATGCAACAACCGCTGTTGAAGCAGTTCTAGATCACATCACTCGTGCCGTAGTAGCTGGCGACAAAGTTGCCCTTGCAGGTTTTGGCACCTTCCAGAAAGTGGCTCGCAAAGCCCGTACTGCTCGTAACCCATTAACTGGTGCGGCTGTAAAGGTAAAGGCCACTAGCGTCATCAAGTTCAAGCCAGCAGTTCAACTCAAAGAAGTTGTTTCTGGTGCTCGTAAATTAGCCGCCCCAGCAAAGGCTGCCAAGCCAGTTGCTAAGCCAGCCGCTAAGAAGCCAGCCGCCAAGAAGGCCGCTGTAAAGAAGACCGCTGCTAAGAAGCCAGCCGCCAAGAAGACCGCTGCTAAGAAGCCAGCTGTCAAGAAGACCGCTGCTAAGAAGCCAGCTGTCAAGAAGGCCGCGAAGCGTCGCTAACCAGTTGGTTGATTAACAAGCATTAATAGGAACGGTGAGGGGCTACGGTCTCTCACCGTTCCTATTTTTATGTACTCGAAATTTCGGCAAGATCTTCGGGAGTGTCAACGTCAAAACGTACCGAGTGCGGAGCAGTTAACTCGGTGGCGCCAATTGATAAATGGATGGCCGCCGAGTTCTGGCCATACTGCGGACTTAGATTCAAAGCTTTCGACGAAGTCAGGACCGTTGTTCCTGTGCCATCTTTGTCTCTAACAAATGAGAGTGGATAACTTCTAGCCCTAAAAAGAACATCGGCTAAATCAATGGGGTCAAGCAAGGCTAGATCGCCTGGAATCACAGCAAGTAGTTGGTCGCCATGCCATTGATCTCGCGCGGCTCGAATCGCAGCATTCAAACCGCCGCCAGGATCGGTGACGATGCTGACCCGTTCACTGGCAAAACTCTCCCAGTGCCCATCGCCGGTCACGATCAGGACATGTCCGACTTCTTGGCAGTTAAGGATGGCCTGCAGGGTCTTTTCGGCAAAGTCGTAAGCCAGTGAGGTTATCTCAGGGCTGGCACCGAGCCGAGATTTGGCCGAAGTGCCAACTTTAATTGGCAGGATCACGCACCATCTTGAGGTGTCGAGAAGATTCATAGTGGTGATCATGCCATCGAGGGTAGGCTCCCGATGTGGCGATTGCGAAAGTACATGGCTGGTATCGATTTGCCGCCTCAGTAATCCGCCCGATTCTTTTCTTAGTAACTCGTCGAGACTGGCAAGGCGCTGAGAATATTCCACAAACCGGCCCGGCAATCGTATTGAGCAATCACATCTCCTATATGGATCCACTGGTTTTTACGCACTTCGTTTTCGACAATGGAAGAGCTCCTCGCTACCTGGGCAAGGAGTCTCTTTTTAGGATCCCCTTTATTGGACGGGTGCTCCGTGGCGCTGGGCAAATTCCGGTTTATCGAGAAACCGCTAGTGCAAAGGAAGCGCTCTTAGCCGCGGTGGATGCTTTAAAGAATGGGGAAGTAATCGGCATCTATCCTGAGGCGACGATTACTCGCGATCCAAATCTTTGGCCGATGGTTGGAAAAACTGGGGCGGCCAGGTTGGCGTTAATGAGTGGAGCTCCCGTTATTCCATGTGCACAGTGGGGCGCTCAAGATCTTCTCGCACCGTATTCAAAACGCTTTCATCTGTTTCCACCAAAGTTGGTACATGTTCGAGCGGGCACTCCACTAGATCTGAGTCAATGGCACGGCAAGGCCGATGACCAACAAGCCCTGATCGAAGTAACTGCCAAAATTATCTCCACTATCACTTCAATGCTCGCGCAAATCCGAAACGAAACTCCGCTCGCTGTCCCTTTTGACTTGCATAACTCGGATTTGCCGCGCACTGGCAATTTCCGCAAGGCCGCCAAAAAAATTGAAAGAGATGCAAAATGAAATGTGCAGTAATCGGCAGTGGATCTTGGGGCACGGCATCCGCCCAGATATTTTCCGACGCCGGAAATGAAGTCATCATTTGGGGTCGCGACGCCGCAGTTGTTGAAGAGATAAATCTTGAACATCGAAACTCTAAATTTCACCCGAATGCAATCTTGCCAGAAACTTTAACCGCAACTACTTCTCTTACAGATGCTTTGAAAGATGCTGAATTGGTGGCTCTGGCTATTCCCTCGCAAGCAATGCGCGCCACTCTGTCTGAAATGAAACCACTGATTACCAAAGAGGCCATCATCATCTCGCTGGTAAAAGGCGTTGAACTAGAGACGATGGAGCTAATGAGCGAAGTCATCGTTGAAGTGCTTCAAATTGATGCCGAACGAGTAACTGTTCTTACTGGACCAAATCTGGCTGGTGAATTGATAGCTAGACAACCCGCTGCCGGAGTTATCGCGGCCAAGGACACGGCGATTGCAGAAACGATTCAGCACGCAATCGCAACAGAATATTTTCGCCCATACACCTCCAACGATCTGATCGGATGTGAACTGGCAGGTGCCATGAAGAATGTGATGGCGCTAGCAGTGGGAATGGCCGTCGGTCTTGGAATGGGTGATAACACCAGGGCAACCGTAATCACTCGCGGTCTTGCTGAGATGGCCAGGTTAGGTGATGCGCTTTCGGCTCAGAGCCTTACTTTTTCTGGTCTGGCAGGACTTGGCGACCTCGTGGCAACCTGCTCTTCTCCCTTATCCAGAAACCGCTCCTTTGGAGAGCATCTGGGTCGTGGTGCAAGCCTTCAGGAGGCTATTGAAGCGACCAGGACCACCGCCGAAGGGGTTAGAACAGCGCCGGCAATTCTGGCCCTAGCCCGCGCACATCAGGTGGAAGTACCGATCACTGAGGCAGTGGTTGATGTGCTTGCTGGAAGACTCTCAAGCGCCGACGCCGTTCGTCGACTCATGGGCCGGTCAAAAAAGGCGGAGAGCTAGTTCGAGCTATTTTTTTGAAGTCCAATTCATATTTTCAAATGGTTGCGTGCCATCCACAATAAGGTCGGCAAGGCGTCTAGGCGCCCATTCTTCAAGGTAGCGATCTTCTTCTGGTTGCCAAACTTGCAACCAGGCGGCAGTGGCGCGTTCGCCCCACATTTTGGCTCCTTCGCGCTGGAGTCCTCTTTCCAAACAAACTTCCTTTGGCGTTTCATCCCAAACTTTTAAATCCCAATCGACTGGGAACTTGAAGCTAAAGCAACGCTCGATGATTACCCCACGGTCAATCTTTAAATGCCTTGGAGGTCCAAGTTCACCCCGATGAAAGTCAAACGGGTGGAAAGTAAATTCACGTATGCCCAGATTTACTGGACGAAGCATTTCCTCGTGGAAGCGTTCTTCATTGAAACTGCCCCAAGTGATTGCATCATCGTGCGGCTCAAAGTAGTCGTCGCCATTGATGACGAGGAAACCATCCAGTTCCTTACCTAGGAACTCTGCCAGAGCGGTTTTTCCTGCACCCCCACGACCGTCGATAGCTATCGTGAGGTACTCACCATTTTTTGGTTCCGCGCCGGAGTGAAGTCTTGCGATATCAATCATGTC
>Ga0315270_10001967_pt1 | contig 10919 bp, 10 predicted proteins | sample C1_bottom_MG_FD_204932 | JGI IMG/M metagenome (GOLD analysis project Ga0315270, IMG submission 204932) | Sediment microbial communities from Yellowstone Lake, YNP, Wyoming, USA - C1_bottom | ecosystem: Environmental > Aquatic > Freshwater > Lake > Sediment | place: USA: Wyoming | collected... | reverse complement strand
AATCTCGACAATTGTGACTTGGTGAATGCGATCTGGGTTGATCGCGGCGTGTGCGGCCCCGGGTCGATTGGAAAATGTGTAAAGTGATTCGCTGGCGACAGCGGGTTCGACCTGTGTTTTCCGTTTACTCAATCAACACTGTCGTATATCTGCGTACCTTGATGGTCTTCGACCAATAATTACCGGAAAGGCCGGCCTTGAGTTTCAGGTGGCGTAAAAATTCGCGCGGTTCCGGCAACGACTCCCACACCGACGGCAGAAACGTTCCGCGCCGCCTCCCGTCCTCCAGAATCAATCCGTCAATACCCGCACGCAGTTGCCGTAACAGATCAGCCTCGGAATCCACCCGCATGTTCTCCGGCGGACTCAGTACGGAAATATGCAGCGCCAGGCCGGTGAAATCCGCCGCCGTCAGCGGCGCGAAACGCGGATCATAAAATGCGGCAGCAAAGGCGTTGTGGGCGACATCCTCGACCAGCGCGCGCGTCGCTTCCAAGGTTCCGATGCATCCGCGCAAGTTGTTGTTCAATTCCAGGGTAACGAAAGTTGCCCGTGATTTTTGCAGCGCGGGCGGGTGGGCGCGTATATCAATCGCAAGCGCACGGCCTGTATCCAGACCGTACAAAATCGAGTCGCGCGCCACGCGCAACAGGTGGTGTTTTTCCGCAGCGCTGTAACGGGTGTCAGTTGATGACATAAGCGCCGTACCCGACCACCTGATTGCGCGGCCCGGCGGTGTCTCCGGAATTGCGCACATCGACCGCCTGCGCGTGCAGGCCGCGCTGGCGCGCAATGTACAGCAGGCCGCTGACTGGATTGCGTCCGCAGGCCGAGTCGTAGTCCAGGTCTTCAAAACGTAGTTGCTCAATCGCTTGCGAGGTGGCCGCGTCGAGCTGCTGCGCGGTGGCGTAGTCGTGGTAATGGCTCAAATCCGAACTGATGACAATCAGGGTTTCGTCCCCGCCCCACAATCGTTCCAATACCTGGGCCACGTCGTGCGGCGCGGCCTCGCCGACGACCAGCGGGACCAACGAAAATTCAGCGAGAATTGCCTGTAAAAACGGCAGATGCACTTCGAGGCTGTGCTCCTGTGCGTGCGCTTGATCGGAAGTACGCACGAACGGCAGGCCGGAGATGAGTTGCAGCGCGGCGCGATCGACCGGAATATTTCCCAGCGGCGTTGCAAAAAAGTCAACTCCTGGAGCGGCAAGGCCGCGCAGCGCGACTCGATGCGCTGGGCCGAGTAACACCACCCGGGTGATTCCGTGGGAGTAGGGTATGAGTCGTGCGTAGACGGATGCGGCGACCGGGCCGGAGTAAATGTAACCCGCGTGTGGCGCAATGATGGCCTTGGGTCGCGAACCTTTGGCGTTGGCGGCTGCCAGCAGTGACTGCACCAGGGCGTGCAGCTCGGCGGCGTTTTCCGGATAAAACAGCCCCGCAACTGCCGGGCGGCGTAGGGTGGCCATGACGTGTTTCCCGCAACGAGGATACACGGCAATTACAGGCTGCTACGCAGCGGAACGCAATAGGCGCAATTCCCGATGCGTTGCTGTCCGCTATTTGCTGGCGACGCGCTCCTGCGGCCGGTTATCCGCAGCGGCGCGGCTCACCTGACGCTTCAGGATATTGTGCGAACCCCACGCGTAGTAGCCGCGCGCATTTGCGGTGACCGGATCATTGACCAACACCAGTTGCGGAATGACGGGGCGCAAGTAACGTTCCATGATCTGGCCGCCGCCGCCGGTGATCAGCATGTGGTCGTATTCTTCCATCTGCCACAGAGAACGTGCTTCCACCAGCAGCTTGGTTGCCAGGTCTTTGAAGATGCCATCGCGGACGCCGGTAATATCCACTTGCTTGCCGGACACGTTGACATGGCCCGAGATCACGGACTCGTCCAGCGTATAGGTTTCGCGTTCCAGTCCGTGCTGAATCGACAAGGCAGCGGATATTGCGTCATAACCGTTCGACATGCCGATCGGTACCGTGCGGCTGAAAGCCGGCGAGTAATCGCCATCGATGATGGTGGCAAAGTCGCTGGTGCGGAAACCGATGTCGATAATGCCGACGCGGCCTTTGAGCATCGGGTGCTCGGGGCGCAGCTGGCCGCGATTATCCAGCACGGTAGACCAGTACGTGCCGATGGGTTGCGGCACGACTTCGATGCCGTCGATCCGGATGTTGAAGGTTTCGCGCTTGCCGCCGGTTTGCCGGATGATTTCATGTTCGCCCTGCAAGTGTTTAATCATGTCCTTCGCCATGTGCATCCGGCCAGGGGGCAGGCCGGTGACGACGAAGAACCGATTCAGCGATTCATGGCAATACAAGCTCAGCGTGCTGAGAAACAATACTTTCAGATCGTCGCCTTCGGTGCGCGTCACCGACAAGCCACGATGCGCGATCACCGAGTGGCGAATCGCCAGGTCGCCTAAGAAGTAATTTTTTCCGTTGATGGTGACCCGCAAGTCTTCGGTAATCGGGACTTTGCGGAAGCCCAGCGACATCGGCGGTTCGGTCGTGCTTTCGCCAACGACGCTCGGGAACGTGTAGCCATCCCGACCGTTGTCCACCTTGATGAACCCGTAACCCATATCCAAGCCTATGCACTGTTCCACGGTAGTTCCTCTTCTAAGCAGCCTGTTGCATGTTTATCGTTAGTGCCAATGGTGTTGTGTAGCACCACCCAGATCTCACGATGTACGGCGTAAAGCCGAGTGTCTGAGGTTAATAACGGCCACACTTAGAATTTCCTTAAGCCCGCCGGTTTCAGACCAAAAAAGGACGGGACATGTTTTGACTCTGAATCGGAAACAACCCACTCATCGTCGTCCCCAGGAGCTGTGCCAACGGCGCGGTTCGGAAGTTTCGTTCGGAACCGGTGCGACGTTTTGATTTGCATCAATTGTTTCCGGTGTTCGCGGGTTATTTTCAGCTTTGCTCGCCACCGGTTTGACGGTTGCAGCGGTGTTGGATTTGACGCGCGCAACCGGCTCGTTCTTTGTGAGTTCGTGTTTCTGTTCCGGCGTCGATTCAAACGTGGAAGCGCTGCTGGATTCTTTGGGCAACGGCAGTGCGGGCACTACCGATAAATGGACGGTCTTGCTTTCGTCTGCTTGTGCCGCCGGCTGAACGGTGCGCAACGTACTTTCGCCAAAATAATATCCGCCGGGATGCAATTCCAGCGTAGAGCTGCACAGACTACCAATCACTTTTCCGGTCGGGAAAATGGTCATCGCCTCGCATTCGATCGTGCCTTCCAGCGAACCGCTGACCACCAGCGACTTGGTGTGTATTTCCGCGTCGACTTTTCCTTTCGGGCCGATGGACACTTCGCCTTGTGTCATGATCCGGCCCTTGAATGTTCCATTGATGTAGACATTGTCCGGCCCGTTGATTTCTCCGGTGACGGACAAGTGTTCGCTGATGATGGTGATCTGGGAAGATCCGCCGGCGGATTTGTCTTCGTTCGTGAATATGCCCATATGCTTGATCTCTCTATTTTGATGCGGCAGAACCGGCGCACGGCGCTACGAAGGTTTAGAGGCTGTGCAGCGATTTTCGCCGCAATAAATGCGCAAGCCGTCATCATTTTCTCGGCCACGGCGTCGCGGAACTTTAGAGAAATTCAAAAAACGGGCTTAATTCTGCCTGCGCGGCGCATGCACTGCGGGTTTGGGCGATATGCAAAGAAGAAAACGGCCTGAAAAATCGCCGCCGCCGGGTTGTCACACCCGGGGTGTGCGAAGCGTTTCGCCGGGAGGCGACAGCAGTTTATTTCTGAGTGAGCGGACAGCGACATGACGGGCTCGTGTGCTTTGCGCACGCGAGTAGCGTGGGATGCCCCTACCCAGATGTTTACTTGTTGGTTCGATTTTTCAGCAATTGCTCAACCACCGAAGGATCGGCCAGCGTGGTCGTATCACCCAGGCTGTCCAATTCATTCGCGGCAATTTTACGCAAGATACGCCGCATGATTTTTCCAGAGCGGGTTTTGGGCAAGCCCGGCGCCCACTGGATAATGTCGGGCGTGGCGATCGGGCCGATTTCCTTGCGCACTTGCTGCACCAGTTGTTTGCGCAATTCTTCCGTCGGTTCGATGCCGGTTTTTAATGTCACGTAGCAGTAGATGCCCTGGCCTTTGAGGTCGTGCGGGAAGCCGACCACGGCGGCTTCGGCGACGCTGTGATGCAACACCAAGGCACTTTCCACTTCGGCGGTGCCGAGGCGGTGGCCGGAGACGTTGAGCACGTCGTCGACGCGGCCGGTGATCCAGTAGTAACCGTCGGCGTCGCGGCGCGCGCCGTCGCCGGTGAAGTAGTTGCCGGGATATTGGGAGAAATAGGTTTCGACAAAACGTTTATGATCGCCGTAGACGCTGCGCATCTGGCCGGGCCACGAGCGCGTGATCACGAGCTTGCCGCTGCACGCGCCGTCGAGAATCTTGCCGCTGTCGTCGACGATGGCGGGCACCACGCCGAAGAACGGGCGCGTTGCGGAGCCAGGTTTCAATTTGGTGCAGGCCGGCAGCGGCGTAATCATGATGCCGCCGGTCTCCGTTTGCCACCAGGTGTCGACAATGGGGCAACGCGCGTCGCCGACCACGTGGTAATACCATTCCCACGCTTCCGGATTGATCGGCTCGCCGACGGTGCCGAGCAGGCGCAGCGATTTGCGCGATGTGGATTTTACCGGCGCTTCGCCTTCGCGCATCAGCGCGCGGATCGCGGTCGGCGCGGTGTAGAAAATGTTTACCTGATGTTTGTCGATGACGTTCCAGAAGCGCGAACTGTTCGGGTAATTCGGTACGCCTTCGAACATCAGCGTGGTCGCGCCGTTGGCGAGCGGGCCGTACACGATATACGAGTGGCCGGTGATCCAGCCGACGTCGGCGGTGCACCAGTAGATGTCGCCGTCGTGATAGTCGAACACATATTTATGCGTCATCGCCGCGAACAGCAAATAGCCGCCGCTGGTGTGCAGCGCGCCCTTGGGCTTGCCGGTGGAGCCGGAGGTATACAAAATGAACAGCGGATCTTCCGCGTCCATGACTTCCGGCACGCAGTCGGCTGAAACTTGCGCGACAGCCTCGTGGTACCACAGGTCGCGCTTGGCATCCCACGCGATGTTGCCTTGGGTGTGTTGCACCACCAGCACGGTGTGCACATTCGGGCAGGCTTTTAACGCTTGGTCAGTGTTGGCTTTGAGCGGAATTTTCTTGCCGCCGCGCACGCCTTCGTCGGCGGTGATCACTACGCGGCAGTCGGAATCCAGAATACGATCTTTCAACGACTCCGGCGAAAAGCCGCCGAACACCACCGAGTGCACCGCGCCGATGCGCGCGCATGCGAGCATGGCCATCGCGGCTTCGGGAATCATCGGCATGTAGATGCAGACGCGGTCGCTTTTTTTCACGCCACGCGCTTTCAGCGCGTTGGCGAATTTACACACCGCAGTGTGCAATTCGCGGTAGGTGATTTTTTTCGAAACGCTCGGGTCATCGCCTTCCCAAATGATGGCGACCTGATTGCCGCGGGTCGCCAGGTGCCGGTCGAGACAATTTGCGCTGACATTGAGTTTTGCGCCTTCGAACCAGCGCACGTTGGGGTCGCGGAAATTCCAGTTCGACACGCGCGTCCACGGCGCCGACCAGTCCAGGAATTTTTTCGCCTGTTCCGCCCAGAAGCGCTCCGGATCATCGACCGATTGTTGGTACATCGCCTGATACGTGGCGTCGTCGATCAGGCCACGCGCCGCGAAAGACGCAGGCACGTCGTAAATTTTGGAGTCGCTCATGACATTCTCCTTAGCGGGTGAAGCGCAAATTTAACGGGCGGGTGGGGGTAACACAAGAAGCGGCTGCACTTGCTTTGCGGTGAAGGTACAGCAAGCGGGGAACGTCGGGGCGTGCCGGAAAAAATTCGGGGCGCATCGCGCGCCCCGTTCTTGCTACTGCTTAACCTTTACTTTGCTTTTCGCGAATTTCATCGAGTTCTTTGCAGTCGATGCAGAGTGTGGCGGTGGGCCGCGCTTCCAGGCGACGCACGCCGATTTCGACGCCGCAGCTTTCGCAAAAGCCGAATTCGCCGTCGTCCAGGCGCTGCATGCCTTCTTCGATTTTCTTGATCAGCTTGCGTTCGCGGTCGCGGGCACGCAGCTCCATGGTGAAATCGGATTCCTGCGACGCACGGTCGTTCGGGTCGGGGAAGTTGGACGCTTCGTCCTGCATGTGATGCACGGTTTCGTCGACCTTCTCCATCAACTCCTGTTTCCACGATTCGAGAATCTCGCGGAAATGTTCTACCTGGGCGGGGTTCATGTACTCCTCGCCACTCTTCTCTTTGTACGGGGTGAATGCACTGAACTGCGTCGAATCGGAAGACTTCACGCTTTTTACCTGCGGTTTTGCGGCCGGAGCCGCCTTGGCGTGTGGCTTTGCGGGCACCGCGCTTTTCTTCGCGACGGGCGGCTTGGCCACGGGTTTTACGGGTTTCGCTACGGATTTGGGCATCGCTTTTTTTACCGGCTTGGTGACCTTCTTTACGGATGGTTTCGCAGGCTTGGCCTTTACCACGGCCTTGCTTGCGGGCTTGGTCGCTTTCTTCACGGGCTTCTTCGCGGTTTTTCCAGGCATCGAAGGCTGCTCCAGCGGTGTTTGAAAAATTGAGCGGGCATCTATACCAGAAACGTTTAGGGCACGCAATAAATTCCAAGCTTCAGGTCATCGCGAGTGCCCTGCCAAATCCACCTGTGATGGTGATGTGCGCGTGATCAGAACTTTGTCGACACGGTTTTTATCCATGTCCATGACTTCGAAGCGCCAGCCGGCGTATTCGAATTTGTCGCTTGCGGTGGGGATGCGCCGCAACATGTGCATGACGAATCCGCCCAAGGTATGAAAAGCATTTTCCTCCTGGCCGGGCAGGTCTTCGTCGACCGCAAGCACCGTCTTGACGCGCTCGACGGTCACGTCGCCGTCCATCAGCCACGAACCGTCGTCTCGCTGCACCATGTCGTGCTGTTCCGGTGTTTCGGGCAGGGTCACTTCGCCAACGATGGAGGTCAGCACGTCGGTGAGCGTCACCAGTCCCTGCAAGTCTCCGTATTCGTCGACGATGAGTGCAAATTTCAGGCGGGCGCGGCGAAAGTTTTCCAGCAACTGGGTCGTCGTCATGTTTTCCGGCAGATAGAGCGGCGGCGTCATGACGGCCTCCACATCCTCCCGCCGCAGGGGTTTGCCGGACAGCGACTGCTTTAATATATCGCCGGTGCGCAGTGTCCCCAGCACATGATCAAGCCCGCCGCGACTCACCACGATACAGGAGTGCGCGCTGGCGGCGATGTGCTGCCGGAGCTCGTCGTCGGTCGTTTCGAGATCGATCGCAACGATATCCTTGCGCGGCGTCATGATGGCGCCGACGCGCTGTTCGTCGAGGCGCAGTACGTTGGAAACGATTTCCTGTTCGCTCGCGTGGAACACCCCCGCTTCGGCGCCCTGTTCCATCAGCACGTTGATCTCGGCGTCGGTCACCGGCGGTTCATCCTTGTGCCGCGCTCCGATCAGCCGCAGCAACAGGTCGGAGGACGACGACAGCAGCCATACCAGCGGCCGGGTCGCACGCGCCAGCCAGATCATCGGGCGGGCGATGCGCGAGGCGATAATTTCCGGCGCCATGAGTGCCATGCGTTTTGGGACCAGTTCCCCGATGACCACGGAAAAATACGTCAACCCCGCCACCACCACGGTCAGCGCGATGCCTCTGGCATAGGGTTCGGCCGTGGCGAACGCGGACAGCCACGCAGTGAGCGGGTCGGCCAGCACCGTCTCGCCGATCATGCCGCTCAGAATGGCGACCGTGGTGATGCCGACCTGAACCGTGGACAGGAAACCGGAGGGTTCGTTGTTGAGCGCCAGGGCGGCTTGCGCGCCGGGGCTGCCGTCGTCGGTCATCCCGTGCAGGCGCGCCTTGCGGGAAGAAACCACGGCAATTTCCGACATGGCGAAAACGCCATTGAGCAGGATGAGTAAAAAGATCAGTGCAATATCCATTGAAATAGCCGCCCATCGCCGGGAAGGCGCGCGGCCCAGGAGTTAATCGGGGGTGGGAAATCCTATACTATTCTATTGCCGAATGGACATGCGGGCGGTCAGGTTAATGGCCGAGCGATGGATGACAGATGAAACTGCGCGTCGAATTCGCTAGTCTCTCCCGCCCGACGAAAACTAATCATAGCGAGATGATCGATGCGTGAATTACAAGCCCTGTTATTTGACGTGGACGGCACGCTTGCGGATACCGAACGCGACGGCCATCGCGTGGCATTTAACGCAGCGTTCGCCGCGGCCGGGTTGAATTGGGACTGGGACGACGTGCTGTACGGTGAGTTGTTGCGCGTGACTGGCGGCAAGGAACGCATTCGTCACTACCTCGATACCTATCTGCCCGACTTCAAACGCCCGCAAGCCTACGAAGCTTTTGTCGGCGGATTGCATCAGGCCAAAAACCGCATCTACGCCGAACTGCTCACGACCGGCGGGATACCCTTGCGGCCGGGCGTGCGTCGTTTGCTGGAAGAAGCACGCGCTGCCGGGTTGCGCCTGGCCATCGCCACCACCACCTCGCCGGAAAACGTCAGCGCCTTGTTGACGCACGCACTGGCCGCCGATGGCGAGTCATGGTTCGAAGTTATTGCCGCCGGTGACGTCGTGCCGGCGAAAAAGCCCGCGCCCGATATTTATCTCTGGGCGTTAACGCAAATGGGATTAACGCCCGCGCAGGCGCTAGCAATTGAAGATTCGGAGAACGGCATTGGTTCGTCGCGCGCTGCCGGGTTGAAAACCGTCGTGACCGTAAATGAATACACCGGCATGCATGACTTCACCGGCGCGGCTTTAGTGGTGGATCAACTCGGTGAGCCGGACGCGCCGTTTAAAATTCTCAAAGGCCGTGCGTTTCGCGCCACGCATGTGGACGTTGAACTGCTGCGCAAAGTGCATGCGGACGACGTGCCGGAGTGATGCTTGCCTACGCGGGCCTGAATAGCCCATTCGACAAATTACACTGCGGATCTCAACGCCGATGACCTTGCCGTTTGCCGGCCGGCTTGCCGATATCCAGCCGTTCCATGTGATGGCCTTGCTCGCCCGCGCGCGCGAACTCGAAGCGCAAGGTCGCGATATCGTGCACATGGAAATCGGCGAGCCGGATTTTGTCACGCCCGCGCCCATCCTTGCCGCGGCACAGCAGGCGCTGCGCGATGGACGCACCCGCTACACGCCCGCGCTGGGGCTGCCGGAGCTGCGTGACGCCATCGCGCGCCACTACCAGACATGCTACGGCCTGGAGATTTCGCCGCAACGCATCATCGTCACGCCGGGAGGTTCCGGGGCTTTGCTGCTGGTGCTGGGGGCGCTGGTCAATCCGGGCGACGACGTGCTGGTGTCCGATCCCGGCTATCCGTGCAATCGTCACTTCGTGCGGTTTGTGGAGGGTCGGCCAGTCGCCGTGCCGGTGGATGCCGCAAGCGGGTATCAGCTCAATGCTGAACTCATTGCACAACACTGGACCCCGCGCAGCGTGGCGGCGATGCTCGCGTCGCCGTCCAATCCGACCGGCACACTGATCGCCACGGACGCACTCGCCGCGCTGATCGCATGGGTGCGGGCGCGCAACGGCGCGGTGATCGTCGACGAGATTTATCACGGCCTGGTGTACGAAGGTACGCAGACCAGTGCGCTGAGCCTGAGCGACGACGTGTTCGTCATCAACAGCTTTTCCAAATACTTCAACATGACCGGCTGGCGGCTGGGCTGGATCGTCGCGCCGTACGCGTACGTCGGCGCGCTCGACAAGCTCGCGCAGAATCTGTTCCTCGCCGCCCCGACGCTGGCGCAATACGCGGCGCTGGCCGCGTTTGCGCCGGAAACGATTGCGATTCTGGAAGAGCGCCGTTGCGAATTTCAACGCCGCCGCGACTACCTGGTGCCGGCACTGCGCGCGCTGGGTTTTGACATTTCATCGGTTCCGCAGGGCGCGTTCTATATCTACGCCGGTTGCGCGCGTTTCACCCGCGACAGCTACGCGTTTGCGACCGGCTTATTGGAAACCGCAGGCGTAGCCATCGCGCCGGGCATCGATTTCGGCGCGCATCAGCCGCACACGCATGTGCGTTTTGCGTACACCGCTTCGATGGAGCGATTGCGGGAAGGAGTTGAACGATTGCGTACAAATCTACGCAGGGTGGGTTAGACGCGTTTTTGCGTCGTAACCCGCCCTACTTTTTAACAAACAGGCGATACGCGCCCCACGCCGACCAGCCCAGCCGTGCCACGCGGCCGAAACGTTTGCGGACGACAAACGCGAGCGCGGCAAGCACAGCTGCAACCAGCGTGGGATGCTCGCGCGCGCGGCGCGCGAGTGCCACGCCGCGATCAATGTAGCTCATTGGTTTTTTCCACGGCTCGATTTGCAGTGCCAGGTCGAAGCGTTGCAATTCCGACCGAATCACCAGCAGGTCGCGGCGCTGGCGGATCTGTTCAATGTGCTTATTCATGGAAGTCGCGCAGATTTTGGCGGTCTTTGCCCAGCTCCCCCAGCGTGGTGGAAAAAAGACGCGGACGTGCACGTTCATTGCTGCGCGCACGCAGTGCGATGGCGATGCCGGTGCCCAGAAAAATCAGGCCCACCACGCCCAGCGCACGCACGCCGTACAGCTCCCAGAGCCAGAGCGTGACAAATACGGTGAGCGTGATGATGCCGAGGCTGATAAAAACCAGCGCCAGCACGCCGTACAACACCAGTTCCTTGATGCGCTCGCGTTCTTCTTCAAACTCGGTGGCGACGATCTCGATGCGCGTTTGCACCATGCTCAGCAGCGAACTCAGCAAGCGCTGCACCGAGTTCAGCAATCCGCCGCTG
>Ga0315270_10001966_pt1 | contig 10924 bp, 11 predicted proteins | sample C1_bottom_MG_FD_204932 | JGI IMG/M metagenome (GOLD analysis project Ga0315270, IMG submission 204932) | Sediment microbial communities from Yellowstone Lake, YNP, Wyoming, USA - C1_bottom | ecosystem: Environmental > Aquatic > Freshwater > Lake > Sediment | place: USA: Wyoming | collected... | reverse complement strand
GAACTGGCTCTGACTCGCTGCAATCTCGTCGAAGTGCATGTAGAAATAGTCGCCCGATACGCCGCCGAAGTTGACGATGTCGGCCTCGGTGACGGTGCGCCGGTGCGTGAGCAATGAATCGCCCACCTCGATCTCTTCGAAGTGCTTGCGAAACGGATGCACGCCGTCTTCGCGCACCAATGCGCCGCGCTGGTATTCGCCGGTGATGGCCGTGATCATGGTCGGCGAGCCCTGCACGGCGGCGCGCTGCAAATAGTGTTTGACAGCGCGCAGTCCGCCGAGCTCCTCGCCGCCCCCGGCGCGTCCCGGGCCGCCATGCTTGAGCTGGGGCAGCGGCGCGCCATGGCCGGTCGATTCCTTGGCGGCATCGCGATCGAGCACCAGAATGCGGCCATGACGCGCCGCAATCGCAGGCACCACACGCGCAGCCAGGCGTGGATCGCGCGTCACCAGGCTCGCCACCAAGCTGCCGCGGCCGCGTGCCGCCAAGGCAATCGCCGCGTCGATGTCGTCATAAGGCATCAGGCAGCTCACCGGCCCAAAGGCCTCGACTTCGTGCACATCGGGATGGTTGAAGGGGTCGCGGCACAGCACCAGCGACGGGCAAAAGAAGGCGCCGTCGGCAATGCTTGAGCCCCGCGGCGCAAAGCCGTCGCGCTCGCCAAACACCAGCTCATTGCCTTGCGCCAATAAGGCCAGCCGCTCGGCCACGTCGGCTTGTTGCGCCTTCGATGCCAAAGGCCCCATGCGCACGCCTTCAACAGCTGGATCGCCGACGACGACCTTGGCCAGACGCTCGCGCAAGCTAGCTGCCACGGCGTCGAGCAAGTGGGCCGGGACGATGGCGCGGCGAATCGCCGTGCATTTCTGGCCCGCCTTGGCGCTCATCTCCCTGACGACTTCATTCACAAAGAGACCGAACTCTTCATGGTCTGGCGTCACGTCGGTGCCGAGGATGGCGCAGTTCAGCGAGTCGGCCTCAGCGTTGAACGGCACCGAACGGGCCATCAAGTTCTGGTTGGCGCGCAGCCTCAAAGCCGTATCGGCAGAGCCGGTGAAGGTGACCAGGTCGGGTTCGATCAAACGATCGAGCAAGTCCCCGGTACCACCTATCACCAGTTGCAGACTGCCTTCGGGCAAGAGGCCGGAGGCATGCATCAAGCGCACCGCAGCCTCGGTCAGATAACTGGTCGCGGTGGCGGGCTTGGCGATGCACGGCATGCCCGCCAGAAAGGCCGGCGCAAACTTCTCGAGCAAACCCCACACGGGAAAGTTGAACGCATTGATATGCACGGCCACACCACCGCGCGGCACCAGAATGTGCGTGCCGAAGAACTGCCCACCCTTGCCAAGTGGCGTTACCGGACCTTCGTGCCACACATTGCTCGACGGCAGCTCTGCTGCCCCCATGCTGGCATAGGCGTACAGCGTGCCGGTGCCGCCTTCGATGTCTACCCAGGCGTCGGCGCGCGTCGCGCCGGTGTGGTGCGACACTGCATAGAGCAGTTCCTTGTGTTCGTTCAGATAGGCGGCCAAGGCACGCAAGCGTGCCGCCCGCTGCTGGAAGTTCATCGCCATCAGTGAGGCCGTGCCGCGCATGCGCGCATGGTCGAGCGCCTCGGCAAAGTCGATTTTGTCGGCGTGCGTCATGGCCACGGCATGGCCATCGATCGCGCTGTGCAAGGCCAGGGCGGCATGCTGGCCCAGCCAGCGATTGGCAATGAGGCTTTGCAGGATGGGAGGGCTTGTGGTCACGGCTGTATCGATGCTCGATGGCAAGTAAGGAATGGGCGGGACATCAAAACAAGAGCAGGGTGGAACGTTGCCGTCCCGCCCTGCTCTCATCTGGCCAAACAAGGCTCAGGGTAGGTACTGCCAAGCGCCATTGACGATCTTCACCATCACGCGGGCGCGTTGGTCCAGGCCCAGATGGTCGGTCGGCGACATATTGAAGACGCCGTGTGCACCGGACATTTCCTTCGTGGCTTCAAGCGCGTCGCGCAGCGCGGCGCGGAATGCGGGCGTGCCAGGTTGCGCTTTTTTCAGTGCCACCGGAATGGCGCCTGCCAGCAGATGTCCGGCGTCCCAGGCATGGCCGCCAAAGGTGCTGACCGAACCCTTGCCGAACGCCGCCTCATAGGCAGCAATGAACTCCTGCGCGCTCTTGCGAACCGGGTGATTGGCGGGCAATTGCGCCGCCACCAGCACCGGGCCTGCGGGCAGCACCGTGCCTTCCACATCCTTGCCGCCGACGCGCAGGAAGTCGTTGTTCGCCACGCCGTGGGTCTGGTAGTACTTGCCCGCATAGCCGCGCTCCTTGAGCGTCTTTTGCGGCAGCACGGCGGGCGTGCCCGAGGCGGCGATCAGCACTGCGTCTGGATTGGCAGCGACGATCTTGAGCACCTGACCGGTCACCGAGGTATCGGTGCGGTTGTAGCGCTCGTTTGCCACGATCTGCAGGCCCTTGGTTGCGGCGATCTTCGAGAACTCGGCGTACCAGCCTTCACCATAACCGTCGGCAAATCCGATGAAGCCGGCCGTCTTGACGCCGTTTGCCACCATGTGCTCGATGATGGCCTGCGCCATCATGCTGTCATTCTGCGGCGTCTTGAACACCCACTGCCGCTTGGCGTCCATCGGCTCGACAATGCGCGCTGACGCGGCCATCGACACCATCGGCGTCTGCGCTTCCGACACGGTGTCTATCATCGCCAGCGAATTGGGGGTGACGGTCGAGCCGAGAATCACATCGACCTTGTTCTCGGTGATGAGCTTGCGCGTGTTGGCGACTGCTGCCGTGGTATCCGAGGCATCGTCGAGCACGATGTAGTTGATTTTCTGGCCCGCAATCGTGGTGGGCAGCAATGTGATGGTGTTCTTCTCTGGAATTCCCAGCGAAGCCGCAGGCCCTGTGGTGGACAAGCTCACACCCACATTGATGTCTGCCTGCGCAACAAACGCTGCGCCCAGGGCCGCAAGGGCCAGCAAATACTTGGTAGTTTTCATCGTCTTCGTCTCCTGTTGTGGTGGTGGAAATACGTTGCAAAACAAAATCAAGTTCGATCGACGGCGGCCATTTTTACTTGCGGTAATGGCGCGACGCTGATTGCCCCTATGCCGCCAAAAAACAAGTCGGACACCATCGGTGCCATTGCGTCATAAGTCAGCTCGCCATCGGGTTTGAGCCAGGTGAACATCCAGTTGATCATGCCGAACAAGAGCATGGTGAGCGGTTTGTGCAATTGCGCCGCAGCAAGCTCGGGGCGCACCGCAGCCACCGCGTTGGCGAATGCGGTCACGACGCGGCGTTCGAGATCGAGCACGCGCATCCGGTCTGCGTCGTTCAGGAACTTCACGTCTTCGGTGAGCACGCGGTGATAGTGCTGGGCATGCGAGTACTCGTGCACGAAACTCGTGATCAGCGTACGCAGCCTCGCCTCGGGAGTCAACGCGGTCGTTTGCGCCTGCGCATAAACCTCATCGATCAGCGTCGCCAGGCGCGTCACATGTCCCTCGGCGATCAGCACCAGCAGCTCGTACTTGTCGCGAACATAGTGATACAGCGTCGGTTTGGAGAGTCCGCTGGCACGCGCCACTTCGTTCATCGAGGTGCCCGAATAGCCGTGGCTCGCAAACAACTCGGCAGCGCGGCGCACGATCTCGTCGCGTTGAGACTCGAACCCGGATGCGCGTCCGCGTGCCATGGCTTCAGTCCTCAACGTTCGTCATACGAGATCACCACGCGTGGCGTCAGCGCATGCGCCTGGCATGCAAGGATGAAGCCGGCATCGACTTCGTGCTTTTCAAGCGCAAAGTTCTTGTCCATGCGCACCTCGCCCTCCAGCAGCTTGCAGCGGCAGGTCGAGCACACGCCGCTCTTGCATGAAAAAGGCAGCTCCAGCCCCGCGCGCAAGGCCGCGTCCAGGATGCTGAGGTCGTCTCTGCCGAACTCGATTTCGCGCGACAAGCCATCGCGAATCACGAGCACGCTGGCGCTCTCGGCGTCGCTCGCGCGCACCTCATGCGGAGCGGGCTTGCCACTCAGCATCTCGGGTGTACCAAAGCGTTCGATGTGAATGCGCTCTGGCGCTACACCCGCGGCCGACAGCGCTGCCTGTGCCTCGTCGTTCATCTGATAGGGTCCGCAGACAAAGGCGTGATCAATACCGGCAGGCGCAATCAGCGCGCCCAGAAACTCCGCAATCTTTTCGCGGTTCAAGACGCCTTCCATCAGCGGCGCATCGACTGTTTCGTCGCTAAACACATGGTGCAGCGACAGGCGCGTCAGATAGCGGTTCTTCAGATCCTCGAGTTCTTCCTTGAACATGGTCGAGGCCTGGCGCCGATTGCCATAGATCAGCGTGAAGCGGCTGCCACTCTCGCGGGCCAGCACCGTCTTCATGATGGACAGAATCGGCGTGATGCCCGAGCCGCCGGCAATGCCCAGGTAATGGCGCTGGGCCTTGGCGTCGACCGGAACGAAGAAGTGGCCTTGCGGCGGAAAGACCTGAACCGTGTCGCCCTCTTTGAGCTCGGTGTTGATCCAGTTCGAGAACCTGCCGCCCTTGACCCGGCGTACACCGACGCGCAGTTCGCCATCATCGACACCGGCGCAGATCGAGTAGGAGCGGCGCAGGTCTTCGCCATTCACCTCGGCGCGCAGGGTCAGGTATTGCCCCTGGCTGAACTCGAAGGTTGGCACGAACTCGGCAGGCACATCGAAGCTGACGATGACCGCTTCATCGGTGTCGGGTCGCACTTCGCGTACGCGCAGCGAATGAAAATGCAGGCTCATGGTTTGTCTGGCTCAGATCGGTTTGAAATGTTCGAACGGTTCGAGGCAGGCAAGGCAGCGATGCAGCGCCTTGCAGGCCGTTGAGCCAAATGCCGAGAGTTTCTCGGTGTCTTCGCTGCCGCAGCGCGGGCAGGCAAGTTGGATGGGTGAGACGCGGCGCACCAGCCGGATCGGTTTGCCCTGCTCAGGCTGCGCCGGCCCCGGTGGCGCGATGCCATAGGCTTTGAGCTTGGCGCGACCCTCTTCGCTGATCCAGTCGGTGGTCCAGGCTGGCGACCGCTGCAAGGTGATGGCGATCTCGCCAAACGCTGCCAACGCCGCGCGCACATCGTTCTGGATCAGCTCGGTGGCCGGGCAGCCCGAATAGGTGGGCGTAAGCACCACATCGAAGCCGCCAGCGGTCTCCTTCAGGTCGCGCACGATGCCAAGCTCGACCAGCGATATCACCGGCACTTCGGGGTCGGGAATCTGGCGCAGCACTTCCCATGCCGCTTCGAGGCGGCCGCAGGCATTGCTGAGCTGGGTGGGCTGTCTCATCGCCTTACCAGGCTCCGCCCGGATAGGCGCGCTGCAGGTATTGCATCTCGGCCAGCATATGGCCCATGTGTTCGCTGTGCACGCCGCAGCGGCCGTTTGAAACAAAGGCGCTGGGCTTTGGCTGGGGCAATACAGCCTCGGACAGGATCTCGTCGATCGCGGCTGCCCAAGCGGGCTTGAGCTCGCTCCAGGCCGGGCCCAGGCCACTCGCCACCGCCGCGGCGTCGACCGCGTCGTCGACGAAGAGCTCGTTGAAATAGGGCCAGAGCTGGCTCAGCGCGGCGTTCATGCGCGCCTTGGACTCGTCGCTTCCATCGCCTAGCCGCACCACCCAGTCGGCCGAATGCTGCTGCTGGTAGCTCGCCTCCTTGACCGCCTTGGCGGCAATGGCAGCAACCTCGGCATCGCTCGACGATTGCAGCCGCTCCCACATCAACAGCAACCAGCTCGACACTGCAAAGTTGCGCAGCACCGTGAAAGCGAAGTCGCCCGGTCGCGCAGGTCCGTTGGGCAACTCCATCAGCACCGGATTGAGGTACTGGCGCTCGTCGCGCAGGAAAGCGAGTTGGTCTTCATCGTGGCCTTGGCCGTCGAGCTCGCAGACGCGCGTCAACAGGCCACGCGCCTGGCCGATCAGATCTAGCGCCATATTCGTGAGCGCCAGATCTTCCTCGAGGATGGGGCCATGGCCGCACCACTCGCCCAGGCGCTGCGACAACACCAGGCAACTGTCGGCCAGGCGCAGCAGGTATTGCACCGCAGGACTGTCGCCGACCTTGATCGATTGTTGAGACATTTGGCCTACATATGGTTGACTGATTCGGGCAGCTGATAGAAGCTCGGATGGCGATAGACCTTGTCTTCCATCGGGTCGAACAGCATGGCTTTCTCGCCAGGATCGGATGCCACGATCTGGCTCGACGGCACGACCCAGACGCTGACGCCCTCCTGGCGCCGCGTGTAGACATCGCGCGCGAGCTGGATCGCCATCTTCGGATCGGCGGCGTGCAGGCTGCCGCAATGTTTGTGATCGAGCCCCGCCTTGCTGCGCACAAAGACTTCCCACAGCGGCCACTCGGCGCTGGGAGCGTTGGTTTTGTTGTCGCTCATGATGAATTCCTTTTGCTCAGGCCGTCTGGGCCTGGCTGGCTTGTTTGCTGGCTTGTTTTTTCGCATGCGCGAGTGCGGCCTCACGCACCCACGCGCCCTCTTCCCAGGCCTTGACGCGTGTTGCCAGTCGCTCGCGGTTGCATGGGCCGTCGCCACCGACGACGCGCCAGAACTCGGGCCAATCGATCGCGCCGAAATCGTAATGACCGCGCGCCTCGTTCCAGCGCAGATCGGCGTCGGGCACGGTCACGCCCAGCAGCTCTCCTTGAGGAATGGTCGCGTCGACGAACTTCTGGCGCAGATCGTCGTTGGAGATGCGCTTGATGCCCCAACGCATCGACTGCTCGGAATTGGGCGAATCCTTGTCGGCCGGACCGAACATCATCAGCGACGGCCACCACCAGCGGTTCACCGCCTCCTGCACCATGGCGCGTTGCTCGGGTGTCCCCTTTTGCATCATCACCAGCAGCGCTTCATAACCCTGGCGCTGATGAAAACTCTCTTCGCGGCAGACGCGGATCATGGCGCGCGCATACGGCGCATACGAACAGCGGCACAGCGGCACCTGGTTCATGATGGCCGCGCCGTCGACCAGCCAGCCGATCACACCGATGTCGGCCCAGCTCAGCGTCGGGTAGTTGAAGATCGAGCTGTACTTGGCGCGGCCGGTGTGCAGGGCGTCGAGCATCTGGTCGCGGCTCGTGCCGAGCGTCTCGGCCGCCGAATACAGATACAGGCCGTGCCCGCCTTCGTCCTGCACCTTGGCCAGCAGAATCGCCTTGCGCTTGAGGGTGGGGGCGCGCGTGATCCAGTTGCCTTCGGGCAGCATGCCGACGATTTCGGAGTGCGCGTGCTGGCTGATCTGGCGCACCAGCGTCTTGCGGTAATGATCGGGCATCCAGTCCTTGGCCTCGATGAATTCGCCAGCGGCGATGCGCGCCTCGAACGCCGCTTCGGCGCGTGCCTCTTCAGCGCTTTTGATCTTGGCGCTGGTGTCTTGCGGGCCGACGCTCATGGCTTGGGTATACATAAGTGCTCCTCAGCGTGGCCGTTTGTCGATGACGCGGCGGGCCTTGCCGACCAGCGTGCGTTCGATCGAATCGGGCAAGCCGACATCCACCCGGGTCGATACGCCGATCAAGGTCTTGATGCGGTGCTGTAGCGACTTGGCGATCGCCGCCGCATCGCCGCCCACGCTTGCGGGCTGCAGTTCGCAGCGCACCAGCACTTCGTCGAGCGGCCCTTCGCGCGTCACGACGATCTGGTACTGGCCCGAGAGCTGCGGCTCTTGCAGCACGAGTTCCTCGATCTGCGTGGGGAACATGTTCACGCCGCGGATGATCAGCATGTCGTCGCTGCGACCCACGATCTTGCCCATGCGGCGCATGCTGCGCGAAGTCGGCGGCAGCAGCCGCGTGAGGTCGCGCGTGCGGTAGCGGATCATCGGCAGCGCCTGCTTGGTCAACGAGGTGAAGACCAGTTCGCCCTCGGCGCTGCCCTTGGCCGGGTCATAAGGCAGCACTTCGCCGGTGTCGGGGTCGACGATCTCGGGATAGAAGTGGTCTTCCCAGACGACCGGGCCGTCCTTGCTTTCTATGCACTCGTTGGCAACACCTGGCCCCATCACCTCGGACAGGCCGTAGATGTCGACCGCGTCGATGGCGGCCTTGGCTTCGATCTCGCGGCGCATCGCCTCGGTCCAGGGTTCGGCGCCGAAGATGCCGATCTTCACCGACATCGCGCGCGCATCCAGCCCCTGGCGCTCGAACTCCTCGATGATGACCTGCATATAGCTGGGCGTGACCATGATGATGTCGGGCTTGAAGTCCTGGATCAGTTGCACCTGCTTCTCGGTCTGGCCGCCCGACATCGGGATTACCGTGCAACCCATGCGCTCGGCGCCGTAGTGCGCGCCAAGGCCCCCGGTGAACAGTCCGTAGCCGTAGGCGATCTGCACGATGTCGCCCTGGCGGCCTCCCGAGGCGCGGATCGAGCGCGCCATCAGGCCGGCCCACATGTCGATGTCGGCCTGCGTGTAACCGACCACCGTCGGCTTGCCGGTGGTGCCCGACGAGGCGTGGACGCGCACCACTTGTTCGCGCGGCACGGCAAACAGGCCGAAGGGATAGTTGTCGCGCAAGTCCTTCTTGACCGTGAACGGGAATTTCGAGAGATCAGCGAGCGTCTTCAAGTCATCCGGATGCACGCCCTTGGCGTCGAACGCCGCGCGGTAATGCGCCACGTTCTGATAGGCGTGCGAGAGCGACCACTTGAGGCGCTCCAATTGCAGCGCCTGCAACTCATCAAGGCTGGCTTTCTCGATCGGCTCGAGATCGCCTGGGGCGGGGAACTTGACCGGCATGTGCTGCTACTCCTTCGTTTCGGCGTTGACGCAAGCCGGCATCGCCAGCACCGGCTTGCCCTTGATGCGGTAGGACTTGCCACGGAACACCGCGACCAGTTCATCGCGCTGGTTGCGCACCGTGATGTCGTACACGCCGACGCGGCCGGTCAGCGAGACTTCGTGCGCCACGGCGCTGAGCCGGTCGCCGACGCGCGACGGCGCAACCAGGTCGACCGAAAATCCCGAGGCCACCGTCAGCTCGTTGTACGAATTGCACGCATAGGCGAACGCCGTGTCGGCGAAAGTGGCGATGACACCGCCATGGCAGGTGTCGAAGCCGTTGAGCATGTCGGCACGAACCGTCATTCCCAGCGTTGCGCTGCCCGGCCCGATCGCCGCAATCTGCATGCCCAGGCCTATCGATGCCTGGTCCTTGGCAAACATGGCCTGACCCACGGCCTCGGCGATTTCTTGTGGCGTCATGTCGAGGCTCACCATCTCAACGGTCGCTGAAACTTGGTTTGCGTTTTTGCAGGAAGGCCGAAGCACCTTCCTGGTAGTCGTGTGCCGCGCCGAGGCGCCGCTGCAAGACCGCCTCTTGGGCCAGCGCCGCGGGCCAATCCATTTGCATCGCGCTGTCGACGGCCTGCCGGGTGAGCGCCAAGGCGGCCACCGGCATGGCGGCCAGACGCTGCGCCAGCGCCTGCGCCTGGGTGGCGAGTTCGGCGTCGGGCACGCAGCGATAGATCAGGCCCATCGCTTGGGCCTCAAGAGCAGGCAGCTTGTCGCCCAGCATGGTCAAGGCCAGCGCCTGCGCGCGGCCCACCAGACGCGGCAGCAGCCAGCTGCCTCCGCAGTCGGGCACCAGGCCGATCTTCGAGAAGGCCTGTATGAAGCTCGCCGACTCGCCCGCCAGCACCAGGTCGCAGCCGAGCGCAAAGTTGGCGCCTGCGCCCGCCGCCACGCCGTTCACCGCCGCAATCACCGGGATCGGCATGCTGCGCACGCGCAAGGCCAAGGGGATGTAGTAGTCGTCGAGCAAATTGCCGATGTCCTTCGGGCTTGCCCCCGGCGCGAGATCGGGCTTGATGGCCGGGTCGCTCAAGTCCTGACCCGCGCAGAAGCCGCGGCCGGCGCCGGTCACCATCACACAGCGCACGCCGGGGTCGGCGGCCGCAGCATCGAACGCTGCGCGCAACTCAAGCAACATGGCGGTAGTGAAACTGTTCAGCGCAGCAGGGCGATTGAGCGTCAAAGTACGCACCGCCGCCTCTTGCGAAACCAGGACTTGAGACTCTTGCATGGACTTCCTCGATGGGCCTTGTCAAGGTCAAAACATTCTTGACCGACCGGTCGGTAGATCGTAAGGTGCGCGAAGTACTGACGCAAGTCAAAAAAGCTCGGGTAATCACTGAGCTACCCACAATTAACGGAGCACGTATGCCCTGCTATGCCATCGACGGCGTGATCCCCGTCGTTCATTCCGGCGCATTTGTCCATCCCAGCGCCGTGCTGATTGGCGACGTGGTGGTCGGCGCTGATTGCTACATCGGCCCCAACGCCAGCTTGCGCGGCGACTTTGGCAGCATCGTGCTGCACGCCGGTGTGAACGTGCAGGACTGCTGCGTCGTGCACGGTTTTCCGGGCTCGCAGACCTTGATCGAGACCAATGGCCACATCGGCCACGGCGCCGTACTGCACGGTTGCGTGGTGCGCCATGACGCGATGGTGGGCATGAACGCGGTGGTGATGGACGAGGCCGAGGTCGGTGCCTACAGCATCGTCGCCGCCTGTGCCTTTGTGCGAGCCGGATTCAAAGTGCCCGAAAAATCATTGGTCGCCGGCCTGCCTGCCAAGCTCGTGCGTGAGCTCAGCGAGGATGAAATGCGCTGGAAGCTCGCTGGCACACATCACTATCAGGCCTTGAGCCGGCGCTGCCATGCCTCGCTGCAAGAGGTAGCGCCGCTGACTGAGCCCGAGGCGAATCGCCCGGGCCTGCCCAAGGCTGAGTTGCAGACGCTGCTTGCCACCAAACGCGGTTGACAGGCCCTGGGCAAGACCTGCCCCTGCCCCAGGCGCAGAGTCCGCGCAGTTCGCCAACTCGAAGCGAATCACCCGCGTCACGCGCGCGTATTCAT
>Ga0315270_10001965_pt1 | contig 10926 bp, 9 predicted proteins | sample C1_bottom_MG_FD_204932 | JGI IMG/M metagenome (GOLD analysis project Ga0315270, IMG submission 204932) | Sediment microbial communities from Yellowstone Lake, YNP, Wyoming, USA - C1_bottom | ecosystem: Environmental > Aquatic > Freshwater > Lake > Sediment | place: USA: Wyoming | collected... | reverse complement strand
AGGAGTTTTGCTTGGCACAGTGGTGTCGATGGTGGGAGCCTTGGGTCCCAGTGTGGAAGCCAGCAGGACTGTGACGGTTCGTGCCTTGGCGCCGGGAGACTATGAATCGACGAATCAACTGAGGGCCGGTCTATGGGGGTGGATCAGTCTCGCTTTGTTGGTACTGGCTGGCCTCTGCTCGCTGCTGGGCCCGGTTGGCAACCTACCGCTCTTTGGCTATTTCGCGACGGTCTGTCTCCTAGGGGCGCTCTCCTGTCTTGCGCCGATGTGCATCAAGGCCTTGGGTTGGCGGCCTTTTCGGCGGGACAGCAAGACGATGGTGGTTGGAGGAAGCCTCCGGCTCATCGCGGCAGACCAGGCGGCGCGGCATCCGGGCCGGAATGCAGTGACGGTGTCTGCATTGATGGTGGGATTGTCGATCATGATTGGAGTGGTTGTCATGGTTCGCAGTTTTCGTGACACGGTCGAGTTCTGGGTGGACGAGACCGTGATGGCCGATCTCATTGTAGCCCCGCAATCATGGCTCCATGGGAAGCAGTCCGGGCAGGCCTCACGGGCCTTGCCCGGAGGGTGGCGTTCGATCCTCTCGACCATCGACGGCATTGATGCGGTCGATACCTACCGTGAAGCGTATGTAGGCGTCGAGGGTCAATCGGTGGCGCTGGTGTCACGAGATCTCCGGCTCCATGCGCAGCGTAGCCGGTATCTGATGGTCCATGGAGATTCAAGCGCGGCCTTGCGGCGAGCCGCCGAGACCGGAGGCGCTCTCCTGTCGGAAGTGTTGGCGACTCGGCTACAGCTTCGCGAGGGGGATAAGCTTACGATTACAACGCCATCGGGACCGGCTGCTGTGTCCGTTGAGGGGATTTTTTATGATTACGCGACCGACGGCGGGAAGATGGTGATGGATCGAACATGGTATCAACAACAATGGCACGACGACCGGGTGACCGTGTTTTCTGTCTATCTGGCTACCGGGGCCGATGTCGATCGAGTAAAGCAATCGATCGTGACTGAGGTCGCCGGGTTGGATGGAATGACGCTCCCGCCGTTGGTCATCCGAAACCACGAGTTGCGGCAAGAGATCCTCGAAATCTTCGACCGTTCCTTCGTCTTGACCTATGTTCTTGAAGCCATTGCCGTGCTGGTGGCCGTCCTCGGCATCGTCAATACTTTGGTGACGGCCGTACTGGAGCGGCGTCGTGAGTTTGCTGCGCTACGGGCGATCGGTGCCAGCACGGGACAAGTGGAACGGTTAGTTTTGTGGGAAGCGGCCTATCTTGGATTGATCGGAGCCGCCTTGGGCGTCGCGGGAGGGTTGCTGCTCGCCCTGCTGCTTATCCATGTGATCAATAAACAATCATTTGGCTGGACAATTCAGATGACGCTTCCAGGCGGAGTGATTTTGCAAGCCGTAGGACTCGCACTTACGGCTGCTTTGGCGGCAGGCTACTGGCCTGCTCGCTGGGCGGCACGGCAACCGGTGGTAGAAGGATTAAGAGAAGAATAGACAACCTAGTTCATTCCCGTGCTCGCGCAACGCGCGGCCTCAGAAGGATGGGGAGGGAGCGGCCAGGTGCCCTTCTTGCTCGCAGAACGCGCACGGTGAAACTGTGCTCGTTCGATGCGCGCAGTAAAGGGCAGCCTCGGCCACTCCCTCAACGAGAGATGAGGATGGTTGGAAGGCCCTCGCCTGGGCTAATGGCACGTCTCGGCGTGCCAGCGGGTGGGCGGGTGAGAAAGTCGCGCGCAGTGGGAACGAACGGGGTCGCTATTCCTTAGGGTATGGTGGAGTTGAGAAGTAGCGCGGTGGTCGTTTGATGGGCGCAGGGTAGGACCAACCCAGGCCGCTACACTGGAAATGGAAAACGAGCGAGCTTGGAAGGGTTATTGGTAAGAATGTGACTACGCGGCTATAGGCGTGCGATTGGCAAAAGCGAGCGGCACGTTCTTGCGATCGGATGGCGATACTGTCAACAATGGCCGCGATGTGTATCCGATCTCCTGAGCCACCCAGAGAGTCGGGATCTGTTGGATGGCGATATTGTACAGGTTGACCGAGTCGTTATAGAACTCGCGTCGATCGGCAATGGTGCTTTCCAGTGCCGATATGCGCTGCTGGAGGGCTAAGAATTCTTGATTGGCTTTCAGGTCAGGATACTGCTCTGCCACGGCGAAGAGTTTTCCTAAAGCGCCGACGATCTGATTCTCCGCCTGCGCCTTGTCGTCGATATTCAGCCCTGTGCTATAGGCGGTGCGGGCTTTGGTCACGGATTCCAGCGTCTCGCGTTCGTGAATCATGTAGCTGTTACAGACTTCGACGAGCTTGGGAAGTTCATCATGCCGCTGCTTCAGGATGACGTCGATATTCGACCAAGCCTTGTCGATGTTATTGAAGAGCCGAACCAGCATGTTGTAGACGCCAACCACGTAGGCGACGAGCACAGTCAGCCCGATCACGAGCAGGCTTCCGATTATTAAAGTGGTATTCATGGACGTGCTCCTTTGGGTATGACAGTTACGATACTGTTGTCAGATAGTATTTGAAGATGATGCTCACACAGGTCGCAGCCAGTGCCAGGCCTCCTGCCCCATAGGCCAACACCTGCCACCGCAATCGGGACAGTAAGTCCTTTTCGCTTCGATCTGAGATAATGAACGCATGGTCTCGGCTGCTCCCGATGGAGAGGCGAGCGGAGTTTTCGACGCGTTCTGTTGCACCGAGGTGCTCATGGGCTGTTCCGAGAACGTAAACCAGTTTTTCAGGAAGGATGAATGATTCCCGGCACCGTAATGTCTTGCTCCCCATCCAGCGTTCAGTCGAAATCCCCAGGCGATTCAATCCGGTGATGGTTGTGGGGGGCAATGCTCCGAGCCAATCGTTTCGAAAAGTGTGTTCATCCTGCAAGATCAGCTCGGCGCCAAGGGGCACGATAAGCACTCGCCCAGTTGCATCGCTGACAAAAAAGGGCTGCTCCGACGTGCCCTTCGCAATGGTTTCCCATCGTGTATGTTTCCCGGAGCTGACGCGCTCTTCTACCGCATAGGTGTAGAACACACAGGGAAGTCCGCTGAAGGGCGCGGAGAGGAGATTCTCTTCCGGCTGGGCTTGTCCACTGATCTCAACCAACCCGAGAGCCAGTGAACGGATGGTCGAGGTTGGAATGCTTTCGATCAAACGCTTCCGTTGGCGAAGCAACCATCCGTCGGCGACGAGCCAGAATCCTCCTAGGATGCCGGCTGCCAAATAGAGGAAGGGGTGATCCGGTGGCCGACTCCACAGAGTGGTTCTTAAGGTTTTATCGATCCCGGCGGTGAAGATAATCCCTCCGATCCCAAGGGCGAGTCCGAAAAACAGCACCCAGAACCAGAGGCCCTGCGTGTGGGAGTGTGGTGTCTTGAGTCCGGGCTGATGGCGAACCCTGTTGTCGCGTTTATGATGCCGCGCCGCTGCCTGTGCATACAGCTCGGGTTCGCCGATCTGGATAGGCACCGCAGCGCCTCGGTAGGTCTCATTCAGACGAGTGAGGCTTCCGTGAGGCAGCCACCACCCGCGACAGGAATCGCAGCTCAGGAAGGACGTACGCGATACCGTCGAAGACTCCATGTGCTGCTTGCATCGAGGGCACAGCGTCTCTGCTTTAACCGCGACGCCTCCTGTGTGACCAAGCGCCCGCTTCAGCGAGCTATAATCTTCCACAAAGAAGTTCACCTCTCCCACATCGAGCCAGAGTCCGTGTCCGGAGGAGCAGACATCGAGCCCTGGGCCATGGCTAGTTGGAACCTGAGTCAGGTCCTCCTGACAATCGGGGCATTTCATGGTGACCATCGTGTTCAAACTGTAGCAAGAATCGGACAGGTGTCAACGCAATAGGCTTATAATTGCGTTGAAAGACAATGGTTTCGCATGGCCGTTAGGGAGCAATCGTGAGGCAGCGTGCATCAGACGAGAGTCTCGGTCAGGATATGTCGCGCTGCTCTCTGATGCATCTCGGTTGGCCCATGATAAGACTCATACTTGAGCGTTTACTTCTGTTCCTGGACGCAGGGTTGGCAAATTCACCACCTCCACCCTCACCTTTTACGCCTCACATTTCATCGTTCACGTCTCACGTGCGACACTCCTTAAAAGCCGGCGTAATTTTCTACCGTGAGGAGCGTATCCTTCGGCGGTAACGATGGCGAGAAGGGGAGTGAAGTCTGCCAGTGAGCGATGAGCTAGACGTTCTACAATCTATGACCGCACAATTGGAAGGGGCTGGCATTTCTTATATGGTGACTGGCTCAATGGCGGCGAATTTCTAGGCCGTTCCTCGGATGACCCGCGATATCGACCTCGTTGTCGAACTGTCCGAGCGGGACGTGGATCGAGTCACCCTCCTGTTTCAACAGGAGCACTATATCGATCGCGACATGGTCCAACGAGCCGTGCGAGACCATGCCATGTTCAACATGATTCACAACGCTTTGGTGGTCAAGGTAGACTGTGTCGTGAGAAAAGAGACGGAATACCGTCGAGAAGAGTTCGCGCGTCGCCGGGCGGTCTCCGTCGCAGGCCAGAGGGTCTTCATCGTGTCACCAGAAGATCTCATCCTTTCCAAGCTGGATTGGGCCAAGGAGAGCCGGTCCCAGATGCAACTGGACGATGTCCGGAACCTGCTCAGGTCCGTGCAGGGACTCGCCCAGAATACCTGAATCGGTGGGCAGATCGATTGGGCCTGACCGCACTGTATCAAGAGGTACGTCAATAAAGGATACGCTACCCGAAATGGACGCCCGCTATCGGGCTATGCTGATGCAGCGGTCCGGAGAGGAACGACTCATGATGGGGTGCGCGATGCGCGAGACGGCGCGTGCACTGGTTGAAGCTTCTATTCTTGAACAAGACCCACAGACCACCCCTGAAGCTGTCCACAAAGGCCTCTTCCTCCGCTTCTACGGACACGAATTCGACGCTGAATCCCGGGCCAAGATCCTCTTCGCCATCGAATCCGCAACCTATCCCGTCGCCAGGTAGGTGAGCCCCGTCTTACCCGCCGTCGTTCGTCTGTCTTGTTTATTTGTTGCTTTGGTTCGTCCGTTGGGTTTGCCAGTCTGGCTAACAAGACAGACTAACTGGGCCAAATAAACGAGATAGACCAGACCAACTCACTCCGTTACGCCAGTCCCGCTCATCGTGCTCTTCTCGCCCTCTGTCCACAGACTAGACAGCCAGATCAACCAGAAAGACTATATAGCCAAACCGTCCCTGCTCTCACCCCTTACGTTTCGCCGTTCACGCCTCTCGACCTTCGCGCAAGGATCTCCGGACTCGCCATCTTGGCGGCTCTCCGGAGTGCGCGCAGGAAGCTTTGAGAAAAGGCTTTGGCCTCTTTTGGGACTTTCTTTTTCATTTGTTGATCTTTCGAAACCTGATGGCATCTCCAAAATCTTGCTGACCAGAGAGGCTTTTGCAGGCTCCTCAAAAAGGCAGGTGTTCTCACCTGCCCAACCTCAGGTGCGCCGAGGCGCGCCTCTTCCCGTGAAGGCCGCAGGGATGCAAGGACTCCGAGGCGTACTCAGTGCTGTGCGTTGAGGGGTTCGAGCGACTGAGAAAAAAACTGGGGGTCTTTCTCAGTAGTCTGCTGGTAATCCACTTCAATCTTAAATCCAAGATCTTCGATCATCCCCCAGACTTCTGGGGCCGGCTGGCCTGGTGTTGTGAGGTAGCCATTCACGAAGATGGAGTCGGCTGGGTAGAGGGCCAAGGGCTGGAGGCTGCGCAGATTGTGTTCGCGTCCACCGGCCACGCGGAGTTCGGTGCGCGGGTGTAAGAACCGGAATAGGCAGAGCACTTTCAGGCATCGTTGAGGAGTCAGGCTGTCACAGTTCTCCAGCGGCGTGCCTGTCGCCGGGTGGAGCGTGTTTAGGGGAATCGAGTCCGGTTTCACGTCGATCAGGGCCATCGCCAGGTCGATGAGGTCCTCGTCCTTCTCTCCCATGCCCACGATCCCGCCGGAGCAGATTTCCAATCCTGCCGCGCGCGCGTTCCGGATGGTGCTGAGCCGGTCTTGGAAGGTATGGGTAGTGCAGATGGAGGAGTGAAAGGCTTCGCTCGTATTCAAGTTGTGGTTGACCCGATCGACTCCCGCCGCTTTCAGACGCTTGGCCTGTTGTTCATTCATGAGGCCCAGTGAGCAGCAAATCTGAATCGGAATCTCCTGCTTGATCGAGCGCACGGCTCCTGCGATTTCGTCGATTTCGCGATCTAACGGACTTCGACCGCTGATGACGATGCAATAGCGTTGGGCCTTCGAAGCCGCCGCCTGCCGGGCTCCGTCGATCATTTCTTTTTGCGGCACAAGGTTATAGCGTTCAATGGGGGCGGTGGAGATCGCAGATTGAGAACAGTAGTGGCAGTCTTCCAGGCAGGCGCCGCTCTTGGCGTTCTGCAACATCTGGAGGCGAACGGTCTTGCCGAAATAACGGGACCGAACGGTAAAGGCGGCTTGGAGGAGTCCCAGCAACTGTTCATCTGGAGTATCGAGCACGGTCTGGCATTCGCTTCTGGTCAGCGTCTCGTCGCGCAAGGCCTTGTCAGCGTAACCCTGATAGTCGACCATATGACACTCCAGCATCTAATGAGGTTGATTTGATAGCCATGCTGATGGCTGCGCCTACGTCAGGCAGTAGGCCCGCATCATTCACGAATGCTTCTACTGCAACCGCCGATACGCTGCTACGACAAGCCTGACGGCGGGCGGGCTCGCCGCTCGGTCGATCAACATACTGTTTCAAGTATGCCTCACTCCCTCACGACTCCGTGCGCCCGTCTCGCTGGGTGTCTCGGCGGTTTCGTCACGAACCCTCGTGAATACCGCGGGCTGACTGGCGGGAAACCTACACGGTTTCGAAGGGAGAAGCAATGCCCTGGTAGGGAACTTCCGAGACTGGGAGAGGCTTGCTGTCTTGACCTGGGACCGCTTGCCCGTCGTTCGGCAAGGGCAGCGCGACCAATGTATTCCAGATTCCACAGCTGCGGCATCGCCCAGACCATTCGGTCGATTCTTGTCGGCAGGCGGTGCAGACATAGGGGACGACCACACGTTTCTTGAAATGGAGGGCTTTCTTGAGTTCGGCGACGGCTTCCTCCATCTGCTGCTTGCGCAAATAGAGATTCGCCATGATCTTATGGTAATCGGCCAATTGGTCCTGTACCCCTTCGACGGTCGAGAGGATGTCGAAGGCTTCATCGACCATTTCGAGTCGGTAGTAGAGCTTGCCTAGATAGAACTGCAGGGCAGAGTTGTTCGGGTCTTGCCGGAGGGCCTCCTGGTAGACCCGGATAATTTCGCTGGGTTCACCCTGTTCGAGAAAGAGCTCTTCGAGGCGGTGCAGAATGATGTTACTACGGGTTTTGGCATAGATCTTCTTGAGAATTTCTACGGCCTGCTTGGTCTTGCCTTCCCGGATCAGGATTTCGCCGATACCAACGTAGGCCGGTAAGAACGTCCGATCTTTCTTTATGGCGCCGCGGAAGTAGCGCCGTGCCTTATCGGGGTGGCCTCGTTCCAGCAGTTGGCGTCCGACTTCGTAGGTGCAACCAGTGAGGAGATGGGCCTCGGCCTTGCGTTCCGGCTCTGGCAGGTTGGCCTTCAGGAGACGATGTTGGATTTCGAGCGCCTCGCTCCATTTTTCGAGCCGGATCAACAAATCGCGCTTGCGGATGAGCGCGGTGAGGTTATCCGGTTCGATCTTGAGCATCTTCTGCAGGGTCTGCAGTGCGTCTTCATAGCGCTTGGCGCTTTCTAAGTCGTTGGCCAACTCCAGTAGAATTTCAATGTTGCGCTCGTCGACACGATTCGCTCGTTGATGGAGGCGGATTGCCTCAGCGAAGTTGCTTTCCACACGGTAAATGTTTCCCAGCCAGAGCAGCGAATCGACACGGTTCGGATCCATGGCGAGGGCTCGTTCGAACAGGCCGATGGCTTCGACGGTGCGTTTCGACATGATGGCATGGGTGCCTTCGCGATGGAGCGCATCGATTTTTTCTTTGCGCCGCAACAGCCGCGTGCTGCGCCAGTTGCCGATGACGTGGGCGGTTTGTCGCATGCCGACTGCCAAGGCCACGAGCACGGCGCCGACGGCCATGGAAAAGATGACGAGCGTGACGGGGCTCAATTCGAACTGGAGGGTGGGACTGGTCCGGACTGAGACCATCCCAGGATTCAGTTCGCGGAAATAGCTGTAGAGAAAGATTCCGGCACTGACAAGGAAGATGGTGGTGAGCAGTCGGAGCATCGATCTAGGCCTTTGTTTTCGTCGGCGCCTTTTTCCGCTTCACGGGCTTCGGGGTCGCGGCCGGTTGTGTGGCCGGTGGCTCGCCCGGGATAGCGATGCGTTTTGCGTCGGCCCACAACCGTTCGAGTGCGTAATGCTTTCGGACATCCTGTCTGAAAATATGGACGATGACATCGCCAAAGTCCATCAGAACCCACTGGGAGGACCGATTGCCTTCGATACTCAGCGGCTTGTTGCCGGAGCGAGAGAGGATGTCGCCGATATGGTCGGCAATGGCACTCGCTTGGCGATCCGAATCCGCAGAGCCTATCACCAAGTAGTCCGTAATAGAGGTCAGCGGAGCGACCTGGAGGACAACAGCATCGGTGGCCTTCTTATCGAGCATGGCCCGGACAATGGCGAGGGCCGTAGACCTAGCTGTTTGTGCGATTACGATCCTCTTGGTAGAGATGATGTTGGAGTATATAAGATTCCACTAAGGGCGGCAACAGATTTGCCACCGGATGCCCTTGGCTGATTTGCGAGCGAATGTCCGAAGCGGAGATCGGGCTGGGCGGTAGCTTGAGGCACGTCAGGCCTTGTGTTCCGAGCGGCGCCTCAATTCGGGAAATCCGGCCTGCATCCAAATCCATCAGTGAAGGAACTGGAATCGGCGGAAGCAGTGGAACGGTTGAGAGGGAACGAAACAATAGGCCTGGCCGCGAGAGGACGACGAAGCGGCAGAGTTGCAACAATGTCCGTGGTTCACGCCAGGAGGGAAAGTCCAGAAAGGCATCAAGCCCGATCAAGAAAAAGAGTTGGGTGTGTGCTCCAAAAGTCTGTTGCAGCAGGCGAATGGTATCGATGGTGTAGGACTTGCCTGGCCGGCTGATCTCCACATCCGAGATGGCGAGCGTGGGGTCTGAGGAGATGGCCAGGCGAACCATTTCATAGCGGTCTTGAGCTGGCGCCAGACTGCCGTTCGGCTTGTGGGGAGGGAGGCTCGTGGGAACGAAGAGGATTTGGTCGAGCCCGAGGGCCTCGCGTGTCTGGCGTGCAATGGCCAGGTGCCCGTTGTGCACGGGGTTGAAGCTGCCGCCCAATAGTCCAAGACGCATATATTACGAGCAAAATGATGAATGTTGAATTTTCAATGTTAAATGAATGAAAGTTTTCGTCGTCGTGTTCGACGCTGCTCATTCAACATTGTTATTCACAGAATGACTAGGTTGTCCCGGTGGATGACTTCCTCGTATTCCTGTGGGCCGAGCTGTTGCTGGATCTCAGTTGTTTTAAGCCCTTTGATCCGTGCCAAGATGTCGGAGGGAAAGTTCACGAGTCCTTTGGCGAGTTCTTTGCCGTCCTGGTCAAGGCAACTGACTGCATCTCCTGTATCGAATGGACCAGTGACGGCCAGAATGCCTGAAGCCAACAGGCTTTTGCCCCGTCGGACTAGCGCATCGACTGCTCCGGGGTCGAGCGTCACGGTTCCTCGCGGCCTGAGGGTGAAAGCAATCCAATGTTTGCGGCTGGTGAAACGACGCTCCTTCGCGAGGAAGAGGCTGCCGCCAGGGCCACCGGCTAATACTTGCGGAAGGAGACCTGGCTTTTGCCCATTCAAGATCAAGGTGGCCACTCCGTATTCACTGACTTTCTTGGCAGCCCGGACTTTTGTGGCCATGCCCCCGGTTCCTTCGAACGTGCTGGAGGCGCCAGCTCGTTCCTCGATCTCTTGTGTTATCTCAGGAATTAACGGGATCAGTGTGGCTGCGGGGTTCTTGCGCGGATCCTCAGTAAATAGGCCGTCGATATCCGACAGGATGACCAGCAGTTCCGCATCGACCAGATGGGCTACCTCGGCAGCCAGGGTATCGTTATCTCCCACACGGATTTCATCCACGGCAACCGTATCGTTTTCGTTGATGATGGGGACCACGCCGAACCCGATCAGCGCACTCAGGGTGTGGCGTGCATTGAGAAACCGCCGCCGATCGGCGAGGTCTTGGTGGGTCAATAGAATCTGCGCGACCTTGATGTCGAGCCGCTCAAACGATTTTTCGTACGCCCACATGAGCCGGCTTTGCCCGACCGCCGCAGCGGCCTGCTTCACAGGGAGGCTCTTGGGGTATTCCTTCAGGCCTAATTTCTTGATACCGGAGACGATTGCGCCGGAGGAGACGATCAGGACTTCACGTCCGCTCGACCGGAGGGCTGCGATTTCATCCGCGAGCCGATCGATCTGTTCCGGGCGTAACCCTGTATCTCGTGACGCGACGAGACTGCTCCCGATTTTGATGACGATGCGGGTGGCCTGTTTTAGGAGTTCGTCTCGCATGCTGTCGCTCGAAGCTGTGCCACCTGTTGCCCTACATAGGTGACGAGTTCCGTCAGTCCTTCTCTCGTGGCGGCAGAGATTGGGAGGCACATATATCGATGGCGTTTACAGTACTTCTGCAACTCTCGCAGGCGTGTTCCATCCCCCGCCACGTCGATTTTTGTCGCGACGACTGCAAAGGGGCGTGTGGTGATCGGCTCATCGTAGGCGGCTAACTCCTGACGCAAGATCTCGAAACTTTTGACTGGCTCATCGGTGGCCCATTCCGAGACGTCTATCATGTGCAGCAAGAACGACGTGCGCTCGATATGCCTGAGAAATTGGAATCCCAG
>Ga0315270_10001964_pt1 | contig 10934 bp, 8 predicted proteins | sample C1_bottom_MG_FD_204932 | JGI IMG/M metagenome (GOLD analysis project Ga0315270, IMG submission 204932) | Sediment microbial communities from Yellowstone Lake, YNP, Wyoming, USA - C1_bottom | ecosystem: Environmental > Aquatic > Freshwater > Lake > Sediment | place: USA: Wyoming | collected... | reverse complement strand
TGCGGGCACGCGCATTGGCCAGATGGTGAGTCGCATCGCCAGCATGCAGACCACGGTGGTGCGCACCGAGGCCGAGGCCTTGCTGCTCGAAAACAATCTGATCAAGACGCTGAACCCGAAGTTCAACATCCTGTTCCGCGACGACAAGAGCTATCCGTATCTGAAGCTGGTGAATCATGCCTATCCGCGGCTGATGTATTACCGCGGCGCGGTCGATCGCAAGCACCGCTATTTCGGCCCGTATCCGAGCGCCTGGGCGGTCAAGGAATCGATTCAGCTGATACAGAAAGTGTTCAAGCTGCGCAGCTGTGAAGACTCGGTGTTCAACAACCGCGCGCGGCCTTGTCTGCTCTACCAGATACGCCGTTGCTCGGGGCCCTGCGTGGGCATGATCTCCGACGCCGACTACGCGCGCGATGTCGAGAATGCGCAGCGCTTTTTGATGGGAGACACGCACGAGGTGCTGAGCGCTTTGCAGGACGAGATGATGGCTTATTCGGACGCGCTGGCTTTCGAGCAGGCGGCCGAAGTGCGCAACCAGATCAATGCCTTGGCCAATGTGCTGGCCCAGCAATCGGTGGAAGAAAACAGTGCCAGCGGGCGTGACCGTGACGTCGACATGCTCGCCGTCGAGGTGCGTGGCGGGCGGGCCTGCGTGAATCTGGCGATGGTGCGCGGCGGCAGGCATTTGGGCGATCGCAGCTATTTCCCGTCGCATGTCGAAGAAGCCACGGCGCTGAATCAAGAAGAACTCGATGAACGCGACGTGGTTGCGCTGCCTGAAGTCCAGGTGCTTGAGGCATTTATCGCTCAGCATTATCTGGAGTCGGCGGTGCCGCCTTTGCTGGTGCTCAGTCATGCGGTGGACAAGCGCCTGATCGAAGCTTTGGGCGAGCAGGCCGGCGTGCGCGTGCATGCGCAGCATCAGCCGCGCGACCAACGTCGCATCTGGCTGGACATGTGCATCAAGGGCGCCGAATTGGCGATTGCACGCTTGCTGGCCGAGGAAGGCTCGCAGCAAGCGCGCACGCGCGCGCTGGTCGAGGCGCTGGACCTGAGCCCCGACAATCTGGACAGCTTCCGGATTGAATGTTTCGACATCAGCCACACAGCCGGCGAGGCCACGATGGCGTCGTGCGTGGTGTTTGAATCGCATCAGATGCAGCCGGCGCACTACCGGCGTTACAACATCGAGGGTATCACCGGCGGTGATGACTATGCCGCGATGCGTCAGGTATTGACGCGGCGCTACAGCAAGCTGGCCGAGGCGGTGCAGCTCGGTACCGGGCGTCTGCCCGACATCGTGCTGGTCGATGGTGGAAAAGGCCAGGTCAGCATGGCGCGAGAGGTGTTCGTCGAGTTGGGCTTGGATCTTTCACTCATCATTGGCGTCGAGAAGGGCGAGGGCCGCAAGGTTGGACTCGAAGAGCTGGTGTTTGCCGATGGCCGTGACAAGGTCTATCTGGGCCGCGACTCGGCCGCCTTGATGCTGGTGGCGCAGATACGCGATGAGGCGCACCGCTTTGCCATCACCGGTATGCGCGCCAAACGTGCCAATGTGCGCACGGGTGGCAGCCGACTTGAAGAAATCCCTGGCATAGGACCAAAGAAACGTGCTCAACTGCTGCAACGCTTTGGCGGTGTGCGCGGCGTGGCAAGTGCCAGCGCCGAAGAGATTGCCAGCGTGAATGGCATATCAAAGGAGCTCGCCATGGAGATATACCGTGCCTTACGTTAATAAATCCCAGCAATTTCGCACTGCATGGCTGACCGGCGTGCAGACGCCCGCGCCACCGCGCATGCCGTTGAACTTGTTGGCGATCAGCTTGCTGCTACTGCTGTCGGCCTGCTCAACGCAGTCGCCGCAGAAGCCCGGTGCCGCCACAGAAGTGGCGCGACCTCCACCGGCACCGCTCGAAGTGTGGCCGGCGCCGCGCGAGATACCCGTCACCAAGAGTCAGGGTTTGCCGCCGGCAGCGATGACGCTGCAGCCACCCAAACCGGTGCGCAATCTGGATGCCTTGCGCAGACAAGCTGCAGAGCGCTTGGTGGCGGCCAATCCCGAACGCACTTATATAGGACGCGTGCCGGACATTCTGCTGGCGATTCCGGTGCTGGAGGTCGAGCTCTACAGCGATGGCTCGGTGCGTCGCATCGAGGTATTGCGTCATCCCAGGCAGGCCCGCGACACGACGCAACTGGCGATGGACGCGGTGCACCGTGCGGCGCCTTTTGGCGATGTGTCGCGCATGCCAAAGCCCTGGAAGTTCACCGAGACTTTTCTGTTCGACGATGACCGCCGTTTCAAGCCAAGGTCATTGGACTGAGGCCGGACACGCAAGCCCGACTGCTCGGGCTTGTGTGCCTGCCGAAGGCCAGAGCACATCCCGTGTGCGATGGCTGAGGCCGGACACGCAAGCCCGACTGCTAGTGCTTGCATGCCTGCCGAAGGCCAGAGCACAGCTTGGGGCCTTCGCAGCAGCTGTGCCTTCATTCAAATCAACTTGATTTGGGCCTGTTGCGCCGCAGCCTCGCTTAATTGGGCACAATCACCGCATGTTTCTCACGCTACCTACCTTGTTGACATGGGCCCGCATCCTGGCCATTCCACTGATCGTCGGCGTGTACTACCTGAAGATATCGGAGCCGGCGGCCAATCTGGTGGCCACGGTGCTGTTCGTGACGGTGGCTTTGACCGATTGGCTTGACGGCTACCTGGCGCGCAAGCTGAACCAGACCTCGGCATTCGGCGCCTTTCTCGACCCGGTCGCCGACAAAATCCTGGTCTGTGCCGCCTTGTTGGTCCTGCTCAAACTCGGGCGCGTGGATGCGATGGTGGCGCTGGTGATCATCGGACGTGAAATCGCGATCTCTGCCCTGCGAGAGTGGATGGCCCAGATCGGGGCTTCGCGCAGCGTGGCCGTACACATGGTGGGCAAGCTCAAGACCGTGGTGCAGATGGTGGCGATCCCGTTCCTGCTGTTTGATGGCATCCTGTTCGGCCTCATCGACACCCGCCTCTGGGGCACGGTGCTGATCCTCGCGGCCGTGGTGCTGACCATCTGGTCGATGGTGTACTACCTCCAAAAGGCCGTTCCCGAGATCCGCGCCAAGGCGCGATGAGCTGCGTGAGCCGGACTGAGTGAAGCCTTTCCTGTGGCGTGCGATGCCCGTCGCCTTCGTGCTTATATGGAGCACGGGCTTTGTGGTGGCGCGCTTCGCGATGCCGCATGCGCCTCCCTTGAGCTTTCTGGCACTGCGCTATGCGCTGTCGATGCTGGTCTTTGCCGTCTGGCTCAAGCTGTCGATGCGCGTGCAATGGCCACAAGATCGTCGCCAATGGCTGCACTTGGCGGTGGTCGGCGCGTTGATGCACGCCATGTATTTGGGCGGCGTGTGGGCGGCAGTGAAACTCGGCATGGGAGCGGGCACGGTGGCATTGATGGTCGGGCTCCAGCCTGTGCTGACGGCGGTCTGGCTCAGCGCGACAGGCAGTCAACACCGTGTCACCGCCCGCCAGTGGGCCGGCTTGCTGCTGGGATTGCTGGGCCTGTGCCTGGTGCTGTGGCGTAAATTGGGCATGGGCGAACTGAACGCCTTGAACATGTCGCTCGGCTTGGCCGCGTTGGCGGCGATCACGATTGGCACCCTTTATCAAAAGCGCTTTGTCAAGCCTTGCGACCCGCGCGCGGCTGTGCTGATCCAGATCGGCGCGGCCTTGGTGTTGACGCTGCCTTTTGCCATGCTCGAAACTGAAGCCATCGTCTGGGGTCCCGAACTGATAGGCGCCTTGGCTTGGTCGGTGCTGATGCTGACGCTGCTCGCCGGATCGATGTTCTACCTGATGGTGCAACGCGGCGCGGCCACTCAGGTGACCAGCCTCATGTACCTGGTGCCCCCTTGTGCGGCGCTACAGGCCTGGGCGCTGTTTGGCGAATCGATGAGTGCGCTGGTCTGGCTTGGCATGCTGGTCACGGCCGCTGGGGTCAGTTTGGTGATCAGCAAAGCATGAATTGTCTGCGCGCGAGGATTCGGCGGCCCAAGCCGACGCCGTATTCGTGCATTAGTTGTGCTTGTGGGCGGTTTTTGTATCGGGACTTCTCCCTGTCGATAAGCTTGGAGAATCCGCATAGAATTGATATTCGAGAAGCTGCTCTGTACGTCAGCCGTTGAAGGGTCGAATGCGACAAGAGCGAGCGGGCCAGACATTGCGAATCTATCCGAGACCACACCGAGAGGGGGAACATCTGTGAACAAATCAGAACTGATCGAACACATCGCCAAGCAGGCGGACATTTCAAAAGCAGCGGCGGGTCGCGCGCTCGATGCTTTGATTGGCGGCGTCAAGACCACCTTGAAGAAGAACGGCGCTGTGTCCCTGGTCGGCTTTGGCACGTTCAGCGTCACCAAGCGCGCTGCTCGCACGGGCCGCAATCCGCGCACCGGCGATGCGATCAAGATCAAAGCCGCAAAGGTGCCGAAGTTCCGTCCAGGCAAAGCCTTGAAGGATGCAGTCAACTGACTTCCAGTCGGTCGGCAGTCGGGGTGCTTAGCTCAGTTGGTAGAGCGGCGCCCTTACAAGGCGTAGGTCGGGGGTTCGAGCCCCTCAGCACCCACCATCAAGGCGGCAATGGTTTTGCTGCACCTGATTGCCGATTCAGCCCGGGCTCGTTCAGCGAGCTCGGCTAGAATGAGTATCCACGCAAAGGCGAACCATGGTTCGCCTTTGTTGCGTCTGCACAGTTCGCAGACTGTCAAAGAACCGGCCCGAAAGGTCGAACGATGTTCCATCGCGTGCGGGCTTGCCACGCGCGTTGTCTGACTGAGGTTTCTGATGTTTGATTTCGTTCGCAGGCACACCAAGGCATTGCAGTTCATTCTGCTGGTGTTGATCGTTCCTTCATTTGTACTGTTCGGTGTGCAAGGGTATTCCCGCTTTAACGAGGGCGGCAATGCCAAGGTGGCGTTGGTCGACGGCCAAGGCATCACGCAGTCCGAGTGGGATGGCGCGCACCGTGAACTGAGCGAACGCATGCGCCGTCAAACACCCGACTTGGATCCCAAGCTGCTGGATTCGCCCGAGGCCCGCCGTGACTCGCTTGAGACTTTGCTGCGCGAACGGGTCATGCAGACGGCGGCGAACCAACAGCATCTGGTGGTCACTGACGAGCGTCTTCAGCGCCTTTTCCAAACGGATCCGGAGTTCGCCTTTCTGCGTACGCCCGAAGGCGGTCTCAACAAGGGCATTCTGGCCGCGCAGGGCATGAGCGTACCCCAGTTCGAGCAGCGATTGCGTCATGATTTGACGCTGCGTCAAGTCATGATGGGAGTCGCCGGCACGGGCATTGCGCCCGCAGGCAATGTCACCACCGCCTTCGATGCCTTGCTGCAGCAGCGCGAAGTGCAGGTGCAGCGCTTCAACGCCAAGGATTACCTGGGCCGCGTCAATCCCAGTGACGCCGAGTTGGAGGCATATTACAAGGACCCGGCGAATGCGGCGTTGTTCCAGTCGGCAGAGACGGCCGACATCGAATACGTGGTGTTGGACTTGGATGCGTTGAAAAAAGACGTGAAGGTCTCCGACGATGCATTGCGCAGCTATTACGAAGCCAATCTGGCGCGCTATACGGTGGCCGAGGAACGTCGCGCCAGCCATATCCTGATCAAGGCGGACAAATCGGCATCAGCCGACGACAGAGCCAAGGCCAAGGCCAAAGCTGAAGCCTTGCTGGCTCAAGTGCGCAAGGCGCCGGCCACATTTGCCGAAGTGGCGCGCGCGCAGTCGCAAGATCCGGGCTCGGCCGCTCAGGGTGGCGACCTCGACTTCTTCTCGCGCGGTGGCATGGTCAAGCCGTTTGACGACGCCGTGTTTGCGATGAAAGTGGGCGAGATCAGCAATCTTGTAGAAACCGAGTTCGGCTACCACATCATCACCCTCACCGGCGTGCGCGGCGGCGAGAAAAAGAGTTTCGAAAGCGTGCGCGCTTCGGTCGAAGACGAGGTCCGCAAGCAGTTGGCGCAGACCCGCTATGCGGAGTCGGCCGATCAATTCAGCAATCTCGTCTACGAGCAGTCGGACAGCCTCAAACCGGTGGCTGACAAGCTCAAACTCGCGATCCAGACCGCCAGCGTGCAGCGCACACCGTCGACCGGTGTGACCGGTGTTCTGGCCTCGGCCAAGCTGCTCGATGCCGTATTTGGTGTCGAGGCACTGCGCAACAAGCACAATACCGAAGCGCTGGAAACCGCGCCGAGCCAGATGGTCTCGGCGCGCGTCGTGCGACACAACCCGGCCCACTTGCTGCCATTTGCCGAGGTCAAGTCGCTGGTGCGTGATCGACTGGTCAGCAAGCTGGCCATCGCACAGGCGATCAAGGATGGCCAGCAGCGTTTGGCCGAGTTGAAGAAGGGCGGCGACGCGAAGGGCCTGGAGCCGGCGCAGGTCATTTCGCGTGCACAGGCGAGAGATCTGTCGCGCAGCGTCGTCGAAGACATCATGCGCGCCGATGCAAGCCAGTTGCCGGCGTTGCTCGGCGTCGATAGCAAGGAAAGCGGCTACGTCGTGGTGCGCATCACCAAGTTGCTGCCGCGCGACCCGGCCGTGGTGGATCCGATCCGGGCCGGCCAGCAATATGCCCAAGCCTGGACGAATGCCGAGGCGGCTGCCTATTACGCTGCGCTCAAGACACGGTTCAAGGTTGAGATCAAGCCCGCCGCTGTCGCCGCGATCGCCCCCACAGCGAAACCGTGACGGGCTCCAGACCTTGCGATTGTTTGTGATCAGCTTGAACGGCTTGCCCACTGGCTAGGCTATAATTTCAAGCTCAGCGGTGGTTGTAGCTCAGTTGGTAGAGTCCAGGATTGTGATTCCTGTTGTCGTGGGTTCGAGCCCCATCAGCCACCCCAAAAAAATCGAAACCCTGGTGCCGAAAGGCGCCGGGGTTTTTTGTTTTTTGGTGCCTGTTGAGCTCACGCGGTCTTGCGACGCTGGCGCACAACTTTGCCACATCAGCTCCAACGCAGAATCGCTGGGCACGCGTTCCTATCGGTTGATGCGTGGTTTTCCGTAGGGAAGTCGAATACTTCGAGCCGGCGAACCAGCACCGCGCGCTCTGGTATCAAGCTTGGTCGCGATTGCGCTCGACATCGTGCATCAGGCGCGCGACGATGAGCCGCATCACGTGAAAGCCGAGCTTGGGATTCTGGTAATAGAGCTGCGCCATTTCCTCGGCTGACAAGGTGTACAGCGTGCAGTCGGTATCGCAGACCAGGCTGAGCGTGCGCTTGTTGTCGGGCGAAAACAGACCGATCTCGCCAACCAAGGCACCCGGCGTCAGCGTCTCTTTGATCTCGGGCAGGCGCAGCGTGCCGTCGTGCAGGTAAACCATATGCGTGGCCACATCGCCCTTGCGCCACAAGGTTTCGCCGGCCTTGGCAGCACGCCGGTGCATATTGGGCAGCAACCAGTCGGCCACCGGCGTATCCGCCTTGGCCGATTCAATGGCACGTATCAGCCTGCGGATCTCGAGCGCCTTCTTGCCATTGATCGGAATCATCGCCGCATAGAGCAGCAGCGAGGGCAGGGCGGCTTCCAGCAAACCGTAGAAGACGAAAAAGACATTGGCAGCAAGCGCCACCAGGCGCAGCGGCAACATGCTTTTCATCATGTAGCTGGCCAATGTCAGGCCGGCACCAATGAAGCCGAAGACATAGCCCACCGTCAAATAGTGGTTCAATGAGAAAGACGCGCTGAAAAAATCCGATACATGCGCCGCCACTGTCATTACGCGTTCCTCCTATTTGGTATCTACCGAGAAGACATCAACAAAAACCGACTTGCCCTTGAACTGTACCGGACCCAGCGGGGTGGTACCCGGGAAGACGCCGAGCGCCGCATGCGTTGCGCCATCGATCAGGATAGGAAGTTGGACTACCTTGGTGTGCGCTTCGAGCCGGGCCGCCTGATTCACAGCGTCGCCGATGCAAGTGTAGGTGGCGCGCGCTTGAGTGCCGGCGTAACCCGCAATCATCTGGCCGGTGGCGATGCCGATGCCGATGGCAATCGGCGCCTTGCCCTGGCTGGAGCGCTCGGCGTTCAGTAGATCGATCAGTTCGATCATCTCCTGCGCCGCTTTCACCGCCGCCAGCGGCGGATCAGCCAGCGGTAGCGGCGCGCCGAAGATGGCCATCAAGCCGTCGCCAATCATCTGGTTGACGACACCGCCTTGGCCGCTGATGGCGTCGAACATCAGCATGTAATAGGTGTTGAGCAGTTCGATAGTCTCGTCGGGCGGCTGCGATTCGGCAATCGTGGTGAAACCGCGGATGTCGGCAAACATCACCGTGCCTTGCACATGCCGGCCGCCCAGCGCAAAGCCCGACTGCTGCAGGTCTTGCGCGACCTCGGTGGTGGCAAAGCGTTTGACCAGCTCCTTGGTCTGGTCGCGCAGGCGCTTCTTTTCCAGGCTCGATCCGACGCGTGCCTTCAGCAGCACCGGGTTCACCGGCTTGTGCAGATAGTCGTCGGCGCCCAGCTCGATGCAGCGCACCACATTGTCCAGGCCCTCGAGCGCCGAGGTCACGATCACCGGCAGATCGCGCAGGCGCAGATCGGCGCAGAGTTGTTCGAGCACCTGGAAGCCGTCCATCTCCGGCATCGCCATGTCGAGCAGCAGCAAGTCGAACGATTCATTGCGCAGCATCTCGAGCGCGATGCGACCGTTCTCGGCGGTGGCCACGCGATAGCCCAGCAGTTCCAGACTTCGCGTCATCAGCAGGCGATTCACCTTGTTGTCATCGGCCACCAGAAGGCGGAAGTTGGCATCAGCCATGGGTCAGCTCCTTCAATGCCGCGACAACTCGCGCGTACTCGGCCTCCAGCGCATCGAGCGCCGCAGCGTCTTTGGGTATCTCGCCCAACTCCAGTTCGCGCGCCATGCCGCCCAGCGTGAGGGCGCCGAAGGTGTAGCTATTGGACTTGATCGAATGCGCCGCGCGCCGAAATGGCTCCAGTGCGCCGCTGTTGTGCGCAGTGCGCAACTCGGCCAGCATCTGTGGCAATTCCTCAAAGTAGGCGTCAAGGAGTTCGACGACGAAGTCGGCGCCGGTGCTGTCCTGTAATTCCTTGAATGTTGCGATGTCAATGGTGGGGGCGCTCATTTCAGGTCTCCAACAGATTCAAGTAGGGGTGGCAAGCCAAGCGAGTGCGCTTGCTCATGTCAGTGATCGGTCCGGGCGCGGACATGGTTGAGCGCTTCGACCAATTGCTCGACGCGAATCGGCTTGGTGATGTAGTCGTCCATGCCCGCGGCCAGGCACATCTCGCGGTCGCCTTGCATGGCGTTGGCCGTCATTGCCACGATGCGCGGTCTGCCTTCCGAGCCCCAGCGCGCGACGATGTGGCGCGTCGCCTCCAGGCCATCCATCTCGGGCATCTGCACGTCCATCAAGATCACGTCGTAGGGCTGGCGTTCGACCGATTCGATCGCTTCGATGCCGTTGGATGCGAGATCGGCTCGATAGCCCATTTGCTGCAGCAGTCTCAACGCGAGCTTCTGATTCACCACCGTGTCTTCGGCCAACAGGATGCGCAGCGGATGTCGCGCCGCCATGCCGGGGTCGGTCGACGACGATTTGGGCGCGCTCGCTGCGGGGCGGTCCACGTCGTCGCCGGCGAGCAGATTCATCAGCGTGTCGAACAGCTGACTTTGGCGCAGCGGCTTGGCGAGATACGCGCTGAACAAGGCATCGGTATCACCGGCTTCGCGTCGCCCCAGGCTGCTGAACAGCACCATCGGCAGGTCCTTGGCTTGCTCGCGCAATTTGGCCGCCAGCGTCAGTCCGTCCATGTCGGGCATGTGCATATCGAGAATCGCCAGATCGAAGACCTCGCCCGCCTGAATCCAGCGCAAGGCCTCTTGCGGCGAGCCTGTAGAGCGCGGTGTCATGCCCCACTTGGCCATCTGCAGCATCAGCACCTTGCGATTGGTTGCGTTGTCGTCAACCGTCAGCACGCGCTTGTTTGAGAGCGCCGGCTGCTGACCGAAGAATTCGCGCCGCGCCGCCTGCGGCAACTCGGCCAGCGGCGCGCGGATGCTGAAGAAGAAGGTCGAGCCTTGCCCCGGCCCCGCGCTTTCCACCCACATCGTGCCGCCCATCAGTTCGGCCAGCCGCTTGCTGATTGCCAGACCCAGGCCGGTGCCGCCGTACTTGCGCGTGGTGCTCGAATCGGCTTGGCTGAACGACTGGAACAAACGGCTCATGCCTTGTTCGGACAGACCGATGCCGGTGTCGCTCACCGCGAACTTCAGCTCGACCTCGCCGCTCGCTGCCGGCGTGCCGTGCACGGTGATGACGACCTCGCCGTTCTCGGTGAACTTCACCGCATTGGCCAGCAGATTGAGCAGGATCTGGCGCAAGCGGGTCACATCGCCATTGACCGCCGCAGGCACCTCGCCTTCGAACAGATAGGCGATGTCGAGATGCTTCTCGGCGGCGCGCGTGCTCACCAGGTCGAGCGCCGACTCGACGCAGTCGCGCAGGTCGAACGGGTGCGCCTCGATGTCCATGCGCCCGGCCTCGATCTTCGAGAAGTCGAGGATGTCGTTGATGATGGTCAGCAGCGCGTCGCCCGAATCGCGAATCGTCGAGGCAAAGTCGCGCTGGTCCGCGTCGAGATTGGTGTCGAGCAGCAAGCCGCTCATGCCGATCACCGCGTTCATCGGCGTGCGGATCTCGTGGCTCATCGTCGCCAGGAACGAGCTCTTCGCCTCGTTGGCAGTCTCGGCCGCGGCACGCGCTTCTTGTGCCTCCTTGAACAAGCGCGCGTTCTGGATGGCGATGACGGCCTGATCGGCGAAAGTCCGCAGCAGCGCGATCTCCCTGGGCTCGAAACCGGACGGTGGCGAACCAGGCGGCGGGAAGCGCGTCACATG
>Ga0315270_10001961_pt1 | contig 10949 bp, 6 predicted proteins | sample C1_bottom_MG_FD_204932 | JGI IMG/M metagenome (GOLD analysis project Ga0315270, IMG submission 204932) | Sediment microbial communities from Yellowstone Lake, YNP, Wyoming, USA - C1_bottom | ecosystem: Environmental > Aquatic > Freshwater > Lake > Sediment | place: USA: Wyoming | collected... | reverse complement strand
GAAGGAATACGACGTCACCTTCCGTTACGCCAACGGTGTGGTGATGACCTGCAAACCGGGCAACCCCAGCATCAAATTCATCGGCTCGGAAGGCTGGGTGGGCAATGAAGGCTGGCGCGCGCCCGTCAAGGCCAGCTCGGACAAGATCCTCAATTCCGTCATCGGCCCGGAGGAACTGCACCTCTACACCAACGTGGCGGGAGAGCATGATGATTTCCTCAAGTGCCTTCGGACCCGCAAGGATCCTTACTTCCCCGTGGACATCGGGCACCGGGTCTCCACCGTGTGCCACCTGGCCAACATCTCGATCAAACTGGGCCACAAATTAAAATGGGATCCGGTGGCTCAGGTGTTTGTGAACGACGATGCCGCCAACGCCATGCGCTCGCGGCCGATGCGCAAGCCCTGGACTTTAGCCGAAGGCTGAAATCAATACCCGTGCGTGTTATCGGGCGGAGTTTCCCATTTCTGGAACTCCGCCTCTCCGGATTTTACCGGCTCGGCGGAGAGTTCAATGACGGCCCGCAGGCCATCGGTGAAATAAGGGTCGCCAGTGAGATTGCGGCGCGGTGATTCCATGGGTGCCGCTTCCGCTCCCTTCACAAACCCCCACCAGCGCGCGGCACGACCGAGCACCAGGTCCTGTATCAAATAGGCCCGTGCCTCGTCCACGTTCGGGTTGATGGTGTGCGTGGTGAGGTTGCTCGTCTTTAGCGTCCATCGCACCCCGATATCGCGGCTGATCTGGCCAATCCACACCGGTTTTCCATGATATTTGAGGCTCGTAAGCCACAGACGCAAGTGATTCCGCAGCTTGATGGAGTGGCGGATCTTCTGGAACGCGATGTCCTGGTGCCTCCCGGACCAATACAGGGAACCGACAGGCGAGTAACGATACTCCTCGCCAGACACCAGGGCTCTGAAAGTGTGCCACGCGGTTCCCGTGGTAAGCCGCTCAGTCCGGTTCCATCCGCAAGCGGCCATGGACTGGAGGTCCTCCGGGCTGCCGATGAGCACCAGGTTGAGGGGATCGCCCTCCTTCCGGCCATGGGCGTCGGTGGTGGCCCGGGGCATTCGTTCCAACTCAGCGCGGAGTTGCGCCTCATCGCATTCGGTGAACTGCGCGCCGCGGGTCAGATCCTCCCAACTATGCGGTTTCCAGTCGCCCTTCAGGCCCGGCACCTCCACGAAGAAATTGTAGCGATGATCCCGCCACACGCCGGCTTCGTCGGCGAGTCCCACGCAAACCTGCTTGTTGCCCAAATCAAGGTGGGTATAGACAAAACCCGACCGAATGCTGTGAGGCGGCACTTCCCGGGACATGGCGTTGGTCAGAAAAAAGCCATCGAGGGCCGCGTTTAGCTTCGGCCGATAGGCGGAATGATATTGATAGGCCACCTCGAGCGGGGAGAAATACTCGTCATCGACGATGTGCGGGAGGAAGAACGCGGACGAATCCCGGCGATTCTCAACCCGCAACCAAACCGGCTGAATCCCTTTCCAATGCAGTTTCCGGTCGAACAACCGCGCGGCCTCCTCCCGGCTTGGCACGGCAACCTCCACCCGGAATTCGCTGTCCTCGCGCTGGAGTGTCCGCTGAAGAAAAGCCGCGTTCTCGACCGATCCCGGCTTGAACGCAACGCAGCCGGCAGTCATCAAGATCGCCGCCAGACTAAGAGCCTGTTTGAAAAGTAGCAGCCGACGTGAGGAGGCTCTGATATTTTCCAGCAGATGCTCACGAAATCTCGGAGATTTCAGCCTCCTCACATCGGCTGCTACGGCCGATTTTGGAGATTTTAAACAAGCGGTAAGGCGCCGGAGCCCGCAGGCAAAACGGGCCGCCCGATTACTGAGGGATCCGCAAGATTCCCTATAAGCGCGCGGCTTCGTGCTCATGCTCTTGCTCATGCTCTTGCTCTCTGTAGTCATCCCGCGGTCTGGCTGGCAAACCTCTCGGAAACGAGTGTCGGAATGCCAGGCACACGATGAACTTGCTCGTTCGCGCCGGGATTTGCAATCCCACGGTGTGTCTGTCGTAACCGATTGCCCGCCATCCGCCTTGCCCGGGTTTGTTGGTTCTGCGAATCTAAACGCACGTCTTGAAACCCGAAGCGACAATGTGGACGGGATCGGAAGCGGAATTGCTCAAGCAATTGGGCACGTCCGCCGCCGGGTTGTCCTCCGATGCCGCAGCCAAAACTCTGGAAGAATTCGGCCCGAATAGCGTCGGTACCGGCCAGCGGCACTCGGTCGTTCGCGACCTCCTGCAGCGCTGCCGCAATCCCCTCGTCATTCAACTGCTGATCATCGCCACGGTGTCCTACATCATGTCGGACTTGCGGTCGGCAATTGTGGTCGGGGGCATGCTCTTCCTCAGCGTGTTTCTTTCCTATTTCCAGGAGGCGCGTTCCTCCAAAGCCGTCGAGAAGCTGCAAAAAATGGTCAAGACCACCGCCACCGTCTTGCGCGACGGCCGGGAAGTGGAACTGACGCTGGAAGAAATTGTGCCCGGCGACCTGGTGATCCTAGCGGCCGGCAGCATGATCCCGGCGGACCTGCGAATCCTCTCCGCCAAGGATTTCTTCGTGTCGCAGTCGGCGCTCACCGGCGAGTCCATGCCGGTAGAGAAAAATGCGGATCCAAACCAACCCGCGGGACGCGCCACCACCGAATTCACCAATGCCTGTTTCATGGGCAGCAACGTGCTCAGCGGTTCGGCCCGCGGCGTGGTCCTGGTCACGGGCGCGAGAACCCAGTTCGGTTCCATCGCCGAAAAGATGATGGGCAAGCGCGAGGCCACCAGTTTCGACAAAGGCGTGGCCGGCTTCACCTGGTTGATGATCCGCTTCATGGTGGTGATGGTTTCCATTACATTCCTGATCGTCGGGTTGACCAAAGGCAACTGGGCCACGGCGCTGCTCTTTTCGCTTTCCGTCGCCGTGGGCCTCACGCCGGAAATGTTGCCGATGATCATCACCGTGTGCCTGTCCAAGGGCGCGCTGATGATGTCGCGTAAAAAGGTCATCGTGAAGCATCTCCACGCCATCCAAAACTTCGGAGCGATGGATGTGCTATGCACGGACAAAACCGGGACCCTCACGCAGGATCATGTCGTGCTGGAGCGTTACGTGGACGTGACGAATCGACCGAGCGAGGACGTATTGCGCTACGCCTACATGAACAGTTTCTATCAGACCGGCCTGCGCAACCTCCTGGACCGCGCGATCCTTGCCCACACCGATCTGGACGTCGAACGCAACTGCCGCAAGGTGGATGAAATCCCGTTCGATTTTAAACGGCGGCGCATGTCGGTGGTCATTGATTACGAGGACCGGCACGTCCTCATCTGCAAGGGCGCCGTCGAGGAGATCAGTTCGGTCTGCGAGAATTATCAGGTCGATGAGGACATCAATCCCCTGATCAACCTCATCCGCGACGATTTGATGGATGAGTATCGGAACCTCAGCGCCGAAGGCTATCGGGTGCTCGCCGTTTCCTACCGGGAATTCGACCGCTCCAAGCAAACCTTCTCCGTGGCTGACGAGTCGCAGATGATTTTACTCGGCTACATCGCCTTCTTCGATCCGGCGAAAGATACCTCCGCCAAAGCCATCGAAGCCCTTTCACGCCACGGCGTGGCCGTGAAAATCCTCACTGGCGACAACGAACTCGTGACGAAGAAAGTCTGCCGCGATGTGGCGATGTCCATCACAAAGATTGTGACTGGCCCGCAACTCGCCGCGATGGACGAATCGGCCTTCGCCCGGGAAGTGGACGAGGCCAACGTGCTGGCGCGCCTGACACCCGACCAGAAGGAGAAGGTGATCAAGACGCTCCGCGCCCAGGGCCACGTCGTCGGGTTCATGGGCGACGGCATCAACGATGTGCTCGCCATGAAAGCGGCGGACGTGGGCATTTCCGTGGATACCGCCGTCGATGTCGCCAAGGAATCCGCGGATATCATTTTGCTGGAGAAAAGCCTGCTCGTGCTGGAGGACGGCATCATGGAAGGCCGGAAGGTTTTCGGCAATATCATCAAGTACATCAAGATGGGGGCGAGCTCCAATTTCGGGAACATGTTCAGCGTGGTGGGCGGCGCCTATTTCCTGCCGTTCCTGCCGATGGCCCCGATCCAGGTGCTCGTCAACAACCTGCTTTACGATGTGTCGCAGGTGGGCATCCCCCTCGACAATGTGGACGAGGAGTATCTCGCCAAGCCGCGCAAGTGGAACATCAAAAGCATCCGCAATTTCATGGTGTTCATCGGCCCAATGAGCTCCATCTTCGATTACGCGACGTTTTTCCTGATGCTCTATTTCTTCGGGTGCATCGGCTTCAAGTCAGCCGGCGCGTCGCCGGAACACAAGACGTATCTCGAAAGCCTTTTCCACACTGGATGGTTCGTGGAATCGCTACTGACGCAGACACTCATTGTCCACATCATCCGCACGAACCGGATTCCGTTCTTCCAAAGCAACGCCAGCCGGCCCATGCTCTTCACCACGCTCGCCGTCATGGCGCTCGGCCTGTATCTGCCGTTCTCGCCGGCGGCGAAATTTCTCGGGTTCGTTCCACTGCCCGGAGTCTATTTCGCGTGGCTGGCGGGTTTCCTGGTCGCCTACGCGGTGCTCACACACGGGATGAAGACGTGGTTCACCCGGCGCTTCGGAACTGATTGATTATGCGCAGCATTCTGACAGCACTTCAGGAAGGCCGGCTATTTGAACTGCCGGAAGCCGGCAAGGATCGCGCCCTCGAGTTCCTCGCCCGCGTGCTCGACGCCAACCCGGACATCGTGGTCGGCACGGACGCCGTCGAGGAGATCAAGCAGCGCGAACAGGCCTGCAACACCGGCATTGGTTTGGGCGTCGGCATCCCCCACGTCCGCGCCAAGCGCGAGGATGGAGAACTGTTTTGCGCCATCGGTTGGTCGGCGCAAGGCATCGAATACGGCTCGCCGGATGGCGTGCCGGTTCGCCTGGTATTCATGTATTACATTCCCGGCGCGCAGAAAAATATTTACCTGAAGGAAATCTCGACTCTAGTCAAAGCCATCAAGAGCACCGGCGGGATCGAATCCATCATCCACGCCGACAGCCTGTTTGTCGTCCGCAATCTTTTGCTGGATTGGGTCAGCGAAGTATCGGGCGACAGCGGGCCGGAAGCGGTCGCGCGCATGATCAAGCTGGAGGTCAGGCAGGCCCAGGTTGCCGCCGTCCAGGTGCCGGCGCTTGTCGTGGGAGCGGTTCCCCTGCCCGCCAGCCCGACGCAGAGGGCCTTGGCCTTCATCATCCTCATCGCATCCCCCAACGCCTCGACAGTGCTCGCGCAGGACGCGGAGTGGTCGGCAGCCCTGGAAAAAGAAAGCGATCTGGCGCAACGCCTCGCGGCCGGACTCCCCTTCAGCGCCGCGGGTCGTCAGGTCTTCATCACCGGCGCAACCCCCTACCCCGGAAACCGCCTGCTCTACGAGGGCGTCGCCATCGCTCCCTGAACGCAGAAATTACTTTCCCCGCTCGCGACTGCACCTTAGCCTCCGCGCTAAACCGGATTGCAACCGGGCAAGCAGCTCATGAATACACAGGATCCCAGGTCTGTCGATCCCGCGAACGCCAACTCCCCCGCGGAAACGATGGAGGAACTGCGCCGGCAAATCGATGCCATCGACACGCAATTGGTTAACCTGCTGGTCCAGCGCCGCCATGTCGTCGAACGGGTCGCCGAAGTCAAAAGGGAACACGATCTCCCGGTTTTCCATCCTGCCCGCGAAGAAAACCTGATCTCCGCGCGGCGCGCGCAGGCTGTGCAGGCGGGGCTGGATCCGGATTACATCGAGGACTTGTTTCGCACGATGCTGCGCCGCTCAAGAGTGGGCCAACTGGAAACGCTCGGCCGGCGCGGGGCCCGACCAGGAGCCAAAGTATTGGTTATTGGCGGGAAGGGCGGCATGGGCCGGTTCTTCTGCCGCTGGCTTACGCTTTCCGACTACGAGGTCCGGGTCATCGACCGCGAGGACTGGCCGGCGGTGGAGGCCCTCGCCCGGGATGCTGAATTATGCCTGTTGGCGGTGCCGATCGATGTCACGGCGTCCGTAGCGGTTCGCATCGCCCCGCATTTGCCCCCGAACTGCGTCCTGGCAGATATCACCAGCTTGAAGCAGGCACCGCTCAAAGCCATGCTGGCCGCCCATCCCGGGCCGGTCCTGGGGCTGCATCCGCTTTTCGGCCCGACAACGACCTCAATGGACAAGCAGATCGTGGTCGTTACCCCGGGACGTCAGCCTGATTCGTGCAAGTGGGTTCTCGAGCAGCTCGCCGTTTGGGGCAACGTGGTGGTCGAAACCACGCCGGAAGAACACGACGAGATCATGGGAATTGTCCAGGCGCTGCGCCACTTTGCCACCTTTGCCTTCGGTCAATTCCTCCATGCGCGCGCTGTCCCCATTGCTCGCACCCTGGAACTTTCCAGCCCCATTTATCGCCTCGAGTTGGCCATGGTCGGCCGCCTCTTCGCCCAGGATCCCTGGCTCTACGCGGAGATTGTGTTCGCCACCCCGGAACGCCTGGCGCTTCTGAAAGAGTTCATCCAATCGCTCCAACAGAATCTCGAGATGATTGAAGGAGGCAACAAACAGGAGTTTGTTGCCCGATTCCGCACCATCGCCGAATGGTTTGGTCCCTTCAGCGAACAAGCGCTGCGCGAGAGCACCTTCCTGGTGGATAAACTGGTTCACCGATTTTAGCAACTTATGAGCACCATTCAGATCCCCCGCCGGGCGTTCCTCGCGACCGCCGCCACCATCACCGCCATTACGGCACTGAAACCCTCCGTCGCTTTTGGCGCGGAGGCCAACCCGGTGTTAGACATCGGCCTGATTGGATGCGGCGGACGTGGCAGCTGGATTGCCAAATTGTTCGCCGATTCCGGCAAGTATCGTTTGGTGGCCTGCGCCGACTACTTTCAGGATAAAGCGGATGCGGTAGGCGACAGACACAAGATCGAGCGATCACGCCGTCACACGGGGCTATCCGGTTACAAGCGGCTCCTCGAAAGCAAGCTCGACGCCGTGGTGATCGAGACCCCGCCTTACTTCCACCCCCAACAAGCCGCCGACGCGGTGGACGCGGGCAAACATGTCTACCTGGCCAAACCGATCGCCGTGGATGCGCCCGGCTGCCAGCAAATTGCCGCCGCCGGCCAGCGCGCCACAGCGAAGAAGCAGGTGTTCCTGGTGGATTTTCAGACCCGCGCCGACGCGCAGTTTCGGAACGCCATCGGGCAGGTCCATAAAGGCGCCATGGGCTCCCTGGTTATGGCCGAAGCCTGGTATCCGTGGTCCGGCGGAGGCCGCGGCACTCCACCAGCGACTCCCGAAGAGCAGTTGCGGAGCTGGTATTACGTGCTGCCCATCTCCGGCGATTTCATTGTCGAGCAAAGCATTCATGCGCTTGACCTTGTCACCTGGATCATCAATGCCGACCCCTTGCGCGCCCGCGGCACAGGCGGCCATAAAGTGCGCCCCGCCAACAGCATTTACGATCACTTCGCGCTCACCTATTGGTTCCCGAACGACCTGGTGCTCTCCTTCACCTGCATCCAGAGCATTCCCCTGGTAAAAGACGAGATCCGGGCGCGAGTGTTCGGGTCCGAAGGTTTCATTGACGCCGACTATTACACCGGCGTGACGCTGCGCGGACCGGAGACTGCGGTGCGCGGCCCCGTTGACAACCTCTACGAGACGGGGACCGTGGTGAATATTAACGAATTCCACCAGGCCATCGTGAAAGGAGACTGCTCCAACGCCACTGTCGCACCCTCGGTGCGTTCAAATCTGACCGCCATATTGGGCCGTGAAGTGGCGTATCACCGGGAGGAAATGACGCTGGAGGCCTTGCTCAAACAAGGCAGGAAACTGGAGCCGAATCTTACGGGTCTCAAGAGCTAACCAGCCCCCTGAATCGAGCCGGGTGCTGTCAGCCGAGCATTGAAAGGTCTCAGTTTCCGGCTTGATTGTGCCTGGGGGAACACGGAATCTTCCTTGATGGTTGAATCAACACACAAGGCTTGTTCCCGCTGGTTGCTCCCGGCAGTTTCGGCGGTTTTTCTGGGCCTTGGCGGCGCGATTTCAAGCGGGGCTCCCGCGGGCCTTCGGGCGGAGGTGGACACAGCCGTCGGCCGGATGCGACCCGCCCTGGTGCGAATTCAAGTGGTCTCCTCCGATTTCGGCGGCGGACGCGAGGTCAAGGGGCAATCGGTGGGCAGCGGCGCCATTATCACCAAAGACGGGTTCCTGGTGACCAACCATCACGTCGCCGGCCACGCCACCCGCATTTTTTGCACCCTTTGGAATCGCGAAGAAATCGAAGCCGAACTGATCGGCACCGATGCCCTGACCGACATCGCCGTGCTCAAGCTCAAGCCCCGCATCCCCCGCACATTTGAAATAGCGCGCTTTGGCGATTCCTCGAAGCTGCGCGTGGGCGACCAGGTGCTGGCGATGGGCAGCCCTATGGCGCTATCACAGTCGGTCACGCTGGGCATTGTCAGCAATGTCGAAATGATGATGCCCCGCTTTATGGGCCAGGCGGCGGGCATGCAGCTGGATGGGGAAAACGTGGGGGCGCTGGTGCGCTGGATCGGCCATGACGCCGCCATCTATGGGGGCAATTCGGGCGGGCCGCTGGTGAATCTGCGAGGCGAAATCGTGGGGATCAACGAGATCTCCTTTGGGTTGGGGGGCGCCATCCCCGGCAACCTGGCAAAGCTGGTCGCCGAGGAATTGATGAAGCACGGAAAAGTGCGCCGGAGCTGGCTGGGTGTGGATGTCCAGCCCCGCTTCAAAAGCTCGGCCGACGATCAAGGCGTGCTGGTCAGCGGAGTGGTGGCGGACTCGCCCGCGTCGCGCGCCGACATCCGCTCGGGCGACCTGTTGCTGAAGGTGGCGGGCAAAACTGTGAATGTGAAGTTTGACGAGCAGATGCCGGATTTTATGAGCCTGATCACCGGCTTGCGGATTGGGGAAGAGGTCCCGGTGGTGGTCCGCCGCGAAGGCCGGGAAATGCGGCTGAACCTCGTGCCCGTGGAGCGGGGCGAGATCATGCCCAAACAACGGGAATTGAAGCCCTGGGGAATCACCGCTCGCGACATCTCTTTCCTCATCGCCAAGGAAATGAAGCGCACCAACCAGGCGGGCGCCCTGGTGACCTCCATCCGCCCGAGCGGGCCGGCTGGTGAAGCCAAACCTTCGCTGCGGGCCGGCGATATCATCACCGAAATCAACGGCGAGGCCGTTGGCAGCGTTGAGGCATTGGTGGAGGTCACGAAGAAAATCGCCTCTGGCAAAACGGAACCTGTGGCCGTGATTGCCACCTTCGAACGCGAAGCCCGCCGCTATATGACCGTGGTCAAAGTGGGTGTCCAGGAACTGCGCGACCCCGGCCTGGAAGTCGCCAAAGCCTGGCTCCCGATCGAGACCGAAGTGATCAGCCGGGAAATCGCCCGGCAAATGGGCCAGCCCGACCTCAAGGGCTTCTACATCACGCAGGTCTATGCCGGAACCACCGCCGAGAAGGCCGGATTGCGGGCGGGGGATTTCCTGCTGGCGATCGACGGCGAAAAACTTACGGCCAGTCAGCCTGAGCATGACGAGGAGTTTGCCACCCTGATCCGCCAGTATGACATCGGCGCGACCGTCCGGCTCACGGTCCAACGCGGCAAGGACTGGCTCAAGCTGCCGGTGGAACTTGTCCGTTCCCCGAAGCTCCAGCGCGAAATGAAGAAATGCCGCAACAATGACTTTGAATTCACCGCGCGCAACATCGCGTTTTTTGACATTGCGGAAGCGCGCTGGAACCCGGAACAACAGGGGGCGCTGATCGAGGAAGTGACTTCGGGCGGCTGGGCCGAGGTGGGATCGCTTTTCGTGGGCGACCTGCTGATCGAGGTGGACAGCCAGCCGGTGCGCGATGTGGACTCCCTAAGAACCATCATGGAAACCGTCGCGCGGGAGCGAAAGAGTTTCCTGGTGATGAAAGTGCTCCGCGGCGTCCACCACGCCTACCTGGAATTTGAGCCTGCCTGGAAAAACAATGTAACCGGAAGCAACCAATAACATGAAATTCAACCATCCTAAGACAATCCGAAGTTTGATCGCCGCCGGCTGCGCCAGCCTGCTGCTGGTCCCCTGCCTGGCGCGGGCGGACGAAATCGCCGAAAAAGGGCGCGCCATCTTCAAACAACATCAGCAGGGGGTCGTCACGGTTCAGATCGTGGTGAAGAGCAAGGTCAGCATGGAGGGGATGGGAGACCAGGCCACCGAAACCAAACAGGAAGTCACAGGGACCGTTCTGGATGGTTCCGGGCTGACGGTGCTGGCGCTGTCCGCCACCGATCCCGGAGCGATGATTCAGGGCATGCTCGAAGGACAGGACTCGAAGATCAAGATGGAGACGGAAATCAGCGACATCAAGGTTCTGCTCGAAGACAGCACGGAAGTGGCGGCCGACATCGTGCTGCGCGACAAGGATCTTGATCTGGCTTTCATCCGGCCCAAGGCGAAACCCGCCCAACCCATGAAAGCGATCGACATGACCCAGGCCGGCAAAGCGGAAATTCTCGACCAGGTGGTCACTTTGAATCGCCTCGGCACCGCCACCGGCCGATCCTATTCGGCGGCCGTGGAGAGAATTTCGTCCATCGTGCAGCGGCCCCGTTTGCTCTACATACCGGATTCCACCATGACCACCACCACGCTTGGGGCGCCGGCTTTTACCCTGGACGGCAAACCCCTGGGCTTGTTCGTCATTCGCACGGTGAAAGGCAAGGGGGGAAGCGGCCCATTCAGCACGCAAGCCAATAACTTCGCGAGTGTGATCCTCCCGGTTGCCGACATCATGAAAGCGGCCAGCCAGGCTCCCGCAGCGGTTGAACCCGGCAAAGAAGCCGCCGTC
>Ga0315270_10001960_pt1 | contig 10952 bp, 23 predicted proteins | sample C1_bottom_MG_FD_204932 | JGI IMG/M metagenome (GOLD analysis project Ga0315270, IMG submission 204932) | Sediment microbial communities from Yellowstone Lake, YNP, Wyoming, USA - C1_bottom | ecosystem: Environmental > Aquatic > Freshwater > Lake > Sediment | place: USA: Wyoming | collected... | reverse complement strand
AGAGGCCGGCAAGGCTGCAGGCATCTATGGCGTCGAGGAGGTCGTCGTCATGAAGGCCGCGCGGCGCGAGCCCGCCCGCACACGTGGCTGACCATCCGCTGTCGCCAGGGGGCTTCTCCCTCGCGGTTCAAGTCCTTGTCGAAAGCCTGGGGTGTCGCACCGGCGAAGGGGCGCAAGCGCGCTCGCTGAAACACCATGGCGCGGGTAGCCATCGCGCCGCACGCCGATGGACTTGGAGCGCCTGGCCTGCGACGCCGAGCTCGTCGCCAAACTGCAAGGAAAGACCAAATGAGCCTCGACCACTACACCTACCGCGTGACTTGGTCCGCCGAAGATGCAGAGCAAGTCAGGCTGTGCGCCGAGTTCACATCGTTGAGCTGGCTCGCGCCGACTCCTGAAAAAGCGCTGTCCGGCATCCGAGCCGTTGTGGCGGGTGTCGTGAAGGATCTGCGAGCATCCGGCGAATTGGTGCCGGACGCTATCGCGGAGCGCCGTCACAGCGGCGAGTTGCGGGTACGCATCCCGCCGCTGGTGCACCGCCAGCTCGCACTCCAGGCGGCGGAAGAAGGCGTCAGCCTTAACCGGCTGGCGAGCGCAAAGCTGGCTGCCTGAGGCAACTGCGGTAGCGCATTTCAGCCAGACGGCCTGCAATTTCTGTATGCCGGCGCTGGCTGTGGCGGCCCTTTGCACGCCGGTGGTGTTTTCTGCTCGGCTCTGCACTCAGCGGCTTGCCGCAGCGTCATGCGCCGCCTTTGCCGCGCGCATCAGTGAAGGATGCAGGATTCCCAACTTGGGCGTCTGGCCGTAAGGGGCGCGTGGCGCTACCTTGAAGAACTGGTCTGTCCAGGGCAGTGCCAGTGCCACCTTGAAATCGAACTTGGTGTCGAAGGCCAGCCCTGCCAACGTGAACGCGCTCGGGTTGGCGGCTCTCGTGATTGCGAATTCACCAGCCTTGAGGTGATCGACTCGCTGCGACGTGCCGTATACGACGTGTACGACCACACCGTCTTCCTGTGATACCACAGCGGCAACGAGTGCAGGCCGCGGCTTCGGGCCCGGGGCAGCGGCCGGTCGTTCAGGAAACCAGCACCAGACGATGTCGCCGGGAGAAGGTGGCTTCCAGATGCTGGGCATCGGGAGTCAGGTATCAGAAGAGGCGCTGCTTTGCCAACACCTTGCCTTTGGGCATGCGGGCCTTGGCCAGCGTGCGAACATTGGAAAGTTGGTGCGCCGTCAGCGGCCCGTCGTCGGCCTCGTAGGCAGGGAGCATCTCCTCAGCCAGCTTCGACAGCGCCAGATGCACGACCTGAGTTTCAGTTGTGTCCAACTGGCTGGCGAGCGCCTTGACCGTGTCGCGCGTGACACCAAACCGGCCGTCTTTGGAGCGGAACTTCAGGAGCAGCGAATCCACTGCGGTGGGCATGGCGGAACTCCGAGTCATATGTATTCAGTATATATGCCAAAGTCGTGATTGACAAGCAACCCCTGTGCTGGTGATGGACCGGCGCAGCGCCGAGTTCACCAATTACGCCGCCAAAGCGATGCTGGCCACGCGCATCGGTTTCCCCACACGGCCCTTCGACGGGCGAACGGGGTGCGGGGGCGGAGCGAACAGGCGAATGCAGGGGAGGAGTTCCGCACGCCCGATTTCGAAGCCATCAAGGTGGCCCTGCGCACTCTTGACATATCGGTACGCGACGGCTTCGGGAATTTACTTGCCGAACAGATCGGCGTGCGTCCCGGTACGCTCGAAGCGAACCACTTCATCATCGACACAGTAAATCAGGACCCAATCGGGTTCGATATGAAGGTCGCGGCTTGGCTTCCATTCGCCCTTCAGCGGGTGGTCGCCGAGCTCGCGGGGAAGAGGTTGGCCATCCAGCAGCAGGCCGATCACGTGACGCAGCTTGCGCATGTCGTGGCCGCGCTTTTTCGCCAGCTTCGCGTCGCGTTTGAACTGCCCGGTATAGCTGGGCAGGCGCATCAAATGCCCAATTGTTTGAACAAGTCAGACGCGCTGGAGGCGTGAAATACGTCTGACCCTTTGCGGCCCTTGCGAATCGTGTCTGCGGTAAGTGCGTTGGGCGTTTCGCTGTCGGCGATGTAAAGGCGCATCAGGTCGCGGATGATCTGAGCCGCGGGGCGATGGCGATCTGCTGCCACGGCCATGAAGCGTTCACGCAGTTCGGGTTCCATCTTGATGGACATCTGCACTTCTTTGGACATGGCGGCCTCGCTTGGTTGCGTTGTCAACGCCGCCATTGTAAGGGTATCTGTTGGATGTTCAACGCATACCTGTCGGAAAGTCCTTCGTTTGCAGGCTGCCATCGCCGATGAATTGGCGCAACGCGGCCTGGCAATGGATTTTCGGTGGTCTCGAACCCCGAGTTCCTGAAGGAAGGCGCCGCAGTGGACGACTTCGTGCGCCCGGAGCGCGTGGTCATCGGTGCCGACGACGAACGCGCGGCGCTGCTGATGCGCTCGCTGTACGCTCCCTTCGTGCGCAACCATGACCGCGTGCTGGTGATGGACCGGCGCAGCGCCGAGTTCATCCAGTAGGCTGCCAATGCGATGCCGGCCACGCGCATCGGTTTCGCCGCACTGCCCTTCGATGGGCGAACGGGGTGCGGCGGCGGAGCGAACGGGCGAATGCAGGGGAGGAGTTCCGCACGCCCGACTTCGAGGCTATCAAGGCGGCCCTGCGCACGCCGGTGGTGTTTGATGGGCGCTATTTGTATGAGCCGGTGGTGATGGCGGCGTTGGGTCATGACGACCTTGTGCCAGGCCTTCGCGGTTGCAACCATGGGAATGACGCGCTTTTCTGCGTCACGCTGGACGCTCGCACTGAACGACACCCTCCACCAGGTCATCCGCGCCGTAGCGGGCTTCCGCCTCGACGAACTGCGCGCGAGCGGACGCGAACTTTCGGTCGGCACGCTTGTAGGCCTTGAGCTTTTCGAGCACACCGTACAGGTCTGCCTCGACTTCAGCGGCACGCTTTTCGATGTGCTCGCCCACGGCCTCGTTCACCATCTTGTTGATGGGTTTGCGAAGAACATTCTTCAGGATGCCGAGACCAACTTCAAACTCGGGCCTCAGGCGCAGCGTCTTGGCCCTCACAACTGCCGAGCCATCTCCGACGCTGAGGCCTGCGACCCTATCGCGCTTTGGCTTGGCGGCCGGCGCGGAGCGTCTGGCAGAAGTCGCCAGGGGCTTTGCCTTGACGCGGGGCTTTGGGCTGGGTTTGGCGCTGGCGATGGTCTTGTTCATGCGGCAACGATACGCGCCATCTGTCTCGGCGTCACATCAACGTTTTGACGTCGTGCTGGCACACGTCAGCCAGCCCATGTTCGCGCGCTACCTGAACACCAGCGAGTCCACGATTCAGAAATGGGAAGCCGGCAAGACGCACCCGAGCGGCCTGAAGATGGATTTTGCGGTGGTCTCGAACCCCGAGTTCCTGAAGGAAGGCGCCGCGGTGGCCGGCAAGGAGGCCGCGCGCGTGCTGGCCGACGTGCCCGGCCTGGTGATCGCGGGCTCGGCTGCCGAGGCGCTGCAGGGCGCCGACGCGTTGACCATCGTCACCGAGTGGTAGGAGTTCCGCACGCCCGACTTCGAAGCCATCAAGGCGGCGCTGCGCACGCCGGTGGTGTTTGATGGGCGCAATTTGTATGAGCCGGCGGGGATGGTGGCGTTTGGGCTCGAGTCCAACTGCATCAGGCGGCTGCGGCTCTTTCGCGCAGCGCGCAGGTTGGCCGATTGGCGCCCTGGTCTTTTGGTGGCTCACCTGCCTCGTATTTCTGCCAAGAGGTCAGGATGGCGATCCAGCACCTTGAGCAGCTTCACCAGCGCCAGCGGCGGCTTGGTCTTGCCGTTTTCATAACGCGAGAACGCGTTGACGCCGCCGCCGAAAATTTCGGCGGCTTCGCGCTGGTCAAGGTCGAGTTTCTTGCGCACGCTCACAATGAACTCTGGGTCGACAATCGACGCGTTGACCTGTTTGGTGAACTCACGCATCAAAGTCATTGTTCGACGCGATTGCGCAGCACCCAGAACGTGTTCGCCGCATGCAGGGCAAAAGTCCCCGGTCACCTGGGGCAGAACGGTTGACTCGCCTTTGTAGGTGTATGGCAAGTCGCGGGTGGCATGCACCAGCTTTGCCGCTCCGCAGCTCGGGCACTTCATGGTCATAGCTCCTTGAAAAAGTCGGATGTGGTCAGTGCCATCACGACACCGAGCACGGTGGTTTCGCTTTCTTGGCGAAGACAACTGCGGGGGCGTCCGCAACCGCGCTGGGCACCATGTTGCGCAAGACCCGTCTGGTTGCTTGCCAGTCGCCTTGCATCGCAGCGACGCCGGCGGCCGAGTATCCGCCACCGGGACGCGGTCGCAAGGTCACCACAGGGTGGCAGCCCATAACGCATCAAGAGCGTGCACATGGGTCAAGGTGCCCGGTTGAGCGCTTGCCGCACCTGCTGGTGCAGGGAAGCGAGGTCGTTTCCGGTGCAGTAGCTGCCGCTGCGGTTTGACGACCACCCCGCCGATACGCAGAATCCGTTCAACAGTGTTTCACTGAAGGCAGTGGCAGTCATGGAAGTGGTACTTCGCAAATGCGGCAACAGCACGGTCCTGGCGCTGCCGCCGGCAGTGCTCAAGGACCTGGGCCTCAAGGCAGGTCAATCGATGACCTTGGATTTCAGGCCCGATGGTCAAATCACTCTGGCACCGAGGCGCCGCCACAGGTTGGTCGACTTGATTGCCCAGTGTGACCCGAAGGCACCGCCGCCCGCCGACCTCGCCCTTTGGGACAACGCACGGCCAGCCGGCCAGGAGGCTTGGTGATGGCGGTGTTCGACCGCGGCGACATCGTGAGGGTGCGCCTGGACCCCGTGGAAGGCCACGAGATGCGCGGTGACGCGCGCCCGGCACTTGTGCTCACCACTCGCGACGTCAATCGGCTCGGTGACGCCGTTGTCGCGCCGATCACGCAGGGCGGTGAGTTCTCTCGCTTTGCCGGTTTCGCTGTTTCTCTGACAGGCGCGGGTTGCAAAACGCAGGGGATTGCCCTTGTGAACAAGATGCGGATGATGGACCTGGCCACGCGCAGGGCGAAGAAGGTCGAGCGAGCGCCGCAGGAAGTCATTGATGACGCCATTGGGCGACTGATGACGCTCTTTGAATTACGGAGCGCGCGACGCTGCTGATGCGCCCGCTGTGCGCGGCCTTCGTGCGCAACCATGACCGCGTGCTGGTGATAGACCGGCGCAGCGCCGAGTTCGCCAAGTACGCCGCCAAAGCGATGCTGGCCACGCGCATCGGTTTCCCCGCACTGCCCTTCGATGGGCGAACGGGGTGCAGAGGCGGAGAGAACGGGCGAATGCAGGGGAGGAGTTCCGCAGGCCCGACTTCGAGCCTATCAAGGCGGCCCTGCGCACGCCGGTGGTGTTTGATGGGCGTTATCTGCATGGGCCGACGATGAAGGCGGCGCTCGGGCTCGAGTACTACTGTATTGGCCGGACGAGCACTGTGCCACGCCACGACTGGCAGGCTAAACTCGCGGCATGCGATTGTCGACCGAACAACGTGTCGCACTGAGGGCACATTTCTCGCATGAAGTTGGTGCCGATTGCGAGGTGCTGCTGTTTGGCTCGCGCGCCGACGATAACCAACGCGGTGGCGACGTGGATCTGCTGGTGCGATTGCCGCGGCCATTGCAGCGCCCGGTCTGGCTGGCCGCTCGCTTGGCGGCACATGCAGTGCGTCTGCTCGGCGGGCGTCGCGTCGATGTGCTGTTGCTCGAGCCCGGCACCAAACTGCAGCCCATTCATGCGGCTGCGTTGGCCACAGGTGTGGTGCTGTGACTGCGGCGCTGCGCCTTGCCTTCCTGGTCGAGACCGTGGGGCCGGCGATCGACAACCTGGATCGCGCCGAGAAGCTCGGCCTGCTGAAGTCGGCTGACTGCCCCCTGGGCCTGCCCCCAAGCCGGAGTAATATCTCCCCATGCGCATAACAACTGGCACCGTCGTTTCCGGCAAAGTTGTCTTCGATGACTCGACTATTGCCGATGGGACGGATGTTTTCGTCCTCACCCGAGACGCTGACGAGGCGCCCCGGCTGTCGCCCGAAGAACTGGCTGAGCTCGAAGCCGGCCTCGCCGAGGCCGACCGAGGCGAGATGATTTCAGGCGACGACTTGTTCAAGCTCCTGCGCCGCCACGGATAGCGGTGGCGCTTGAACTGTTTATCTCGCGCCGCGCGGCCGCAGAAGTAGACCGCATTGCCGGGTGGTGGGCGGCCAACCGTCCGGCCGCACCAGGAGCCGTGCGCAGGGATCTCGAAGCGGCCTTCGCCCTTCTCGTCGAGCAGCCGGGCATGGGTGGCGAAGTCACGGACGCAAGTTCAACCGACGTGCGGCGCTTTCATGTCGATCGAATCCGCTACTGGATCTACTACCGCGTACGCGGAAAGCGGCTGGAGGTCGTCTCCGTCTGGCATTCAAGCCGCGGCACCAACCCGACGATATGACGTGCGTCCGTAATTGACAAACCTTGAATCGTGCGCACTGACACGCCAAGCAGCGCGGCGAATTGCGACTGGGAAAGCCCGGTCCGGCTTCGAGCTTCAATGGCCGGGGAGACGACGACTTGGCCTCTGCCCGGCTTCATGTGCCAAACGAAAGGCCGCAGCCATGGCGTTTTGCTCCCGGGTCGGCACCCCAAGGTGTGCAGCGATCTTTCGCCACTGACGCACGACCCTCAGGCAGTTGCCGATGATCGCCTCGGCATCACGAACGGAGACGCGAAAGTACGATGCCACGGCCCGAGCGAGATCGAGGTCGATTGCATTGTCGTTCTGGCTGATGTTCAGTTTCAGTCCATGGGCGTTCGGGACCGGATTCATGTCAAAGGCCGGCGCCAGACGCCACCCCTTGCCGGGCACCAGGATGAAGCCATGATTTCGCGGATGGTCGTCGGCGTTGGAAACCAGCAGGTTGAAAACGATCCGCGACCACAGCTCCCGAAGATCGGCGTTGGTCTGCGCGCCGTGATCGATCAGGGCTCGCGCGATCTCAAGGTAGCTCGCGCCTGTTGAAGCGTCGTCACCGTCCTGGCGTCCGGTGAGCTAGCACCAGGTGCTATATTCAGGCATGTCGGCGAAGTCGCTTTCGCGAGTCTTCAAGACCGCTTGGTTCACCAGGGCAGCCAAGAAGGCACGCAACGGCGACCTACTGGAGATCTGTCATGGCGACTAAGGCAAAGTTCAAGAGCGATGCGTTCGCGGCCATCCACAGCGCGGCGCGGGGGTTGCACCGGGCCGGCACCATCGACAAGGCCACGATGCGCGGTTTCGATGAATCGTGCCTTGCTGCGTTGCCTGTGATCGCACCGCTGCAGATCAAGCGAATCCGCGAGCAGGCGCACGTGAGCCAGCCCGTGTTCGCGCGTTACCTGAACACCAGTGAATCCACGGTTCAGAAATGGGAAGCCGGCACGAAGCGGCCGAGCGGTATGGCGCTCAAGCTGCTGGCCGTGGTTGAGAAGCACGGTTTGAAAGTGCTCGCTTGACGCTGGACGTCCGACGAAGACAGCGCGGCCGACCTGCAGCACGTGCCGGTAGCAGCCCGCAACATCAGCCGCGTGTTTGCAACCCCTTCGACACTGACGCCAACCGAAAGGCCGCAGCCATGGCGTTTTGCTCCCGGGTCGGCAGCCCAAGGTGTGCAGCGATCTTTCGCCACTGACGCACGACCCTCAGGCAGTTGCCGATGATCGCGTCGGCATCGCGAACGGAGACGCGGAAGTACGGTGCCACGGCCCGAGCGAGATCGAGGTCGATTGCATTGTCGGTCTGGCTGATGTTCAGTTTCAGTCCATGCGCGTTCGGGTCCGGATTCATGTCGAAGACCGGCGCAAGACGCCACCCCTTGCCGGGCACCAGGATGAAGCCATGATTTCGCAGATGGTCGTCGGTGTTGGAAACCAGCAGGTTGAAAACGATCCGCGACCACAGCTCGCGAAGATCGGCGCCGGTTTGCGCGCCGTGATCGATCAGGACTCGCGCGATCTCAAGGTAGCTCGCGCCTGTTGAAGCGTCGTCACCGTCCTGGCGTCCGGTGAGTGTCATCGCCGACGCGAAATGCAGCCGCCGGCCGGCAGGCGTGCGATCAAATCGCTTCACGAGAAAAGTGTGGTGCGGGTTGGCGAACCGGCGCGCCAAACTGTCGCAGACTCGCAGCCCGCAACCGCGCGCCAGCGTCTGCACCACCAGTTCCCAGGCACCCATGTCGTGCTCGTCGTGCACGCTGGGAAACTTGGCGATCCAAAGGTGGCCGTCGGGATCGACCACGCTGGCCTTGGGTCGCGCGCCACCCAGCGATCCGCCAGGCGCGATCAGCATGCGCAGCCAGTCATCGCCCTGTGCAGCGGTGTTGTCCTCGTCACGCTCAAGCCCCAGGCTGGCGGCCTCGAGTTTGCGCAGTTGAACAAATGGCGGCGCGGCAAGGTCGTGCCGGTTGTCCAGAAAGTCACCGGCATCGTCGAGGCGAAACCGCAGCGCACCGACCCGGAAGGCGTCATGCACGCCAAGCAGATAGTCCGACTCGACCAGGCGCACGCCCTTGGCCGTGATCCCAGCCCTTTGCTCACGCTCCAGCCGGCGGCGCATGAGCAGCCTTCCCCAACGATCCGGGCTCGCGTCGGCGAAGAGGCCAAAGGTTCCGCGGCCCTGTGGCGGGTGCTGACGACCTGCGTAGAGACCCAGCCTCAGGTCGAGTTGCAGGTTGGCGCACGCGCGGTCATCGAGCGCGAGCCTGTCGAACTCGAACTCGAACACTTCGCGCCCAGCCCCGTGCCGAGCCTGCAACAAGCCAAGACGAAGTGGAGTGGATAGCCCCTCCCAGTCGGCATAGACCGCTATCGTGCGGGTGCCAGTGCGCATGCGCGTGGCCATGTCGTCAGCCGCGCCGCTTCTTCGGCAGCGGTGCTTTCGGCTTGATCAGCTCAGCCAGGGCGCGGGAACTGGTGAAACCGCTGTCGCCCATCCACGCGCTCGCTTCGTCAGTTGGCTGCGCACGTTGACGCACGGTCGGCACGGGTGTGCCGGATTGCCGCACGCCTGCGCGGCGCCTGGCTCGCTTCACCGGCACGGGCGGGCTATCAAACTTTTTCGGCGCGCGCAGCTTGACCTGCGGCTTGACGCCGGCCCTGCTCACTGCCACTGCGGTGCGGCCCGCCGGCAACCTGGAGTCCTGCAACTCCCGGCCCAGTGGGTCCGCCTGCCCGAGCATGTCGAGATCGCTCTCGATGCCGAGCACCTGCATGACGGCCAGGTAGGCACCGATGGTGACGCCCGACCCGCCACGCTCCAGGCTGCGCAATGTCATCGGTGCCATGCCAGCGCGCTCGGCCACCTGCTTGGACGACAGGCGTCGGCGCCGGCGCGCCAGACGCAGCCGCTCGCCGAACCGCTGCAAGAGCTCGTCGGTCGCGGGCATCAGGGGGGCGGTCTTCTTGGCCATAATGTCAATATTCTAGCTATACACACATAAGGTGGCTAGAATATTTTCATTCTTTGCCGTAATGGACAGCGTCAATCAGGATGGCCTGGCGCAAGCAACCCTTGTGCTGGCGATGCACCGGCGCAGCGCTGAGTTCACCCAGTACGCGGCCAACGCGACGCTGGCCACGCGCACGCCGGTGGTGATTGATGGGCGTAGCCTGCCTGAGCCGGCAGTGATGGTCGCGTTGGGGCTCGAGTACAACTGCATCAGGCGGCTGCGGCTCTTTCGTTCGACGAGGTCGTTTGCAGGGTGGCGGTGATGGCTCGGCCGTGACAGTACCGCGGCGTTGACTTGCGGCCGTCGCGGCATGCGATCCGGCGCACCCCAGATAACACGATACACCGTGTTGTATATAATGCGATTCGTGAAATGCGGAGGACGCCCGGCATGGCCCACATCACCGCCAACGACTTGAAGACCCGCGGCATCGCGGCCATCGAAGCCTCACTTGCCGGCGGCCGCACCGAGGCTGTGGTGTCGGTGCGCGGCGCCGAGCGCTACGTGGTCATGGAGTTGGAGCATTACCAGCACCTGCGCGAGTGCGAACTGGAGGCCGCGCTCGCCGAGAGCCGCGATGACATTGCTGCAGGGCGGTTCGCGGCGGAGTCGCCCGCGAAGCATGTGGCGCGCTTGCTGACGATGATTGCCGGCGCGAAAACGGCGGCCACGCCTGGCGTCAAGGCCAGGCCACGCAGGTCGGCCAAGCGCGAGGTTCGCTAATCGACAGCGCCGCCCCCGTTGGCGCACCGCGATGCCGTACAGGCTCATCTTCACGGAGCGCTACACGCGCATCGCCGCGCGTTTCCTGAAGCGCCACCCGGACCTGGCCCGTCCCTACGAAAAGACGCTCACGCTGCTTCAGGCCAACCCGCACCACCCGTCGCTGCGACTGCATGAGCTCGGCGGGCGCCTGCGGGGCGTGCACTCGGTGTCGATCAATCTCTCGTACCGCATCACGCTGCACCTGCTGGTGACGGAGCACGAGATCGTGCCGCTCGATGTGGGTGGTCACGACGATGTGTACTGACGGTGTCACGCCGCCGGTGCCATGACGGCACGCAGCAGTTCATTGCGGTGGGAACGCCGACCGACGAAGACGGCTCGGCCGACCTGCATACGTGCTGGCGGCGGCGCGCAACATCGGCCGGCTGATGACGGACTGCAAGGCCGTGATCGACAAGAGCACGGTGCCGGTGGGCACCGGCGACAAGGTGCAGGCCGCCATCGTCACTGAGTGGGAGGAGTTCAGCACGCCCGACTTCCAGGCTATCAAGGCGGCCCTGCGCACGCCGGTGGTGCTTGATGGGCGTTGCCTGTCTGAGCCGGCGGTGATGGTGGCGTTGGGCGTCTCACAAGGAAACGCCGGGCCGCCCCAAGTTTCCTTGACCCCCTCG
>Ga0315270_10001958_pt1 | contig 10955 bp, 8 predicted proteins | sample C1_bottom_MG_FD_204932 | JGI IMG/M metagenome (GOLD analysis project Ga0315270, IMG submission 204932) | Sediment microbial communities from Yellowstone Lake, YNP, Wyoming, USA - C1_bottom | ecosystem: Environmental > Aquatic > Freshwater > Lake > Sediment | place: USA: Wyoming | collected... | reverse complement strand
TCCACGCTCATGGAGGGCGCGCCTCAGGACGTGGATCTGGAAGCGATGGCGTCCTCGGTGGGCAGCGCTTTCCCGGAAGTCACGCTCCATCATGTCCACATCTGGCAGAACGGCCCCGGCCAGCGGTTGCTGACCGCCCATGTGACGCTGCAGAACGACATGGACGGTTCGGCCATCGAGGCGCTCTTCGACGACATCAAAGAGCTGCTTCACGAGAAGTGGGCCATAACGCACGCCACGCTGGAACCCGAAGTGGCGGGCTGTGGGAAAACGGATCTGCTGGGCCAGTGGGAGGACCATGTATGAGAGGGCGAATCAGGCTTGGATTCCTCTGTGCGCTGTGCTTCGCCGCCACGGCGGTCTTCGCCGATGGCACTGCCGTACCCTCGCCCTTCGTCCCCGTGCTCAGTTCCTATATCCAACTCCGCTACATCGACCTGAGCGAGGGCGGAGACACGTGGGCCATCCGCCGGCTCAAGCTCATGTTCGACGGAGGGCCCTCGGATGGCCTCTACTATCACCTTCAATTCATCTATAAAACGAATCTCCTGAGCATCACCGACGACCAGGTCTTCTTGCAAGATGCCTACGTCGTCGTTCCATTGGCCAAGGCGCTGAGGTTCAAGATCGGTCAGTTCGTGCCACCCTTTGGCCTGGAGCGCTTCCAGCCCGACTGGAAGCTGGATCTTGTGGACCGCACGGACGTGACCAACCGCATGGTGGTCAACGGCAACCTGGGCAAGAGCTTCGCCCGGGACCGCGGCGTTCAGGCTGACTGGGCTCCCGGCGGCTGGCGGCTCTCCGCGGGACTCTTTCAGGGTGGGGGAGCCAACATGAACAATCCCACCGGGAATGGCCCCCTGGGCGTGGCCCGAGCGAGCTATGAATGGAAGGGCAAAGCCGGTGAAAGCGCTTGGTTCTCGCGACTAGGCGTCGCCGTCTCGGACCGGCACGACAACGACATGAATTTTATCGCCGAGTTTCCGGGCCTCAACCCAAGGCTTACCAGTCATTTCTACGGGCGGGACAGCCGCCTGAATGTCTTTGCCGAAGGGGGCTTCGGAAAGGTGCGGGGCCAGGCGGAACTATTCAGGACATGGCTCTCGCCGCGGACGGGCGCCGAGATCGCCGCCCGTGGCGCCTATGCCCAGATGGCGTACCTTCCCGCTTCGTGGATGATTCTCGCCCTGCGCTACGAGTGGTTCACGCCCGATGTCCACGAGGCCGGCGTGGCCAGCCAGAACCTCTGGACCGCCGCCGTCACCGTGGACGTGCCCAAGACCTCCCTGCGCCTGGCCTTGGATTACAGCCACCCCACGACGGGGTGGCCCAAGGCCTTCGGCAACATCATCCGGGCTCAGATTCAATGGATCTTGCCGTCGTGGCATGTATGCGGAAAGAGGGGTGGCTCGGCATGAACAGCGGCCAATTAAAACCGGTAGAATGTGCTTCTAAGGGGAAATCATGATCGGCAGCCAACTCGCTTCCTGGTCTTCTGGGCTCAAAGAGAGGCTCCACCTCGATTGGGAGCCCGTCGGTGTCAAGTTCTGGCCTGCGCCAGCGCCCGCGCCCCATGAAGGCTTCGAGAAGGTCGCCGGCCTCCGCTATTGCCAGGGCCTCATGCTGGCGAGACGGGGAAAGGCGGTGCGCCTCGAATCGCAGGACATTTCCTGCCCGGCCGCCGCATCCGCCTTCGGCTTCCGCCCCCTTCCGGAGGGACTGGCGTCAGGGCAAGGACTGGTTGGGTTCGGTATCGCCAAGGAGGCGGCCACAGGGAAAGCCATGTTCGAGGGCATGGCCCGGCTGGAACACGGTTGGCTGGGCGCCGTGGACCTTGCGCCGCTCGGGGCCTTTCAAGAACTACCCGATGTGGTTGTCGTCGAGGACCGCGTCGAGAGGCTCATGTGGCTCCTCCTGGCGAATGTCAATCTCAAGGGCGGCGCCCGCGTGGCGGCGGACACGGCCGTCCTTCAGGCCACCTGCGTGGATTCGACGCTGGTTCCCTTTCTGGAAAAGCGAATCAACTTTTCGTTCGGATGTTACGGTTGCCGGGAAGCCACCGACATCGAGCCGGGCGAGACGGTGGTGGGTTTCCCGGGTGAGCTGCTTCCCGCTCTGGCCGAGGAAATCGAGCGCTTGGCCGAACGCGCCATCCCCCGTTCCCGCGCCAAACAACCCTACGCGGCGCTAGCCGGAAAGAGCGACGGCGCGGCGGGCCCCTTTGGCGGCGACCCATCGTAGGAGGGGCGTTCACCCCCGGCAAGCGTTAAGGATGCGGCACGATGAACAGCGAGCCGAGCCGAAAAACGGGTCAACTCTTGTAAGGATACTCGATGTGGATCGTCCGCCTAGCCCTTCGCCGGCCCTATACTTTCGTGGTGGCGGCCCTGGTGCTTCTGCTCCTGGCGCCCTTTGTGATCTGGCGCACGCCGAAGGACATTTTCCCCGCCATTGACATCCCCGTCGTCAGCGCCGTGTGGACCTACAACGGCTTGAGCGCGCAGGAGATCGAGCAGCGGATCCTCTACAACCACGAGCGCATGATCAGCGCCATCGTGGACAACATCGAGCACATCGAATCCACGGCCTACACGGGGGCCGGCGTCATCAAGGTTTACCTCCAGCCGGGCGCTTCGGTGGACACGGGCGTGGCCCAGCTCACGGCCACGGGCCAGGCGATCCTGCGCCAGTTGCCTCCCGGTATCACGCCGCCCATCATCATCCGCTACAACGCCTCCACCGTGCCGATCCTCCAGTACAGCTTCGCCAGCACGAAATTCTCCGAGCAGGAACTTCAGGACATGACTTTCAACCAGGTGCGCGTGGGCCTCATGAACGTGCCGGGCGCGTCCATGCCCTACCCCTACGGCGGCAAACCTCGCGTCGTGGCGGTGGACCTGGATCTCACGGCGCTCAAGGCCAAGGGGCTAGCCCCCGTGGAGGTCGTCAACGCCCTGAACGCACAGAGCCTCATCCTGCCCGGCGGAACGGCGAAAATCGGCCCCACCGAGTACGATGTGGCCCTCAACAGCAGCCCGGCCATCCTGGAGGAGCTCAACGACCTGCCCGTGAAGGTGGTGGACGGGGCGGTCATCCGGGTGCGCGATGTGGCCCTCGTCCACGACGGGTATCTGCCCCAGCAAAATGTGGTGCGCCTGGACGGCGTGAGGGGCGTGCTCCTCACCGTCCTCAAGAGCGGGAAGGCCTCCACCCTCGATGTGGTGCGTGGGATCAAGGCCGCCATGCCCAAGGTGCTGAGTACCCTGCCGAAGGAATTCCAGGCCAAGGAGTTCGCCGACCAGTCCCTTTTCGTGCGGGCGGCCATCGGCGGCGTCGTCAAGGAAGGCGTCATCGCCGCGGCCCTCACGGCCTTGATGGTCCTGCTCTTCCTGGGGGCCTGGCGTGGGACGCTCATCATCGCCCTCTCCATCCCGCTGTCGGTGCTGGTATCCATCGTCACCTTGAGCGCCCTCGGGGAAACCATCAACCTCATGACCCTCGGCGGCCTGGCGCTGGCCGTGGGCATTTTGGTGGACGACGCCACGGTGGAGATCGAGAATGTGCACCGCCAGATGGCGTTGGGCAAGCCGACGGTGCAGGCCATTCTCGACGGGGCGCAGGAAATCGCCCTGCCGGCCTTCGTGGGGACGCTCTGCATCTGCATCGTTTTCGTGCCCATGTTCTTTCTCAGCGGCACGGCGAAGTACCTTTTCGTTCCGCTGGCCGAGGCGGTCGTCTTCGCCATGCTGGCGAGCTACATCCTCTCGCGCACGCTGATCCCCACGCTGGTGATGTGGTTTTACCGGCGCCACGCCTATCGCGGAGACGGCGCGGAGCCGAAAGCCCCGGCGGCGGCGTGGCAGCGGCCCTTCCTCGCCCTTCAGACCCGATTTGAATTGGGCTTCGCCCGTTTCCGGGAGGGCTACCGGCGGTGGCTTGGGGCGATGCTGCGCCACCGGCCCGCCGGCCTGTTCGCCTTCGCTGCCTTCTGCGCCGTGACGGCGCTGCTCGTACCCTTCCTGGGCCAGGACTTTTTCCCGGCCGTGGACGCGGGCCAGTTTCGGTTACATCTTCGGGCCCGGAGCGGCACCCGCATCGAGGAGACGGCCAAGCTGACCGATGAGGTGGAGGCGGCGATCCGGCGCGAGGTCCCACCGGCGGAAATGGAAGGCGTGCTCGACAACATCGGCGTCCCAGGAGGAGGCATCCCGCTAACCTACATTGACAATGGGCTGGTGGGCTCGGGCGACGCGGACATCCTGGTGGCCCTCAAGAGCCCCCACCATCCCACGCAGGGCTATGTGAACCGGCTGCGCCTTCTCCTGGGCCGCGAATTTCCCGGCGTCACCTTCTATTTCCTGCCCGCGGACATCGTGAGCCAGACCCTCAACTTCGGGCTGCCCGCGCCCTTCGACATCCAGATCTCTGGCCGCGACCAGACCAGCAACAGGGCCATCGCCCGCGCTCTGGCCGAGAAAGTCCGCAAAATAGCCGGTGTGGTGGATGTGCGCGTGCAACAGCCCGACGACCTGCCCAGGCTCCAGGTCGCGGTGGACCGAACCAAGGCGGCCCTCTTGGGGCTCACGGAGCGCGATGTGGCGAACTCCATGCTCCTGAGCCTCAGCGGCAGCAGCCAGGTGCAGCCCATGTACTGGCTCAATCCCAAGAACGGCGTCCAGTACCTCATCAATGTTCGCGTACCTCAGGCGGACACCGATTCGCTCTCCGCCCTGAGGGCTATTCCCGCGGTCGGCCCGGCGGGCCAGGGAGGCACCCAGCTCCTGGCCAACCTCGCCACGATCCGCCGAACCAGCGCCCCGCCCATCGCCAGCCACTACAACGTGATGCCCGTAATTGATGTGCTGGCCGGCGTGAGCGGCCGCGACCTCGGCGGCGTGCTGAGAGCGATCGAGCCCATTTTGGCCCAAGCGCGAAAGGAGTTGCCACGCGGCAGCTTCCTCTCCATGCGCGGCCAGGCGGACACCATGGCCTCCAGTTTCAAGGGTATCGGCATCGGGCTTCTCATGGCGGGGATCCTCGTCTACCTGTTGCTCGTGGTGAACTTCCAGAGCTGGACCGACCCCTTCATCATCATCACGGCCCTGCCGGGCGCCCTGGCGGGCGTGGCGTGGGGGCTCTTCTTGACCTTTACGACCCTCAGCGTCCCGGCGCTCATGGGTGCCATCATGAGCCTGGGCGTGGCCACGGCCAACTCGGTCCTCGTGGTGACCTTCGCCCGCAACAATCTTCAGGCGGGCATGGAGCCGCTCGCCGCCGCGTGGGAAGCCGGGGTGGGCCGGTTACGGCCGGTGCTCATGACGGCCCTCGCCATGATCATCGGCATGGCGCCGCTGGCGTTGGGCATGGGTGAAGGGGGCGAGCAGAACGCCCCCCTCGGCCGGGCGGTCATCGGCGGCCTGGCCGTCGCCACCCTCGCCACCCTTTTCGTCGTACCCGTGGTCTTCTCGCTCCTGCACCGGCGCGGAGCGACCCCGCCGGAGGCACCGGACGCCGCGCTTCTCGCCGCCAACGAACCTAACGAGGGAAAGCCATGAATCCCGTGGAACCGGATCCCAGCGCCGCCGCCGCCAATGGTGAAACTCCTCCCCGCCGCAGTCTTCGCCTCGGGGTCTTTGTCGCCGCCGTGCTTATCCTGCTGGTACTTGGCGCCGCGATCGTGCCGCGCTGGCTTCACGGGAGGGCCCTGGTGCGAGAAACCGCCGATCTCGCCGTCCCCACCGTCACGGTGGTTTCCCCCGTCCCGGGCAAGGCCCCGGCAGGGGTATTGCTCCCCGCGGAGGTGGACCCCTGGATTGAGGCGCCTCTTTACGCCCGCGCCAGCGGCTACCTGAAGCGCTGGACCGCGGACATCGGCGCCCAGGTGAAACAGGGTGACCTGTTGGCTGAGATCGAAACACCCGAACTCGACCAAGAACTCGACCGGACTCGCCACGAACTCGCCCAGGTGGAAGCCTCCCACGCTTTGGCCAAACTCACCGCCGAGCGCTATGCCGGGCTTATTCAGACGGCCAGTGTCAGCGAACAGGAGAACGCCGAAAAGCAGGCGGACTTGGCGCTGAAAAGCGCTCAAATGAAAGCGGCTCAAGCCAACGTGCGGCGCCTGGAGCAACTGAAGGGGTTTGCCCGGGTCACGGCCCCCTTCGCCGGCACCATCACGGCGCGCAAGGTGGATGTGGGGGACCTCATCACCGCCGGAAGCGCCGGGGAACTCTTCCGCCTGGCCCAGACCGACAGGCTCCGCGTCTACGCGAGCGTCCCCCAGGCCGGCGCGGCGGCCATCGTCCCCGGCCAGATGGCCGACGTGCTCATTCCCGAGAAGCCCAACCAGGTGTTCCAGGCGCAGGTGGCGCGGACGGCGGGTGCCATCGCTCCCACCTCGCGAACTCTGCTCGTAGAACTCGAAGTGGACAACGGCCGCGGGGAAATCCTGGCGGGCAGCTTCGCCCAAGTGCGATTTGCGGGAGGGAAGGGGACGCCCCCCCTCACCGTGCCGGGCAACGCTCTCCTCTTTCGGGCCGAAGGCCCGCAGGTGGGTGTCGTCGGCCCAGACGGTAAGGTGGAGCTGCGCTCCGTGAAGCTCGGCCGCGATTTTGGACAGACGGTGGAGATCCTTTCGGGAGTTACCGCCAAAGACCGAGTCATTCTCAACCCCTCCGATTCGCTTTCCAGCGGCGCGACTGTGCGCGTGGCCCAGGCGCCGGCTTCAGAGAAGAAGCCATGATGCCGTCAGCGACCAGAACCGGGCCGTGGAGCGTTGCCGGACGGGTGGCCGCGGCGGTCGCGGCCGCACTCGTCACCGTCGCCTGCATGGTGGGGCCGGACTACCATCGCCCGGAGGCGGTGGCCTCCATGCCGGAGGCCTATGCGGGGGCTGTCCAAGAATGGAAAACGGCAATGCCCCGAGCGGATCTGCCCAAAGGCCCCTGGTGGGAGGTCTTCGGCGACCCGGAACTGAACCGGCTCGAAACCGAAGCGGCCTCGGCCAACCAGGACATCCGGGCCGCCGCCGCCCGCTTCGCCCAAGCCCGCGCCTCAGCCGATGTAGCCCGATCGGGGCTCTTCCCGCGCATCGGGGCGGCATTCTTGGGGCTGCGCCAGCACGACTCGGAAAACCGCCCTCTGAACTCAACGGGCGAAGCCGCCGGGCAAGGGTTTACGTACGACAACTTCGTCTTGCCCTTCGACGCGAGCTACGAAGTGGATCTATGGGGGCGCGTGCGTCGCCAGCTTGAATCGGCCCGGGCCAGCGAGCAGGCGGGGGCCGACGACCTAGAAGGGGTGAAGCTCTCCGTCGCCGCGGAGGTGGCGGGCGACTACTTCGCGTTGCGCGCTCTCGATGCGGAGTTGAGTGCGCTCCAGGAAAGCATCGAAGCGTACCGCTCATCCCTGAAGCTGACGCAAAACCGCCGCGCGGCGGGCCTCTCAAGCGACCTAGACATAGCCCAGGCAGAGACGGTGCTGAATTCCGCGGCCGCCCAGTTGCCGGCCCTCGAACGGACGCGCCTCCAGTTCGAGCACGCACTCGCTGTGCTCGATGGAAAGCCGGCCTCTCTCTTTTACCTGGAGGCAGCACCGCTGGAGGTCACCCCGGCGGCCATCGCCCCAGGCGTACCCTCAACCTTGCTGGAACGCCGCCCCGATATTTCCGCCGCCGAGCGGCGCATGGCCTCCGCCAACGCCGCCATCGGTGTGGCCAAGTCGGCCTTCTTTCCAGTTCTGCGCCTCAGCGGGGTGGCCGGTTTTCAAAGCATCGAGTCGGGCACCCTCCTGAGCGTGCCCAGCCAGTTCTGGGCCGTGGGCCCATCGCTTGTCCTGCCGCTCTTCCAGGGAGGACAGAGGCGCGCCGGAGTCCGTTCGGCCGAGGCGCGATACGAGGAGACCGTCGCCACGTACCGGCAAACGGTGCTGAAGGCCTTCGCCGAGGTGGAGGACAACCTGGCCGCCCAGCGCCTTCTCGATGAACAGTACGAGCGCGAAAAAGCCGCCTATCTTTCGGCCAGGTGGCAGCTCGAACTCGCTCAGAACCGCTACCGAGGCGGTCTGGTGAGCTACCTGCAGGTGACCGCCGCCCAGAGCGCCGCGCTGGAGCACGAGCGGACGGTGGCCCGCCTGCGCGGGCAGCGCTTCGTGGCCGCCGTGGCGCTCATCAAATCCCTCGGTGGTGGCTCCGAAGAGGAGGTTCAGCGCCCTGCCTCGTTTTCTCCCGCCCTCCCGGTTTCGGCCCCCGCGTCCGAGACCTCGGGGGCACAGTGAGGTCGAAATGAACAATGAGTTCCCCGAGGCGGTGCACGCTTCGGAGCCCTCGCCAACCGGGCGGCTGGTCCTCTCGTTGCGGGCCTTGCTGTGGCAATTCTTGAAGATTGGAACCATCGGTTTCGGGGGCGGAATGGCTGTCATCGCGCTCATGGAGCGGGATCTGGTCCGAGAGAAGCGCGCCTTGGATGCGGAAGAGTTTCTCCACGGGGTCGGCCTGGGCCAGGTCCTCGGACCATTCGCCGTGAACACCGCTCTCTTCGTGGGCAACCGCCTTCACGGCATCTTGGGAGGGTTGCTTTGCGCCGGGGTCTTTATGGCGCCGTCGCTACTCCTGGTTATCCTGCTCTCGTGGCTCTACTTCAGCTTCCACGCCATTCCTGCTTTGCAGGACGCCATCGGCGGCCTGGGCCCCGTGGTCATCGCCCTGATCCTTTCCGCCGCATGGTCCATGGGCAAGAAGGCCGTGCGCCACTGGCCGGCGGTCCTTTTGGCCATGCTTGCGTTGGGGCTCTCCGTGCTCAAGGTGAATCCTGTCTATATTCTCGCCACGGCAGGCGCGGCAGGTCTCCTGGCGGGCAGATCGCGGCTTGGAGGCGGATCCTCTCCGGGGGCAAGCGGCAAAGGCGAGGGGTTTGTTCATGGACAGGAAAAACAGAGCGGAGGAGAAAGGGGGATTCCAACACATCTTGCCTCTTTTTCTCCCATCCTCCCGGTTCAAACGCTTGCTGTTACAGGCTCGGCAGCGGTCGTGGGCGGAACCTCATTGACTACCCTCGCGTGGGCCTTCCTCAAGGTGGGATTCATCTTCTTCGGCGGGGGATTTGTCCTCGTGCCCATCCTCCACCAGCGCCTCGTGGAGAACCTCCATTGGCTCACAGCCAAGGAGTTTCTGGACGGCGTGGCCATCAGCAATTTGACGCCGGGGCCCATCGCGGTCCTCGCCACCTTCGCGGGCTACCACCTCCTCGGCGTGCCTGGCGCCGTCGTCGCCACCCTGGCACTCTTCGCGCCGGCCCTTGTCCTCATGAGCGTTTTCTCCCACGAGTATGCCCGGCTGAAGGAAGGCCGCCGGGTGCAAGACTTTCTGGCGGGGATCACACCCGCGGTGGTGGGTCTCGTGGTTGGTGCCGCCGTTCTCCTTGCTCCGGGGGCCCTTCACGGCCTGCCCGGCTGGGGTCTTATGGTGCTATCCCTCATTCTTCTCGTGCGCTTTCGGTGGCCCCCGGCCTTCGTCCTCGCCACCGGCGCCGCTTTGGGCGCCGCGGGGTGGATCGCCTAAACCATTGGTGGGGTCCAAGGCCTCAGGGGCTCCGAGATCATCAATCCCAGGAACGGAGGAATTCGCTGGGGCAAGCTCAGGGAAATTTTCCGAGGCACCACGAACATGCGGCTGGCCCTGCCCGCCGGACCCAGCCAGAAGAGGGACCTCGTGTCCGTGGCCTCCATCAAGAAGATCGGCGGGAGAGGGCGCGCTAAGATAAACTCCGAGGAGAATGACCGATGACAGCAACTGATCCATCTCCGCCTATAGATGTCACCATCGCCTACACGGAAGGGTGCGAGCACACTCCTCCTACCCGCGTGCTGGTGGAGCAAGCCGCCAAGGATCTGGGCCTAGCCATCGAAGTGAGGATGGCCGTCGTCACGACGGAGGAAGAGGCCGTCCACTACAAATTGCACGGCAGCCCGACGGTGCTCGTGAACGGCCAGGACGCCGATCCCGTCATGCGGGACCGTACGGACTATGGCTTTACGTGAAGGCTCTACGGGGCATCGGGTATGCCCTCGAAGGAACTTCTCGCCAAGGCGCTTCAAGAGGCGGCGGTGAGACTCCCTGGGACCTGAAACCTAGGCTTGGTCCATTTCGTTGAATCTGAGCGAATTAGATCGCCGTTTTTGGGGAGGGGCGGCCCAACCGTCCGCTGCGTCCATCCCGGTGCTCTATGATGGTCCCGGTGGGTTCCATGGGATTTGCCTGCTGATGGGTGCTCGATGAAGACGATCCTACTCCTCGTGGGCTTGGCGATACTCTACCAACTCGCGGTGCTGCTCGTGATGACGGTGGGCTGGAGGAATCCCCGCATTCGGCACAAGCGCGACCCTGGAGGCCTGGGGCTCGCTTTCGAAGAGGTCCGATTTCCCACCGTTGGAGGCAAGACGCTCTATGGTTGGTGGGTTCCTTGCGGCGCGGCCCATGCGCCGGTTCTGATCCTCGTCCACGGATGGGGCCGCAATGTCGATCGCATGCTCCCCTATATTGAAATGCTCCATCCGGCGGGTTTCGATCTGCTCGTCTTCGACGCCCGCCACCACGGTTCCTCGGACGGTGACACCTTCGCCTCCATGCCCAAATTCTCGGAGGACATCCGCGCGGCGGTGGACTATGTCGTCAACTACCGGAAGCCCGCACCCGCGAAGGTCGGGGTCCTTGGGCTCTCCGTCGGCGGATCGGCCGCCATCCACGCCTCGGCCTACGATTCGCGCATCGCCGCCGTCGCCACCGTCGGGGCCTTCGCCAACCCCCGCGATCCCCGCGCCACCCTCGGGCGCCTTTGGTGGGTCCTTGGCCCAGGGCTGCCGCTGGCCTTCCGCTTCGTGGAGTGGCGCATCGGGCTTCGCTTTCGAGACATCGCCCCTGAGAATGTCATCCAACGAGCCCGCGCCCGCTTCCTGCTCAT
>Ga0315270_10001957_pt1 | contig 10956 bp, 9 predicted proteins | sample C1_bottom_MG_FD_204932 | JGI IMG/M metagenome (GOLD analysis project Ga0315270, IMG submission 204932) | Sediment microbial communities from Yellowstone Lake, YNP, Wyoming, USA - C1_bottom | ecosystem: Environmental > Aquatic > Freshwater > Lake > Sediment | place: USA: Wyoming | collected... | reverse complement strand
ACTCCTTATGATTTACCTAATTTTGAAAAATTACTTGGCGATGGATCCGAATTGGGTTGTTCGTTCAGTTATGCCGAACAGGTTATTCCCAATGGACTGGCACAGGCTTTTGTAATTGGTGAAAAGTTTATAGGTAAAGACAAAGTTGCACTTGTACTGGGTGATAACATCTTTTACGGCACAGGCCTCCAGAGGCTCATACAGGAAAACAATGATCCCGAAGGCGGAGTTGTTTATGCTTATCATGTTTCGGACCCGGAACGTTATGGAGTTGTCGAGTTCGACGAAGATCACAAAGCAATCTCAATAGAAGAAAAACCCAAAAATCCCAAATCGAATTACGCGGTTCCCGGGCTGTACTTTTACGACAACAGCGTAGTTGAAGTTGCCAAAAATATCAAGCCAAGCCCTCGTGGTGAATACGAAATTACAGATGTTAACAGGTATTATCTCGAACAGGGTAAGCTTAAAGTGGGCATTCTCAGCCGTGGCACTGCCTGGCTCGATACCGGAACTTTTGCTTCACTTATTCAGGCTTCGCAATTTGTACAGGTCATCGAAGAACGCCAGGGTTTGAAAATCGGCTGCATCGAAGAACTTGCCTACCGCATGGGATTTATCGATCGAGCCCAGCTTGAAAAAATTGCCACACCACTTCTCAAAAGCGGTTATGGCACTTACCTGATGAATTTGCCAGAAATGGAAAAATAACATATGATGACCCCGATACAGGATCTTCAACACCTGATAGATGATGCTTTTAGCCAGATCCAATTCCCATCGGAGCCTGCTGATCTTTACAATCCTATTACTTATACTTTAGGGCTTGGGGGAAAACGTCTCAGGCCTTTGCTGGTGCTTGCCTCGTGCCAGATGTTTGGCGGCGAAATCACCGAAGCCATCAATCCTGCCATTGGTATTGAGCTGTTTCATAACTTCACCTTGCTGCACGACGACATCATGGACCAGGCTCCTCTCAGGCGCGGGAAAGAAAGCGTCTACAAAAAATGGAATTCCAATGTTGCCATTTTAGCAGGCGATACCATGTTTGCCTTGGCTAACAAATTTATGTTACGAACCAGGCCCCAGGCTATTTCGCAGGTCATCGAACTGTTCAACCAAACTGCAATTGAGGTTTGCGAAGGGCAGCAATACGACATGGACTACGAGCACCGTGACGATATAACTATTGCCGATTACCTTGAAATGATCAGGCTGAAAACTGCCGTATTACTGGCTGCCAGCCTGAAAACCGGGGCTATTATCGCTGGTGCCGGAACTGCAGATTGCGATTATATTTACCAGTTTGGCATCAATATAGGGCTGGCATTCCAGTTGAAAGATGACCTGCTGGACGTGTATGGCGTACAGGAAAAATTCGGGAAAGTAAGTGGTGGAGATATAATTGCAGGTAAAAAAACATACCTCTACCTGAAAGCGCTTGAATCAGCAGGAACGCAAGCCGATTATTTCCGGGGACTTTATGTAGCACATGATAGCGAAAGCTCTGAAAAAGTCAGGAAAGTAAAAGAAATTTTCAACCAGTTAAATATCGAAGAACACACCCGTGAACTGATTGATGAATATTACCAGAAAGCTCTTCATGATTTGTCGAGCCTGAGCTTACCCGAAGAAGCCATGGAATCGCTGAGTGAATACACAGCGGGGTTGATGGAGAGGGAGAATTGACTATAATGTGCGATGTTTGAAGTTGGATGTGCGATGTAATGACTTAATATTCCGACATCCAACATCTAACATCCAGCTATTCCACCCCAGACCTCTGCAACCTTTCCAACTCCGAATGGACTTGTTCCCAGTCTTCCATTTTTAATTCCAGTTCCTTTTTCATGCCCTGGTATTCCTGGTACAAACGAGTGCTTTTTCCTGCATCTTTATGAGTTTCAGGATCGGCCAGTAACTGGTCGTAGCGCGCTATTTCGTTTTCAATAGCTTCTATTTCCTGTTCCGCTTTTTCCACTTTAGCAGACTGCTTGCGTATTTCACGGTCCAATTGTTTACGCTTTTCGTAGTTCAGTTTGTTATCCGAAAGGTTTTCACCCGACTTCTGAAGTTCTATCTTTCGTGCTTCAAGTTGGGCAAGGTTGGCTAATTTGCGGGCTTTGATAAAATCATTGATGTCGCACAGCCAGGTCTTAATATTCCTGTTACGGAATTCGAAAATTTTATCGGTAAGTCCGGTCAGGAAATCACGGTCGTGAGACACTACGATCAGCGTTCCATCATACCTGAGCAACGCATTTTTTAGTATATCCTTGCTCACCATATCGAGGTGATTCGTAGGCTCATCAAGCACCAGCAGGTTTACCGGAACGAGAAGCAGCTTTGCCAGGGCAAGCCTTGCTTTTTCACCACCCGACAATACTTTTACTTTTTTATCGATAGCATCCGCCCCGAAAAGGAAACTTCCCAGGATGTTCCTGATTTTCGTCCTTATTTCGCCGACAGCCACATCATCAATAGTTTCGAAAACTGTTTTTTCGGGATCAAGCAGTTCGGCCTGGTTCTGGGCATAATACCCGATTTTTACATTATGGCCGAGTTTGCAACTTCCTTCATGATCCAGTTCACCGATTATAATCTTCGCCAGTGTGGTTTTACCTTCGCCGTTGCGACCAACAAATGAGACAAAATCGCCCTTTTCAATTGCCAGATCCAGTTTTTCCAGTACCAAATTCGGCCCATATCGTTTCGTAAGATCCTTACATTCAACCACAACCCTTCCTGATGAAGGCGCAGGTGGAAACAAGAAATGTATCGCTGACGAATTCGGATCATCCACTTCAACGCGCTCCATTTTATCGAGCAATTTGATCCGCGATTGTACCTGCCTTGCCTTGGAAGCTTTATACCTGAACCGCTCCACAAAACTTTCTATTTGTGCTATCTCCGACTGCTGATTATCAAAGGCTGCCTTTTGAAGTTCCATTTGTTCTTCACGCAGTTCAATATATCGGGAATAACCTGCTTTGTAATCGTAAATGCGGGCGTTCATAATTTCGATTGTCCGGTTCGTCACGTTATCAAGGAAAGCCCGGTCGTGCGATACCAAAACCACAGAACCGCTATAAGTGATCAGGAAATCTTCGAGCCATTGTATAGACTCAATATCCAGGTGATTGGTCGGTTCATCAAGCAGTATGACATCCGGTTTTTTGAGCAATATTTTTGCCAGTTCCACACGCATCTGCCAGCCACCGCTGAATGTACTAAGCGGCCGTTCGAATTCCACGGGTTCAAAACCAAGTCCTTTAAGCACTTTTTCGGCATCTTCCTGCATATTCTGTCCGCCAAGTAAATGGAAGCGGTCCGTAGCTTCGTTTAGCCGCTGTATCAGCTTCGAATACGACTCACTTTCATAGTCGGTACGTTCAGCCAGTTCAGCCGAAAATTTATCCATCAAATGATGCTGATGCCTTGCTTCCTCGAAAGCAGTCATGGCTTCCTGGAGCACATTCAACCTGCTACCCGTTGCCATTTCCTGTGGCAGGTAACCGACGGTACTATCCGAAGGGCTGGCCACAGTTCCGCTTTCAGGTTCCTGCATACCGGCAATAATACGCATCAGCGTGGTTTTTCCGGCACCATTACGCCCCACCAGTCCGATACGGTCGCGGTCACCAATCAGGAAACTCACGTTGCTGAACAGGTAATCACCGGTAAAATGTACTGAAAGGTTACTCACTGAAATCATAGGCGGCAAAGGTACTGCTTTTGGGGAAAAGAAAAAGAAGACGGGCACAGCTCCTTTGGTTTTATAAAAGTTTAAATTCATTGATCTGAACAACAAACTCGCATCTCACTTTCTACTTTAAAAATGAAAAACATTAAACACAAAATGAAAAATGAAGAAGCAGAAAGTGAATTTCCACAATTCTTCACCTACAACCAACCCTCAGTATGAATCCCTGGAAATTTGCGGCACAAAACAGTATGAAAAATTAAAATATTAATCATGTATTGGATTCCTGAACCTCATAATTCAGGATATCAAAATAATCTTCGTGATTATTCCTCCTTTTTCATCACAGCTGCAGTATAGGGTTTTAAAAGAACTGAATTGTCAGTTGTTTTTTTATTGGTCAGCAAATTAATCCAGGTTGATTTAGGCGGAAGTGCGAATTTCTGCGGAGTAGATTCGAGGTTGAAAATAACAATTATTTGATTTGTTGAATCATATCGTTTGTATGCCAGTGTTTTGCTTTCAGCTGCCATCCATAAAATATCGCCTGTTGACAGCACCGGGTTGCTTTTGCGGATGCTGATGAGTTTTTTGTAAAAGTTATATTGTGCCTGGTTAAACTCAACCTTGTCGTAGGTTTTTGTTCCTGGCTGGAAGTTGTTCCGGGTTTCGGGACTGAATTTGAATTCCTTCCACATCAAGGGTTTGCGGCAGTTGGGATCGTCGGCACCCCACATGCCCATTTCCTCGCCATTCCAGATTTGCGGTGCACCAATAGTTGTGAACAAATGAACAAGGTAAAGCTTCAGGCGGTTATATGTTTCAGCATCAGGCTTACCGGTTTTATATTCCTTATCTTCATTAGGATTAGCGTGGAATTTGTATTTGTTCGAGTTGTAGAAATCGCTTAATAGACGAGGCGTATCATGCGTTGAAGAGGTATTCATCATGGCATACCTGTTAGCAGGCAACAGCCTATTCCATTGATATTCAAGGCTATCTTTAAGCTGAGCAGCTGTGATATCATTATTAGTTTTCGCGAAAAAATAGCGTGCCGGACGGTAGGCCTGGTAAAACATTACAGCATCAAACACATCACCGCTTGTATAGGGAACAGGGTTCATCATCTGATCGGGCCATTGCTCCCACCAGATTTCACCTACAAGGTACGCCTCGGGTTGCACCGAACGCACGAACTTGCGGTACTCGCGCCAGAAGCCAAGTCCTATATGGTCGGCAACATCGAGCCTGAAGCCATCAATTCCTTTGGTTATATCTCCATCAGGCGCCAGCCATCTCTTCGTAACTGAGAAAATATACTTTTTTGCACCTTCGTTTATATTGCCTTCATATGCATGACCAGTTTTTCTCTCGGTGGTAATATCAACTTTTGTAACTTCCGGCATATAGCTGTTCCCGAGCCAACCGGCATATTTGAATTCATTTTCGGGTGTGGCAGGATTATCGAATGAAATGATGTTGTACCAGTCTTTATATGGCGAGGCCGCCTGGTTTTTTACAATATCATTAAAAGCCCAGAAGGAAGTTCCGGTGTGATTCCATGAATAATCTATAATGATCTTCATCCCACGTTTATGAGCTTCATCAACCAATTTCAGGAACAGTTTATCAGCCGAAGTCCATTTCCAGGTCGAAGGATCATCGGGTTTTTCGGAAGCTATTAATTTGTTGTCGCCATTGGGATCCGGACCAAAGTTTACATCGATATGGTGATAGCTGCGGGCATCGTATTTATGCAGCGAAGGTGAGTCGTTGAGCGGGTTCATAAAAAGCGCTGTAACCCCAAGATCCTGCAGATAATCAAGCTTATTTAGCACACCTTGTAAATCGCCTCCATAACGGCGGAATTGAACGGCATCGCCGAACGACTTACCTGATTTTACAGCCCAATCTTCCATTTTGTACCAGTCGTGTGTCCAGGGTGTAACTGACCAACCGGCAGGTGTTATAATTTTCATGAAAGGCACATCCATATTCTCCGGTTTGGGGTCATTGGTTTTATCGCCGTTATTAAACCGTTCAACAAAAATCTGGTACCAGATCCCATTTTTTGCCCAGGTTGGCGGCTCATTGAATTTCGAAGGAGAACTTTGCGCCAATGTAATGCTTATGATGCTGGCCAAGGCAAAAAGCAGAAAGAAATATTTTTTCATAACAAACATGATTTTATAGGATGAGATGGTTTTTGAACAGTAAATCCTGAATTCTGATTTTATCATTTCCCGAGCAGAAAGGATACTGAAATATAAAATCGTGTATTCCATGCTGTTTCAGTATGTGCGGCTCCCGGAAACTCTTTGGTGATCCAGTTTAAAGGGGTATAACCCTTCAATTTCATGATTTTGTCTACTTGCAGCTGGGTCGGCTTGTAATTTGAATCCAGCGTTTCAGTTCCATAATCGAAATAGAGTTTGTGGTTTTTAGGTAAAGGTACATAATCCCTAAAGTATTTGATGAAAGCACTTGGAACAGGATTGTCTTCCGTTTTGAATGTTCCGGGCCAGTGGGTTGAGAGGCAGGCAGCTCCGCCAAAAACCTGCGGATATTCGCAAATGGCGTACATCGAAATAAGACCACCCATGCTCGAGCCGGCAATAAAAGTATTTGCCGGATCCTTCAGCGTCGAAAAAGTGCTGTCGATAAAAGGTTTTAATTCCTGAACGAGGAATTTCAGGTAATTATCGGAAATGGGCCCATCATTCAGTAAGCGTTTTTTTTCAGTTCCGAAAGTGACCGTAGTGTTAAGAACATCCTTTTTTTCATCTTCAGTCAGGTAATCAAGGGCTTTCTGGGGAAAATACTCAGAATGCCTCAGTGGAGTATTCCAAATACCTACTACAATACAATCCCTGATTTTGTTTTCCTGAATTAATCTACCAACAGTTTCATCTACTCCCCATTCCTGGTGATTCCAGTTGATGGTGCTGTCAAAAAGCATTTGACCATCATGCATATATAATACAGCGTATTTCTTTTTAATATCATACCCATCAGGAAGCCAGACATCAATATTCCTGGAATCCACAAACTTTGAAGAAAAATCACTGAACCGCCTGATGGTTCCGTTTGCAACATTCAGAACTATACTTTTCGCCTTTTTACCCGTAGGTTGAGCATGTAAATCAGGACTGCTATTAATGATCAAACCTGATAAAACCATAAGAATGAAATAATTTTTCATACGGTGAATATTGTTTTGATAATTTCAAAGATAAGAGCAATTAGACTTGTGCCAGAAAATTATTTTTTAATAAAGATTGAAAATCCAAACGAAACAATATTTTTGTAGTATCCAAATTATGAAAAACTAAAAATATGGGCAAGCGACCACGCTTAACATTCGGGCAGATCTGGAACATGAGTTTCGGGTTTTTGGGTATCCAATTCGGTTTTGCGCTGCAAAACGGGAATGCTTCGCGTATACTTATGACTTTTGGTGCCGATGTGCATAACCTGAGTTGGTTTTGGCTGGTAGCTCCTATAACAGGTATGATCATTCAGCCGATAATCGGGTTGATGAGTGATAAAACCTGGAACAGGCTTGGTCGCAGAAGACCTTATTTCCTTACCGGTGCAATACTTACCAGTGCTGCGCTGATATTAATGCCGAATGCACCTCACCTTGCAACTTTTATAGCGCCCATGTTTATCGGCGGTGGTTTGCTGATGATTATGGATGCATCCATCAATATTTCGATGGAACCTTTCAGGGCACTTGTGGCGGATAAACTGCCTGAAGAGCAGCATACGCTGGGATTCTCAGTTCAGACTTTACTGATTGGAATCGGGGCTGTTGTGGGATCGTGGTTACCGTATATTTTAGGGGAATGGTTCGGAGTTTCAAAAGAAGCTTCCGGAAAAGGCCTGGTACCTGACAACGTAGTTTTTTCATTTTATTTCGGAGCCTTTGTACTAATCTCTTCCATAATCTGGACGGTAGTTACAACTTCTGAATATCCTCCCGAGGAATTGGTTGCTACTGCCGAGGTAGAAGAAAAACCTAAAAAGTTTTTCATCCCTCCTATCATGATCAAGTTGCTGCTTGTTCAGTTTTTCTCCTGGTTTGCTTTATTTTCGATGTGGGTGTACACAACTCCCGCAGTTGCATTGAAATTTTATGGTACTGCAGATGCTAATTCACCCGCCTTCCAGGAGGCAGGCAACTGGGTGGGAATTTTATTTGGTGTATATAACGGAGTTTCAGCCATTATCGCTTTATCGCTCCCGATGATAGCAAAACGATTATCGAAAAAGATCACCCATTCCATCGCACTTTGTATCGGAGGACTCTCACTGCTTTCGTTCCTTCTTTTCACTGATCCTCATTTCCTGATCATTCCTATGATCGGTATCGGTATCGCATGGGGAAGCATCCTCGCAATGCCATACGCTATGCTGGCAAGTTCTATACCTCCGAAACGAATGGGCGTTTATATGGGGTTGTTTAATATGTCAATAACCATTCCGCAGATTGTAAGCGGTGTTTTCAGCGGATTGATCCTGAAATATTTCTTTGCTGATAATCCTATACTTTGTATTGTGATGGCCGGTGCAAGTATGTTCCTTGGTGCAATTGCCGCTTTGTTTATAAAAGAGAAACAGGTGTAACCGATCTGAAAATTACTTAAAAATATGGATGCGGGCTATTGTCGGGCAGCATTTCTTTATTCTGCCGGCTGATATTGAGCCCTGAGAATAGTTTTTAAAGCTTCAACATCATAAGCGTTGCTTAAAAGATGAGGTCCAACCCTGGTGCGGCAAAGGGCACTCAAATAGGCACCACTTTGCAGAGTCTCCCCGAAATCGCGGGCCAAAGCACGTATATAAGTTCCCTTTGAACAAACAATCCTGAAATCAACTTGAGGCATTTCAATCCGTATAATTTCAAATACCGGGACACTAACCGGACGGGCAACCAGCCCAAGGTCTTTATCTTTGCGGGCTGATTCATAAGCGCGCTTTCCATCTATTTTAATGGCTGAAAACATAGGTGGAATCTGCATAATATCACCACTGAGACTTTTGGCGGCTTCGTAAATCATTTCGGGTGAAATATGTTCGGTAGGAAAGGTTTCATTCACCTCTTTTTCCATATCATACGAAGGCGTTGTGGCCCCAAGTACAAATGTGCCGGTATATTCCTTGTCGAAATCTTTAAATTCCTCAATACGCTTGGTGGCTTTTCCTGTACACACGATCAAGAGCCCGGTTGCAAGCGGGTCGAGGGTGCCGGCATGTCCTACCTTAATTTTCTTGCCGCCAAGCAGGTGCTTCATCAGCCCACGCAATGAGCCTATCACGTCGAAGGATGTCCAGCGATAGGGTTTGTTTACAAGCAGGATTTCGCCTTCTGTTAGATTGAGCATCGTTAGATTACCTTCAGGTCTACACCCATTGCCAATAATATCAGCAACACAGCCCCTACAATTATCCGGTAATAACCGAATACCTTAAAGCCATGTTTTTGAAGGTATGTGATGAAAAATTTTATCGCCAGCATGGCTACAACAAATGCAATCAGGTTACCGAGCAATAAAACACCGATATTTTCGGCATTGAAATGCTTATAGTCTTTCAGCAATTTATAAGCTGAAGCCGCTGCCATGGTAGGTACAGCCAGGAAGAATGAAAATTCGGCTGCCTTTGTTCGGGTAAGCTTTTGCTGCATACCACCAATAATTGTGGCTGCTGAGCGCGAAACGCCTGGTATCATGGCAATGCACTGGTAAAGCCCGATTGTGAATGCATTTTTAAAAGAAGCTTCCCTGTTCTCGTCGGTATTGATAAACCACTTATCAACAAATAAAAACAATATGCCGCCGAGAAGAAGCATGAGCGCTACCACAAACACACTTTCGAGCATTTCATCAATCTGGGCACTGAATAGAAAACCTAAAATGGCCGCCGGGATAAATGCAACAAAAAGTTTATAATAAAAGTTGAACGATTGCAAAAAGCGTTTCCAATACAAAACAATAACCGATAGAATGGCTCCAAACTGAATATTTACAGTAAAGGCTTTGGTAAATTCATTGATTTCAGTACCAAGCAAACGCTCCGTAATAATCATATGCCCGGTGGAAGAGATTGGAAGAAACTCGGTTATTCCTTCAACAATCGCAATAATAACAGCGTCGAAGTATGTCATCCTAGTCCTTCGGTCTTTTCATGATAGCAACTATCTCTATTCCAAAACCAATGAGAATGAGAATAGGAGAAAGCGTTATCCGTCTGAAATCAAACATTTCCTCATTAAATACATTAGGATCTTTTGAGCCACCACCTGTCATCAGTATAAATCCTATAATAATAAGACCTATTCCTGCAAGCATCAGGATGTAATTCTCTTTCCCGAATGCAAACACGGGATGACTGTTATCTTCAACTTTTTTAGCGGCGTCCTGGGCCAAAGGTTTTGCAGTTTTTGCCATTTTTCAGGTATGATTTTGAAATGTTTTTTCTGGAGAAATTTTTATTTGCAATATAAGCCAGGCAATATTTTGATGTGATTTTAATTTGAATAAAGGTTATCAATTTTCATTCGCAGGAATTTATTTACCGAAAACCAGGTTGATATTACTGACAGTATTACACCAACTAGCAGTACTCCCAGGAAGAAAATTCCGAATACCGTGAAATCCTGCAAAGCGATAATTTCCGGGATACGCTGCCTTGCCAGGAACAAGGTGCCCAGAAGCAACAGGTCAGCAATTACAGCAGCAATTACTCCATGAAAAATACTTTTACGGATGAAGGGGAGACGGATAAAATTCTCGGTAGCTCCTACAAGTTGCATGCTCCTGATCAGGAAACGCTTGGCATATATGGAAAGCTTTATGGTATTGTTGATAAGGATTATCGATATTAGCAGCAGTATCAGGCTGAAACTCATTATTACCAGTGATATCTTGCTGATGTTCGAGTTCACCTGGTCGATGAGGGATTTCTGGTAAACTACTTCTTTCACCAGATTACTGCTAAGCACCTGCTTTTCGATACGGGCAATGCTGTCGGTATTGGCATACCCGGCCCTGAGTTGTATATCAATGGTAGCAGGTAATGGATTATAGCCTAGAAATTGCACAAAATCTTCGCCCAACTCGTTGGATAGCTCTTTGGCAGCCTGCTCCCGGGAAATAAATTCTGCCTGTTTAACATACGAGGTCTTTTCAAGCCGCTTCATGTAACCCTGAACCAATTCATCCGAAACGTCTTCTTTGAGCATCAGTGAA
>Ga0315270_10001956_pt1 | contig 10958 bp, 9 predicted proteins | sample C1_bottom_MG_FD_204932 | JGI IMG/M metagenome (GOLD analysis project Ga0315270, IMG submission 204932) | Sediment microbial communities from Yellowstone Lake, YNP, Wyoming, USA - C1_bottom | ecosystem: Environmental > Aquatic > Freshwater > Lake > Sediment | place: USA: Wyoming | collected... | reverse complement strand
CTCTCAAGGAGCAGTACGAAGAGAAGGAAGGCTAGGCGGCCTTCAGGCTCCCCTCTTCCACCCACCTGACGAGCAATCTCCGTATCCGGTACGAGTCGGCGGCCACCGCCGACTCGATTGCTTTCGGGGTCGCCCCGCCGGACGCCTTCGTCCACACCGCCTTCTGGAGCGCGCCGTCCGCCTCTTCCGGCTCCGTCGACGGCTTCGTCCCCGTCGGTGCGAGCACGAGGTCGTCGGGGACGAGCGCCGAGAAGCGCTGGAAGTCGTCGTAACGCCGCATGCCTTCGAGAAGGATCGACACGACCTCGCGCAGGCTCTCGCCCTCGCGGAGCGGCGGCAGCACCGGTTGGCGCACGAACGAGAACGTGCCGCCGGTGGGACGCTCGAAGAGCTGGAAGCAGGCGTCGTCGCCCTTCAGCCCGAACGCCTCGGCGGACCGGATCTTTCCGCTCTCGAGCAGGAACTTGCCGACCACCCCGCCGCCGGTATCGCGCAGCGCCAACGCGCCTGTCACCTCCGTGGATGCGAGGCTCTGCAGAAGGGCCGGGAGCTCGAAGACCGCGAGGTCGCCCATGAGACTCGCCTGCCCCTCCTCGGCCGCCTTCGGCGCGTCGAACGCCGCGAGGGCGCGCGACGCCGCCCTGCCGGCGGGCGTGTCGGCGTGCTTCTCGACGATTTCCTCGAATATTTTCCGTACGGCAGGTGTCGGAGTGCCGGACAGCGCCTCCACGATCGGGGCGAGCCGGTCCTCGCGCTTCTTCAGCGTGAGGCCGAACACCTTGAAGGGCATCTCGGCCCGCGCGCTCTTGAGAAGCAAGATCACGAGCTCCGGGTCGTCCGTGAGGTCCTGGCTCGCGAGCTCGGCCAGGCGGGCGCCGACGTCGCCGAGACCGCTCTTCCTCTTCAGCCCGTGCTCGACGACGACGCGCCGCGCGGTCGAGCTTCCGAAGCGCGCGAGCGCCGCGACCGCGCGGTCGAGGAGCGGCTGGAGCTCGGCCTCGTCGAACGGGGCGTCGCCCTTCTTCGCGAGCATCGCCTCGAGGCCCTGCACGAGGGTGACGAGCACCGCCTCCGAGCGCTCGTGCTTGATTGCCGCGAGGCCCGCGACGGCCTCCTTGACGATGGGCGGCGGGAGCGAAGGGTTGGCGAACGGGGTGACGGCGTCCATCTCCGCGTCCGGCGTTTGATCCGCCGGCCGCGGCGTCTTGCGGAGGAGGTAGAGGAGGTTCCGCTTGAAGTGCCAGTCCTGTTCGGGGGTGCCGACGGCGGCCAGCTGGCGGAGGACGTCGAGCGTGGCCGCGCGCGCCTCGGGGCCGTGGATCTCGAGGAGGGAGAGGAGGAGGCGGCGCCGTTCCCGTTTTTCCTCGACGTGCAGCTCCTGGATGAGCGTGCCTACCGAGAGCCCCGGAAAGAACGCGAGGATCCTCGCGAGAGGCTGCTGGTTCCGCGCGTCCTCGCCGAGGCTTCGGACGCGCTCGAGGTCCACCGAATCCTGGGCTTTCTTCCGCGTGGTCTCGAGCGAGAGCGGGCCGATCTTGTTCTCGACGATGAGCTTCTCGGCGACGTCGAACATCCGCGAGGCCCGCGTCAGCGAACCCTGGTTCAGCTGCTCGACGGCCGCGGCCACCATCTCGTGGAAGCGCTTCCCGACCTCCTCCTGGTCATTGGGGAGGGTGACGACGCGGCGGATGGCCTGCGTGGCGGATGCTCGCGCGGACGAAAGCGCCTCCTCGACGGGCTCGGGAGGGAGGGTCAGGGGCCACGGCGGGATCGACCGCCCGAGGGTCCGGATCACCTCGCCGGACGGCACGTCCACGCCCGCGGCGCGGAGGCGCTCGAGCGCCTGCCCGAGCTCCCCGTCCGAGCGGGCCGCGATGGCGGCCACGGCGAGGATCTGCGCCACGAGGGCTTCCCGCGGGGACTGGATCATCGCGCCGTAGGGCGCGGGCGCCGAGCCGACGGACGCGGCCGGAGCGGGCGCGCCGGAAGGGGCTCCGAAGGGACCGGCTTCTCTGCTGCCCGAGACGCCGTAGCCTCCTGCCGGAGGCAGCGCATTGAGGGGGCCGAGGCGCTCGATCAGCATCGACAGGTGCCGGAGGTCGGACACGGTGTTCGGGGGAAGCGCGCTGCCGTGTTCGCCGGACGCGCGCCTCGTGGCGCTGGGCGCGTCGGCCATCGTTCCCTGCCGGCGCAGCATTTCGATCGGCGCCGAGAGAACACTCTCCGTCTGACCGAGCCGGCCCAGATTCTGCCGGAGCAGGTCCCGGTCGGGCGGCGGGCAGAACACGAGCAGCTGCTGGGAGAGGTCCTGGAGGTACCGGCGCAACGGATCGCGCGGGACGAGGTCGAACTGGCCCATCGCGTGGAGCTTCTCGACGGCGTGGTAGAGATAGTCGGAAATCGCGACGTTCTGGCCGCGGCCGCGGAACTGCGCGATCGTCCAGGCCTGCACCTCGGTCGCGGCGAGTGTGGCGGGCTGGTCGAGGAGCAGGTTGATCGACTCGGCCACCATGAGCGGCGCGAGGCTGTCGGACAGATAACGCTGAAGCTCGAGGAGCGCTTCCTTTACATCCGGGTCGACAGGCTGCTGGGTGTCGTCCATCGCCCCGCCGTCGACCTCCTCCATTGGCTCCCGAGCAAGCCTCGTCCCGGAGCCGCGTTCGTCCTCAGAACGCACGATCCTAGCACGCAAAAGCATCGAATCTGGCGGCCGCCGCGGGTTCCCCGTATCGTTCCCCCGATGCCCCTCGAGGAATACCGGAAGAAGCGCCGCTTCGACGTCACCCTCGAGCCTGCCGGTGCGAAAGCGCCGAAGAAGAAGGGGAAGGATCTCGCCTACGTCGTCCAGAAGCACAGGGCGACGGCCCTCCACTACGACTTCCGGCTCGAGTGGAACGGCGTCCTCCTCTCGTGGGCGATTCCAAAGGGCCCGTCGCTCGACCCTGCCGTCAAGCGCATGGCCTCGCACGTCGAGGACCACCCACTCGAGTACGCAACGTTTGAAGGAATCATCCCCGCGGCGGAGTACGGCGGCGGCACGGTGATGGTGTGGGACCGCGGCACGTGGACACCGGTGTCGCCCGACGTGGACGCGGCGCTCAAGAAGGGCGACCTGAAGTTCAAGCTGAACGGCGAGAAGCTGAAGGGCTCCTGGGTGCTCGTCCGGACGAAGGGATGGGGCGGGTCGTCGAAGCCGTCGTGGCTCCTCATCAAGCACCGCGACGACTTCGCCTCGGACGAGGACGTCGCCGAGACGCGCCCGCGCTCGGTCGTCTCGAACCGGCTCCTCACGCAGATCGCGATCGACGAAGGCGGCGACGTCGAGAAGGCCTCCACGGGCGACCCCGTCGCCGAGGTCGAGAAGCTGTTGAAGAACCCGAATCTCCTCCAGCGCGCGCCGAAGACGAAGCCCGCGGTGTGGCACTCGCGGCCCAGAGGTGCACCTCTCCCCTCTTCACCTTCAAAGAAATCTTCTTCTTTCCCGGTTCCCGTCTCCAACCCGAACAAGGTCTTCTGGCCCGAGGAGGGGTGGACGAAGGGCGACCTCGTCGCGTTCTACGCGGGCGTCTTCGACAAGCTGCGCCCGTGGGTCGAGGACCGGCCGCTCTCGCTCGAGCGCTGCCCGGACGGCCTTTCGGGCGAGTGCTTCTACCAGAAGGAAAAGCCGTCGAGCCTGCCGCCCGGTATCTCGACCGTCGTCGTGCGCCACGGCAAGGACCGCAAGGTGACGAACACGGTCGTGGGCGGGAAGCTCGAGACGCAGCTCGCGCTCGCGAACCTCGGCTGCATCGCGACGCACGTCTGGGGCAGCCGCGCCGACGAGCTCGACAAGCCCGACTGGGTCTGTTTCGACCTCGACCCGGACTCGGGCCTCATCACGGACGCTGTGGGCGCCGCTCTGAAGGTGAAGCAGGCGCTCGACGCCCTCGAGCTCGTCTCGTACGTGAAGACGTCCGGCGGGAAGGGGCTCCACGTCTTCGTGCCGATCGTCCGCGGCCCGGGCACCGAGGAGGTGACCTGGTTCGCGAAGGCGCTCGGAACGCGCCTCGCGGCGGCCTGGCCGAAGGACCTCACGATGGAGATGCGGATCGCGGCGAGGAAAGGGCGCGTCTTCCTCGACTCCTTCCGGAACGCCTTCGGGCAGACCGTCGTCTCGCCCTACTCCGTCCGGCGGCGACCCCACGCGCCCGTATCGACGCCGCTCGATTGGAGCGAGGTCGTACCGTCCCTCCGCGCCGAGGACTTCACGATCGGGAACTTCGCGGCGCGCCTGAAGAAGCGCGACCCGTGGGCCGGCTTCTTCAGGCGCCGCCAGGCGCTCGAGCCCGCGCTCGAGGCCCTCCGGAGCCTCTGAGCTACTTCTTCCGCGTGTAGGAGATGTCGAGGTCCTGGGCCCACTTGCCGTCGGGGCCGGTGTGCCACGACTCGTACTTGTGGTGGTCCGCATCGACGATCGTGACCCGCGACTTGACCTTCATCGGCTTTTTCGCGATCACGTCGTCCATCGTGCCGAAACACGTGATGACCTTGCCGGTTTTGTCCGCGGTGCCCTGCATGACCATGACGGACGTCGACATCGAGTCGATCCACGTCGCGACGACTTTCTTCTTGTAGTTGTCGTAGCCCGTGACGCCGATGCCACTGAAGGGCTGGCCCATCATCGTCCCCTCGTAGCGCTGCTCGAGGAAGCGGCCGCCGAGAATCATCTTGTTTTCGGACGTGCCGGCGGATTCGGCGGGCGGGGCGCCCGGCGCCATCCACATCTTCGTCTTCACGTCCCACGAGCCCACGGCGGCTTCCAGCGCCTTGTGCGTCGGGCCGGGCGTCGCCTGGGCCATCCAGGCTTTCATCATCTCGTCCTGGCCCGGCGCCGCCGCCGGCGTGTCGTCGGCAAACGCGAAGGGAGAGAGAAGTAGAGAAAAAAGAAGAATTGCTTTGAAAGTAGGAATGCTGCGGCGCGGTTTCATCATTCATGCCTCCTGTTTCGGTTTTCTACGCGCCGCAATCAGGCGAGTTTCGCCTCGAGGTTGATCTGCGCGCCCGTGAAGAGCTTCGAGATCGGGCACCCCTTCTTGGCCGCCGCCCCGACTTCCTGGAACTTCGCGTCGTCGATCCCGGGCACCTGAGCCTCGCAGGCGAGGTCGATGCGGGTGATCGAGAAGCCCGCCTCGCCTTTCTCGAGGTGAACCTTCGCGGTCGTCGCGACGCGCGTCGGGACGAACCCCGCCTTGGAAAGCTCGTTCGAGAAGGCCATCGAGAAGCAGCCCGCGTGGGCGGCGGCCGCGAGCTCCTCCGGGTTCGTCCCCTGACCCTCCTCGAAGCGCGACTGGAACGAGTAGGCGCCTTCCCAGGCGCCGCCCCCGAACTTCATCGTGCCCTTTCCGCTCTTGAGGTCTCCGGTCCAGACGGCGCTGGCAGTGCGTGCCGGCATGCGTGTCTCCTTTCGTGCCGGGACTCTCCCGGCGCGTGCTCAGTGACGTTGCAGGAAGAGTGCGACGGTGATTCCGAGTCCGATGACGACGACGGCGACGCGGGCCTTCTCCTTGCCGATGCGCCGCGCGAACCCGGCGCCGATCCAGCCGCCCGCGATCGCGCCCGCCATCATGAGGAGAGCGAGCGGCCAGTTGACGACGCCGCGGACGATGAACCACGCGGACGCGACGCCGTTGATGCAGATCCCGAAGAAGTTCTTGAGCCCGTTCATCGCGTGGATGTTCGTGAGCCCGAGGAACCCGAGGATGACGAGCATGAGGATGCCGACGCCCGCCCCGAAGTAGCCTCCGTAGATCGCGACGAAGAACTGCGCGACCGCGGCCGCCCTCCACGACGCGGGCTCGCCGGAAACGGAGGCCTGCTCGCGGCGGGACCACACGATCTGGAACATGAAGAGGAGTGTCGCGAAGAGGACGAGGTAGGGCGCGAGGCGCGCGAACGTCTTTTCGGGCGTCAGGAGAAGAAGGACCGATCCCACGGCCCCGCCAAGGAGGCTGGGCACGAGGAGCCGCGTCAGCCACTGGCGGTGCGTGTCGACCTCGCGGCGATAGCCCGCAAGGCTCGAGAGCGCGCCCGGGACGAGGGCGACCGTCGACGTCGCGTTGGCCTGGATCGCAGGGACTCCGGCAAGAAGGAGCGCCGGAAACGTCAGGATGGTCCCGCCGCCGGCGAGCGCGTTCATGATCCCGGCCGCGAGAGCCGAGCCGAAGAGGAGGGCGAGCGTGGCCGTGGTCACGGCGTGTCTCCCGCGATTCCGCGGCGCGTCGCGAGGTAGGCGGCAAACGTGCCGAGCCAGTGGCCGCCCTCGTAGTGGGCGCCGGTCACGGCGGCGAGCCCGGCCACGGCATGCGCATCGCGCACGGACCGCAAGGCCGGCAGGCGGCCGTCCTTCGGCGGGAGCCCGGAGATGATCCCGTCGAGCATCCAGGCGCGGGAGAGGTTCAGGCCGTCGAGATGGGCGAGCTTCCCGTCCGTCGGATCCGTGACGGTGCCGACGGGCAGCCACGCGGCGCCGCCGTCGCCCGGGATGCCCGGCAGGAAGCCGAGCAGCCAGCCGGCGAATGCGGGCGGCGCGAGGAGCCGGCGCATGAGGTCGGCTTCCGCGAGGCAGGGCGAGAGGAAGTCCTGCCCCGACGGCTCGTACCCGATCGGGCAGACCCGGTCCTTCGCGTAGAGGTCCCGGACGCGGGCGGAAAGAAGGCGTTCCATGGCCGCGTCGCCCGAGGCGCGCGCCCAGTCGAGGACGAGCCCGAACGCGAACGCGGTCTGCGCGTGCTCGCCCTCGCGGATCGGGTAGGCGAGCTTCGGGATCCAGTCCGCGAGCCTCCGCACGGCGGCGCGCTCGAGGGGCTCGAGCGTCTTCGCCCACGCCCTCGCCTCGGGGTCGTTCCATCCGCGCAGCTCGGCCGAGAGCTGCAGAAGCCACGCCAGGCCGTAGGGCCGCTCGAACGTCGCGCGCCCCGGAGCTGAGAGGTACGCGACCTCGCCGGCAACCTTCTCCGGCGTGAACGACGCCTTGAGTGTTTCGCGCGCGCGCGGCGCAAACGGGGCCGCCGGGAACGTCCGTGCCAGGCGCGTGAGGAGCCAGTGGCCGTGCACGGCCGAGTGCCAGTCGTAGCAGCCGTAGAAGATCGGCGTCAGGACGCGTGGAGATTTCGCGTCCTCGTCGCCGTTCATCACGTGCGCGATCTTGTTCGGGTACTCCTTCGCAACGCACGCGAGAGCCAGGTCGGCGAATCGGCCAGCAGCCTTTTCGTCAAAGGTTTCCGGCGCGGCGGAGGAAAAGGACGACGCCGAGAGGAGAGCGGCTGAGAGAACCCGACGCACGGCCCGGATGCTAACCTGCGGGCGGCCCGGTATCCTGCCGCGTGCGTTTCCGGAACCCGCCAGGCAGCCCGCCCCAGACCGCAGGCCCAACGGACTTCGTCCCGTTCTTCCTCCGCCGCGCGGCCGACCGGCCCCCCGCCGTGCCCGAGGGCCACGTCGTCCCGGCCGGCGAGGCGAAGGCGATGCTCGCCGCTGCCGGCGCCGAGAGCCTGACGTGGCTGGGCCATGCGTGCTTCCTCATCCGGACGGGCGGCTTCACGATCCTGACGGACCCTTTTCTCTCGGACTACGCGAGCCCCGTCGCCGGCCTCGGGCCGAAGCGGTACGTCCCCCCCGGCCTTGCGGTGGAAGACCTCCCGGACCTCGATGCGGTCGTGATTTCCCACAATCACTACGACCACCTGGATGACAGGTCCGTAAGCGAGATTTCTTTGAAGGTAAGAGGGGCAAGAGTCGCCGTCGTGCCTTCGGGGCTCGGCTCGTTCTTCTCGTCGCGGGGGTACTCGGATGTCCGTGAGCTCGCATGGGGCGAGGGCACCCTCCTAAGAAAATCTTCCTCTTCGTCTCCCTCTTCCTCTTCGGTCTCTCTTTCCTGCCTCCCCAGCATCCATTTCTCGGGCCGCACGCCTTTCGACCGCAATGCCACGCTCTGGTGCTCGTGGTCGATCGTCTCGCCGTCCCTCCGCCTCTACTTCGCGGGCGACACGGGGTACGGGCCCGTTTTCGCCGGCATCGGAGCGGAGTACGGTCCGTTCGACGTTGCGCTTCTGCCGATCGGCGCGTACGAGCCGGCGTCGATCATGCGGCCCGTCCACATGAACCCGGAGGAAGCCGTGGCCGCGGGCCGCGACCTTCGCGCCTCGACCCTCGTCGCGATGCACTGGGGCACGATCGTCCTCACGGACGAGCCGCCGTTCGAGCCCCCGGTGCGGTTCTGCGCCGCGGCGCTCCGGGCGGGCTATCCGGACGATCGCGCCTGGGTCATGCGGATCGGAGAGACCCGAGAAACCCGCTGACGAGAGCGACCGCCTCGTCCCGGTTCTGCTTCTCGGTCCGCCCGGAGGACGCGCGCGGCTTGAACGAGTGATCGCCGTCCGGGAGGAAGAGGATTCGGATTTTCTTTGAGAGGGAATACTGTGAGACCTCATCTTCTGTCCCGAAAGCGTCGCGCGTCCCTTGGAGGAAGAGCGCCGGGGTCTTCAGCTGCTCGAGGTGGGCGACGCGCAGCTTTTCCGGCTGTCCCGGGGGGTGGAACGGGTAGCCAAGGCACACGAGGCCCGCGACACCGGCCTCGTCCGCGACCATGCTCGCGATGCGGCCGCCCATCGACTTGCCGCCGATGACGACGGCCTCTGGGCCCTTCTTCCCCGCCGCCTCGCGAACGGCCTCGAGCCAGCTCGCGCGGAGAACGGGCTCGCGGTCCGGCGGCTTCTTTCGCGCCTCGTCGCGTCGGGCGCGCATGTAGGGGAACTCGAACCTCAGGACTCGAAAGCCGTGCTTCGCGATCCCGGCCGCGACGGCGTTCATGAACGGAGAGTCCATCGGCGCCCCTGCGCCGTGCGCGAGGACGAGCGTGAGCGGCGCGCGCGCCGGGCCGTCGGCGAGAAAGCGGTCCACCTACAATCCCTCCGTGGCGAACAAGTATCTCTCGTACGACGAAGAGCGCGGCCCGAAGGTGCGGGCCATGTTCTCGCGGCTCGCCGGGCGGTACGACCTCCTGAACGACGTGATGAGCCTCGGTCTGCACCGCCTCTGGAAGCGCGACACTGTCGAACTCGCGCTCGCCGAGCGCACCGGGCCGGTCCGCGTCCTAGACCTCTGCTGCGGCACCGGCGACCTCGCGTTCCTCGCCGGGGCCAGGGCCGCCGCCGGCTCCCGCGTTTTCGGCCTCGACTTCACGCTCCCGATGCTCGGCGTCGCCCGTAGGCGGCGGACCGCCGCGGCCGGAGCACCCGCTTTCGCGCAGGGCGACGCGATGCGGCTGCCGTTCCCCGCCGCGAGCTTCGACGCCGTGACGATGGGTTACGGCCTGAGGAACGTCGCCGACCCGCTCGCCTGTCTGAGGGAAGTGCGGCGCGTCCTCGCACCCGGCGGCCGCGTCGTCGTCCTCGACTTCGGAAAGCCCGCGAACCCGGTGACGCGATCGTTTTACGGCGGGTTCCTGAAGGGCGCCATGCCCGTCGTCGGCTGGCTCTTCCACGGAGACCCCGACACGTACCGGTACATTCCCGAGTCGCTCGAGCGCTATCCGGCCCAGCGCGGCGTCCGGGACCTCATGGAACGGGCCGGGCTCTCGTCGGCCCGATACGAAGACCGCATGTTCGGAACGATGGGCCTCAACGTCGGCGAGGCTCCCGGCCCCACCTCCCTATAATCGCGCGTGCCCCGCGATACGCTTCCCGCGAGTCCCGAACCGCGCGCCCGGCGGGTTCCGGGCGACTCCCCGGCTCAGGCGTCGCGGCTCGTGGCGCTCCTCGTCGTCCTTTTCGTCTCGATCATCGCGGCGATCCTGGCGACCGGCCTCGCGGGGATGTCGGCGCTCTCGGGCATCCGGGCGTTCGTGACGGGCCAGTCGACCTGGTCGAAGGCGCAGAAAGACGCCGTCTATTCGCTCGCGCGCTACCTCGACACCGGCGACGAGGCCTACTACCGCAGCTTCAACGCCCGCCTCGCCGTGCCCCGCGGGGACCGGAACGCGCGCCTGGCGATGTCCGGCGCGAAGCCGGACTCCGGCGCCGCGCTCCAGGGCTTCCTCGAGGGCTTGAACTCCCCCGCGGACGCGGACGACATGGTCGCCATCCTCGGCCGGTTCCGGGACACGGAGCACATCCAGCGGGCGCTCCAGATCTGGGAACGCGGCGACGCGGTAGTCGACGAGCTCGAGGCGCTCGGCATCGTCGTCCACCAGGACGTCGCCGCCGGACGGCTCACGCCCGAGGCCCGCGCCGCATACGAACTGCGCCTCGAGCGCCTGAGCGACCAGGCCGCCGTCCTCGAGGACTCGTTTTCCGGAACGCTCGGGCAGGCGTCCCGGGCCTTCCGGACGCGCCTGCTCGTCGCCGTCGGCGCGATGACCCTTCTCCTCGTGGGCCTCGGCATCGCCGCGTCAGTCTTCGTCGCTCGGGTGCTCAAGCGGCGCGACTCGGCGGTAAGTGCCTCGGAGAGACGCTACCGCCTCCTCTTTGAGCGGAACCTCGCGGGCCTGTATCGCACGACGCTCGACGGGAAGATCCTCGACTGCAACTCGGCCTTCGCGCGCATCCTCGGCTACCCGTCCCGCGAGGAGGTCCTCAAGATCACGGCGCTCGACCTCTACTCGGACCCATCCGACCGCGAGTCGTTCGTCTCGCGCCTCAAACAGCAGCGCGTCCTCGTGAACTTCGAGATCTGCCTCAGGCGCCGGGACGGGAGCCCCGTCTGGGTGCTCGCGAACGAGAGCCTCATGGACGAGCCCGGAGGCGACACCGTCATGGACGGCAGCCTCATCGACATCACGGACCGCAAGCGCGCCGAGCAGCAGCGCTGGCACCAGGCGAACCACGACGCCCTCACGGACCTTCCGAACCGGGTCCTGTTCAACGACCGGCTCTCGCTCGCGATCCTCCATGCGCAGCGCAGGCGGCAGCCGCTCGTCGTCA
>Ga0315270_10001955_pt1 | contig 10959 bp, 8 predicted proteins | sample C1_bottom_MG_FD_204932 | JGI IMG/M metagenome (GOLD analysis project Ga0315270, IMG submission 204932) | Sediment microbial communities from Yellowstone Lake, YNP, Wyoming, USA - C1_bottom | ecosystem: Environmental > Aquatic > Freshwater > Lake > Sediment | place: USA: Wyoming | collected... | reverse complement strand
AGGACACATAAACTCAACCATCAACGAACGGACCACTGAACACTTTGACCCTGCAACCGGCGGCCTTCAGCCTAGCCTGGATGCCCATCCCTACGAGCTTGCAGGAAAACGCCTCGATGGCACAAGCTTCCCGGTGGAAGCCATCGTCACGCCGATGCAACTGGGAGATCATCGTTTCCAAGTCTGCATACTTCGCGACATCACGCACAGGAAAGAAACAGAACAACGTCTATCGCAAGCGCAATTGCAGTTAGTAGATGCGGCGCATAAATCCGGAATGGCCGAAATCGCCGTGGGCGTTCTGCACAACGTTGGGAACATCCTCAACAGCGTCATTCTCAGCGCTGAAGAAATCCAGAAGACGGTTAAGTCCACCAAAATAACCGGATTGGTTAAAGCCAACGAATTACTTGAAAGAAATGCGGACGATTTGAGGCGCTATCTTGTCGAGGAAGAAAAAGGCCGTCTGCTCATTCAATACTATCTAAAGATTGGCCACGCCCTGCGCGACGAAATGAATACCATCAGCCGAGAAATTGGGGAGCTGAGCGAGAAAACCAACATGATCCGCGACGTCATCGCAACCCAACAAGAATACGCCCGAGTCGGCATCTTGGTTGAACGCCTCGAAATTGTGCCAATTGTTGAAGACTCGATCCGTGTGCAAGACGCAGCGCTGAAAAACGCGAACGTTACGCTGCGCCGAAACTACGCGCCCGTTCCCAATATTGTCGGGCATAAATCAAGATTGCTGCAAACCCTGACAAACCTCATCAAGAATGCAAACGAAGCCACGGCCGAAAACGCGAGCTTAGGCAAAGCCCGCGAAGTCACGATTACGATCGGCGTATTTGATGAAAAACACGTGTACATCAGCATTAGCGACAATGGTTGCGGAATTGCGCAAGAAAACCTGAACCGAGTTTTCAACCACGGATTCAGCACAAAAATCGACGGTCACGGCTTCGGCCTTCACAGCAGCGCACTGGCGATGGCTGAAATGAACGGCTTCCTGGACACAAAGAGCGAGGGCCCAGGACACGGCGCAACCTTCACCGTAACGGTGCCCATATTCGACGCCACGAACACCGATTTCAGCCACCATTTGGCGACGGCTACGTGACCATGGACCGCAAGCCACGCATTTTAATTTGCGATGACAACCTCGCCATTCACGAGGACTACCGAAAGGTTCTCAGCCCCGTTCGCCGCAACAACGAACAGGAGCTCGCCGAACTCGAACGCAGCCTCTTTGGCGAACCCACAGGGGCGACGCCTGCCGAAACAGAAAATCAATACTTGTTAGAATCGGCCTATCAAGGCGAAGAAGCATTGGAGATGGTACGCAGGGCAGACGCATCGGGAAACCCGTATGCCATGATATTCATGGACGTTCGCATGCCGCCAGGCTGGGACGGTATTCAGACCATTTCGCGTATATGGAAAGAGTTTCCGTACACGGAAATGGTGATATGTACCGCGTATTCCGATTACAGCTGGGACGAAATCGTTGCGAAACTCGGTAGCTCCGATCGCCTGCTGTTCATAAGCAAGCCGTTCGACACAACGTCAATCAGACAAATGGCCCTGACATTGACCAAGAAATGGTCGCTCGGACAACAAGCACGAAGCTATGTTGCCCGCCTAGAACAAGAAGTGAAGGAGCGAACCTGCCAATTACAGGAATTACTCGAGGAAGTAAAGCTCAAGAACCGCGAGCTGCAACGCGTTGCGCTTCACGACACCCTCACGGATCTGCCAAATCGCGCACTCTTCAACGACCGACTACAGTACAGCATCGCCCGCGCCATGCGCGATAAACAGCAATTTGCCGTGCTGCTGATGGATCTTGATCGATTCAAGGAAATCAATGACGTCCAAGGCCATTTGATCGGCGACCGCGTGCTCCGCGAAGTGGCCCATCGGCTAAGTGCCACCCTGGAAAATCTCGGCACGGTCGCCCGACTCGGCGGCGACGAATTCGCCATAATTCTGCACAGCGTCAATCGCGAATCCTGCTGCCTTATCGCCGCCACCATTCAAATAGCGTTAGCCCCGCCGATCAATACCGACCAGGCGAGCCTCAACGTCGGCAGCAGCATAGGCATTGCACTCTACCCAGAACACGGCGAGGACGACATCACGCTGCTTAGAAATGCCGATGTGGCCATGTATCAGGCTAAACAAGCCGGCATCGGATTTGTAATGTTCGATATCGAAGAGAGCAACCGTCGCACTAATCGACTCAAACTAATCCGCGACCTCGACATCACCATTCAAGACCAAAGGCTGACGCTCTTTTACCAACCGATTGTCGACATTGCCCGCAAATCTTTGCTTCGCGTGGAAGCGCTCGCGCGATGGATGCATCCAGATCGCGGATTCATCTCACCCGACGATTTCATCGCCCTGGCTGAGCATAACGGATTAATTCAGCCACTCACGATCTGGGTGATCGACACCGCCCTCGCCCAACTTGCCCAATGGCAGCAAGCAGGCCACGCGATGGGCATCGCAATCAACCTATCGACACGCAATTTTCTCGACCCTAAACTGCCTGAAAAAGTCGCCGCCGCGCTGCGCAAATGGAATATCGATGCAACCTGGCTCAGCCTTGAAGTAACAGAAAGCGTGACGATGTCAGATCCCGAGCGCGCCCTGGATATCATCCGCCGCATCGACGAAATGGGCGTAAAGATATCAATCGATGATTTCGGAACAGGGTATTCCTCACTCGCCTATCTAAAACGACTGCCCGTTGACGAGATCAAAATCGATCGCTCGTTCGTATTGGACATGGATACCGACCATGACAACGCCATCATTGTGAAATCTACATTGGAGTTAGCCCACACCCTCGGACTGAAGGTCGTTGCAGAAGGCATCGAATCGGAGCGGGTATTGCGCATGCTCGAAGCGCTAAAATGCGATATGGCTCAGGGTTACTTCATCGCGAAACCAAAATCGGCGGAAGATTTGACCCGTTGGTTAAAAGAGTCGGACTGGGTAGAAAAACCCGCACAGAAGAACTAAATTACAAAAGGGGCACGGCGCGAGTTGCCGCTTGTTCGACACAGATTAAGAATTCGGCCTGCAGAAAAAAGAAAGGTTGAGTAACGGCATAACCGTCCCCAACCTCTCTCCTAACGCTATTTATAGCCAGCTTGTGCGCCGGCTACAATCAATCTTGCGCTTCAGGCTCGCGACGTCGGCTAGTCCATTCAACCCGCGGCGCAGGAGCGGCCGGTTTGTCACCGAAGCTGGACGGACGGCGGTCGGCGGAACCGTTGGAATAGCCACCCTCACGGCGAGGCTGTTCAGTGCGGCCCTGATAGCCACCACCGGCCGGACGACCTGCGCCTTCAGAGCGATAACCGCCGCCTGCAGGTCGCGGAGCGCCCTCAGAACGGTAGCCACCACCCGCTGGGCGAGGAGCACCTTCGGAACGACCCTGATAGCCGCCACCTGCTGGACGCGGAGCGCCATCGGAGCGACCCTGATAACCGCCACCCGCTGGACGGGAAGCGCCATCGGAACGGCCCTGATAGCCACCACCGGCTGGACGGGAAGCGCCATCAGAACGACCTTGATAACCGCCACCGGCTGGACGCGGAGCGCCATCGGAGCGACCCTGATAACCACCGCCCGACGGACGTCCACCACGATCAGAACGGTAGCCACCGCCTTCAGCGCGGTAGCCGCCGGAAGGTCGTGAATTGCGATTTGCCTGAGGCGAAGGCTCAAGACCAGGAATTTCAGTCACAGACAAGGTCTGCTGCGTGAAACGCTCAATCGCGTGGATCTTGGAACGATCACGGAAATCAGCCAAGGTAATCGCGGTGCCGGTACGACCCGCACGGCCGGTACGGCCAATACGATGGACGTAATCTTCGGCCTTCATCGGCAAGCCATAGTTAATTACGTGGCTGATCGTCGGAACGTCAATGCCGCGCGCTGCTACGTCGGTAGCGACGAGAATTTTGATTTCCCCGTCACGCAAGCTCTTGAGGCGACGATTGCGAATGTTTTGGGGCATCGCGCCGTGCAGTGCCGCCACGGAATGGCCGGCTGCCGCAAGTTCATCGGCCAGCGACTCGGTATCAATCTGCGTGCTAGCGAACACCAACGCTTGATCCATTTCTGGAATCTGCAACCAATGCGTCAGTAAGCGCTTCTTGTGGCCCAAATTGTCGGCCCAATGCAACTTCTGCGAGATATCGCGATGAACGTCTTGCGCCGTTGCCAATTCAAGGCGACCCGGATTACGCATTACACGCGCCGCCAATTCCATGATACGCGGCGCGAACGTCGCAGAGAACATCATGGTTTGCTTACGGCCTTCGCAATGGCGATGAATCGCTTCCAGATCTTCAGCAAAGCCGAGATCCAACATGCGATCGGCTTCGTCAACCACCATGCGCTCAACGGTATCTAAACGCAATTGGCGACGGCTTGCCAAATCCAGCAAGCGGCCAGGGGTGGCAACCACTAAATTCGCGCCTTTCAGCTGGGCAATCTGTTTGCCGAACGGCATGCCGCCGACAACTGTCGCTATGCGAACGCCGCGCGAGTGACGCACCAGCTTCATAGCTTCGGCCGAAACCTGCTGAGCAAGTTCGCGAGTCGGGCATAACACCAACAATTGAGGGCCAGCAGGAAATGCACCACGAGGCGCAGTCGCTTCCGCTTCAATCATAGGATTCAACATGGGGATCAAGAAGGCCGCCGTTTTGCCGCTGCCGGTTTGGCTGCTGACCATCCAATCGCCGCCTGCAAGCGCTGCAGGAATCGCCTTCATTTGCACTGGCGTAGGCGAGGTATAGCCAAGGTCAGTCAATGCACGCAGTAGGGGCGCAGAAAGACCGAGAGTTTCAAAAGTCATAGTCATAGGTAAAGTATCCCACTCCACAGGAGTGGCTCCGTCAGAAAAGTTGGCCTAAACATCGACCAACAGACGGAATGCAGCGAGTGCAAAACTGCCCAAATATTAAGAGGGCTATGACTGGGGTACGATGCTCATATTGGCGCTGCCCTAAGGTCAGTCGCCGTGCACCTTGTTTGTTCTAGGTGCAGCCGCGCATTATTCCAGAAAGAACACTGCTTTGCAATAGAAATGATTTTAACGGGCGCGAGAGCCTGCCACACGGAACGCCCCAAAACGAGAAAACAGGCGGCGCCGTGTGGAGGAGAAATCAGAACCTAGTAGGGATCAGCTGGCGCCTCTTTCAACCGTGCGGCGTCTGTCGCCGGCATAGGGCCGTCGGCCGGTCGCCACCAGGCCGCGGGCGATCCTTCATGCGGCACACTGTGGCAACGCTCACACGTCCACAGTGGAAACGCCACTTTGTCGTGGCAACGACCACAGTACTGTCCGGAAATAATCGCATCCATCCCAATCTTGTTCGCGCCTTTCTGCGGAATGAAAATGGCCGGATGGCAATTTGAGCAGTCCAACCAACGCGTGTGCGCCAGGTGCGGGAAACGAACCCAGGGCATCTCACCCGTGTTCTTCAGGTAGATATCCATGTCCATCATGTTCATTTCCTGATCACCCTTGAGGCTCGTGCGCGGCGTCACGACGCCCTGATCAATCGCTTTAACCCAGTTGACCCCCCCGCGCCGATCAAACGGGAAATCTTTCATCGCCACAACGGGATTCTGTAGAGTCTTGACCGCGTCGTTGTTGGGATCGTGCAAGCCATCATCCTCGATGGACACGAGATTGGGGTGGTCGATGTAAACCCGCTTATCCCGCTTGTCATAAACGCTTTGGTTACCGATAACGGTATAGTCCGCCGCGCGGCCCTTAGGGCCCACGGGCGTCGGCGTTGCGGCGCACGACCACAACAAACCAAGCGAACCAACCACCAACGCCAAACCACCGAGCCACTTAATAATTGTCTTCATTTCCGCCCTCTTGGTGTCCTAACAGACTGGGGTCCCGATCACCGTATTCAGGTTCATGGCCGCGCACCGGCGGTCTGCAATTCGTGCATGACCTCAGTGTATTGCTCGGATACGGCAATCATCAAAGGCGTCCTGCCGTCTTCTGTTCGCGCATTGATATCCGCACCCCGCTTGATCAGCAGCTTGACGACTTCTTGCTTGTCGCGCAAGACCGCCCACAATAATGCGGTAAAACCTTCATTCGTCCGCGCATCGATTTTCGCTCCACGATCAAGCAGAAACTCGACCGTCTCAGCGCGCCCCTTCTGTGCCGCCCACATTAATGGCGTCCAGCCTTTTTCGTCACTTACATTTACGTCGGCGCCTTTTTCCACCAAGGTGCGGACGCTTTCGACTTGGCCAGCGCGCGCAGCGTGCATAAGCGCGGTCCAACCATAGGTATTTCGCTCGTCTACGGGAACACCGGACTTCAACAACGTATCGATTTGAGCTTTCTCGCCGTCGATAGCCGCCTGCATCAGAGGCGTGTTCTTGTCACACGCGGCCAACAAGAAAATCGATATAAACAAAATAAACAAACGCATGAATTCGCCAGGAACAACGATAAAGGGTAACTATAACATGAAGACCGGAGAGAAAAGGAAGGCGGTTGTTAGCCGTTTTAGGAGGCGATTGACGGCTTACTGGCTTTGCGCCGTTTGCACGTCTTCAGGGGCGAATAGGGTAATGCGCTCGCTTATTTCCAGCAACTTAGTTCGCGCGTTGGCCAGCAACTCGCTGTCGCCGGTTCGCTTGTATTCTTTCACACACAAATAGGCAAATGCCGGTTGAATGATGGAATCCATGAGACTCTTGATAGGGCCGAAGTGATCAAGAGCCTCTTGGTTAAGCCCTTTTTTCGCCAAAAACCGCCCATTTTGCCACTGGTCCACAAGCGTGACCAAAGTCATAGATTTCATTTGTTCAGCGTTTAGAATGGCCAACTGGAGCGGCTCGCCGTTTTCGGGATTCTCTAACAGATACTCAACCCCCCCTTCCAAGCCCAACACCATCAATTGCTCTTGAATAGCCATTAACTCGTCAATATCGCCAGCCACGCCTGTGGAGAGCTGGCGAACACTGGCCATTGCCAGCTCGCGGTACGAGTCGACGTCGAAGGCGGAGGCTGGCGTAGGCGCGGCCAGCAGCGGCAAAAGCACACACAGTCCGCGAGCGAAATGATCGAAAAAGGAGATTGGGCGGCGAAACCGCGTAGAGGGCGGCGACCTCTGCAGGGAGGTCGCCGTACTGTCACTTATAATCAGGGAACACCGCTGGGTCATATTGACACCCAGAGCGGCGACGAAGCCACTAAGGCGCGCCGTCGGTCACGGTGAAAGAATCCACGGTTACGTTCGTAGCTGGGTCCCCCGCATACCCAGCGGTCGCAAATAGGCCCACGGAGGCTGCATACCCAGGCAAACCGGCTGTCTGACCCCACGCCGCCGCATCCATTGTGTGGAGGCCTCGAAAAGTGAACGCACCCTGATAGGCCGGCCGATACCCGGGATCGGTAGCATCAGGTCCGTTCGCCGGCACATTGAAAACAAACGACAACTCGTAGGACGTGTTGTCCAATGTAAGCTCAATTTGATCCGCCGCGCGCGGCATCGAGTAATCCATATCAATAAGCGCATGCGGCTCCGGGCGACCAGTGATGGACAGCTTTCCGACATACACATTGAACCCGCCATGCGCGAACACGGTCATATCAAAATTAGGGTATAGCGACCCGGAACACTCACGGGACGCTATCAGAAATCGGAACTTCTTACGCGCCAGATCGTCGTTGGGACCACTTATTTTTACGCCCTTCACAATGAACTTGCGCTTTTGTCCCGGGGAAAGAAAGTCGAACCTGGAATCCATTTTTGTAACTATACCGGCGCCTACTATGTCGTCGGTAGAAATCTTTAGCTGCCCACCACTGATAGTGTCTAGACCCACCTTAGACTTTCCGGTACGGCTGTCCTCTCGCCATAACGCACGTGGGGTCGCTGGATCGAGTGGATTATCGGCCCTATTGCCCCCCTGGCAATCCCCGAAAACAATCGGCGCACTAAAATCTTCCTGAAACACCGTAGCCGCGTACGCACCACCGCTGCCACCTAAAACCGCCGCCGCCAACACGCCTACACGCCACAAACTACTGATCTTATTCATCTATCCCCCTCAGTTTTCGCCGATACATCCCTATCTTCTCAAACACTACGAGCACCAATCTAGCGTGGAGTCGACCCCAAAAGCTGGCTCGACATACATTTCATTGAAATCGGCAGCGATCCTTTACGCAGTCACCAGACTACCGGGCACAGCTTACGCCAAAGTTAAAATCCGCCAAAGCATCGCGTGTTTGCCCCCGAATCTAGCAGAGGCAGTGGCAGAAAGCACGCGGGAATCGCTCGCGGCCTTACCGGTTTTTTATCCCGAGCGGGTCGCTTGGATCAACCCCGTCCATGAATTGCAGCCGCCGATCGTTATTGGTGACTTCATAAACTTTACCCAGCCAGTTGTTGATAACAGCCTCAGCGCTGTCGTGCCAGGTGTTATCAAGGTGCGGCAAAACAAGCGATTCAGGGAGATCCGGCAGAGCGTATCCGTGTTTCATGGCGGCGATCACCCGCTCCTGGTGTTCATCGAGAACGGCCTGGGTACGCAGGGTGAAATAGTTCTCCGGGAAGGGCGGATAGTCGGCGCGTTGCCCACTGGCGTAGCGACCAATTTCTCGCTTGTATTCCTTGAGCAAGCTGATCATGTCGTATTCTGGATGACCCTGGAAAAATACGATGCGAAACCGATCTTCGCTGACGGCAAGGTGCACGCCGGCCTCCACGCTTTCCACCAACACATGAATGCCGGCCGCTTCAAATTGGGCTCGCGTTATTTCGTTGAAACGCGAATGCGGCACATCAAAACGCGTATTTACATCCAGCGCCAATGGATGCCTGCGATCAACCACGCGGTGTGAGTACACCCCCCAGCGTTTGTTCGCGAGTCGCTGGCGTTTTTGTCCATAGCGAAATTGCAGCACGGCATGCGTCGCCAAGCAGGAGCAGATGGTCGAGGTGACGTTGGCGTAAGCCCAATCGATGACTTCGATCAGTGGCTCCCAGAATGGCTCGGCCGCCAAATCCGGCTGCGTCACGTTAGCGCCGGTAATTATGAGTGCATCTAGACCGTCTTTTTTCAATTGCTCGAACGATTCGTAGTGTTCCGCGACATGCTTCGCGCCTTCCGGGCCGCGTATCAGCTCCTTGAGCGTAAAAGGGTGCACATAGAACTGGGCGATTTGATTGCTCTCGCCAACCAGCCGGAAGAATTGCCGCTCGGTGGCCGCCAGGGCCGCATCGGGCATCATGTTCAGCAAGCCAATATGGAGTTCGCGGATATCTTGGTGGATCGCCCGATCTGGCGCAATCACCGTGGCACCCTCTTGGCGCAAGCGGTCAAACGCAGGCAAGTTAGAATGGGCAACTAATGGCATGAGCAAATCACCCTACGCAGCGCGACGGGTACACAACCAGAAACGAATGGTCGAATCATGCGCCTTGCACCTCCAAGGTTCGTTCGATCAACGCGATAAAATCCGCTTCAGTGCTGACGTGGGCGAGCTCGGTCGTGGTGACCGTATAACCATACCGGGCGGCAATCGCCTCGTAGCGTGGTATGCGCGAATAGAACAAGCGCGGGAACATCCAGCGCACGAAGTCGTTTGGTTCAATTAGCGCAACATAGGCGATACCCTTCTCGCGCATGTAAATCTCTAGCTGCGAATCGAGGAAGGCCGCTCGATAATACAGGGGCTTTGGATCGGCCTCGGCACGACGAATAAGTTCCTGCTCGTCGGTTTGAGTCGCCTTGATGTAAATGATAAGCGTGTGGCGATCCAGTGCGTTTAGCGTTTCTTCGTCGTCGAGCTCACACAGGCTACCGCCGGCGTCGTTAACAAAATGTTGATAGCCGTAAATCGCCTGCGCTTTGCTAATGAAATCGGGCACATCACGCATGGCGGCAATCTCCGCCACGCGATGCAAATCCTGGCGTCGCTTGAATTCTTTGAGTCCTAGCCCGCCGAGCTCAGGATTGCCCAATGTGCCCAGAAAGGCGGAAACCGGCTTCAGGTGATCAACGCTGAGATTATTGCGGATGTAGATGGAGTCGGACTGCAACAGGTCACGCAGAAAAGGAATCTGCATAACCTGCTGCTTAATATTGTCCAGAATCGGCTCATCGAGGTAACGAGTGCCGATTCGATAGTCACCGGAATAGTGGAACCAATTGCTGCGGCGGAGCATGTTGGCCAGCGTTGTTTTGCCAACACCGGACATACCCAGCAGGGTGACGCATTTGTTTTCCCAAGCGCGAAAGTCTTTGACGGTAAGTCTCACGGAACGGCCTCGAGTGGACAGTGTATGGGGGATTTTACCCCAAATGCCACCTACTCAGCGCCTACTGTCGCGAACTTTGCCGTCCATGGGGCCAATTTGTGACGGCTAAGCCAAGTCGTCGTTTTCAGCCTCCGCCGCCACGTGACTCTCCATCCCGAGCTCTTTTACCTTGCGCGTAAGCGTGTTGCGGCCCAACCCCAACAATTTGGCCGCCTCTTGCCGTCGGCCACCCGTGTGCGTCAATGCAACATCAATCATGGCGCGTTCGAATTGCGGCGTAGCGCGATCCATCAATGAGGACTCGCCGCGACCCAGCTGCCCATTGGCCCAACGGCGCAAGGCCGACTCCCAGTCTTCCTCTCCCTGCACGGCAGGCGGTGCGGCGCGCAGTTCAGGCGGGAGATCCTCTATGTGGATTTCGGGTCCGGGCGCCATAACCGTAAGCCAGCGACAGACATTACCAAGCTGTCGCACGTTTCCCGGCCAGTCATAACGCGTGAGGTATTGCTCGGTATCAGGACGCAGGACTTTCACTTCTACGTTCAGCTCTTTCGCCGCCACGCCTAAGTAGTGACGCATCAACAGACCGACATCAGCCCTTCGGTCGCGCATGGCGGGCAGATGG
>Ga0315270_10001954_pt1 | contig 10960 bp, 12 predicted proteins | sample C1_bottom_MG_FD_204932 | JGI IMG/M metagenome (GOLD analysis project Ga0315270, IMG submission 204932) | Sediment microbial communities from Yellowstone Lake, YNP, Wyoming, USA - C1_bottom | ecosystem: Environmental > Aquatic > Freshwater > Lake > Sediment | place: USA: Wyoming | collected... | reverse complement strand
CCGCCGGAACGGAAGCCTCGGGGACCGGCAACATGAAGCTGTCGATGAACGGCGCCCTCACCATCGGCACGCTGGACGGCGCCAACGTGGAAATTCGCAATGAAGTCGGCGCGGAAAATATTTTCATTTTCGGCATGACCGCCGACGAAGTGACGCAACTCCGCGCCACCGGCTACAACGCCTGGGATCACTACGACGGCAACCAGGAACTCAAGCAGGCGCTGGATATGCTGCGCGACGGCTATTTCTCCCCCGCAGATCGCGACCGCCACAAGCCGGTGTTCGATCAACTCACTTATCACGGCGATCATTACCTGTTGCTTGCCGACTATGCCTCCTATATTGCCTGCCAGGAAAAAGTGGGCGACTTGTTCCGCAACCCGTCCGCCTGGATGCACACGGCCATCCTCAATGTTGCGGGCATGGGCCGCTTCTCCTCGGATCGCACCATCCGCGAATACGCAGAAACTATCTGGAACGTAGTGCCTCTGCCGCGCGGGACGGATGCGTGATGTTTATCCTGGGCAGCCCTGAGGAACTCAACAATCGCTTAAGCATGAAAGATCGGCTGACATTCGGGAAGGCGGGCGACGGCCTGGTGGTGGCGGAAATCGACAATCCCCACGCCACGGCCAGCATCTGCCTGCAAGGCGGACATGTGACGGCCTGGCAACCCAAGTCTGCGGCTCAGCCGGTGGTGTGGCTGTCCAAGCTGGCGAAATTTGCGCCGGGCAAGTCGATACGCGGCGGGGCGCCGGTGTGCTGGCCCTGGTTCGGCGCGCATGCCACTGAGGTCGGCTTTCCCGGCCACGGTTACGCGCGCACCGTGCCTTGGGCCGTGACGCAGGCAGTCAGTCTGGCCGACGATGCGACGCAAATCACCCTGGAACTGATCAACAGCGACCAGACCCGCGCCCTGTGGAGCCATCCCTGCAAGTTGTCGCTGGAGGTAGTAGTGGGTCGGACGCTCAAGTTGACGCTCACCACCGGCAATCTCGGTGATGATGCTTTCGTCATCAGCGAGGCGCTGCATACTTATTTGCAGATTGGCGACATCGCCCAAACGCGGGTACTGGGTCTGGAGGGCTGCGAGTTTCTCGACAAGACTGTAGCCGCCGACGGCGTGCGGCGGCGGCAGGAGGGGCCGGTAACATTTACCGAGGAGACCGACCGGATTTACCTGAACACCACGACCGACTGCGTGATCGAAGACACTCAACTGGCGCGGCGCATTCGCATCGCCAAGTCGGGCAGCCGGTCAACTGTGGTGTGGACGCCCTGGACGGAAAAGGCCGACAAGATGGGCGATTTTGGCCCGGACGGCTGGCGCACGATGGTCTGCGTGGAAAGCGCCAACGCCCTGGAAAACGCGGTGACCATACCCGGTCACGGCAGTCACAGCATGTCGGTGGAGTATTCGCTGGAAAATTGATCGAGTCCCGCTGAGGGCCAAGGCTGTAGTAATGCTTACCCGAACTGCCTGTCCAGCAGCCCCTCGAACTCTTCTGCCGGCACTGGCCTGGAGTACAGGTAGCCCTGAGCGTAGTCGCAACCCGCATCAGTCAATAGATCGCGCTGCTCGGAGGTTTCCACTCCTTCCGCAATCACCTTCATGCCGAGTTTATGCGCCATGGCAATCATAGCTTCGCACAACACCATATCGTTTGAATTTTGCGTCAGATTACAGACGAAGGATTGGTCGATCTTGATATTATTGATGTTGAACTTCCTGAGATAGGAGAGCGACGAGTAACCCGTGCCGAAATCGTCGAGCGATACCTCAATGCCGGCCTTGTGGAAGGCGTGCAGCCGCTCGGTGACGCCGCTGCTGGCATTCAGCAGCAACCCCTCGGTAATTTCCATCACGATGCTTTGTCCGGGCAGATGCAGGTTGCGCAGGTGATCGAACCAATTGTGCATATTGCTGGCGTTGTGCATCTGCACCGGAGAGACATTGATGCTCACCTGGAAGGCCGCATGATGGGAGGTACGCCAGCGTGCGATCTGGCGGGCTGCATCATGGAACACCCAGTCGCCGATTTCGAGAATCATTTCGGTGTCTTCGGCGATCGGGATAAATTCCGCAGGATTAATCAGGTTGCGCGTGGGATGCTGCCAGCGGATCAAGGCTTCCGCCTTGTGGATGCCGCCGGTGGCCAGATTCACGATGGGTTGATATACCAGGCGAAACGAGTCGGTCGGTGTACCCAGCGCGTGGCGTAAATCATAGACCATCCGCACCCGCGCCTGAACGGCTTCCTGCATGTACGGCGCATAGTAGCTGCAACGGTTGCGGCCCTGGTGTTTGGCGGCATACATGGCCTGATCGGCATTCTTGAGGAGTTCGTCATAACGGGTGGCATCCCCCGGATAGAAGGTAACTCCGATGCTGGTCGATAGGTAGACCACCTGCCCGTCCAACTGAAACGGCTCGGCAAGCTTGAGCAGGATAATCTGGGCGATCCGCTCCACGCAATCGACCTCGTTCAGTTCACCCAGAACTACTGCAAACTCGTCTCCACCCAGCCGCGCCACGGTATCGACTTCGCGCACGCAGGCGCTCAAACGCTGCGCCGCTTGCTTGAGCAGGAGGTCGCCGGCATCGTGTCCGAGCGTATCGTTCACCTCGCTAAAACGGTCCAGGTCGAGCACCATCAAAGCCATCGATTGGGAAGCGCGATGAGCTTTCTTGATTTCCTGTTCCAGGCGGTTCTGGAACATCTGGCGATTCGCCAGCCCGGTCAGAGGGTCGAAATTCGACTGCTGCCAGAGCATTTCTTCGGATTTCTTCTTTTCGCTAATGTCGCGCGCCACACCGATGAACATGTCGCCGGCATCAAGTTTGATCTGGTTCAGACTGATTTCTACCCATCGCGCCGCAGCACCGGAGGGATTGATGTAGCATTCAAAACGCACGGACTGCCCCGCTTGCATCATCTCGAAGTGCCGAACAAATAGCTGCCGGTTCTCTTCGTTGCCGATGAAATCGGTGATCGGTCGGCGGCATTTGTGCTCGGTGAGGTTATGCTCTGACTCGCCCAGCCAGGATTCGAGCAGGGGATTGGCGATATGAAACTTCATCTCGTCGCACAGCACGAAAATTCCGTCGTTGGCGCTATCGATGTAGGCGCGCAACAAAGTTTGGTTGAGATCGCTTTCGGTCATGGGGCAGGGCTCTAAGTTTCTGTATGCCTACTGCTTGCCTGCAGCGAGGAGTTTTTCCAGGGCCTCGATGTGGTTTTCCATGGCGGCGATTCTTCCGTTCATTGCGCCCACGTTAAAGAAAGACACGCTCGTCGCCGGGGCGCTGAGGGTGTTGCCGTAGCCCAGCCAGGAAGAATCGTAGACCTTGACCTTCTTGTATCCCAGGCTTTGCAGCACCGTCGCCGTTTCCGAGGCGCGTACCCCGCTCTGGCAATAAACGATGGTTTCCTTGTCCGGATCCAGCTTGGCGTAGAGTGCTTTCAATTCCTCGATTGGCTTGAGCGACAGCCCGTTCTTGTTGGCGACTTCTTTTTTCGCCAGCTTTTTCGGCGCTTCCGGGTCTACCCAGTTTTGCTCGTAGGGAATGTTGACCGCGCCGGGAATGTGGCCGCCGCGGATGGCGCGGATGTCTTCGCCGCTGTATTCCTTCTGGGTGCGCACATCGACAATCTGGACATTGTTCTTTTTGAGGCTTTTCAAGACATCCTGGGTGCTGACGGCGACGGAAGGATCGGCCTTCAGATGCAGGGCCAGCGACGGGAGCTTGGCGTCTTCCGCGCTGATCGCTTGGCCGGCGGCTTGCCAGTCGTCGACGCCGCCGTGGTAAGCATGGACGTTCTTGCCGCCGAAATAGACGACGGTGAAGGAGCCGAAATAAACGTAGGGATTGCCCTTGGCCCCGTAGACGACGATTTCCTTGCTTGGGTCGATGCCCGCGCCGCCGAGCAGTTTTTCGATTTTATCCTGGGCGATATAGTCTTCGCTGTTGTCATCGCGCAAGGTTTTTCCGATGTCGCCGATGTTCACGGCGCCGGGAATATGGCCTTTTTTATAGGCATCGGCGCCGCGCGTGTCCCAGATGATGGCGCCGCGCTTGATCGCCTCCTGCACGTAGGCGGTATCGACAATGGGCGATGGGGCTGCGTAGGCGGCGTGGGCGGCGCCAAGCGCCATAAATCCGGTTATCGCGGCAAGGATGACTGATTTCAAGATAACGCTCCTCATGTCTTGTTGAATCGTATCGGTGTATTACTGCTGGCGGGATTCTAACCGATCCTTTGCCGGCGCAAACCGCTGGAGGATGGCGCCGCCGTGCCATGGGTTTGCAGGGCGGCGATCAGCGGACAAGCGATGGTTCCCCGGCTGACGCAGCAGTCCTTGATCAAGCGCGTCAACACCGACTCGATACGGCGCAAGTCGGCGAGTTTCTCGCGTACATTTTTCAGCTTGTGCTCGGCCAGCGTGCGCGCCTCGTCGCAGTGCGTACCGTCCTCCAGGCTCAGCAGCCCGGCCACCTCGTCCAGGCTGAAGCCCAAACGCTGCGCGGATTTAATGAACTTCACCCGCGCTACGTCCGCAGCGCCATAGCGGCGGATGCTGCCGTAAGGCCGCTGCGGTTCCGGCAACAGCCCTTTGCGCTGGTAGTAGCGGATGGTCTCGACATTGACCTCAGCCATGCCGGCGACGGTGCCGATGGTCAGGTTCTCGGGTTTGCTTTGCATAGTAGTTGACTCCGTACTCAAGTACGGAAGTAAGCTTACGCCACAAATTGAATGCATGGAAGGAGAAACGCATGCTGGAACAGAAACGCACTGCCTTGTTTGCTGGAGGCTTGGCCGCGATCCTGGCGTCGAGTTGCTGCCTGGGTCCATTGGTGCTGATCACGCTCGGCTTCAGCGGCGCCTGGATAGGCAACCTGGCGGCGCTCGAACCCTATCGCCCGTGGTTTATCGGCGCGGCGCTGGTGGCGTTGTTCTTTGCCTACCGGCGCATCTGGCGCCCGTCGTTGGTTCCGGGGTGCTGGCGCCCGTCGTTGGTTCTGGGGTGCTGGCGCCCGGAGTCCGATTGCCAGCCGGGCGAAGTGTGCGCGATTCCGCAAGTCAAACTCACTTACCAGCTGGTTTTTTGGGTGGTCGTCGCGCTGGTGTTGCTGGCGCTGGTATTTCCGTATGTCGCCCCTTACTTTTACTAAAAGGAAAGTCCCTTGAAAAAACTACTCGCCGCCGTTATTCTCTCCATGCTGACAGCCACAGCTTGGGCTTCCAGCCAAACCGTGACGCTGGCCGTACCCGGCATGGACTGTCCGGTCTGCCCGATCACCGTGAAGAAAGCACTGACCAAGGTGAGCGGGGTCAGCAAGGTCGATGTGAACTTCGACCAGAGGCAAGCCGTGGTCACCTATGACGACGCCAAGACCAACACCGGCGCATTGACCCAAGCCACCAAGAATGCCGGCTACCCATCCAGCGTCGCGGGAGGCGGCAAGTGAGCGCAATACAACTCCAGTCGACGCTGACCTGCCCGTTTTGCGGACACGTCAAGACGGAGACGATGCCCACCGACGCCTGCCAGTTTTTCTACGAGTGCGAGTCCTGCCATCAGTTGATGCGCCCCAAGGCGGGAGATTGCTGCGTGTTTTGCTCCTATGCCGACGTACCCTGCCCGCCGATCCAGGAATCGGGCAAGGGTGCTGCCTGCTGCGCCGGCGCATAAGCTCCCTGGCCTAGCTGCGGCGCTTGCCAACCAGGCAAAGGCCGCCTCCTTCCCGGCGGCTGATCAGCTTGCGTCGTTCCAGTGTCGCCAGTGTCCGGTAAAAAGCCTCGTGGGTGAGTCCGAGTTCCGCTGCGACCTCTTTCAATGCGCCCGCCGCATGGAAACATCCATCGTCGCCGCAACGCAAAAACATAAACTGGAGAACCCGTTCCGCTGCTGATCGAATTTGCTTGAGCTCGTAGCGTTGACGCAGACTTTGCAAGCGCAGCGCCAGTTCGCGGGCAAAATTCCATAATGCTTCGGGGTCGCCGCGCAGTTGTGCCGCCAACTTCGCCTGCGGGTACAACCCTACCAAGCTGTCGGTGTCGGCAATGGCATTGCAATGGTATTGCTTGCCGAACAAGGAAGCCTCCGCAAACGTCTCGCCCGGTCGCACCTGATGGAGCGTCACCATCGCGCCATCCGGCGTGACGCGCACCAGGCGCATGGCCCCCTGCGCCAGCAGAAACACCCCGGCGGCGCGATCCCCTCTGTGGAACAGCGTGGCGCCAGCCGACACGGCCTGTCGCAGCGGTGCCACACCGGCCAGCAACGGCAGTGCGCTTGACTCAAGCGGGTCAGGCAAGAAATTTCCGGTTTCGGTTTTCATATGATTGCAATCATATAGGTTCGCACGCATCGCGGCTATGCTTAGGCTCCCTTTTCGGAGTGCCGCCATGAAAACCCACGCCACCTTTATCCTCACGCTGCTAGCCGCCGCCGTCACTCCCGCATCTTTCGGCCAAACGGTCGAGCACCGCCATGATCACGCTGCGGGCACCGGGCCGGTACTGGTGCATTTTCCGCAACAGTTGCGCGACCATACCCTGGCCAACATGCGCGACCACCTGTCGGCTCTCGCCGAAATCCAGGGGTATATCGCCGCGCATCGGTACGACAGCGCCGCAGAAATCGCCGAGCAGCGGCTGGGCATGAGTTCGCTGAAACTACACGGCGCCCATGAAGTGGCTAAATACATGCCGCAAGGCATGCAGGATGCGGGTTCGGCCATGCACCATGCCGCCAGCAAATTCGCGCTGACCGCGCAGGAATCTGCCGTTGACCATGATATGGGGAAGTCCGTTGCGGCACTGGCAATGCTGACGCAGGCCTGCGTGGCCTGCCATGCAGCTTATCGGCTGCGATAAACGCGGTGCTGTACACGGAGGCGGGGCAGATCATTCCTGCAATGCGCTGTAAGGAATTCGGGCGTGGCGCGACTACATGAAGTCGGATCTTCATGGAGTTCTAACTGATGATGCCCTCTTGTCATATCGCCGAACTACGTCGGATTGTGCCTCTGCGTCACTGGTGGCTGGTCCTGATATTGTCGTTCAACACCCTGGGGTCGGTCGGCTGGGCGGCCTGTAGCGCGCAGAGCGGCGCAAAGACCACGGCGCAGGTCGAGTTGTATACCTCGGAAGGTTGCTCCAGTTGCCCGCCGGCGGATCGGCAACTGAGTGAATTTCCAAGCAGCCGCTTCCCCGCAGACAAGGCAGTTCCTCTCGCGCTGCATGTGCCTTACTGGGACTACATCGGCTGGAAAGACCCCTACGCCAAGCCCGTGTTCGCTGAGCGCCAGAGCTGGCTGGTGCAGGCAAACCGGCGGCGCACCGTGTATACCCCGCACTATTTTGTTTCCGGCGCCGAAGTCGGCGACTGGCGCAGCGAGATGCCGAAAGTGATTCAGCGCATCAACGCGCAACCGTCGCGCGCCGACCTCCAGTTGCGCGTCAATCGCACGCCAACCGGTCTGCTGAGCATCGACGCAAGTGCCGCCAGCGCATTGAAAAACGATTCCTTGGCGCTGTATATCGCCGTCACTGAAAACCGCCTGGTATCGCCGGTCAGCCGCGGGGAAAATAGCGGCGCGACTCTCCATCACGACCATGTGGTGCGGGAATGGATCGGTCCAATCGCTTTGGCGGCAGGCAAGACCAGCGCACATCGCGATGTCGCGTTTCAATCAGGCTGGATAGACGCTGAAATCGGCGTGGTGGGCCTGGTGCAAAATACCTCGAGCGGCGAGGTGATACAGGCTGTCGCAGTGGAGCGTTGTTTTAAGCGTTGACCTCCATTGGTTTGCTGGGCGGCACTATAATCGACGCCTATGAACAGGGGAATCTGGAGCGCCGTCGGCGCTTACTCGGCTTGGGGCTTGATCCCCGTTTATTTCAAGTGGCTCTCCCACGTCCCGGCCTTGCAGATCATCGGTCACCGCATCCTCTGGTCCTGCCTGATGCTGTGCGCCGTTCTGCTGCTAAAGCGGCAATGGCGGAATTTTCTGAGCACTGCGCTGCAACTACGCGTCATCCGCGTCTACCTGCTGGCGGCGCTGCTGGTCAGCATCAATTGGCTGATTTTCGTATGGGCGGTGAACGCCGGGTTCATCGTCGAAACCAGCCTGGGCTATTTCATCAATCCGCTCATCAGCGTACTGCTGGGCGTCGTCTTGCTGGGTGAACGGCTGCGTCGAGGACAGTGGCTACCCATCGGGTTGGCGACGCTGGGCGTGCTGTACCTGACCTTCGCGCATGGCTCCCTGCCCTGGATCAGCCTGACGCTGGCGTTCACCTTCGCCATTTACGGGCTGGTCAAAAAAACCTCGCCGCTCGGCCCGCTGCATGGCTTGACGCTGGAGACGGGACTACTGTTGCTACCGGCGCTGATTTATCTGTTGTACGCCGACGCTACCGGCAACGGCGCATTTCTCCACAGCGGCGCGGGCTTGGATCTCCTGCTGGTCGGCGCCGGGCTGGTGACCGCAGTTCCGCTGTTGTTGTTTGCCTCGGCAGCGCAACGCATTCCGCTGGCCTTGCTGGGCGTGTTGCAGTACATCGCGCCGACCCTGCAATTCCTGCTGGGCGTGCTGGTCTACAAGGAAGCTTTTAGCCACACCCAGTTGATCGGCTATGGCCTGGTCTGGATTGCGCTGCTGATCTTCGGCATTGAAGGGTTTCTTGCCCACCGCGCCCCGCCAGGTCTGGTAGAACGGGGTGGCTGAAGATAGTCCGGATGGCTGGCTTACATCGTGGCGCTGTAAATGCTGAACTATTCAAATGATCCGTTTGCCGACTTTATTTATTTCCCATGGCGCACCGACCTTCGCGCTGGCACCGGGCAGCGCCGGGGAGCAGCTTGGGCGTCTAGGCCAGCAGCTGCCCGAGCCGCGCGCCATCCTTGTGGTTTCGCCGCACTGGATCACCGACGATATTGAAGTGATGACGGGACTGCATCCGCCGACGGTGCACGACTTCGGGGGATTCCCGCAGGCCTTGTACCAGTTGCGCTATCCCGTCGATGGTCATCCGCAGCTTGCCGGAACAGCCGCGCAACTGCTGGCGGCAGCGGGATACAAGGTAATTCTTAATGAGCAACAAGGTCTCGATCATGGCGCGTGGGTACCGCTGCTGCATCTGTTTCCCAAGGGTCATGTGCCGGTGTTCCAGGTGTCGATGCCCGCCGACCTGACCGTGCAAGGCGCGCTCGATCTAGGCGCGGCGCTCGCACCGCTGCGGGAGCAGGGTGTTCTCATCATCGGCTCCGGCAGCATGACGCACAATCTCGCCGAGTTCCGCGCGGATGGGGGTGAAGATGCCGCCTATGTTCAGGAGTTCACCCTGTGGATACGGGCTGCCTTGCTGGCGGGCGATCTGCCGCGCCTTATTGACTATCGGACGCTGGCGCCGCATGCGCAACGCGCCCACCCGAGCGAGGAGCATTTGTTACCATTGATGGTGGCGCTGGGTACGGCTGCGACGCCAACAGCGGTACAGGTGCTGGATGGAGGCATCACCCACGGCATGCTCGCCATGGAGTCGTATGTGTTCGGTGACCTGCCCTCGGGAACCATCTGACAAGCATCGCATCGACTAATTATGGGATACCGGTTTTTCCTGCAAACACAACTTGTAGTGCTTGCACAGAAACGAATAACTCACAGGATGCACGTCCTTTAGCGCATTCCACCCGTTCAGCTTGAATTGATCTTCAAAACGCTTCACGCGTTGATCGTACTGTCGAAGCAGCCGTTGCCTGGTGGCCTGGTCGAGGAATGAGTAGGTCAAAGAATTTCGTCCCATTTGCACGATCTCTTGCCACGATAGATTGAACTGGGTCACGGCAACAAAATATTCGTCGGTCAGATTGGAATCCCACATGCCGCGGTCATCAGTAGACAGCGCGACCGGAATGCCAACACGCAGGTATTCCGGAAATGGGTGCTGGGAGAAATCGCTCACATAATTGAGCAGTAAATTGCTGATGAGATTGATCTCCACCATGGTGTGATTGTCCCGCATCAGCAACATGGTTTGCGGGTCTGAAATCAGATTGACCCCATGGCCGATGCGCTTGGCGCCGAGCAACAGCGAGTCGCGCACATGAAAATTAGGCTCATCGACCTCGCCCGCGTGAATTGCCAGATTGATGTCGGGATAATGCTTGCGTAGTTCGCGCAAGGTTGGCAGAAAGCGCAGTGGATAGCCTTTGGCATTGTCTTCACGTCCAACAAAATTAATCCCGACAAACGTGTCGCGATGCTTGTCGACAAAAGCGTACTGCTGTTTTAATTGTTCTTCGGCATTTGGCAGGAAGCGCAGAACGAAAGTCTGGAACCGAACTTCGACACCTGTGGCCCTGGCATCCGCGGAGGCCAAGCGGTTGCGATAGATGTCGGCTACATCGTCTGACGAAAAGGGGCCGCCATCGGGTTTCAGGAAGCCCGTCACGCTATTGATGAGTTCTAGGTAGGCAACGCCCTCTGCGCTGAAGGCCGCCATATTGCGATACAGTATTTCACCGATCACATACGGATTTGCCTCAAGGTCGTTGAGCCGCTGCCAGTGCGCACCAAAAAACTCATCGCGACCTTCATATGACCTGTCAAGCCGGATGCTGTTGAGCCAGCCGGTTTTTTCCTGGGGAGTCAGATCCTGCAAACGCTTGTATTCGGATTTTTCGCAGGTGTTGAGCTTGTTGTAATTGGACTCCTGCACATTTCTGAACAGCATCAGGTAAGGCGCTCGGCCAAACGCATCGACACCGTATGATTGGCAGTTCTCGATGCGCACTTTGGTGTAATAGGTGTAGCCCCGCGCCTGCTGCGCCAGCGCCGCATCCCACCACCACTCTGAACGTCCGGCGCCGGACAGGTGGTTGTGCAGGTCGCCGCCCTTGGGCAGGGCATACAGAAAAGTGTACAACTGTTGCGGGGTGGCCTTGG
>Ga0315270_10001953_pt1 | contig 10963 bp, 8 predicted proteins | sample C1_bottom_MG_FD_204932 | JGI IMG/M metagenome (GOLD analysis project Ga0315270, IMG submission 204932) | Sediment microbial communities from Yellowstone Lake, YNP, Wyoming, USA - C1_bottom | ecosystem: Environmental > Aquatic > Freshwater > Lake > Sediment | place: USA: Wyoming | collected... | reverse complement strand
GTTATTACGAAGAATACCGCGAAAGTGATAACCTTTCTGCATATGGGATTGATCCTATCCGACTAGGTTCACCTTATTACATCATAGGTGCAGACACCATTTCAACACCCGACAGCACTATCAGCACCAGCGACCTGATCAGGCAGAAACACCTGGCCAATACTTTTACAGGGCTTACCTGGGCATTGAATTACCATATAAGCCGTTTACAAACTTCCATTGGGGGATCATGGAATACATATACGGGGAATCACTTTGGAACAGTGATCTGGTCGCAGTTTACCGGGAATACGGAGATCAACCACGAATGGTACCGAAGCCAGGCGTTAAAAAGGGATTTCAATATTTTTGTAAAAACTGAATATGCTGTCACTGAAAAGTTCCACACCTGGCTCGATTTGCAATACCGCAGGATTGATTACTCGATCGATGGGATTGATGATGACAGACGCGACATCACTCAAAATCACACTTTTAATTTCTTCAACCCAAAGGCAGGAATATCATACAACCTGACAGAAAATCAGAATATTTATACTTCTGTTTCCGTTGCCAATCGTGAACCCAACCGTGATAACTTTGTGGATGCTGATCCGTCGAAACCAGCTCCTCAGCCTGAAAAGCTCTATGACGCGGAAGCAGGTTATTCCTTCAGCACTAACCACCTGGCAATTATTGCCAATGCATATTACATGTATTATGATCAGCAATTGGTGCTTACCGGTGCGATCAACGACGTAGGATCAGCGGTTATGGTAAATGTGCCGGTAAGTTACCGTACCGGGATTGAACTTTCAGCCAAGACATTGATAACAAAAAACCTGAAATGGGAACCATCCGTCACGTTGAGCCACAATAAAATCGATAAATTTAACGAATATATTGATAATTGGGATGAAGGAGGACAAACAGCAATAAATCACACAAATACGGATTTATCATTTTCTCCTTCAGTGGTTGCCAACAGCAGCCTCAGCTGGATGGTTTTCAAAGGATTAAATGTTAATTTCATTAGTAAGTTTGTCGGAAAACAATATATCGACAATACCCAAAGCAGTGACCGCCAACTTGATCCATATTTTGTAAATAACCTTCTGATTAACTACACTTTAAATCCAGGATTGGTGAAAGAAATCGGTTTTTCGCTGATGATCAACAACATTTTTAATGCACAGTACGAATCGAATGCATGGGTTTACCGATACAGTTACGAAAACACTCTACAGAAACTTGATGGCTATTTCCCGCAGGCGGGGATTAATTTTATGGCAGGAATTGCAGTAAAGTTGTAATTGGAAGGGATTAGGATTTGGGGGTTAGGTTTTAGGGATGAAATGCAAGATGCTGTAAACAATAAATCATCATTTCCAAGAAAGGTTCTGATTAACTAAATTTTCATTCCCTAACCCCTAAAACCTAACCCCCAACCCCTATTTTTCCTACCTTTGCCGCCTTATGGCCAACATCATTACAATAAAGAATAAAAAAGCCTGGCACGAGTATTTTCTCGTCGAGCAGTTTACGGCCGGTATTATGCTGCTGGGTACTGAAATAAAATCGATTCGTGAAGGAAAAGTTAACCTTACCGACAGCTATTGTGCTTTTGAAGGCAATGAATTGTATCTGTTGAATGCTCATATTTCGGAATATAAATTCGGAAACCAGTTTAATCATATTGCCAAACGTGCCCGAAAACTATTACTTAACCGCCAGGAACTCAAAAAAATCATCGGCAAAACCAGGGAAAAAGGCCTTACAATTGTTCCTATAGAACTCTTCATCAATGAGAAAGGCCTTTGTAAAGTAACCATTTCCATTGCCAAGGGTAAAAAAATGTACGACAAACGCGAAACGCTTAAAACTAAGGACAATAAGCGGGAAATGGACAGGAGGCACGAGGACTGAGGGACTGAGGGATGGAAGACTGAGAGACTGAGAGACAAGGAGATGGGGCGAGGGGCGAGGGGCGATAGGGAGATAGGGAGATAGGGAGAAGGGAGAAAATATTCAATTCAAAATTTAAAAAGCGATCCTGAAAGAATTCAGGATCGCTTTTTCGTGTGAATAATTAATTTTTTAATCGAATTCTAAGCCTTGATTAGCTTTTTAGATTTGATTTCACCGGCACATTTCCTGAAAAGGATTTGTTGCTTTGCATACTCATCAGACCAAAACTTTATGGACTCGATCTGTGTTGAATTTGGCGCCGATTCCATTCCGCAGAAGTTAGAATACAATTTCGAAATCTGCTCACGTATTTTTTCCTCATCGGCAAAAACTGATTTCTGTTTCGTGGCTGTCAGCTCAGCTTTTATTTTCTGAAGCTCATCATACTTTGCTTTCAGTTTTTTATTTTTTGCATAAGCTACAGTATCAGCCTTCAGTTGTTTTTGCAGCAACACAATACTGTCGAGGGTACTGTTCAGACTATTATACACAGCGAGCAATTCATGGGTTTTATCATAAACCAGTTTGCGATCAGCAACAGTAAGATTTTTATTACTCTCGTCATGAACACAATTTACTTTGGACGGGTAGATTTTGTCGTTTACATTGAGATTAATGGTGTAAGTCCCCGGCAAAACCATTGGCGCTGTGAATCCTGCATAATCGACTTTCGTACTGCCTGCAGCAACTTTGGGCGGCGTTTCGCGAAGATTCCAATATACTTTGTTGATCCCTTTAAGAATGGTACCAGGCAAGGTTTGAACCAGTTTTCCTTTTTCATCCAGAATATCAATGCTTACTTTCCCGGTGCTGAGCCTGTTCTTAAAATAATACGTTATCGGTGGAGTAAACGGCGGATTTCCGACAGACCATTCCCCCTGGATATTTGGTCCGCCATACCCGAATTTTCCCTGGCTTAGTACCAGGTCAGGTATTGGAAATACAAACACATCCTTGTCTAAAATATCCTTCGTTAGCATGCTGATCGGGCGGATATCGTCGAGGATGAATATGCCACGTCCATGAGTGGCAACAATCAGGTCGTGAGTTCGGGGATGAATTTGTAAATCGCGCACCAGCGAATATTCCGGAATTTTATTTTTCATCCTGAACCAGTTGCTCCCTCCATCCAAAGTAGCGAAAAGCCCCATTTCTGTTCCCAGGAATAGCAAATCCCTATTTTCGGTATCTTCTTTTATTTTATGCGCAAATCCTGTGAAAACATTGCTGTTTATGCGGTTCCAGGTTATTCCACCATCCAGGCTCTTTGCAAGATACGTGCTGTGATCGCCATACATATGGTTTTCGAACGTAGCATAAACCAGGTTTTTATCGAACTTCGAAAGTTCAATACTGCTTACCCATGATTGAGAAGCAATTCCACATTTTGCAACATTTGCCGACACATTGGTCCAGGTTGTTCCTGCATCGTTAGAATATTGAAGATTTCCATCATCAGTGCCAACCCAAATTACTTTTTCATCCAGCGGCGATTCGCTGATCGTAAATATCGTACAATGATTCTCGGCAGAAGTATTGTCGGCGCTCAAACCACCGCTATCTTCCTGCTTCTGCTTGAGTTTATCGTTAGTAGTCAGATCGGGAGATATCCGTTTCCAGTTTCTTCCCTGGTCGGTTGATTTATACAGGTATTGAGCCCCGACATACAAATTGCCCGGATTGTTTGCACCCGTTACGATTGGTGTATTCCAGTTCCAGCGCAGCTTTTCTTCTGCAGCGGTTTTCTGAGGCTGGATAAATTCGGATTTCATGGTTGACAATGTTGTCCGGCTCATAGAACCACCCTGCGATTCAGAATATACCGATTTGCCATCCACATCGGGAACTGCCCAGAAACCATCGCCCCCTCCAATCATTTCCCACCTTCCATTTCCGATTCCTCCCGGTGCAGCGCTTGGCGCCATCCAGCTTCCGTTATCCTGAAGACCACCATACACATTATAAGGATCTTTTAAATCGTATGCTACATGATAAAACTGGGAAACAGGCAGATTATGAATATATTGCCATGTTACTCCCCTGTCAACACTCAGGTAAACACCTCCATCTGAACCGACATAAATCACATTGGGATGAACCGGGTTAATCCAGATTGCATGCATATCGCTGTGAATCGGTGCTCCTTCGTTGCTGGCATCTGCAAATGAATATCCACCGTCAGTACTGAAAGAAAATGACAGGGCCGGGCGATAAACGCGTTTAGGATCTTTAGGATCAACGGCAATAGTGCTGAAATAAAACGGCCGGGAAACAATATTAAACGACGCACTCTGGCTTTTCCAGTTCTCACCGCCATCGGATGAAATGTATAATCCCGTATTATTGCTTTCGACAATGGCAAACATTTGCTTCGGATCGCTTGGTGCAAGGCACATGGCAATCCGGCCAAAAGGTTTAGCAGGCAGCCCGTTTTTAATCTCGCGCCATGTTTTACCGCCGTCTTCACTCTTGTACAAACCACTTCCATTGCCTCCTGAATTAAAACTGTATGGCGTGCGCCTGAACTGCCAGGTCGATGCCAGGAGAATTTCCGGATGTGCAGGATCCATCAATAAGTCTGCACAACCCGTTTGCTCATCGATGTACAATATTTTTTGCCAGGAAGCTCCCCCATCGCTCGATTTGTAAAGACCGCGGTGCTTGCTGTCGCCCCAGAGTGGTCCCGGAGCGGCAACATAAATTTCGTTGGAGTTTAATGGGTTTATAATTATTTTGGAAATATGCTCAGTACTGTCCAATCCTATCTTTTTCCAGTTGTCGCCACCATCAGTAGATTTATACATCCCGTCACCGATCGAAACCGAATTCCGCATGTTGCTTTCACCGGTTCCGACATAAATAACCTGGGGATTTTTCTGATCTATAGAGAGTGCCCCGATGGATTGGCAATACTTGTCAAAAACCGGTTTGGATGAAACCCCGCCGCTCGTCGATTTCCAGACCCCGCCTCCAGCCGTTCCGATATAGATTGTTTTACCTTCATCAGCTACAACGCCGTCGAGGGCGGTGATACGGCCGCTCATTGTTGCTGAACCCAGCGCCCTTGCTTCCATAACTCCAAAAAGAGAGGAACTTACCTTCGTTTGTGCATTAATCAGCCCGCTAACCAGCAAAAGACTGATAAGAATGGATGTGTTTTTCATATTAATTGGGAAGCTTAAAGATGTTTTCATCAACTTCAGGATTAATGGTTACTTTTTTAACTTCCATTTCTCCGCCGCCGGTTTTGGTGCTCATAGCTACTATTATGCCTCCATCCTGTTTTTGATAATTGCCCATGGTGGCCGAATTTTCTACCACCTGACCGTTAACCATTACTTTTACAGTTTTCTTGATTAACAGGTATGTGTCGGCATCGAAGAAATAAGTGCTTTCTTTGCCGGTGGAATCTGTACACTTGAGTTTGATACACTCAGTGCCATCCACATCGTCGGTTCCCAGGTATTCCAGCTTATCCCCTGTTTCTTTGTACCTGAGCACTTTGTCAAGGATGCAGAGTTCATCCTGCGTGCTTTTCAGCATATCTTCAGTCATTGGTTCCGGTTTGGTTTGTCCTTGAAATGGCATAAAATTCCAGCCATTCGTTTTGGTAATAATGGAATAACCGCTCATTCCCATTACCGTAATATCGGTTCGCATAGCCGAGCAATTGACTTGTGTAGCAACAATCGGAATTTCCATTCCCTGCATTTTCATAACCATATCCATCTTCATGGTTTTAATTTTCGCCCAGTTTTCCAGGCCTCCAATAGCTACGGCATGCTTTTTAAGAATTTCATCAATATTCTGTGCTTTCGATGTTAATGACAGCATCCCGATTACCAGGAATGTTAAAAGAAATTTTACGGTTTTCATGTGAGGGAATTTTAATTTATTTATAAATTTTAAGTTTTCAAATAATCAGTGTAATAAAGGATTCCGGGTACTACAAATGGATTTTACATTAATTAAATAATGCATCAGTCTGACACTTGGATTTTGTTGACCAGTGAAATAAAAGTTCTTGAATATGATGTAAAAATATAAAACTAAATTCATATTTGCTTTAATGACAATAAAATATTTCAGGTAAGGATGTAATCTGGATGTTGGCTTTGGTAAATTTCATATTTTCGGTATCGGAATTAGTACAATCAACAATCAAACTGTTTGAAAACCACAGAGGCAAACAGATCACAGATTGAAAACAGAGAAAAATAAATGAACAATGTGTATCCATATTTCATATATGTTGTTTCGTACATAAAAACGCATTACTACAGTTGCTTCCGAGATCCTCTGTTTCCTCTGTGCCTCCGTGGTTAAAAAAATCTCAAATGAAAAATATCCTCTTTAACGCATATTGGATTACTGAAGAATCTGACAGTTCCTTTAAAAACAGGATTATACAAAGATCTACTCTCGATCTCCCGCAAAACGGCGTCCTGATTAAAGTCGCTTATTCCTCACTTAATTATAAAGATGCTTTATCTGCAACCGGAAATAAGGGTGTTACCCGCCGGTATCCTCACACACCGGGCATTGATGCTGTAGGCACTGTTATTGAAAGTAATTCTGATAAATGTCAGCCCGGCCAGCATGTAATTGTTACCGGTTACGACCTGGGAATGAATACTATGGGCGGATTTGGCCAATATATCAATGTCCCGGCTGAATGGGTAGTTCCGTTGCCGGCTGGTCTTAGCCTGAAAGAAAGTATGTTGCTTGGAACTGCCGGTTTTACAGCAGCACTTTCAATGCATCATCTTTTACGTTGCGGTCAGCGACCGGAAGATGGGACGTTGCTTGTGACCGGAGCTACTGGTGGAGTCGGAAGTATTTCGGTTGCCATAGCTTCAAAACTGAGTTTTGAAGTAACAGCATCGACCGGGAAAAGCGACCAAACGGAATACCTTATCAACTTAGGCGCTAAAACAGTAATAAACCGCACAGAGGTTGACGATACATCCGGTCGGATGCTGCTTCGTCCGCAATGGGCCGGGGCCATTGATACGGTTGGAGGAAATACGCTGGCTACCATCCTGAAGTCGCTTAAACCGCATGGCAATGTTGCCAGCTGCGGCAATGTTGCTTCTCCCCTGCTCAACACCAGTGTTTTCCCGTTTATACTCAATGGCGTTAACCTGCTCGGTGTAAATTCGGCAACTACGCCTATGCCTCTGAGGATAGAATTGTGGAACAAACTTGCCGGGGAATGGAAACCCGATCTTCAGCAGATTAAAACTGAAGTGATTGGATTGGATAAAATACATCTCAGCATCCAGAAGATTTTAAAAGGGGAGATAACAGGAAGAGTGGTTTTGGAACATACGTCAAATATTGATTTAACAAAACTTTAATAAAGGACAAACAAAAATGAAAGCGAGTATAAATACAAAATACGGACCGCCGGAAGTAGTAAAAATAATGGAGGTTGATAAACCTATACCAAAAGACAATGAGGCTCTGATAAAAGTGCATGCCACAACCGTAAACCGTACCGATTGCGGATTTCGCAGTGCTGAATATTTTATAAGCAGGTTTTACAGCGGTTTGTTCAAGCCCAGGAACAAAATTCTTGGAAACGAATTTGCCGGAGAGATTGAAGCTATCGGCAAAGAGGTAACCTTATTTAAAACCGGCAATAAGGTATTTGGATATAACGACACCAGGTTCGGGGCACATGCCGAGTATATGATTATGGCCGAGGATCAACCCATTGCAACAATGCCAGGTAATTTAACGTATGAAGAAGCAGCACCCATAACCGAAGGCGCACATTATGCTTTATGCGATATCAGGGCTGCAAAAGTTAAGAGCGGGCAAAAAGTACTGATTAACGGGGCATCGGGTGGGATTGGCTCGGCTGCAGTTCAACTTCTAAAATATTTTGGCACAGAGGTTACCGCCATTTGCGGCACTAAAAATGTAGAACTGATAAAATCATTGGGTGCCGACGTGGTAATCGATTACACCAAACAGGACTTTACAAAATTAAACCAGACATTCGATTTTATATTTGATTCAGTCGGCAAAAGTTCATTCGGGCAATGCAAACCCTTACTAAATAAAAATGGAATTTACATTTCAACTGAACTTGGGAAATACTCTGAAAATATATTTCTGGCGCTTGTTACCCCGGTATTGGGAGGCAAAAAAGTATTATTCCCGGTTCCAACTATCAGTAAAGAAGATGTACTTTTCTTAAAAGAACTGGTGGAAACGGGTAAATATAAACCTGTAATTGACCGCAAATATAAATTTGACCAAATTGCTGAAGCATACAGGTTTGTGGAAACAGGACAAAAAACAGGGAATGTGGTTATAACCATGACCTGATAAACAGTATAAAAAGCAACTGTCACAAACCATGAATTCCCTGGCTGATTCATCAACAAGTATATTCAATTGACCAACTTAATAAGATCTGCCTGTTATTTCTCGCTGAAACTCTAAAAAATATCAAATATGATGTTTAAAAACGCAATAGCCCGCAAGCCCTGTGCGGAAATGATCAACGGAATAACTACTTCCACAGAGGGAAAACCTGATTTTGAATTAGCCAGTAAACAACACCTTTTATATATAGAAGCTTTGCAAGCCTGCGGACTTAATGTTCAGGTGCTGGATGCTGATCCCCGGTTTCCCGATTCAACTTTTATTGAAGACGTTGCAGTCTGCACACCGCATTGCGGAATAGTAACCAACCCGGGAGCTCTTTCGCGCAGGGGTGAACGTGATGCTATGTCTGGTGTTCTGGCTGGATATTACGAAAACGTGCACGAAATTACTTCACCAGGTACTCTGGATGCCGGAGATGTAATGATGGTGGGCTCTGATTATTACATAGGCCTATCTGAAAGAACCAACGAAAATGGAGCCAGCCAGTTGATACGTATTTTAAAAAACTACAACCTTAAAGGTATAACCGTCAAGATGGATAAAATGCTCCATTTGAAAACAGGTCTTTCCTATATTGAAAACAATAACCTGTTGATCTCTCATCAGTTTATAAATGATAAAACGTTTGACCATTTCAATAAGATCCTGATAGATGATGATGAAGCTTATTCAGCAAATAGCTTGTGGATCAACGGAACTGTTCTTGTTCCAAAAGGATATCCCCGGACATTGGACAAAATCATTAAGGCAGGATATAAAACAATAGAAGCAGACACCTCTGAATTCAGGAAACTGGATGGAGGATTAAGCTGCTTATCACTCAGATTTTAAATCTTTTGGATGCGCGGAACTCTGATAGAAATTGCTTTCAAGGATATATTGGAATTTCCTGGGCTGGCACCACCAGGCCCTTGGCATCCCAACTTAAAAGTATTTTTATACCTATCTCAATGCTTCTAATGAGGATTTTAACTTTTTAATGGTTAATAACTTTTTTCAGTAATTAAAGGCTGTATTCGTAAATAAATTATACTTGCAGTGGTGATTTTAACAATTCTGAAAAACACATTTTCAGCATGTTATGGTAACATACTTATATTTAATATAGGAGTTACTTAGAGACTGTTTAAATTTCATTTTGAAATTCGATTAACCATTAACCGAATCATAGATAGCTGGATAAAAGCGGCACCAGATTCGGGTAATCTTTCATAATCTTTTGACATTCTTCGATGAAAAGAAAGCCAGGCAAAAGTTCTCTCAACTATCCATCTTTTGGGCAACACTTTGAATGTATGAGCTTCATTTCTTTTTATTATTTCAAGTGTCCATCCAAATTGAATGCGAATCCATTCAGCCAAATCGCCAATATAACCTCCATCGGCAAAAATTTTCTGAATACCGCTCAAATACTTATCCTTCAAAGCGCGCATTACTTCCTTTGCCCCAATACTATCGTGAATATTAGCAGCATGGATTACAATGATCATAACCATACCAAGGGTGTCAACAACAATATGGCGCTTCCTTCCTTTAATCTTTTTACCACCATCAAAGCCAATATCTCCTTCACAGAGATTACAAGACTTAACACTTTGACTATCCACAATACCAACCGATGGTGTAGGGTTTTTGCCGATGCGTATTCTGATCTTTTCCACAAGAAGGTCGTGCGTTTCTTCAATCAATCCGTCTCTTTTCCACTTGCGAAAATAGTAGTAAACAGACTCCCATGGTGCGTAATCTTTAGGAAGCATGCGCCATTGAATCCCACTTTTAGCAATGTAAAGCAACGCATTCATGATCTCATGGAGAAGATATTTTCTCTTCCTTTGGTTGGGGTCAACAATATTTTCTATAACTTGCCACTGGCTTTCGGTCAAATCACTTGGATAGATTTTCATAATCGTTTGTTTTTTAGTTCATTACAAACTGACGAAAATTATCCACTGGTTAACGAAGGCCTCTTTTCTTTTTATTCACATTCGGTTGTTAATCAAGCAACTGATATCGCTCACTTTAATTTTTAAACAGTCTCTAAGAATATTTAAATTATCTCTGGAAAACTACCTGTTATAATCTGACGAGAGCTTTATGAGCATAGTTGTAGTCCGGAAACCAAGTTGCGGTTAGAGCTAGAGCATTATAAATGTATGACAATAAATGAAAAAATCCTACAATTAATTTTATATTTTTGGAATTTATCAGGATTAATGATTTCGAGATCCTAATTTCTACTGATATATTCGAACTGTTTTATTTTTAAAATAAGTTCAAACCATCATTCATAAATATGATTGAACGTTCTTGAATTTTAGTATGCTTAGAAGAAGAATTCAAAGTATTCACGATATTATCTATAATTTACAGACCATCTATGATAATATTTTGCATTTTCAAGAATTATGTGAAATCCGCAAAACAAAAACTAAGATCAATTATCCGGGAACTAAGCGAACAGCATGACCAGCAACTGCGCCACTACAATCCTTAAAAACATTACAAGCGGGTAGACGGTTGCATAAGCAACTGCCGGTGCATCGCATTGGGCAACAGAATTTGCAAAAGCCAGAGCCGGCGTATCTGTCATGCTGCCGGCCAGCAACCCGCATGT
>Ga0315270_10001951_pt1 | contig 10965 bp, 6 predicted proteins | sample C1_bottom_MG_FD_204932 | JGI IMG/M metagenome (GOLD analysis project Ga0315270, IMG submission 204932) | Sediment microbial communities from Yellowstone Lake, YNP, Wyoming, USA - C1_bottom | ecosystem: Environmental > Aquatic > Freshwater > Lake > Sediment | place: USA: Wyoming | collected... | reverse complement strand
GACCAGGTAATCAGATTTTTTGAGTGATATTTGCGATTTTTCAACCAGCGTCACGTTTGTCTTGATAGTTTGCGCGACGGTGTTTTGCACAAGACCTGTCGACTCCTTCTGCGCAATGTTATCTTTCTCTATCTTCGCGATGCGCTGTTTCAAGGCGGGATCAGTAAGCAAGGCTCTGGCCTCGGCAAGGGCCTTCACTTGATTATTGTTTTCTTTTTGCAGCTCGGTTATTTTCGCCTGTGCTTCCTCCAAAGCCTGGTTTGAATTAACCAGGCTGGACTGCCACTTGAAGCCCGCAACGCTGCCTTCCTTGAAGCCCGCGTCAACCAGCATCGAGTTAAGTTTGACGGGAAATGCAACCAACAAGACGGCTAACAGGAACAGAGCTCCATCACGCAGCAGGGATATAAGATCCTTGCCGATCGAGATGGCCGTGGCTATTCCCGGTTTCTGTATTTCTGGCTTATCTGTATCCATTATCGCTCCCCAATATTAAGGTCAAGTTCAGGAAGCTCTGAACAAGTCCGTTCGTGGTGAGCCCTTCGACTTCGCTCAGGACAGGCTTGTCGAACCACCAGCTACTCATCAAGAGCCCTTCGACAAGCTCAGGGCGAACGGAATTTTTCTTGATCGAACAGTATTGATCCAGGTCATGCTTCATGCTCAGGGTGTCTTCCCCTGGATAAGGGCGATCACGCTAGCCAGTGTCGAACCATCATCGTCAAATCCGCCGTGCGTGTTGCTCTTGGATTCCTTGCCCGGAGCTGGCCAGGTACGCGCGCCCTTCAGATCTTGCGGTGCGATCTTTTCGTTATAATATTTTTCCATGCCCAGTATCGGCGTGACTTGTCCCTTTTCGAACGACCGCGAAACGAGGTACAGCAGCGAGCGGCTGTAGCCGAGAATGGGTTTGCAGGTTGGGTCTTTCTGCTCTATGTCGTCGGATAGGTGGAACTGATTGTAGCGCTTGATCTTGTTCTTCTTGATGGCGGGGACAACCTTCTCCTGGAAGGTGTCGATGCGCACCGCAGGAGCCATGAAATTCACACTCTCGAATATCCAGCCATCGCCGCACAGCAGCTCGATGGCATGACTGTGCAGTATCGAGCCGGCTGAATGGCCGATCAGGTGCAGGCGCACTTTGGTTTTATCGGCGAAGAACGGCGATTTTTTGCATGCCTCGAATAACTTGACCCCGCCGCTATCAGCCGCGCTGGAGATCGCCTCTGCGTTTTGCTTCATCTCTCCCCATATCATGGTGCCCGGTTTCGCCAACAGCTTTTCCAACCGTTCGTTCCACCAGCTTCTGGCGCCGTCGAACAGGCCGCCGGTCGGGCGCGGTTGTCCCTTGAGCACATCTTCGAGGCGATTTGATAGCGTGGACCACAGGTCTGTTTCCCACATCAGGAAGATCGGGAAGATCTTGTTGTCATAGAGTGCCGGTATCCATTTCGCTGCCGTTGCTATTGCATCGCTTTCGGATGTCAGTCCGCCATGCGCGTAGATCGCAATGTCCACCGGGTCGCCCTTTTTTAGCCCCCATGCCTTGCGTGCTTCGCCCAAGTGCAGATTGACCAATGCCTCTATGTCGGAATCCTGGGTACGAAAATCGCCCGTATTGCTGAGGCGTCCGTTGTTTTCCATGTCAATGATGAAAGGGCTGATCTCGCGATTGCGCAAAGAAGTCTCAGTGGCCAGGTGCACTTTGCCGGTGCGCATGCGCAGCGATGTGGATCGTGCGATCTCACGGCGCAGATCGGTCACCACGCCCAACTGCGCGACCCAGCAGTCCATGGCGTTGTCGAGCCAGTCTTCATAGCTAAGTATGGCGCGCCCACCGCTGCCCCAAGTGGTATCCCAGGAATTCTGGATGATAAATCCGTCACTGTTGTAGCCAACGATGGCAAATGCGTGACCGCCATCATCGGGCGCTGCTTTCTTCTGCGGAATAGACCACCAGCCTTTTTTGGGTTTTGTTTTCACTGAAAAACCTTCATCCCAGCCACTGTGGCAGACCGCACTCGCGTAGAGAATACCGACCTCGTTCAGTGCAACATGCATGTCGGTGATCGAGCGCGTATCAACCCGATAATAGGCGCCAAGCGGGCGCAACACGGCATCCAGCCACCAGTCGTCTGCTGTTGTCTTGACCGGCCCTGTGGGCATCTTCTCTGAAGTCCAGAGCTTGCTTGAACAGGAGCCGTGTTTGTACCATCCCTTCATTGCACCCCGCAGGCTCGATCCATTATCAACTGTTGGGTCACCGGGAAATTCATCGTAGCGGCGCGCCATCGAGTACAGCATGAAGGGTGATACGCTGCATTGCGCCGGATCGCGCTTCGCCGCGCGTTGCAGGTGAAACAGCACACTCGCCAGAGCGAAACCGGTGCAGGCGTTGGTGCTGCGCTGAAAAAGTACCGGAATGTCGGTTGCCGGATCAAGTGACGTGCCGGGAATGATCCCGACTGCGGGCAGATAAGGCCGGTCACGCAGATCGATCCTGTCGGGGACAACGTTGCGTTTTAGATTGGAAGTGTCTTTTTTCGTAGCCATGATGTACCTCCCTGATTATTTACATGGAAAAAAATGCCAAGTTTCAGTGCGCTTCGCTTGAGTAAAAAATATTTTTCTGCTGACTCATTTCACTGTCATGGATAATTATTTAAACCAGATTATTTCGAAGTTCTCTCTTCCACAGAATCTTCCCCAGAATCTTCCCAAACCACCTCGTCCTTGCCCTGCGACCAGACCAATACGATGCAATACACCGAAAAAATCACTGCCGTCACAATTGCGTCCAGCAGCAAATTAATCGCCGGTCCCAGCGTGGTCCACTGCTGCAACAGCGCGGTGACCCACATGAACATGAACAGGCAGGGCAGGAACAGCCACGGTTCCAGCAAATCACCGGCTTGCCCTATCCATGGACAGATCCAGACATCTTGCCACCAGCCCTTTATCCGCTTGCTCGGCCATCCCATGAGTGGCAGGTGTTCTTCAGGCAAAGTCCCCAGCTTGGCTCGCTGGCCCAGGCACAGGAGATATCCACGAGCCTGATAGCTCTTGTAGAGCAACACAAATGCCGAGAGCGTAACCAGGATCCCCACAAGGGGAAGCACAAATTCCGAGGAGTCGCCCACGCTCGCTGCAGAGACAAAGGCGTTGGCAAGAAAACCCTGGCCGATCAACAGCCACATGGTGCGGTGATTGGTGACGTCGTTTTCGTGCCTGATCATTTCACGAATGACGGTCGTATACTGTTCTGGGCGCACATCGTACATGGCAGCGCTTACAAAGCACTCACCTGAAACAGGTGGCATTGCCACGGTTTCAAGTCCACATACAAGCCGCCATCCCGCATCTCGTCGCCGCTGCGGTCGTAGGTTTGCCCTGACAGCACATCGTTGAGGCGCCACTGCCTACCCCTGAGTTCATCCCACGGCACCTGGACACGCGCCTGCGCGTTTTCCTGCCGGAAATTAATGATGATGAAGTAGCGCTCATCGTCCTTGACCCAGCACCAGGCGAGGATGTTCGCGCAGCTTTGGTTGTCGGGCCAGCCGCTGCGTTCACACGAACGCCATTCACCGTTGCGAAAGACATCATGATTGACCGCATTCAGCAGGCGTCCATAGAACACTGCGAGGTCCCGATCGACCGGCTCTGCCCGGCGACGGCCCAGGAAGACCGGCAACCTTGTCTTCATGCCCTCGAATTGACCTTCATACAGCAGTCTTGCTCCAGGGAGCGTGAGGATCGCCACTGCAGCAGCACGCTCCTTTTCTAGCGAAAAAGTTGCCGCAGCCCTGGGCTCATCATGGTTCTCGATGAACCGGACCATCTTCTGCTGGTAAATAATATCTGCCAGGAGGTGTTGACGCACACTCTCGGCATCACCGTGTTCCATCCTGTCGTAGAGCTTCTTGTCATAGCAGTGATCAAAGCCCTGCTGTTGCAACTCCCACTCGAGGTCCCAGTATGCCTCGGCAATGAACCTGAACTCGCCATGCTTGCCCTTGATCGCCGGAATGACCGTCGTCCAGTAGTCGTTGCCCGGCTTGACTCCTGCACGGGCACCCCAGGTGCGTTCGAAGATATCGTTCAGCATGAGCATGGCCATGTCGCAGCGCACGCCATCGCATTGCGCGGCGATGTCGGTGAGCGTATCGATCACCGCGGTGCGCAAGCCGGTGTTGAATGCATTCAGTTGCAACACGTCCGGCCAGGCGGGGAAGTATGGGTCACGACCGCAGGCAAACACCTTGCCGGCAAGTGCCACATACGAATGCGGGTCACGCGCCAGGTCTTCGCTGCTGCCCTGGATGAAATATTCCGGATGCTCGCTCACCCACGGATGATCCGGCGCCACATGGTTGGGCACGAAATCGAGGATCAGACGAAGGCCGCGCTTTGCGAGATTTTTGCGTGCTTCTGCAAGTCCCCTGGTGCCGCCCAGATGCTCGTCGACAACATAGCGCCGCACGCAGTAGGGCGAGCCGACATTGTCCTTCGCCGAAAAATCAGGAAGGGCGCGCCGGAAATCTTCAAGCAGCCCCGGGTTGCGCATGGATATCTCTATCCCTGCAGGACTGCGCTCCCAGACACCCATGAACCACACGGCATCGAAGCCAAGTGCAGCGATGGCATTCCACTCCTCTGATGGCACGGTGGCGAGATTCACCGGCCTCTGGAATCTTCGGCTCATCTCACCGAGCCACGCCCAGGTGTTGATCTCGTAAATGACTGGATGCTTGGGCCAGGAATTCATTTCGTTATCCCTTCACGTATCACCGCATGCCGTTATTTTTTCTTGGGTGGAAAATGCTCAAGCATTGCCTTGATCACTTCATCGATCATCTTCTGCCTCTGCTCTGCTGTGGCGGAAGGGTTTACCGCATCCGTGACAGTTGCCCGCCAGATGAGCGACTTGGTCTTCGCATCCACGAAATCCAGGACCAGTGTTCCCTCCTTCTTTTCGCTGGCCTTGCTTTTCCCGCCACCAACGGAGACCCTGCCCATCCTGCCCACGGGAATGCCGACGGATACGCCAACCCCGGTGGAACCGCCGGTGATGGTCTTGCCCGACAGTTCCATACCGATCAGAAAGTCAGGATTTTCCGCGGACATCTTGCGTCCTTTGGCCTGAAGCTGGGTATCCACCGTGTTCCTGATCCTCTTGACCAGCAACTCATCCCCGGCAGCATTTCCCGTCGCCGGCATCCAGTTGAATGTCTGCAAGGCGTCGAAATTCGCTGCCGTGTCATAGTCTGAAGACACCGGAAGCGACCCGGCGTATCCGGTAACGGCGGTACAGAGTAAGAGTGCCAGGATTGCGTTCTTCATGATCATTTGTCCTTTCTCCTTGCCACGGAAATTATTTCGTAGCGGCAGGTACAGAACTCGGCGCTGTGGTCGGAACCGGGGCTACTGCTGATGCCGCTGGAGCCGCTACTGGAGCCGGTGCCACTGCTGATGCCGCTACTGGAGCCGGCGCTACCGCTGAGGCCGCCGCTGGAGCAACTACTGGAGCAGGAGCCACTGCTGATGCCGCTGGCGCAGCAAGGCCAGCTTTATATTCCTTCTCGCTGATCTCCTTCACTTCAGAGTTCTGCAGCGTAACGACGCTGCCGGTGCGAGCATCCTTCACTTTCACCGCGCCGGTACCGGCGAGGTTATCGACTTTCTGCGTGTAATACGCCTTACCCGATTGTGGCTCCGTCACCTTGTAATACGTGGAGGAACATCCCACGACAAGGACACCGACGCACAAACTTGCGACTAGCCATTCATATTTCACGGACTTTTTCATGATATTTCCTTTCATTAAAGTTAATAATTTTCCTGTTGACCTTTACGTAATTCATGTCGATCTTGTAGTTTTACCGTAGGGCGGGCTCTGCCCGCCGCGTCGGGCGTAGCCCGACCTACAAAATACGGAAGCTCTATCTTCAATCAAATAGCATCCAATATCAGTTTGCGCCTTTCCGGAACACGGCTGCCTTGCCCTCCTCAAGCACTTTCTTGGAATCCATAAGGCCATATAGCTGGATCATCTTGGCCACCAGCCCTGTCCAGCCGGTCTGATGGCTTGCGCCGAGACCGGCGCCGTTGTCGCCGTGGAAGTATTCGTAAAAGAGGATATGGTCGCGCCAGTGCGGATCGGTCTGAAACTTTTCCGTACCGCCGTATACCGGTCGCCTGCCGCTTTCATCGCGCAGGAATATCCGGCTGAGCCTTTCTGATATCTCCTTGCTCACCTCGAACAGGTTCATCATCTTCCCTGACCCCGTGGGACATTCGATCTTGAAGTTGTCCCCGTAATACAGGTAGAAGTTCTGTAACGCGCGGATGATCATCGCGTTCACCGGCATCCAGACCGGGCCGCGCCAGTTGGAGTTGCCTCCGAACATGCCGGTGTTCGATTCGGCAGGCAGGTAGTCCACGCGGTATTCCTGGCCGCTCACGTTGAAGATGAAAGGATGCTGTTCGTGAAACTTGGAGAGCGAGCGGATACCGTAAGGACTGAGGAACTCGTTCTCGTCGAGCATCTTCGTGAGTATCCGGCGTAGTCGCTCCGTGGTGACCAGTGCCATGATCCCGCGTTCGGCCACGCCAAAGTGTCCGGGTCCCGTGGGATGTATTGTCTTCATGAGTTCGGGCATCCGGCGCAAACGTTCCGCGATATGAGACATCGCCCGAGGGACGCGCTCTCGTTGCGATTTCTCTATGACCGTGGTGGCGCACAGCGGCAGCAGCCCCACCATCGAGCGCACCTTGAGCCGCGTGGCGCTGCCGTCGGGGAGCTGCAGCAGGTCGTAGTAGAAACCATCCTCTTCGTCCCACATTCCTTCACTACCGGACCGGTTCATGCCCGCGGCGATATAGTAGAAGTGCTCGGCGAACTTCATGACCATGTCTTCGTAGTTGGGATCGTGAACAGCGATCTCGAACGCGATCTCCAGCATGTTCTGGCTGAATAGCGCCATCCAGGCCGTGCCGTCTGCCTGCTCGAGGTGGCCACCGGTGGGCAGCGGGGCGCTGCGGTCGAACACACCGATATTGTCGAGGCCGAGGAAGCCGCCTTCGAACACGTTCTTGCCGAAACGGTCCTTGCGGTTCACCCACCAAGTGAAGTTCAGCAGCAGTTTGTTGAAAACCGACTTGAGGAAATCCACGTCCGTTTCACCGCGCAGTCCCTGCACGGTGCGGTGCAGGAACAGTGTCGCAAAGGCGTGCACCGGGGGATTCACGTCGCTAAAATTCCACTCGTACGCGGGCATCTGGCCATTGGGGTGCAGATAGACGGCTCGCAGCATCAACTCCATCTGCTGCTTGGCGAAGTCAGGGTCCACGATCGAGAGCGGTAACGTGTGGAAAGCCAAGTCCCATGCCGCGTACCAGGGGTATTCCCACTTGTCTGGCATGGAGATGATGTCCTCGTTCATCATGTGAAACCACTCCGAATTACGGGCATTTTTATAGCCGTGATGAAGCGGGTGGGAGTTGTGTTCCTCCAGCCAGCTGTCACCATCAAAGAAGAAGAACTGCTTGCTCCACAGCATGCCTGAGATCGCCTGACGCATCACGTTGGCTGCGTCTGCAGTCACGGAGGGTGGCGTCACCGACTTGTAGAACTCATCGGCCTCACGCAGCCTTTCGGCGAAGATGTCGTCAAAGGACTTACCGAAGGGAAGGACCTTCACGCCCGCGGACGTGCCGGAGAGCCGCAAACGGATCACCTTGCTCTGGCCGGCTTCCACGTTGAACTTGTAGTGCGCTGCGACCTTGGTGCCCTGCTTTTCGGGATTCACCGCGTCTTGCTTCCCCTGCACCACGCAGTCGTTGATGCCGTCCTTGACGTAAGGTTCTGCGTTGGGCCGACCTGGGAAAAGCCTATCGTTATTCGTGGTGTTGTTGGTGAACAGCAACGGCACCTCACCTTCGCAGGAAAAAGTAAATTCCCCCAGCAGCGAATGCGTTGCCTCGACCGTGCTGGTGCCCGCGGCCGCCTTGACCTGCTTGAGGTTTGGCTTTCCGGCAGCCCGGTTGGCTTCGGAGATCCAGGTCGCCCAGTCGTTGCGGAACCACAGTGTCGGCAGGAGGTGCAGCTCGGATGCCTCCGGTCCGCGGTTGTGTGCCGTGATCTTGACGAGGATGTCCTCGGCATCGCCCTTGGCATACTCGACAAACACGTCGAAGTAGCGGTTGTCATTGAACACGCCTGTGTCGAGCAGCTCATACTCCATGTCGTTCCGGGTGCGACGACCGTTCGTCTCTACCAGGTCGGCGTAGGGATAGGCCGCCTGCGGATACTTGTACAGATACTTCATGTACGAGTGGGTCGGCGTGCTGTCCAGATAAAAATAATACTCTTTCACATCCTCGCCGTGGTTGCCCTGGCTGTTGGTGAGTCCGAACAGCCGCTCCTTGAGAATAGAATCCTTACCGTTCCACAGCGCCAGTGCGAAACACAGGCGCTGCTTGTCATCGGAAATACCGGCAATGCCGTCTTCGCCCCAACGGTAGGCGCGCGAGCGGGCATGGTCGTGCGTGAAGAAATTCCATGCATCACCGCCTTCGCTGTAATCCTCGCGCACCGTACCCCACTGCCGTTCGCTGAGATAGGGCCCCCACTTTTTCCAGGGAGTCTTTTGTTCCCGCGCTTCTTCGAGTCTGGTGTGTTCCTTGGTCATGATAGATTTCTCCACAATTCTGGTGGGTGTTAAACCGCAGTAAATGTTTTACTATCAGTTATTGGAAACATAGCGCACACGACACTAACAAGATATGAGACTTTAGTCCTATATCACGCGCGCACCATCGTTCTCCGGGAATCTCGGGTAAACTTACTTCGGTAACGACTAATTCCATTTCCACTTCAAACGGGAAATAATCCGTGGGTCGGGTTTTAACCAGCGACTTGGTCGCCGTTGTTTGGCGGCCTAGTCGAATGGCTATGCAAAGCCAACCCGACGCAGGTCATGTCGGGATAAATCCCGACCTACAAAATGCTCGATTGAAATGGAATTGATATAACGTAATTCGGGATCGATGTAATGAGTGGACTCCTCCTCTTTGCCCTGTACACCATGATCGGTATCTATGCCTACTCGGCATTGAATCACGCTCTCGCATACTTGCGCCGCCAGGTGAATCATTACCATATCCTGTTCGCGTTGCTGTGCCTGCTGATCGCGGCCTTCACTCTGGCACGGGCGGGAGCCTATCAGGCGCAAACGGCACAGGCATTGGTTGAGTTGCGGCGCTGGGAAGTCATGTCAGCCTGCCTTTTCCTGGCCATCTTTCCCTGGTTCATCGCCGAGTTCACTGGAATTCGCCGGCAAAGACTGCTGATCGGCCTGACCATCTTCTGGTCATTGATAATTTCCGCCAACCTGGTCCTGCCCCAGGGTATCCAGTTCACCGGCTTGCCAGCGCTGGCCCAGTTCACCCTTCCCTGGGGCGAGCGCGTAGTGGACTTGCGCGCGGCTCAGCCCGGCATGTGGCTCAGCCTTGCCTGGGTGGGTATTGTCGTTGTCATGTCTTACTGCCTGTATGCAGCCCTGAGCCTGTACCGGCTTGGAATGATAAAAAGAGCCCGTTCACTGGCCAATGCCCTGGTCGTGTTTTTTAGTTTCATCATTTTCGACGCGCTCGTCGATTGGCGACTCGTTGAATTCGTCAACGTGACTGACTTCGGTTTTCTCGCGATGATGGTGCTGATGGACTTCGATATGCTGTCGGAGTCGCGAAACCAGTATCGGCGGATGAGCGGCATATTGGACCATATACCGCTGGCGATCTGCGTGAAGGATCTGCAGGGGCACTACCAGTTTGTCAACCGCGGATTCGAGGAATTCTTTCACGTCAAGGACGCTGATATCCACAACAAGACTGCTTTTGACCTGTTCCCCAGGGATCAAGCCCAAGTCTTCCGCGCTGATAATCAAATGGCGGTGAAGCATCTCAGGGATATCGAGAACGAGGTAGTGAGCGAAAGCAACGGCGAGCTGCGCGTCCTTCAAACATTCAGGTTTCCGCTGCTGCGCCCGGATGGCTCGGCGTATGCGGTGGGCGGGGTATTTATCGACATCACCGAATCCCGGCAAAAGGATGAAACCCTGAACAAGCTGCGACGGCAGGTCTGGCACATCGATCGCGTGGCGAGCACCGGCGCCCTCGCGGGTTCACTCGCCCATGAGCTGAGCCAGCCCCTGTCCGCCATACTCAACAACGCCCAGGCAGGCCTGCGTTTCATGTCCAAGGAAAAGGAAAAGATAGATCTGGATGAGATACGCGAGATCCTCGGCGATATCGTGCGTGACGACAAGCGCGCCGGGGCAGTGATCAATGGTTTGCGCTCCATGCTGCAGCAGCGTGAAGCGCCCCGTGCCAATGTCGATCTGGCGCAGTGCATCGGGGAGGTGATCGAGCTGCTCCACAGCGAGTTTGTCCGGCTCAACGTTCAAGTCGAGCACATGCCGGGCAACCCATTGACAGTGAAGGTGAACAAGACGCAGATCCAGCAGGTGCTGATCAACCTGATGATGAATGCGATCGAAGCGATGACGGCACAACCGGACGAACGAACTCTGAAGATCATGTTGACGCGCCATGACTCCAAGGTACAAGTATCGATCAGCGATAACGGCACAGGCATCCCCGAGGGAATGACAGACCGGATATTCGATGGCTTTTACACAACCAAACCGCAAGGGCTGGGGGTGGGCCTGGAGGTTTGCCGCTCGATCGTCGAGACCCACCGCGGCAATATCTGGGCAGAAAACAATCCGAACCGTGGCGCCACCTTCTATTTCACTTTGCCGATCGAAACTGCGGAAGGATCGTCATCAAGTTCGGCTAGTTGACAGGCAGCTTATGCATGCCCTCTGCGTCCTGGGGCACTCTAAACAACCACCAGCTAAAGCTGGTGGGTTTGGGTTGCGGACTGAAAGTCCGGATACG
>Ga0315270_10001950_pt1 | contig 10966 bp, 8 predicted proteins | sample C1_bottom_MG_FD_204932 | JGI IMG/M metagenome (GOLD analysis project Ga0315270, IMG submission 204932) | Sediment microbial communities from Yellowstone Lake, YNP, Wyoming, USA - C1_bottom | ecosystem: Environmental > Aquatic > Freshwater > Lake > Sediment | place: USA: Wyoming | collected... | reverse complement strand
TCTCAACGTCTCTTCAACATGCGAGATGAATCTTGGCGAGAAGGAGCCAGCAGTCGGTTATCTTCTTGGAGATGTCCACGAAGGTATTGCGCAGATGTTTAAGATCATCGAATTTGCACGAATGATGGTTGGGACAAAGGCAATTGCAACACTTTCTGCTGGTTACCAACAAGCCCTTGCCTATGCCAAAACCCGAGTGCAAGGCGGCGACATGAAAGTTATGAATGACAAGATGAGCCCTCGCGTCACGATAATTAACCACCCTGACGTTCGACGTTCCTTAATGGTGCAAAAAGCCTATTCCGAGGGCATGCGAGCTCTAGTTTTATACGCAGCATCACTTCAGGATGAAGTTGCGATGGCACGCGCCGATGGTGCTGATGCAGAAAAACAACAAGACTTGGATGCTAGAGCCGACCTGCTTCTCCCTATAGTAAAGGGATATGGAAGCGAGAAATCGTGGACTTTGCTCGGAATTGAATCGCTGCAAACGTTCGGTGGTTCTGGGTTCACTCAAGATTGGCCAATCGAGCAGTATGTGCGTGACGCCAAAATCGACACTCTGTACGAAGGAACCACGGCAATCCAAGGGTTAGATTTCTTCTTCCGTAAAATCATCAAAGACCGTGGACGTGCCATCGGCCTCTTAAGCAAGGAAATCGCTACCTTCGCAAAATCAGGTGGAACGCACGCGGAAGAAAAGATTGCACTTCAAAAAACGCTTGAAGATCTCAATGCAATTATTGGTGTGCTCGTCGGTCATGCTATGGAGTCACAAACCAAGCCAGAAGAGATCTATAAAGTTGGCTTGAACGCCACTAGGTGTCTCATGGCTGTTGGCGACACCATAACTGCGTGGTTATTGTTACGAGAGGCCGATATCGCAGCAAGCAAATTACCCACCGCTGGCAAGGACGCCGACTTCTATGCCGGGAAAATTGCTTCAGCTAAGTTCTTCGTCCGAAATTCCTTGCCACATGTCTCTGCGGATCGCGCAATCGTCGAAGCTACGGACAACTCGATAATGGAGATTTCTGAGTCTGCTTTTTAAAGTACTCTGTGCAGGTGTTCAAATCACTTCGCGCTGAAGCTTTTCTGGTCTTTGGCGCAGTGGCCTTTGCCTTCAATGGTGTCATCTCCAAGTTAGTGCTTACTGGTGGGTTGTCGGCGTGGCGATTAACTCAAGTTAGATGTACGGGCGCCTTTCTAATCCTTCTTTTCTATGTCTTAGTGCGAAAGCGTGAATCTTTAAAAACAACTCGCATCGAATTGCCATGGTTAGCCGCCTACGGCGTGATCGGATTTTCAGCGGTTCAAGTGGGTTATTTCATTGCAATTGCTCGCATGCCAATCAGCATCGCCTTGATTATTGAATTCACCGCACCCATTTGGATTGTTCTCTACATCCGTTTCATCAGAAAACTGCATGTCCCATCCATGATGTGGCTCTCACTCGGGCTTGGCTTTTCCGGCCTATTGCTCGTCGGACAGGTTTGGCGCGGACTCACACTCAACGGGGTTGGAATGATCGCGGCCTTTGTCGATGCTTTCGCTCTCGCTGCGTATTTCCTCCTAGGCGAAAAGCTCATTGCCAAGAGATCCACGGACACTTTGACGGTCTGGGGTCTTGGGTTTGCATCCCTTGTGTGGGCGATCTTTACTCCGCTGTGGAGTTTTCCTACGCAGATATTTACCCAACAGATCAATCTCCAGGGGATCTTTAAGAACTACACCCTTCCAGGTTGGGTGCTGATTCTTTGGATCATCGTGATGGGCACGATCCTTCCTTATGTTCTAGTCCTTAGTGGTCTAAAACATTTGTCCGCATCAACAAGCAGTGTCATAGGAATGCTTGAACCAGTGGTGGCTGGAGGGTTTGCTTGGTGGTGGCTAAGCGAGGTACTCACACCAATTCAGCTAATTGGTGGCGCCGTCGTCATTGCGGGAATCATTCTTGCTGACCGAGTCCGAAGGCAGGCGCACTAACTAAATATTGTCACCACGCTGTTGGGTGTAATCAGTTGGCGCAGAACTCTGTGGCATGTCTACGAAGCGGGCAAAGTGAAGTTGGGCCGACACTGTAATGGTGCGGGTTGGACCGTTACGGTGTTTGGCAATAATGAGGTCGGCCTCACCTGAACGGTTCTGACTGTCATAAAGATCATCTCGGTGAAGCAAGATAACAACGTCGGCATCCTGCTCGATAGAACCGGATTCACGAAGGTCAGAGAGCATCGGCTTCTTATCTGAGCGCTGTTCAGGAGATCGGTTCAACTGTGAAATCGCAATTACGGGCACATCGAGTTCCTTGGCCAAAAGTTTCAATTGGCGTGAAAACTCGGAAACTTCTTGCTGGCGGCTCTCAACCCGCTTTCCACTTGTCATCAACTGCAAATAATCAATGACTATCAACTTTAAATCGTGCCTCTGCTTGAGGCGTCTTGCCTTTGCTCGGATTTCCATGAGGGAAAGGTTGGGTGAGTCATCAATAAATAATGGCGCTGCCGAAATCTCACCCATTCGACGGGCAAGTCGTGACCACTCTTCATCGCTTAGATTTCCTGCGCGAATATTGTTAAGTCCAACGCGAGCCTCGGCCGACAACATACGCATCGTAATTTCAGAACGGCTCATTTCAAGAGAGAAAATTACAGAAGTATTTCCACCGTGGATCGATGCATAGCGTGCAATATCCAATCCAAGGGTTGACTTTCCAACTGCAGGACGAGCCGCAAGGACAATCATGTTTCCAGGGTGGAGACCGTTTGTAAGAGTGTCGAGATCTTTGAAACCCGTCTTTACGCCCTCTGCACCAACACCTTTTGATATCGCTTCGATCTCGTCCAATGCCTGAGGCAAGAGAGTGCTGAGTTGTACGTAATCTTCGTTGGCTCGACGCTCGGTTACCGAGTAAACCTCTGCTTGCGCTTGATCGACTGAATCATCAACATCACCTTCAGCGCTGTATCCAAGTTGCACGATTTTTGTGCCGGCTTCGACAAGACGTCGCATAATCGCGCGCTCACGGACGATTTTTGCGTAATAACCTGCGTTGGCTGCCGTGGGTACCGAAGAAATGAGTGTGTGCAAATATGGAGCACCGCCGGCGCGTGCAATCTCGCCACGTTTGGTTAATTCGGCAGAGACTGTAACCGCATCAGCTGGCTCGCCACGTCCGTACAAATCTAAAATTGTGTCGTAAATAGTTTCGTGAGCTGGCCGATAGAAATCGCGCTCACGCAGAATCTCAACAACATCGGCAATTGCATCTTTGCTCAACAACATTCCGCCGAGAACGCTCTGCTCTGCAATAAGGTCTTGCGGCGGCGTTCGTTCGAACTCGGGTTCTGATCTGCCGGTTCGATGGGGAAGTTCTGTAATGCTCACATCCACCACCTTCCCAGCCACCACCGACATTCACCATTGATATGGCGCGTGGGTGAACGGTAAGCAGTAGCCCATAAACAAGCCAGAAATGCCCTCTGACCCCTGTGGATAAGAGGGGAATAACTCTCTATTTCCTGTGTAACGCCCTGTTGATGAACTGTGGACAACTCTGCTTTATTTCATTTCTTTATCTAACAGAGCAGGTCAGTGTCGAATTGTTCCTCCACACCTTGTGAAGAAAAGTTTTTTTCTACATCTCACATTTTGATATTTACAAACGAATTCTCGAACTCGTCGGATCAAAGAGCGGCTCCGCAGCCACCACACCACTTCTCCAATTACCAAAGAATTCGACATCGACCTTGGTGCCAATTGCACTATGTGCGATAGGTACATAGGCATAAGCAATTGCTTTGTTGATCGTGTAGCCCTGGCCGCCACTCTTAACGCGTCCAATGATGTCATTTCCAACTCGTATTGGCTCGTTGCCAAGTGGCACTTGCTTGATGTCATCGAAAAGAATAGGGACAAGTTTTCTGCGTGGATTTTCTTTTACTTTTAGCAGAGCGTCCTTACCAATAAATGATTCTTTTTTGAGAGCAATAGCGAATTCGAGTCCTGCCTCAAACGGATTTGTCTCAGTGGAGATTTCCACTCCCCAAGCCCTGTAACCCTTTTCAAGACGGAGTGACTCAATAGCCCGATAGCCGCACACTTTCATTCCAAATTTCTGACCCGCATCAATCAACTCTTGCCAAACTGCTTCTGCCTTTGCAATCGGGATATATACTTCCCATCCAAGTTCGCCCACGTAAGTAATTCTCGTTGCACGGATAGTGGCACCTGCAATCACAATCTCTCGCGAATGCATGAATGGGAAATTTGCATGGCTTAAATCGTAAGTCGTGATCGCCTGCAAAATATCGCGAGCGCGAGGTCCCCAAATTCCAAAACACGCTAAAGAAGAAGTGATATCCGAAATACTCACATCAAAGTCATGCTCCCTGCGAATCTTCTCCAGCCAACCCATATCGTGATTTAAAAAGGCCGTGCCGGTCACGATCATGAATTCTTGCTCTGACACTTGGGTGACGGTGTAATCGGATTCAATTCCGCCTCGAGAGTTCAACGCCTGTGTGTAGACAGTTCGCCCTACCCCTTTTACGACATCGTTGGCACATACAAAGTTAAGGAATGACGCTGCTTTTTCGCCTTTTACACTGATCTTCGCAAAACTTGATTCATCAAAAAGGCCCGCGCTCTCGCGAGTAGCAAGATGTTCTGCCCTTACTGCGCTAGACCAATGTTTGCCAGCCCAACCATAAGGGGAAAACTCGTCATTGCTGACATTCTCGGAGTAAAAATTGACGCGTTCCCAACTTGCCTTCTCACCAAATACTGCGCTGTGTGCCTTGTGCCACTCGTATACCGGAGATTTCTTCAAGGGGCGAGCGCTCTTGCGTTCTTCTCCTGGGTAATGAATGTCGTAATACTCTTCGTAGTTTTCTGTCACTCGTTCGAGTGTGAATTTCGGAGATTTGTACGCCTCGCCAAAGCGGCGGATATCCATGTGCCACAGATCCATCGTGGGCTCGCCGGCGACAATCCACTCGGCGACAACTTTCCCAATTCCACCAGCACCTGCGATTCCGTGTGCGCAGAATCCAGCCGCTACATAAAAGCCGCCGACCGACGTCTCACCCAAACAGAATTCGTTATCTGGAGTGAAACCTTCAGGACCATTGATGAAATTCTTAACTCCCACTTCGCCCATCTTAGGAACGCGCTTCTGGGAGTTCTCCGCAATTTCCTCGAACCGATCCCACTCTTCTGGCAATAATCTTCCGTTGAAGTCAGCGGGGATATCATCAAGGTGATCGTAATCTGCCGTCCACGCTCTGGAATTGCGTTCGTATCCACCCATCAGTAATCCGCTTACTTCTTGACGGAAGTAGATCAACAAATCCGGATCGCGAAGAGAAGGAAGATAAGGTGCACCTGCTGGCAGGAAATTCTCGGTAATCAAGTACTGGTGACTCATCGGAACAATGGGTATTCGAACATCCACCATTCGACCAAGTTCGGCTGCGAACATTCCGCCGCAGTTAACGACAATTTCGCATTCGATCGTTCCTTTATCGGTTTGAACATGTGTGACGCGTCCGCCCTTGGTTGTAATTCCAAGAACTCTTGTGTGGGTGAAGATACGGACACCTCCGCGCCTTGCCCCTGAGGCCAGAGCCTGGGCGAGTTGCGAGGGGTCGACTTGGCCATCTGAGGCCATATAACAAGCCCCCACCACCCCGTCTAAGTCCATAAGAGGAAAGAGATCTTGGGCTTCTTTCGGTGAAATCTCCTTCAAATCCAATCCGAATGTGCGGGCCCAGCCGATCTGTCGTCGAATTTCCTCCATTCGCTCTGGAGTCGAAGCCAATTTGATACTGCCGCACTCTTTCCAACTGGGCGGAGTGTCGCTCGCTTCCAGTTTTCGGTAGAGATCAACCGAATGCATGTTCATTTTCGTCAAAGTCGGATCAGCCCGCAATTGCCCTACGAGGCCAGCCGAATGGAATGTTGATCCGCTGGTCAGGTCGCTCCGGTCGAGCAATATGACATCCTTCTCGCCGAGTTCGGCTAAGTGATAAGCCACCGATGTGCCGCCAACCCCGCCACCAATAATGACGATCTTTGCTCTATCCGGAATTGCTGACTTAGTCATAGGTGCAAATGTATCCTGACAGCGTGATCGACTCCACTACTTCATTAGAAGAGCTTTATGGGTCGCTCCTTGATCAAGTTCCTTGCTTGAAGGATCGAAAATCTGTTAGCGAACTATCGGGTGGACTCACGAATAGAAACCTTTTGGTCGAAAGCCCAGACCGGAAGTACGTCGCACGAATTTCCAGCAACACCTCTTCACTGCTCTCTATCGATCGTGAAAGTGAATATCAAAACTCTCTACTAGCAGCGGAAATAGGTATCGCTCCACCAGTGCATTGTTACCTCGCTGGCCAAGGGGTACTGGTCATCGGGTATCTAAACGGACATACATTTTCCGGTGAAGACGTGTCCAAAAATTTGCCGCGCATTGCCCAAAGTTGCCGAACTCTCCATTCAGCGAAACCTTTCGTCAGAGATTTCAATATGTTCGATATTCAAAAGTCTTACCTGAGCATCGTTCAAGAGCGTGGATTCCGATTGCCAGATAACTACTTGAATTATGCGACGCAGATCGCGCAGATGTACGAGGCAATGAAAGTGCTCGATGAGGGCACCGTGCCCTGCAACAACGATCTTCTACCAGGTAACTTCATAGACGATGGAGAGAAGATCTGGATAATCGATTATGAGTATTCCGGCAACAATGATGCCTGCTTTGAACTAGGTAATATTTGGGCAGAATCTTTTTTGGAACTCGAACAACTGGAAGAACTGGTTGATGCTTACTACGGAGCCCATCGCCCAGAGAAGGTTGCCAGGGCGTGGCTTCAAGCCTTGCTGGGCAAATACGGATGGACCCTCTGGGCTTCAATTCAAAGCTCAGTCTCAGATTTGGATTTTGATTTCTGGTCTTGGGGAATGGAAAAGTATGAGCTCGCCCAATCGGAATTTACGAGCACCTACTTCTCAAAGATGCTTACTCAAGTCACGCAAAAATAAAACGGGCCCACTGTAATCAGCGGACCCGTTCTAAATTTAGGTGCTTAAGCAGCAGCGACCACCGAGATGGAAACGTTGGCTACTACTTGGTGAGCAAGTGAAACCTTTACCGCATGGGTACCGGTCTTCTTGATGTGCCCGGCCAATTTGATGTTATGTCGGTCGATATCCAACCCAGTCGCGGTCTTAATAGCAGCGGCTACATCTTTATCGGTAACAGAACCGAAGAGTCGACCAGAAGTTCCAACTTTGACAGAAACGGTCACAGTTGCGGCTTCCAAAGTCGCTTTGATCTCTTTTGCATGATCTAGGTCGCGAACTTCGCGTGAAGCGCGAGCTCGGCGAATGCCTTCGATCTGCTTTTCTCCACCAAGGGACCATGCAATTGCATTGCCACGTGGAAGAAGGAAATTGCGAGCAAAACCATCTTTGACGGTTACGACATCGCCAGCTTGACCCAGATTTGCAACTTCACGAGTGAGGATAAGTTTCATTTGTCTCAGATCCCCTTATCGCGCTGTCGAGGTGTAAGGCAGGAGAGCAACTTCGCGGCTGTTCTTAACAGCAGTTGCAATCGAGCGTTGGTGTTGGGTGCATGCTCCTGTGACACGGCGAGCGCGGATCTTGCCGCGATCTGAAATGTACTTGCGCAGAGTCGCAATATCTTTGTAATCGATATAACTAACTTTGTCGCGACAGAAGCTGCATGGCTTCTTCTTAAACTTCTTATTGAGCGCAGCAGCCTTGGCAGACTTGTTCTTCGGCTCCTTGAGCGCTCTGTTATTACGTGCTCCCATTGTGGTGCTCCTTTACGGGTGCCCTGCTAACGCAGGAATGGATGGATGGTGGATTAAAAAGGTGGTTCGTCGTTGGTGGTGGTTGCCCATCCCCCGCCGGCGGGTGAAGTCGAAGCAGCAGCCCATGGATCGTCGCTGTAGGTATCGGCTGCTGGGGCGGAGAATCCAGCGCTTGCTCCTGCTTGGCGAGTGGTTTTTGTAACCTTCGCTGTTGCATTTCGCAAGGACGGCCCTACCTCATCAACTTCTACTTCAAAGACTGTGCGCTTTTCGCCTTCTTTTGTCTCGTACGAACGTTGCTTCAAGCGACCAGAAAGAATGACTCGCATCCCCTTGGTTAGTGACTCGGCAACGTTTTCTGCTGCTTGTCGCCAAATTTGGCACTGGAGGAAGAGGCTGTCTCCGTCTTTCCACTCATTCGTATTCTTATCCAAATAACGAGGGGTGGAGGCAACACGGAATTTTGCAACCGCTGCACCTGATGGGGTGAAGCGAAGTTCTGGATCATCGACAAGGTTGCCGATCAAGGTGATGTTTGTATCTCCTGCAGCCATTTTTATCTCTTCTCTTAAGTGTTTTGCGGACCTGAAAATTATTCGCTAAATAACAAGTGAATTATTCAGGACGTATAACTTTTGTGCGCAGAACTGCCTCGTTCAAATTGAGCTGACGATCCAGCTCTTTGATCGCGGCTGGCTCGCAGTGCATATCAACCACCGCGTAGATTCCTTCAGACTTCTTTGAAATCTCAAAGGACATGCGGCGTTTGCCCCAAACGTCGAGCTTGTCGACGCGGCCACCACTTTCTTTGATGATTTTAAGATAAGTCTCAAGGCTTGGTGTGACTGTGCGTTCTTCTAGTTCTGGATCAAGGATGACCATTAATTCATAGTGACGCATGCGTTAACCCGACCTCCTCTGGACTAAAGCGGCCACGGTATCTCCGTGACAGGAGGGTTAGTGCTCCCCGCACCTGTTGGCGAGGGGAGGCTAAGGGTAACTTGAGGCGGTACCGAATAGAAAATCAGCCAGACGGCCTCGGGAGATCTGAGCCTGTGAACCCGAGGATTTGAGCAAATATCTGACCAGAATGACGATGAGGTAGATGGAAGTGGCTATCCGAGCCAGGCTGGCGAGGGCATAGCCGATATCGGGCAGGCCGAAGTGAGAACCGGAGACCGAGGCAAGATGTTGCCAAATTGCCACGTGGTAGATCACCTCGCCGGCTTGCCATAGCCAGAAGGCGAAAAGTTGACTCCGGTCTTTGAGGGCAATCACTGCCAGAGGGACCAACCAGAGAACGTACTGAGGCGAATACACCTTTCCTATGCACAGCGTCGCCGCCAAGATTATGAAGCTGACCTCGGCGAGTGTTGGAGGGTGTTCAATCTCCAAAAGGAAAATTGTCATCGCCACAAGCACGAGCAGAAGCGTCAGAATTGTTAGGTAGTTCAGAAACCGAATATGTAGTCCAAGCAGAGAAAGGGAATACCAGAAGGAGCCCCAATCGGATCCTCGATCAAGATTCAATTTGTAGAAATGCCACCACCCTTGCGGCGTCGTCAGCATCACCGGCAAGTTAATGGCGAGCCACACGGCCAAAGTTGTAATCACATACTTCGCGATGGTCTTGATGTCGTCTCGTCTCCAAAGAATCAAGACAATCGGCAGCAGGAGAAAGACCGGAAAGAATTTCGTGGCGATCGAAACCGCAAGCAAGGAAGAGCTAAGACCTAGCTTTTTTTTATCGAAATAATAGATCGCTAATAACATCGTTACTATGCCCCAAAGATCCCAATTAATATAGAGGGCCACGATCACTCCCGGCGAGAGAGCGGAGAGATAGGCGTACTCGGGTCGGATCTTCCAAACTATTAGAACCGAAAAAATAAATAGGAGTGCAATAAGGATCGCATTAATATCGAAGTAACCTCTGAGTGAATGAGAACCATGAGGTGCGAGCCATGAGGTGGCCCACATAACAGTTCCCATGACGACCGGATACTCGACGGCGTTGTTCCCGCCTTTGTATGCCCATTGATGGGCATCGAGTGATCGGGCACTGAAGAGTATTGGTATATCGGAGTAGCAAGCATGTACGTACGAATCTGGCGCGGCCCAGTTTGAATTACGGCAGTGATCGAATTTTGCGAATGAGACTAGGCTTGCGAGTATCGTTGCAAGAATTAATGTTTTTGCGAGCGCACTGGCTCGAATCATCCGGAACATAAAATTGACTCAAGGAGTTGGAGTTGCGGAAGCAGTATCTGTTGGGAGTGGAGTCACTGAAGTCGTATCTGTTGGCGTTGGAGTTGGCGTCATCAAGGATGGCGACATGATGAGCGCGGCAGTACCACCAATGTGTACCGGTGCCGGGAAGCTCAGTTTGGGCTGCCCGAGAAGTGCACCTTTCATGAATGCCGTCCATACCTTCGCAGGGAAAGTTCCACCTGTAACAGAGGTCAACCCACCAATTCCATTAAGTGATTGCGACGCATTCTCTCGGAAGAAAGCGACTGAGGCGGCAAGTTGGGGGGTGTAGCCGCTAAACCATGCGGAGGCATTCTGCTCACTCGTTCCAGTCTTACCCGCCGCTGGACGACCTAAACCCGCAGTTCCATAGGTGGCTGTTCCACTTCTAACGACTTCACCAAGTGCATACGTGAGATCAGCCATCACATCTTTAGCGAAAACTTCTTGGCCTTGGGGTTTAGCTTGGTACAACACACCTCTATTTGAACCAAGGACTTGATTCACGAGGAATGGTTTTGCATAGATCCCCTGTGCAGCGAATGTGGCAAAAGCCGCTGCAACATCAACAACGTGTGGACTTGCCACGCCTAAAACCACCGAAGGTGTTGGCATCATTGCCACACTCGAGGGAATTCCAGCACGACGAGCAGCGTCCACGACTGCATTCGGTCCGACCTTGATTCCGAGTGGAACATAAACTGTATTCACCGAATGAGCCGTCGCCTTAAGAAGCGAGATTTTCGGGAATTGCTCGTTACCGTAATTAGAAACTGGATAAGGCTTTCCTGCATCGTCAAATAATTGAGGTGAGCTTCCATCCCAAACCGAAGTCAGCGGAATTCCTTGTTCAAGTGCCGCTACTAGCGCAA
>Ga0315270_10001949_pt1 | contig 10969 bp, 8 predicted proteins | sample C1_bottom_MG_FD_204932 | JGI IMG/M metagenome (GOLD analysis project Ga0315270, IMG submission 204932) | Sediment microbial communities from Yellowstone Lake, YNP, Wyoming, USA - C1_bottom | ecosystem: Environmental > Aquatic > Freshwater > Lake > Sediment | place: USA: Wyoming | collected... | reverse complement strand
GGGTCGAACGAGCCCGTCTGCGCGAGCGCCGTGAGGTCGCGCGAGTACTCGGCGAGGAACGGGAGCTCCTTCTTCTGCTTGGAGGCCTCGCGTTCCTTGATGAGCGCGATCGTCTCCTCGCGGACGCCGTAGAGGTTGAAGCCGTGCGCCATCAGGATGCGGCCCGCGACGCACGGATCGACGCGGAGGATGCCGATCAGGAGGTGCTCCGTGCCGACGTAGGGATGCATCATCGACTCCGCCTCGTGCGAGGCGTAGGCGAGGATCTTCTTGGACTCCTCCGAGAGCGGAAGTTCCTGGGTCGAGGAGACGCGCTCGACGAAGACGCGGTCGCCCTCGATCTCGTGCCGGATGTCCTCGGGCCTCACGTTGAAGCGCGCGAAGATCTCCTTGATGACGTCCTCGCCCTCCCGGAGGATCCCGAGGAGGATGTGCTCGGACTCGATGACCTTCGAGCCCAGCTTCGAGGACTCGTACCGGGCGAAGAACAGGGCCCGGCGCGCCTTTTCGTTGTATTTTTCGAACATCGTTTTTGCCGCCGTTTCGGGCCTGAAAAAGGGTCGAGCCGACCCTAGGCGCCGTCGCTCAAGCCTTCTCCTCCCAACGATTTGATGCTAGCACAGCGACGCGCCCATTCCGGGTCGTGAGTGACGACGATCGCCGCCCCCGCGCGCTCTTTCGCGACCGTCGTGAGGAGGTCGAAAACGGCCGCCGCGTGGGCCGCGTCGAGGCTTCCCGTCGGCTCGTCGCAGAGGAGGATGCGCGGCCGCCTCACGACCGCGCGCGCGATCGCGACGCGCTGGCGCTCGCCCCCGGAAAGCGTCCGCGGGAGGGCCGACGCGCGCGCCGAGAGGCCTACGCGATCGAGCACCTCGCGGGCCTCCTTTCGCCCGTCCGCCTCGGACCGGCCGGCGAGAAAGAGCGGCAGCGCGACGTTTTCCTCCGCCGTGAGCTCGGGAAGGAGGTGGTGGAACTGGAACACGAACCCGATCGTCGTCCCGCGCAAGGCGGCGCGCGCCTCGGGCGAAAGGGAGCTCCAGTCGGTCCCGTCCACGCGCACGGCGCCCGCGTCGGGCGTGTCGAGCCCGGCGAACAGGTGGAGGAGGGTCGACTTCCCGCAGCCCGACGGCCCCGTGATCGCGAGAAGGTCGCCTGCGCGCACCTCGAGCGAGACGTTCCGGAAGACGTCGACGCGCCCGGCGCCGGAGCCGAAGCCCTTCGCGAGGCCCGCGGCCGCGAGGAGCGGCGCGCCGTCAGGCACCACGCAGCGCCTCCACGGGCGAGAGCCGCGCGGCCGTCCGCGCCGGGATCGAGGCCGCGAGGACCGACCAGAGGATCGAAAGGACTCCCACGGCGAGGACGTCCAGGGCCTCGACGCGGAACGGCGCGTGCGCCATGCCGTAGAGCTGCGCGGGCAGAGGCACGAGCCCCGCGCGCTCGAGGAGCACCGCGACGCCGACGCCGAGGGCGAGGCCTCCGAGCGTTCCCGCGGCGCCGACGCCCGCGCCCGCGGCGAGGAACACGCGGCCCACGGCCCGCGGCGAGGCGCCGAGAACCGAAAGCACCGCGGCGTCGCCCGCGCGCGTCGCCGCGAGCACGGCGGACGTAGCCGCGAGGTTCAGGCCCGCGACGATCACGATCAGGAACACGGCCGCGAAGAGGACCGTCCGCTCGATCCTGAGCGCGAGGACGAGAGCGCGGTTCTGCTCCTCCCAGGTTGCGACCGCGACCGACGGGCCGAGAGCCGCGGACACCGCGGCCGCGGCTTTGTCGGGGCGCCCCGGATCCGTCAGGCGCAGCTCGTAGCCCGTCGCGCCGTCCGGCCCGAGCGCGAACAGGCGGCGCGCCTCCTCGAGCGGCATCGAGGCCTCCGCGGCCTTGCGTCCAGTCGCCGAGGGCACGACGCCCGCGATCTTCATCGTCGCGACGATCGGCACGGGCCCGAGCGGCGAGAGGCGCGAGCGCGAGGAGACGAGCGTGACCGTCTCGCCGGCGACGAGGCCGATCGGCCGCGCCTGCGCCACGTCGAGGACGAGCCCCTTCTGCTTCTCGCGCCCGACGACGATCGCCGGCATCGCCTGCGAGCCGAGGCTCACCCAGACCCTCCCCTTCGCGACGGGCGAGACGGACGCGACGCCCGGCACCGCGGCGAGCTTCCCCGCGATCCGGTCGACGTCGTGAAACTCCCCGCGCCCCGCGGGCGTCACGAGCAGGTGCGGCGTCTCGGCGAGGAGGCGGCTCTTGATGTTCGTCTGGAAGCCCGAGAGGAGCGCCAGCGACACGACGAGCGCCGCGACGCCGAGCGTGAGCCCGAGAAACGCCGCGAGGGCGACGACCCCCACCTGGGCGTCGCGCCGCGATGCGAGGAGATACTTCTTGGCAAGAAAGAAAGAGATCACTTCGGCCGCATCAAGGGGAAGAGGATCACGTCGCGGATGGAGTGCGAGTTCGTGAAGAGCATCGCGAGGCGGTCGATGCCGACGCCCTCCCCCGCCGTCGGCGGCATCCCGTACGCCAGAGCCTCGACGTAGTCCTCGTCGTAGAGCATCGCTTCGTCGTCGCCCTTCGTCCGCTCGGCCACCTGGGCGCGGAACTTCTCGGCCTGCTCGTCCGGGTCGTTCAGCTCGCAGAACCCGTTCGCGACCTCCATCCGCCCGATGAAGAGCTCGAAGCGGTCGGCGGTCGAGGGATCGCCGGGCTTCGTCTTGGAGAGCGGCGAGATCTCCGCGGGGTAGTCGATGACGAACGTGGGCTGAAGAAGCCGTCGCTCCGCGACGGCCCCGAAGATCTCTGCTAATAGCTTTCCTTTGGAATCGCCGAATCTCTCGACGGATTCCACACCAGCCTCGCTGGCGATTCTTCTTAGAAGGTGAAGATCGCCGAGGGCCTCCCTCGTGACGCGCGTGCGGCCGCCCGCCTGAGTGGGACCACTCGAAGAAATCTTCTCTTTCTCTCTTTCTTCTTCCGAAGCAGAAATATTCTCCAGAATCGCATCCACCATGCTCACTCTGCGGAACGGCGCCTTCAGCGAGATCGTCTCGTCGCCCCACGGGAGCTCGGTCGTCCCGAGGATCTCCTCGGCGGCGCCCGCGAAGAGCTCCTCGGTCAGGGCCATCTGGTCGCGCGCGTCCGCGTACGCCGTGTAGAACTCGAGCATCGTGAACTCGGGGTTGTGCTGCGTCGAGATCCCCTCGTTCCGGAAATTCCGGTTGATCTCGTAGACCTTCGGGAATCCGCCCACGACGAGCCGCTTGAGGTAAAGCTCGGGGGCGATGCGCAGGAAGAGCTGCAGGTCGAGCGCGTTGTGGTGCGTGACGAACGGCCGCGCCGCCGCGCCGCCCGCGAGCGTCTGCATCATCGGCGTCTCGACTTCGACGAAGCCGCGCCCGTCGAAGAAGCGCCGGATGTACGCGACGATCTTCGCGCGCACCTCGAACGCCCTGCGCGTCTCGGGCGAGACGACGAGGTCGACGTAGCGCTGCCGGTACTTCCGCTCGACGTCCGTCAGCCCGTGCCACTTGTCCGGCAGCGGCCGGAGCGCCTTCGCGAGAAAGTCGAGCTCGGCGCCCTTCACGGAGAGCTCGCCCGTTCGTGTCCGAAAGACCGTGCCCGCGACGCCCACGTGATCGCCGAGGTCGAGCTGCTCGAGGAGCTCCCAGTCGCCGGGGCGGAGGAGGTCCTTCTTGAGGTACGACTGGACGCGGTGGGCGCCGTCCGAGAGGTCGACGAAGATCGCCTTGCCCATCTTGCGAATCGCGAGGATGCGGCCGGGAACGCGCACGCGGCGGTCCGCCTCGCTCTCGGCCTCGAGGGCCGCGGCGTCCCTCCCGGACCAGCGGGCGACGACGTCCGAGACGAGGTGCGTGGGGTCCCAGCGGTTCGGGTAGAGGGGCCGGCCGAGCGCCGCGATGCGCTCGCGGGAGGCGCGGCGATTCGCGATCTGTTCGGGGACGTCCGCTTCGGTTGCTTTCGGCTCTGCGGTTTTCGGGTCCGGGGTCTCAGACATCGAGGCGGATTAAACCACCTCGCCGCGCCCCGGCGCGCTACTCGCCGCCGAGCGAGCTGTAGAGGAGCCAGAGGCCCGCGAACGCCCTGAGATGGCGGAAGCGCGAGCGCGTGATCTGCTTCCAGGCCGTGCGGTCGTTCTCGGCCGCGAGGAGTGCCTCGCGAAACGTCCGGTCGACCTCCCGCGCGCGGACGAGGCACTTTCCCGCCGGCGCGATCGTGGCGTCCGAGGCCGACGACTCGCCCACCTCCTGCACGAGGTCGCGGAGCTTATGCGCCTCCTCGTCCATCCGGCACCGGAGAACGGCCCCGTTGAAATAGAGGCGCTCGTGGGCCGTGAGCGGCTCGGAGTCCGGCTCGTGATTCGCGCGGTAGACCCGGAGCGCCGCGCGGACCTCCCAGTTCTCGAGGCGCGCCGAGGCGTCCGGCACGGACGGCCCGCCGCCCGAGCGCACGAGGTCCACGGCCGACAGGAGGCGCCGCGCCGTTTCGCTCGTGACCCGGTCGTTCTCGGCCCTCCACCCGGCGATGCTCTTCGGCACGGGCGTCGATCCGGAGACCGCGGCCTTGCGGCGGCGCACCCCGCTTCCGCTCCGCCCGCCGCTGGAGCGGCCCGCGGTCGAGTCGGAACCGATGTCGAGCTCGTCGGCCGCCGCCGGGTCGAGCCGGGCGAGGAGGCGGTGGAGGGACTCCTTCAGACGCTTGACGTCGCGCGGCCTCACGCCGTGCTTGCGGCTGGCCTTCTCGAACTCGTCCTTGTCCTTGCGGAAGCGCTCGAGGTCCTCGCGGAACTCGGCGCTCATGAACCGCGTGTCCTTCTCGAGGTCCTTCTCCTTGGCGATCACGTCGCGCGAGGCCGTGAGGATGCGCCGCTCCTCCTCCTTGTAGAGGAGCTGGAACTTCTTCTTGAACGCGACGTTCGAGGCGAGGACCGCCTCCATGACTTCGGCCGAGTAGAACGCGGCGCCGAGCCGGTGCTTGAGCGTGCGCAGGTTCTCGAGCGTCTTCTTCTTCGTGAGGTCCTCGAAGCGCTCGCAGGCGTCGAGGTCCCGGCGCAGCAGGTCGAGAAGCGTGACGACCGACTGGACCTCCGAGGGCGCGATCGGCGGACGGGCCATGAGCCCGAGCAGGGCGCCCGAGAGCTTCTCGAGGTCGGCGGCGGGCTTCAGGACGACCTCTCCGTCCGCGTCCTTCGCCGTGCCGAGGCGCGTGAGGAGGAAGTCGACCTTGTCCATCTCGTCCGGGCCGAGGCTGCCGGCGTAGTAATAGAACTTCAGGATCGACAGCAGAAGCTCCTCGTCGCCCGCCTTCACGCGCTCGAAGAACTGCCGGAGCGTACTCGGGGGGATGAGGCGGTCGTCGTCCGCGAGCGCGGCGTGCAGGCCGTCCAGCTCGCCGTCCAGCCGCTGCATCGCGGCCTTCGTCGCATCCTCCGGCTCGACGCCCTTCGTCTCCTTGATGCGCTTGATCTGCTCGTAGAGGGGCGCGAACGGCACGTCGGGCAGGGGCGCACCCTTCAGGCTCGTGCGGTGCACGCCCTGCAGGAACTGGTGGAACATCCAGAGGGCCTTGAACTTCTCCGACAGGCGGGCGTATGCCCGGGAAACGCTCTCAGGCTCGCGTTCTGGTTCTCTCACGGTGACCACCCATTCTACGATGATATCTTCCGCGCCGTGATCGACCACATCCTGCTCTCCGAGGAGACCATCGCCCGGCGCCTCGACGTCCTCGCGAAAGAGATCGACGCCCGCTACGTCGGCAAGGACCTCCTCGCGGTCGGAGTTCTGAAGGGCTCCGTCTTCTTTCTGACCGACCTCCTGAAGCGCCTCAACGTGCCCGTCGCCGTCGACTTCATGCAGGTGCGCTCCTACGCGGGCACGAGCTCGTCGGGCAACATCCAGCTCATCAAGGACCTCTCCATGGACGTCGCGGGCAAGGACGTCCTGCTCTTCGAGGACGTCGTCGACACGGGCCTCACGCTCCGCAAGATCCTCGAGCTCCTCTCGTCGCGCGGCCCGCGCTCGCTCGGGATCGCCGCCCTCCTCAAGAAGAGGCTCCCCGAGAATCGCGACATCCCCGTGGACTTTCTCGGCTTCGAAATCGGCCCCGAGTTCGTCGTGGGCTACGGCCTCGACCTCGACGAGAAATACCGAAACCTGCCGCACGTGGCGGTCTGGGACCCGAAGAAATGAGCGACTTCAAGACCATCGCCGTCGAGAACGCTCCGAAGGCCATCGGACCCTACGCGCAGGGCATCGCCGCGAACGGGTTTCTCTTCACGGCGGGCCAGGTGCCTCTCGATCCGGCGACGATGAAGCTCGTCGAAGGCGACATCGCGGCCCAGACCCACCGCGTCTTCGACAATCTCGAGGCGATCCTCGCGGGCGCGGGCGCGACGCTGGCGGGCGTCGTCAAGGCGACGGTTTACCTCATGGACATGGGCGACTTCGCGAAGATGAACGAGGTGTACGCGGCGCGCTTCGGAAGCCACCGGCCCGCGCGGTCCACCGTGCAGGTCGCCGCCCTCCCGGCGGGCGCCCGGCTCGAAATAGACCTCGTCTCAACGCTAAGATAGGGGTTCGCGCCGGCGCGGACGGCGGCGGGAGGAGATTTCCATGAACGGTACCTGTGCAATCCTCGTCTTATCCGCCCTCATTTCCCTCCCCGCTTTCGCGGACGAACCCGCGCCGTCTCCCACGCCCGCCGCGACACCCGCGGCTCCGGCCGCGAAGATCGAGGCGAAGAAGGCCGCGAAGAAGGCGGCTCCGAAGCCCGCGGCGGGCTCCGCGAACATGATCGTCACGAAGGACGCCGAAACGGGTGAGTTGCGCCCTGCCACGCCCGCGGAGCGCGAGAAGCTCCTCGGCCGGCAGCCGCTCGCCGCGCCCGAGCACAAGGTCGTCACGCTGCCGGACGGAAGCGTGATGGTCGAGCTCGGCGAGGCGGACCGTTCCTACGCCGTCGCGACGAAGAGCCCGGACGGATCGCTGTCCCACACCTGTGTCCACGGCGCTGCGGAAGCCGCGAAGGCCGTGACAGCCGTCGCTTCGCCCGCTCCCGCCGCGGCCCCCGCGCCGGCGCCCAAGACGGACCGCTGAGGGGGCGCCGATGAAGACGCACCTCCTCCGGGCCGCCCTCGCCCTCGCCCTCGGGGCCGCCGCACTGCCGCTCGCCGCGGCCGAATTCCAGATCGTCGTGACGGACGTCGCGGGCGCCGGATTCAACGATCCGACGCCCGCGACGCCGGTCGGCGGCAACACCGGGACGACGATCGGCGCGCAGCGTTTCGTCGTCTTCCAGGAGGCCGCGCGGATCTGGGGCGCGCTCCTCCCGTCCAACGTGACGATCAAGGTCAACTCCAGCTTCTCGGCTCTTGCGTGCAGCTCCAATACCGCGATCCTCGGATCGGCGGGAGCGACGACCGCCTTCGCGAACTTTCAGAACGCCCCGGTGACGGGCACCTACTACAACAAGCCGGAGGCCGACAAGCTCGCGGGCACGTACCTCGGCTCGAATTCCGCGTCGATCGTCGCGCAGTTCAACAGCGAGCTCGGCAAGACCGGCTGCCTGACGGGCACGTTTTTCTACCTCGGCCTCGACAACAACCACGGCTCGAACGTGAACCTCCTCACCGTCCTTCTCCACGAGTTCGCCCACGGGCTCGGATTCACATCCGCCGCAAACTCGAGCGGCAAGTTCCTCGGCGCGGGCGCGAACATCTTCCCAGGCATTTACGACCGATTCCTCTACGACACGACGGCCGGCAAGACGTGGGACCAGATGGCGACGGACGCCGACCGCGTGACCTCGGGGACGAACACCGGCAATCTCGTCTGGAACGGGCCGAACGCGACGCTGTACGCGAAGGCTTACAACGGCGGCAAGGCGATCCTCACCGTCGCGGTGCCCGCGGCTGTCGCGGGGGTGTACGCCGTCGGCACGGCCGACTTCGGGCCGCCAGCAGCGTCTGTCTCCGTCACCGCGCCCGTCGTCGGGGCGCTCGACGCGGCCGACGCGGCGGGAGGCCTCGAGACCGACGCCTGCAGCACGATCACAAACTCCTCCGCCCTCTCGGGCCGGATCGCCCTCGTCGACCGCGGGACGTGCACCTTCGTCGTGAAGGCGAAGAACGTCCAGAACGCCGGCGCCGTCGGCATGATCGTCGTCGACAACGTCGCCCAGGGTGTCGCGGGCATGGGGGGGACGGACGCAACCGTCACCATTCCTTCCGTGCGCATCACCCTGGCGAACGGCACGAAGCTCAAGGCGAATCTCCCCTCCTCCGCCACGATCGGCGCCGACCCGCTCGTCCTCGCAGGCACGGACGCCTCCGGCCGCCTCCTCATGTATGCGCCGAATCCCTACGAGGGCGGCTCGTCCGTGTCGCACTTCGACACGTCCGCCTTCCCGAACCTCCTCATGGAACCGAACATCAGCGCCGACCTCCCGATCGCGACGGACGCGACGCTGCCCTTCATGCGCGACATCGGGTGGTTCGAGGGCTCGACGGCGCTGCCCACGACGTGGGTGCTCCCGTCCAGCGCGCACGCCCAGGGCGCGAACGGCGCGTTTTACAAAACGGACCTCACCGTCTTGAACGCCGGCGCGGTTCCCGCCAACCTCGTGTTGAAGTTTCTCGGCCACGACGCGGACGGCCGCGCGGGCGTGGAGGTCACGCGCGTCGTGCAGGCCGGACAGACGGTCACGTTCACGGACGTCCTCGCCTCGATCTTCGGCGTCGCGACCGGCTTCGGCGCGATCCGGATCAACGCGGACACGAACAACCTCAAGATCGTGAGCCAGACGTCCACGCCGCCGCCCTCGGGCGTCGGCACGTTCGGCCAGGCCGTGCCCGCGGCCACGGGGAACGATTTCGCCACGACGGCGGCGGCTAAGGCGCTCTTCTCCCTCCGGCAGGACGCGGCGTTCCGGACGAACGCCGTCATCGCGAACGCCACGGAGGCCGCGGCGCACGTCGACCTCGCGCTCTTCAGCGCGTCCGGCGCCCAGATCGGGGGCGGAACGGCCGACCTGCAGCCGCTCGAGATGCGGCAGATCGACGGGGTCGTCACGAACCTCGGCGGGCCCGACGGCACGAAGGACGCGTTTCTCGTCGTGTCGACGCCGACCGCCGACGCGCGGATCGCGACGTACGCCGCCGTGATCGACAAGAGCACGAACGACCCGCGGACGATCCTGCCCGCGACCCTCGGGACGCTCGGCACGAACGGCGCGTGGGTGCTCCCGTCCAGCGCGCACGACCAGGGCGCGAACAACGCGTTCTACACGACGGACCTCACGATCGGAAACGCGGGCACGGCCGCCGCGACCGTCACGCTCAAGTTTCTCGGCCACGACCAGGACGGGAGCAGCGGCGCGGAAGTGATCAAGACGATCCCGGCGAACTCCGTCGCTACGTACACGGACGTCCTCGGGTCGGTCTTCGGTGTCTCGAGCGGATACGGCGCCATCCTCGTGACGTCGAACTCGACGAACCTGAAAGTCCTGAGCCAGACGTCCACCCCGCCCCCCGACCTCGTGGGGACCTTCGGCCAGTCGGTCCCCGCGGCCGGTGCTGCTGACTTCGTCACTCTGGCCGCGCCGAAGACGCTCGTCGGCCTGCGCAATGATTTGAGTTTCCGGACGAACGTTGTGATCGCGAACGCGACGAACCAGGCGGGACAAGCCAACCTCGCGCTCATCTCCGAAGGCGGCGGCGTCCTCTGGTCGTCCAGCCTCAACCTGCGGCCTTACGAGATGCACCAGGTGTCTTACCTCGACATGCCGACCGGCTTTGCGAACGCCACCCTGGTCGTCTCGACGACAACGGGCGGCGCCCGCATCGCAACGTACGCGGCCATCATCGACCAGAAGACGAACGACCCGAGGACCGTGCTGCCGTAAACCTCAGTGCCCTTTTGCGATCTCCGAAAAGGCGCGGAGCGCGCGCTCGACGTCGATGTCGTTGACGTCGGCGTGCGTCACAAAGCGGATGGACGCAGGCCCCGCCGCACCCGCGAGAATCCCTCTCGAGGCGAGCTTCGCCAGGACTTCCTGCGCCGGCCCCCATTTACCTTCCAGAGAAAAAATCACGATGTTGGTTTCGACGGAAGCAACGTCGAGCGCAATACCGCGCACGCCCGCGAGCCCCGCGGCGAGCTTCGTCGCCCGCGCGTGGTCCTCCGGCAGGCGGCTGCGCTCTTCTTCCAGCGCCACGAGCGCCGCGGCCGCGATGACGCCGACCTGGCGCATGCCGCCGCCGAAGAGCTTCCGGACGCGCCGCGCCTCGCGGATGAAGTCCTTGGAGCCCGCGACCGCGCTTCCGACCGGGGCCCTCAGCCCCTTCGAGAAGCACGCCATGACCGAGTCGAAGCCCGCCGCGAGCGACGCTTCCGTCACGCCGAGCGCCGCGGCAGCGTTCCAGAGGCGCGCGCCGTCGAGGTGGACCTTGAGGCCGTGCTCCTTCGCGAGAGCGAGAAGCGGATCGGTGGCCTCGCGCGGCGTCGCGGCTCCGCCCGCGAAGTTGTGCGTGTTCTCGAGCGCGAGAACCGACGTGCGCGGCAGGTAGTAGACGGACTCGGGCCGGATCCACGCCGCGACCTGTTCCGGCGCGAGGCGCCCGCGGACGCCGTCGATGGGGCGCGGGAGGAGGCCGGAGAGCGCCGCCATCCCCGCCATCTCGTAATGGAAGATGTGGCACCTGCTCTCGAGGATGACCTCCGTGCCAGGGCGCGCGTGGACGCGCAACGAGAGCTGATTGCCCATCGAGCCGGTCGGGACGAAGAGCGCGGCCTCGTGCCCGAGGATCTCGGCGGTCTTCTCCTCGAGGCGGCGGACGGTCGGGTCCTCGCCGTAGACGTCGTCGCCGACCTCGGCCTCGGCCATGGCCTGTCGCATGCGCGGCGTGGGCTTCGTGACGGTGTCGGAGCGAAAGTCGGAAACGGGCGCAGTCATGCCCCGATCA